>ENA-OOWN01002541-OOWN01002541.1-human-gut-metagenome-genome-assembly--contig:-NODE-2541-length-11001-cov-2.769688_pt1 | contig 11001 bp, 9 predicted proteins | sample MGYA00241406_ERZ501319 | MGnify/ENA primary metagenome ERZ501319 (study PRJEB25962, sample SAMEA2042734) | human gut metagenome | biome: human gut; feature: human-associated habitat; material: faeces... | reverse complement strand
TCCCTCCAAAATGGATGTGCGGTTCTCTGACGGCATGGCATTTGCCAGAATGCTGAGCGAGAAAATAGCAACAACCCTGCGGAACCGGGAAATGATCCCGGATGCTTCCTTAGAGGATGAAAAATCCATTCAGAAAAAGGAGCAGGAAGACAGAAAAGCTTCCTGGAAGGAGCACACGCCGGAGGTGTTCGAGAAAAAAAGAGAAGAAAGCTACCGTGTCATGGAGGCTGCCAAATATGAGGCAGTACCGAAAGACCGGAGGGAATTTATACAGAAGCCGATATGGCAGGAGACACATGCAGGTATACAGACGAGTCTCCGCAAACCGGAACCGGTAAGTGAGCAGACAGAGGTACAATCTATTGCACCTGTGGCAACACCGGAATCGAAAGAGGACGATTTTTTCGTAGAGGCTGCACCGCTGGAGCCAAGGGATGAGACTTCATCAGAGCCTGTTATCTGCCCGGAGACCGCTGAGGTGATGGTGAAGGCTGTTCAGCAGATGAATCTGTTTGAAGAGAAACTGTTATCTGTGCAGAACCGCAGCCGCTACCGTATCATCGGACAGGTCTTCGATACCTACTGGCTGATCCAGTTCGAGGATAAGCTGTTCATCATTGACCAGCATGCCGCCCATGAGAAGGTGAAATACGAGCGCCTGATGAAACAGTTCCACGAAAAGAGCGTGGTTTCCCAGCGCCTGATGCCTCCCATCATTGTCAGCCTGACGGGGCAGGAGGAAAGTATTCTTCATACTTATGAGGATGCTTTTACACAGCTCGGATTCGAGATCGAAGCCTTTGGCGGCAACGAATATGCCCTGCGCAGTGTCCCGGTAGATCTCTATGGATGCAGTGAGAGAGAACTGTTTTTAGCGGTGCTTGATGAACTGTCCCAGGAGACCGGCAACCGCGGCAGCTTCCAGGTCATCGAGGAGAAGATCGCATCCATGTCCTGTAAGGCAGCTGTTAAAGGTAACAACCGATTAAGCCTTCAGGAGGCGGAACAGCTGATCGATGAACTTCTGACACTGGATAACCCCTACAACTGTCCCCACGGCAGACCTACCATCATTACCATGACGGAGACTGACCTGGAGAAGAAATTTAAGAGGATCGTATAATGCGCTTACTGATCAAACAACGAGTATTTTCCTGGACAGATTCTTATGATGTCTATGATGAGAACGAAAATGCAAAATACTTTGTAAAGGCGGAATTTTTCTCCCTGGGACACCAGTTACACATATATGACAGAAATGATCGTGAACTGGGTGTGATCAGGCAGCGGCTGTTTACCCTGCTTCCGGCATTTGAAATCGAAATCGGCGGGCAGGTGAAAGGCGAGATCCGCAAACAGTTTTCTTTTTTCAAACCCAGATACGAGATTGATTATAACGGCTGGCGCGTGGAAGGAGATTTTCTGGGATGGGATTATGATGTATACAACGGATGCAGCAGTATCATTCATATCTCCAAGGAACTGTTCCATTGGGGAGATACCTACACGATTAACTTTGCTGATCCTAAGGACGAACTGGAAGGGCTGATGTTAGTCATTGCTATCGATGCTGCAAACTGCACCCAGAATAATGGATAATGTGTAAGGAAGAAAAATTATGTCGGTAACACAATCTATAAAAAGACCGTTAGTCGTACTGACCGGTCCCACCGCAGTTGGTAAGACGAAACTGTCCATTGCCCTGGCGAAAGCTATAGGTGGGGAGATCCTGTCAGCCGATTCCATGCAGGTATATAAACATATGGATATCGGATCCGCCAAGATCCGCCCTGAGGAAATGCAGGGAGTGCCCCATCATCTGATCGACATTCTGGAGCCGTGGGAAGAATTTAATGTGGTGGTATTTCAGAAACGGTGTCTGGAATGCATGGAACAGATCTATGACAGAGGGCATATCCCAATCCTGGTGGGAGGCACCGGGTTCTATATTCAGGCGGTGCTTCGGGGTATTGATTTTACGGAGAACGAAGAGAACACCGAATACCGGGAAAAAATGGAACAGCTTGCGAAAGAAAAGGGACCGGAAGTACTACATGACATGCTCAGAAAAATTGATCCGGTTTCAGCAGAGAACATTCATACAAACAATATCAAGAGAACCATCCGTGCACTGGAATATTATGAACTGACCGGAGAACCCATCTCTGCGCATAATGAAAGGGAAAAAGAGCGCACGAGCCCATACAATTTCAGCTATTTTGTCCTGACGGATGACAGAGAAAATCTGTATGCGCGGATCGAAACCCGTATCGATGAAATGCTGTCGGAAGGACTGGTGGAGGAAGTCAGAAGCCTGAAAAAAATGGGCTGTCACAGAGGAATGGTATCCATGCAGGGACTGGGTTACAAAGAGATCCTGGAGTACCTGGACGGAGAATGCAGCCTGGAGGAAGCGGTGTATACTCTGAAGCGGGACACCAGGCATTTTGCCAAGAGGCAGCTGACCTGGTTCCGCAGGGAGAACGCAGTTACCTGGCTGGATAAACAGCAATTTGACTATGACGAAGAGAAAATTTTAGAATATATGATAAAGGAATTAGGAGAAAAAGGGATCTATGAAAAACAGCAATAACAGTAATGAAGAAATGTATCTTTCCATGGGGATCAGCAAGACGGTATATGACTATGGATGTGTCATAGAGAAAAGTCTGCGGGAGCGTTTTGACGAGGTGGACCGGAATGCGGAGTATAATCAGTTAAAGGTGGTAAAAGCCATGCAACAGCATCAGGTAAGTGAAGCCTGCCTGCTGGGTACTACCGGCTACGGATATAACGACCTGGGAAGGGATACCTTAGAGGCGGTTTATGCGGCAACGTTCCACACAGAGGATGCTCTGGTGCGTCCCCAGATCACCTGTGGTACCCATGCACTGGCACTGGCTCTGATGAGCAACTTAAGACCCGGAGACGAGCTGCTGTCCCCCGTAGGCAAGCCTTATGATACTTTGGAAGAAGTCATCGGCATCCGCCCGTCTAAAGGGTCTCTGGCAGAATACGGTGTAACCTATCGCCAGGTAGACCTGCTGCCGGACGGAAGCTTTGACTATGATAAGATCCGTGAAAACATTAATGAGAAGACCCATCTGGTAACCATTCAGAGATCCAAGGGATATCAGACCAGACCGACCCTGTCCGTACAGCGGATCGGCGAGCTGATCGCCTTTATCAAAGGCATCAAGCCGGATGTGATCTGTATGGTGGATAACTGTTACGGAGAATTCGTGGAGACGATGGAACCCTCCGATGTGGGTGCGGACATGATCGTGGGATCCCTCATCAAAAATCCCGGCGGCGGACTGGCACCTATTGGCGGTTATATTGCCGGTAAAAAAGAGTGTGTGGAAAATGCTGCATACCGTCTGACATCCCCGGGACTCGGTAAGGAAGTAGGAGCATCTCTTGGCATTCTGAAGGATTTTTATCAGGGATTTTTCCTGGCGCCTACTGTGACGGCGGGTGCATTAAAGGGAGCGATCTTTGCAGCTAATGTCTATGAAAAATTAGGTTTTGCGGTAGTACCGAACGGTACGGAGAGCAGACATGATATTATCCAGGCGATAACGTTTGGACAGCCGGAAGGCGTCATCGGCTTCTGCCAGGGAATTCAGGCGGCGGCACCGGTAGACAGTCATGTGACACCGGAACCCTGGGATATGCCGGGATATGATGCACAGGTCATCATGGCGGCAGGGGCATTCGTATCCGGATCCTCCATTGAACTGTCCGCAGATGGTCCCATTAAGCCACCCTATGCCGTATATTTTCAGGGTGGACTGACCTGGCAGCATGCCAAGTTCGGCATTTTGAAATCCCTGCAGGCGTTGCTGCAGAAGGGAATCGTGACAGAAGAACAGCTAAGGCAGGCAATGTAGAACATGCCAGAAAATACGAATCCTGTAGAAAAAGCGCAAAATAAAATCCACTAAATTTGTGTACAGAAGAAGCTTTTTGTGATAGTATTAAAAGACGTATGGAAGATGGAGGCTCGCGGGGAGCACCTATCGGATCCGGAAAGTGTACACGAAAGAAAGAAAGAAGAGGAAGTAGTTTGAAGAGAATTAATTGGGTTTTGGTTGTACTGGTGCTGATCGGATTTGTGATCGGCAGATTTATAGGAACTTACTTTGACGGTACCTTTCTGAATTACGGACAAAATTTCGGACTCAGCAGTCCGGTAGAACTGAATCTTGGTTTTATCATTCTTACGTTCGGGCTGGAGTTCAATATTACCATAGCGAGTGTGATCGGTGTGATCATTTCGTTTGTGGTATATCGTTTTATCCGTTAGATATCATACGTCGGAGAAGGCAGAAGGAGACTTATGCCTGTTAAATTGACACAACAAAGTAACACTAACGCACAGCTGCCCTATGAACGATTCCAACAATTCGGACCGGAGAACCTTACGGAGGCGGAACTTCTGGCAGTCATCCTGCGGACAGGAACCAAAGATACTTCCGCAGTGGAGCTGGCAGAAAAGGTCCTGGCACTGGCAAAATATCCCAGGGAAGGACTTTTGGGTCTGCACGATGTAAGCGTGGAGGAATTGACACAGATCCGTGGGATCGGCATAGTGAAAGCAGTGAAATTAAAATGCATCGCTGAATTATCCAATCGTATGAGCCGGGCGAGAGCAAGCACCGGGATCTGTTTTACCCGTGCGGATATGGTGGCGGAATATTTCATGGAGAAGCTGCGACATAAGGATACAGAATGTGTGTATCTGCTCTGCCTGGATGCCAAGGGACAGTTGATCCGGGAGAAAAAGCTGTCGGACGGCTGTGTGAACATGGCTCTGATCTCTCCCAGAGAGATATTTTTAGAAGCATTGAAAGACAAAGCGGTGAATATCATCCTTGTGCATAACCATCCCAGCGGTGATCCGACGCCCAGCAGAGCGGACAGAGAACTTACCGACAACGTGGCCGGAGCGGGAGAACAGATGGATATTCCACTGTTAGACCACATTATTATCGGGGATAACAGGTATACTAGCTTTAAAGAACAAAAATTATTAAGATGATATAAGAAAGGAAAACGACAGTGGCAAACAACGCATTCGGTATCGACCTCGGTACCAACAATATAAAGATCTATAATCGCAATGATGACAACATTATGATCGAGAAGAATATGATTGCCATCGAGAACAAAAATACTTTATTTGCTTACGGAAACTCTGCATTTGAAATGTATGAAAAAGCGCCCAGTAATATTCATATTTCTTATCCGCTTTCCAACGGTGTGATCGCGGATATTAAAAATATGGAGACTTTGGTGAAGTATTTTATCGGAGATCTGCAAAAAGGCAATACCAAGCCTTCCGATTTCTTTATTGCGGTGCCGACGGATGTCACTGAGGTGGAAAAAAGGGCGTTCTACGATCTGGTCAAGGGAGCAAACGTAAAAGCTAAAAAGATCATGGTAGTGGAAAAGGCGGTAGCCGACGGCCTGGGACTGGATATCGATGTGAAAAATTCCCAGGGTGTGCTGGTGGTAAATGTCGGTTACGAGACCACGGAGATCTCCATTCTGTCTTTGGGTGGTATCGTATTAAGCCGTCTGATCAAGGTGGGTGGTATGAAATTTGACGATGCCATCCGTGCCGCGGTCAGAAGAGAATTCTCACTGATCATCGGTGGCAAGACAGCGGAAAATGTAAAGATTGCCCTGAAAGAACTGGAAGAAGAGGGCAAGGGTGCCATCGTATACGGCAGAGATATTGTGACCGGTCTTCCGGTAGAACGTGAGATCCCCACAAAAATGGTGGATGAGTCCCTGGAAGAGCATTTCAATACGATTATCGATAATGTAAAGGTGATTTTGGAGAGAACTCCGCCCGAACTGGCAGCGGATATTTATCGTCACGGCATTTATCTGACCGGCGGCGCATCCCAGGTGAACCATTTAGCTGAGAGACTGGCAACCGGCACCGGACTGCATGTTAATGTAGCAGAGAATCCTCTGACCAGCGTGGCAATGGGACTTGCCAAGATCATCAAGGATGATAACTATAAATCTGTAGCTTACGCAATTGAAGGGATGAGTAAATGAGCCCAGTCGTAAAAAGAAAAGGGGAGAGGTTTACTTTACCGAGTAAATATCTCCTTTTTATTTTAACTATCCTCTGCACCATCATGATGCTGGTGACCTTTGGAACCAATGTATTTAACCGACCGTTCAACAGAGTGGTGGGATATGTGATCGTACCCTTTGAACAGGGGATCGCCAAGGCCGGAGAATGGCTGGCAAATCGTTCCGATGAACTGGTGCAGATCCGGACGCTTTTAGCGGAGAACAGTGCCCTGAAGGAGCAGGTGGCTTCCTTGACGGAAGAGAACACTCTGCTGCAGCAGGACAAATATGAACTGAATGAACTGAGAGGGTTGCTGGAGCTTGATGAAGAATACGGGGACTACAATAAGATCGGTGCCCGGATCATCAGCAGAGATTCTGGCAACTGGTATTCTTCTTTTGTCATTGACAAAGGCTCTAATGATGGGCTGGCGGATGATATGAATGTGATCGCCGGAGGCGGTCTGGTGGGACGCATTACGTCCGTAGGACCGAACTGGTCCCGGGTGACTTCCATTATTTCCGACAATTCCAATGTCAGCGGTATGACACTTGCCACGGGTGACAATCTGATCGTATCCGGAGATCTGCAGATGATGGCCCAGGGAGTGATTCCTTTCAGCAAGCTGGTGGACAGCCAGGATGCAGTGGCAGAGGGAGATAAGGTAGTTACTTCCGATATCAGTGATAAATATCTTCCCAATATCCTGATCGGCTATATCAGTACCATCAATAAAGATACCAACAATCTGACGAAATCCGGATACCTGACTCCGGTGGTGGATTTCGAGCATCTGAGTGAGGTGCTGGTGATCACGGACAAGAAACAGCAGGTTCCGGGAGGAGGCGCAGATGGAGAATAACAGCAGCTTCCTGCGCAAGATTGTAGTGGTTCTTCTGATCCTTTTATTTTTTGTCTTGCAGTGCAGTGTATTTAACAGCCTGGCAATGGGCGGAATCATTCCCAATCTGATGATCATTCTGACTTCTTCCTTCGGATTTATGAGAGGGGAGAAGGAGGGACTGCTGATCGGATTTTCCTGCGGGCTTTTATGTGATATTTTTTTCGGAAGTTTCCTGGGATTTTATGCCATGGTCATGATGTACATAGGCTTTGTTAACGGGAAATTCAGCCGGATCTTTTATCCGGAGGATATCAAGCTGCCGTTGGCGCTTATTATTGTCAGCGACATTTCTTATGGATTGATTTGTTACATTCTGATGTTTCTTTTGAGAGGGCGTTTTCATTTCCCGTATTATTTTACAAGTGTGATCCTGCCGGAGGCACTTTACACCATCGTTGTTACGATTATTTTGTATCCTCTGATCCTGAAGATTAATCAGAAACTGGAGGAGAAGGAAAAAAGGAGCGCACAGAAATTTGTTTCGTGAAATTAGAGATCACATTATTAATATTGTGACCAGCAGACTGACAGTACTTATGATACTGTTTGCTTTTTTTGCCGGTGTTCTGCTTTACCGCTGTTTCAACCTGCAGATCGTAAACGGAGAAGAGTATCTGAACGACTTTATCCTTCAGATCGAGAAGACCAGGGATATATCCAGTACCAGAGGACGGATCCTGGACAGGAACGGCAATGTACTGGCGGAAAATGAACTGGCTTATTCTGTGAAGATCGAGGATGTGTTTGAGTCCAGCCGGAATAAGAACGCAAAGGTCAATGACGTTGTCTATCGGCTGATAAAGCTGATCGAGAAAAACGGTGACAGTGTGATCACGGATTTTAAGATCATTATTGATGAAGACGGCGATTATGCCTATTCCGTGGATGGCACGGCGCTGCTTCGTTTTCAGGCGGATGTGCTTGGATACAGAACCATAGACGAGCTTAGTGAAGAAGAAAAAGCCATGACAGCCCAGGAACTGATAGAGTACTTAAGCCGTGCCAAGGGCTTTGCTATCGGTCAGTACGAAGATCCCGAGAACACCAAGACCCCTTTCGTGCCGGGGAAAGGTTATACCAAAGAGGAGTGGCTGCAGATGGTAACCATCCGGTATGCCATGAATCTGACCTCCTTCCGGAAATATGTGGGAACCACTGTGGCTACCAATGTCAGTGCGGAGACAGTGGCGGTGATCATGGAGAATTCCGACCAACTGGACGGTGTGTCTATCGTAGAGGATACGGTGCGCCACTACATAGACAGCAAATATTTCGCCCATGTGCTGGGATATACCGGCAAAATCTCTTCCGATGAACTGGCAGAGTTAAATGACCAGGTGGTGACGGAAGGCGGCCTGGAGGATACCTATACCATCAATGATGTGGTAGGTAAGAGTGGTATTGAGGCATATATGGAGACTACTCTGCAGGGTACCAAGGGCAGTGAAAAAGTGGTGGTGAACAATACCGGTAAGGTGATCACTATTTTAGAGCGGAAAGAGGCACAGCCGGGAGCGGATGTCTACCTGACCATCGATAAGGATCTTACGGAGGCGGTATATAATATCATCGAACAGAAGCTGGCCGGTCTGGTGGCAAGCAAGATCATCAACGCCAAAGAATTCAATCTGCCGGAGAATGCCAAGAGCTCGTCCATTAAGATCCCGATCTATGACGTGTATTTTGCCATGATCAACAACAATATCCTGGACAGAAAACATTTCGAGGCAGAAGATGCCGGAGAGACGGAAAAGGCAGTCTATGCCGCTTATCTGGAGTATAAGCAGGGTGTTTACGACAGACTGACTTACGAACTTACAGAAGGGGCAACTCCCTATAGCAAGCTTTCCAAGGAATATCAGGTTTACCAGAGTAATATCGTAAGCCTCCTTCGGGAGGAAGGCGTGATCATGAAGGAACTGGTGGATGATAACGATGCTACGCAGACGGCCTGGGCGAAGGAGGAAGTGATCTCCTTAAAGGAGTATCTGCAGTATTGCATCGCCATGAACTGGATCGATGTCAGCAAGCTGGATCTGAATGACAAATATTCGGATTCTACAGAAGTTTATGACAAACTGTTGGAGTACACCATTAATGCCATCGACCATACCACGGAGTTCCAGAAACGTTTCTACAAGTATATGCTTTTAAATGACAAGATCACCGGGAAACAGATCTGTATGCTCCTGTGTGAACAGCAGGTGGTGGACATCCCGGCTGAGGATGAAGAAGCACTGTATTCCGGTAAATTGTCGGCATATCAGTTTATGATGAACCGGATCAATAATCTGGAGATCACACCGGCCCAACTGGCACTGGATCCCTGCAATGCCTCTGTAGTCATTACGGATGTCAATACGGGAGATGTGCTGGCTATGGTGTCTTATCCGGGATATGACAATAACAAAATGGCGAATACCGTGGATGCGGAGTATTATGCGCAACTGAATGCGGACAAGTCCAGCCCACAGCTGAATTTTGCCACCCAGTATAAGGCAGCACCCGGTTCCACGTTCAAGATTGTATCCGCTACAGCGGGACTTCTGGAGAATGTGATTAATCTTCAGAGCCGCGTGAACTGTGTCGGTACTTTTACCGAGATCACACCATCCCCCAGATGCTGGAAAATTTCCGGACATGGCTATGAAAATGTGACATCTGCCATCAAGGATTCCTGTAACTACTTCTTCTACAATGTGGGCTACCAGCTGGCTACCAGAACCGGAAGCTATAATGAGGAAGCGGGTCTGGATACCCTGAGCAAATATGCGGATCTGTATGGACTGACAGATAAATCGGGAGTGGAGATCGGAGAATATGCACCGGATGTATCCACCAAGGATCCGGTACGTTCTGCCATCGGACAGGGCAGCAACAGCTACACTACCGTTGGACTGGCCAGATATGTCACTACCATTGCCAACAGTGGGACCTGCTATAATCTGACCCTGTTGGATAAGACAACAGATTCCCAGGGCAATCTGTTGAAAGAGTACCATGCAGGAGTGAGAAACCAGATTGACCTGCCGCAGGAATACTGGGATGCGTTCCATCTGGGAATGCGTCAGGTGGTGGAAAACAAAAAGTACTTTAGTGATCTGGCGGTAAATGCCGCAGGTAAGACCGGTACGGCAGAGCAGACAGCTTCCCGACCAAACCATGCGCTTTTTATCTGCTATGCGCCGTATGAGAATCCGGAGATCGCCATTGCCACAAGAATACCTTTCGGATATTCTTCAGACTATGCAGCCCAGTTCACCAGAGATATTATCAAGTATTATTACGGACTGGCGGAAGAGGATGATCTGATCACAGGTACTGCGGATACTCTCGACAATGCAGTATCCAATGAGATGTAACTATCCGGAGTCAGATAACACAGACAGATGAATGTCAAATGTGGGACTTCGGATATTAAGAAAATAAAAAGACAGGTATAAGAAAATGAAAGATGCAGTATTGATCAAAAGTTATCAGAGCGGGATCACTCTTCTGATGAGGGAGGATGCTTCCCTGGAAGAAATCCTGCAGGAACTGGCGGTGAAATTCACAGAGGCGAAAAACTTCTTCGGTACGTCCACCATGGCATTATCCATGGAGGGACGGGAGGTGACCGAAGTGGAAGAAATCCGCATTCTGGATACCATCCGGAAGAACAGCAATGTGAGGATCGCCTGTATCGTGGGCCATGATGAGACCACGAACAAGAACTTTATCAAAGCTCTGCAGCATATGGAGAAAAAGCTTTCCACCGGGGACGAGGGGCAGTTCTACAAGGGAACCCTCAAAAACCGGGAAGTCATAGAAACCGAGAACAGCATCGTGGTCCTGGGGGATGTCTACCCGGGCAGTGCGGTGATCTCCGCAGGCAACATCATCATTCTGGGAGGACTGTACGGGGAAGCTTATGCGGGCGGATCTGGCAGAGAAGATTGTTATATTGTAGCGCTTGAAATGGAGCCGGAAAGATTAAAAATCGGCGATTTCAAATATAAAA
>ENA-OOWN01002540-OOWN01002540.1-human-gut-metagenome-genome-assembly--contig:-NODE-2540-length-11003-cov-2.862532_pt1 | contig 11003 bp, 9 predicted proteins | sample MGYA00241406_ERZ501319 | MGnify/ENA primary metagenome ERZ501319 (study PRJEB25962, sample SAMEA2042734) | human gut metagenome | biome: human gut; feature: human-associated habitat; material: faeces... | reverse complement strand
TTGTATCCAAGAAGAAATATCCAGGATTAAAGAGAGTGGTCAAAGGACTGTTTACAAATGAAAAGTATCTGGAAAAAATGCAAGAAAATTTTTGTTTGACTTTTCAACAAAATAGAAATATAATGACTTCTAAACGAGTAGCAGACTAGCGTAAATCCAGTTTTGCTGCTCGTTTTTTTGTGCGAAAAAAGGAGGAAACTTATGAAAGCGGAAAGCAACAAAATGAAAGAAATGCCGGTCAATAAGCTCATGATTCAGATGGGAATTCCGATGATTTTATCGATGGCATTGCAGGCGGTTTACAACATTGTGGACAGCGCCTTTGTCGGAAATATGAAATTCGGGAGCGAAGCGGCGTTAAATGCGCTGACACTCGTATTTCCGGTTCAGATGCTGATGGTGGCAGTCGGAATCGGTACCGGTGTTGGAACCAATGCCCTTCTCGCATTGACCCTTGGGCAGGGAAATTCCAAAAAGGCGGCGAAGGTCGCCGGAAACAGTCTGTTTTTGGGAGCGGTGATCTATGCAGTGTGCCTGCTGTTTGGGATATTTGGGGGAAAAGCGTATATTTCCTCTCAGACCATTGACCCGGAAGTAATTTCGATGGGAACGGATTATCTGAGCATCTGCTGCGTGATTTCGTTTGGAATTATTTTCTTTTCCATCTTTGAAAAACTGCTGCAGGCGACGGGACGTTCACTTTATTCCACCATTGGTCAGGTTGTGGGTGCGATAGTAAATATCATCCTCGATCCGATTATGATTTACGGAATCGGACCCGTTCCGGAAATGGGAGTACAGGGCGCTGCATACGCGACGGTGATCGGACAGGTGGCATCTGCGGCATTGCTGTTTTTCTTCCATATAAAATTCAATAAAGAATTCGAACATGGCGTAAAATATCTGAAACCGGACACTGGAATTATAAAAGAGATCTACGCAATCGGGCTTCCGGCAATCCTTGCACAGGCACTGATGTCTGTCATGGTTTATGTGATGAACCTGATTTTAAAATTCAATCCTTCCGCCCAGACCGCATACGGACTGTTTTATAAAGTCCAGCAGTTTGTACTGTTTCTGGCTTTCGGACTGAGGGACGCGATCACGCCGATCATAGCATTTGCATATGGAATGGGAAGCAAAAAGAGGGTTCAGGACGGAATGAAATATGGTCTGATTTATACGGCTGTGCTTATGGTAATCGGAACAGCAATTACGGAAATTTTCCCGGACGCGTTTGCTTCGCTGTTCAATGCCGGACAGTCGAGAGAGTATTTCATTGGGGCGATGCGGATAATTTCGATCAGCTTTCTCTTTGCGGGAATCAATGTGGCATATCAGGGAATCTACCAGGCACTGGAAAGCGGTGCAGAGTCTCTGGTGATTTCCCTGCTCAGACAGTTTGTGATCCTATTGCCGCTGGCTGGTATTTTTTCCGTGTTTGTCAGAAACGGACAGGCAGACGTTTCGCTGATCTGGTGGGCGTTCCCGATCACAGAGCTTGCTGCCTGCCTGGTGGGATATGCCCTGTTAAAGAAAGTCAAAAAGAACAAGGTGGAAAATTTGGAATAAGGAAAATGCAACGCAGGATTTGTATTTGCGAAGAAGCTTCTTTCTATGCTACAATTAAGTTCAGGCGCTTTGTGTGGAGTGGAAACAGAACGGACAGAGGCATTTACACAATTCGATGAACTGGGAGTGACAGAATGGAAACAACAACGCTAATATTCTTATTTTTTATACTGGTATGGGGTATACTCGGAGTTACGTTTCTTTGCATCGGCATCGGATTGCATGTAAGAGGACGGAAAAAATACCTGCACTTTTCCAGTCACTGCAACGGTAGAGGATCTGCGAAGAAAAATGGAGAACGGACATGAAAATAGCAGTAATGTCAGATATACATGGAAACTATATCGCCTTGCAGCGCTGTCTGGCGCATGCGTTGGAGCAGAATGTGGATGCGTATATTTTTTTGGGCGATTATTTGGGCGAGTTTCCCTATCCGCAAAGAACGCTGGAGATTCTGTATGAACTGAAACAAAATGCTTCCTGCATTTTTATAAGGGGAAATAAAGAAGATTACTGGCTCAATCGCAGAAAAGATCAAAACTGTGACTGGAAAAGTGGAAACCGCAGTGTCATGGCAATGATTTATAATTACAACAGTCTGAATGCAAAGGATCTTGATTTTTTTGAAACGTTGCCGATCAGCCAAAGCATCCGGTTTGTCGGGATGGAACCGGTTCTGGCTTGTCATGGAACGCCTTTTGAGAATCAGAAAGCGCTGCTTTCGGAGGATTTATTCGTTCAAAAATGCGAAGAGCGCTATATCATATGCGGACATACCCATATGCAGGGATTCGTTTCTGACGGGAAAAAGAAAATCATAAACGCGGGAGCGGTCGGAGTTCCGTTGAAGTCCCCGAAAAAAACACAGTACATGATATTGACCTCGGACGGAAAGGACTGGAAGCCGGAATTTCTTTCCCTGGAATATGACGTGGATACCGTAATAAAAGAAATTCACGAATCCGGGCTTTGGGATGCATCGCCGTACTGGTGCAGGATCACGGAGCATTTGTTGGATACCGGAGAGCTGCCCCACGGAACGGTCTTAAATCATGTCATGAAACTAAACGACTATCAGGACCTCTGGTATAATATTGCGGACTCCTATTGGGAGAAAGCACTGGACGAGCTGGGGATAAGATAGGGTGGAACAAGCTTGCAGGTATTGTGAACTTTGGTTTGACGAAGTTGCGTTTGAGAGGAATACCGGTTATGGTCAGAAAATTACAAAAAGCAGATATAGACAGAGTTGCCGATATATGGTTAGATACGAATTTAAAAGCACATGATTTTATTTCTGCTCAATATTGGAAACGTAATTTTAAATTGGTAAAAGAAATGCTGTTACAGGCGGAAGTCTATGTCTATGAAAGTGATCAGAAAATCCAGGGGTTTATAGGGCTGAACAACGATTATATCGAGGGCATTTTTGTTTCTGATAAAATGCAGTCTCAGGGTATCGGTAAAATTCTGCTGAATGATACAAAAGACAAAAGAAACGAATTACGCTTAAATGTGTATCGGAAAAATACACGGGCAATCTCTTTTTACAAGAGGGAAGGTTTTGAGATCCAGAGCGATGGATTGGATGAAGCTACTGGAGAAAGAGATTATGTAATGGTGTGGAAAAAGAAATAGAAAATCCCGTTTGCAGAATTACGAAAATCCAAATCCCGAAAAAGATATGATGCTCATGACAAACTGCCGTGTCTGCTAAAAGCAAGACACGGCAGTTCACTTTGCTTTCCTCTCTTGTGGATGTATGATACAACTTATCCCCTGATTTTTACAACTTACAGTCCCCAATGTAGATATGAAAAACAAGCTGTGATATAGTATCGTAGAACCGAAGGGAGGGGTGTTCTTTCCTGTATTGTGAAAAAGCAGTATTTAAGTGCAAGCAAAAGCTGTATGATCTTGCATTCAGATACAGGCGTTAGCGTTGTTTCAGGCACATACGAAAGAAATGGAAGAAAAATATGGAGAAACGATTATGGAAGAAAGAAAAATTTTGACACCACAGTCCGTTCAGCAGGATCTGGACGCTTTGGGGCAATACAAAACAGCAGACGTGGACAGGCTGATCCGCCGCTATGTCAAGGAACAGGCGGACGCAGCTCCCCTTCGGGAACATATTTTGACGGAGCAGCAGTTTCATCGGATCTACTATTATGTAAACTTACAGCAAATTAAGGATGTGGCTGCACGGATGGCTTTTATTCACAATAATTTACTGTTTACGGATTGGTGGCACACGGATCAAATCATTCGGTATGTGGCGGCGCTGGATTTTGAAATGGCGATAGGGTATGCCCAGAAATATATCCATTCCGATGATCCATTTATTCGTCGCTGGGGCTATGTAATGTTTATTTCCCGGCTGGGGCATGGTCATGCAGAGCGGTTGCTGCCGCTGATGAAAGCAGACGATCACTATTATGTACAGATGGCGCAAGCCTGGTTGATTGCAGAGCTGACTATTTTTGAGCCGGAGGTTGTTCATCGGTGGATGAAAAGCTGTGGGCTTCCTTATTCCATCTGCGGCAAGGCCATTCAGAAAATCTGTGATTCCTACCGGGTTTCCGACGAGTGGAAAGTGAAATTCAAAGCCTTGCGGTCGGAACTGAAACAAGCTCCAATTTGAACTGCGGGATTACGAAACTTTTCGGAAGCTGGGGATTCCCATGCCGAAGCTGCTGGCTGTAGATATGGAGCAGGAACGGAGCGCTGCCAGTTCTGTTGCATTGAACGGCGGCATCTTTACAAAGGTGTTCCAAATTTTTTAATTAAAACACAGAACAAATGTTTGCTGTTAAGAAAAATGAACTTTCATATGGTAGAGGATATGTATCTTCTTTACAGTACCATCTTATTTGTGGAATCCGTCGTATTGTGCCGTTACCGTAAGTGACCGAAGCCGGGATCAGGTAACGGCATATATCGAGGGACAAAAAGAGAAGGGAAAAAGAAAGTAGGGAACTTTATGCAGATTGTATCCAGCTATGGAGTAGAAATGAAAAAAAAGAATATACCGCTCCGTGCTACGCTGGATATTTTTAGGCAAGCAGTTTCCTATCTGATTCCGGTGTATGCAGAGACCTGGGAAGAACTTTCAGAAATCCGGAATCCACAAAAACGCTTTAATGCAGCGGAGCATCTGGTACATGAGACGAAAAAGAATCCTGCCAGGTTTGCGTTTGACCGGCATTTTCCTAAAATGCCATCTTACCTGAGAAGGGCGGCGATCCAACACGCATTTGGAGCAGTGTCCTCCTATCAAACACGTCTCGGTTTGTGGGAAAAGGGAGAGTTAAAGGGGAAACCAAAGCTGGTCTGTGAGAATCATGCAATGCCGGTATTTTATCGGGATGTCATGTATAAGGAAGCAGAATATGGAGAAGATGTTGCTCATTTAAAGTTATTTGATGGACGTGATTGGAAATGGTTCCAGGTAAAATTACTCCATACGGATATGGAATATCTTCGGAAAAAATGGAGCGGGAAAAAGGCGTCCGCCCCAACGTTGGAAAAGAAACATCATACATATTTCCTTCGATTTTCGTACACAGAGGAAGTAAGCTTATCGAAAACAGCGGTAAAAGAGCAGGTGATATGCAGTGTTGATTTAGGGATCAATACGGATGCGGTCTGCAGTATCATGCGTGTGGATGGCACTATCCTGGGACGGAAATTTATCAATTTTACCAGTGATAAAGACCATTTGTATCATGTACTTGGCAGAATCCGCCGTTTTCAGAGAGAACATTCCTCCAGACAGGTGCAAAGCCGATGGAATTATGTAAAAAGGTTGAATATGGAGCTGTCCCGCAAAATAGCTGCGGCGATCACGAAATGTGCCATAGAATATCAGGCGGATGTAATTGTGTTCGAATATCTGGAAACGCAGGGGAAGCTATCCGGAAAAAAGAAACAAAAGCTTCATTTATGGAGAAAGCGGGACATTCAGAAGCTGTGTGAGCATCAGGCTCATCGGAACGGGATCCGTGTATCCAGAGTCAGCGCCCAAAACACCAGCAGGCTGGCCTGTGATGGAAGTGGAGCAGTGGTAAGAAATCCGGAGAACCATAGCCTGTGTACCTTTCAGACAGGAAAACAGTATAACTGCGACCTGTCAGCATCCTATAATATTGGAGCGAGATATTTTATACGGGAACTTTTAAAACCCTTACCGGAAACGGAAAGGTCTTCTCTGGAGGCAAAAGTACCTGCAGTGAAGCGCAGAACCTCATGTGTTTATGCGGATTTAAGAAAGCTTTATGCAGAATTAAAAGCAGCATAAACACAGGCAGATATACAGCGGACTACCTGTAATGTGGAAACTGGCCGTATCCGGCGCAGGAAAAGTGCGTATCCGCACGAATTCTAAGTTACTGGCGTATCCGCCGATATTTAGTCTTGTCGTTTAAAACGACTGAGAAGCACGTGACTTTAGTCATGTGAGGTTCACCGATTGCAAATATGGCGTCAGCGTGGAAAACGGACGCATCTGGCTGTCTCTACACAAAGGCGGCTGCTGCCCGGATTACAGAGGCGATAAGGGAATTCACGAGTGCACCTACGCGCTGCTTCCGCATAACAGCGGCTTTGGAGCGGAAGCGGTCGTACAGCCTGCTTATGAGCTGAATATCGCTCCGATCGTTATGCCCGGCAGAAAAGATATGGAATCCTTCGTAACCGTGGATGTGCCGAACGTTATCGTAGAAGCGGTTAAGCCGATGGAGGATGGAAACGGTTATGCGATGCGTCTCTATGAAGCAGAAGGAACCTCCGTGCGGACAAAGATTCATCTGACAGAAACCGGTGAAAAGGTCATGCTGACAAATCTGCTGGAAGAGGAGATCGAAACGCTTCCGGATGAAAAGGAAATCGCGCTGGAGTTTAAGCCGTTTGAGATTAAGACGATCTGTGTATCGATGAACGAATAAAAAAAGCATGTGCCTTGGCACATGCTCCGCCTGCGGCGGGTCGCAGAAGCGACGGAGTGGATTATGCCATTTCGTCGCTTCTGTGATATGAGGGGAAAAACGGGTGCTGGAAAAGGTGGGGGAGCCAGCGCCCGACTGTCTAAAAGGTATTGGCAGATTAAGAAGCTTCCGGCAACAGGAGAATCATGCGAACCGGGAAGGCGCTGTCGCTGCCGTTTGCAGCATAATTGACTTCGAAACTCAAAGTCTGCGCATTGTCGGGCGTCATTACAATCTCTGACTGCGTGCCGTCAGTGTGAAGCGCAACCAGACGGTGTCCTGCAAGCAGGGAAGCCGGAACGGTAAAGCGCACGATGCCGGTCGGCTGTACTGCCCGGTGATGTTTGATCACTGCTGCGGACATAATGCCTACGCCGTTGTCAAGCGTGCCGATGCAGAGAACCGGCGATCCGGCAGGAAGCGTTCCGGTTACAGCCTGTGCGGAAACATCGGAAACCGGCGACAGGAAATCTTTGCCGTCTTTTTTACCGCATGCCGGGCAGAAAGAGAAGTTCGACAATCCTGCGGACGGAAGAGAGAGGGTAACCGAATGACAAAAGCTTTCTGTAGAGACAGCAGAGCTTTCGGTCTGTCTGAAACCGTTGGAAACAGAAGCAACAGGCTCAACTGCCGGAGCAGATTCCGGCACAAGGGTCGGCGTTTTTACCGTATTGAGCTTTACATTACTGCTTTTGCCATCGAGAATATCCGAGCCTTTTGTTCCGTTGATATTCGTATTTGCTCCAATAGAAATATCGATCGTGCTGGAAGCTGTACCGCCGCCAATGGCGATATCGGAAGAACCGTCGATATTGGAGACAGCCGCGTTGCCGGAAATTTCGATTTTACCGGTTCCGGTCGGTTCGGAAGAAGCTTCACCGATCAGGGGCGTTCTGGAAGTGCCGAATTTGGTGTCACTGCCGATTTTTACCTGGGCGTTATCTGTTATGGTAATGGTTCCGTTCATCGGGGCTTTGGCAGGGTTATAATTCGGATTGGCTTTTTCAGAAGCACCGATGGCAGGATTGCTGCAGGACGTGTTCTGGGAAAAACCGTTGGAGCCGATTGCGGTAACTTTGGAATTATCCTTTATTGTGATTGTTCCGCCGGAAAAGGTGCTGTCCCATCCACTGCCGATTCCGGCGGATGCGGAACCTCCGGAGGCAGTAACCTCAGCATTGCCGCCGATGATAATATCCCCGTTATAATCTCCTTTTTCTCCGCAGCCGATGCCGGGACCACACCAGGTGGCATCTGCGTTGACTTTTGCATTTCCATCAATGGTAATCGTGCCGGTAAAATTGCCTTTTTCGCCGGAACCGATAGCTGCAGAGCCGGTATCGGAAGGATTATAGTATTCTCTTGTTGCGGAGATTGTTACATCATCGGTGATGTGGATAGAACCGGTAAAATCTTCTTCTCCCTGTCCGGTGTCGCCGCTGTGTCCATTGGAGCCGATTTTTGCGCCGTCGGTCCGGCCGGATAGCGTCAGGGAACCGTCGCCGCGCAGGGTGAGATCTCCATCGCTGACATGGATCATGGACGGGGAGGATTCATCCCTGCGGTCAATTGTATTCGTACCGCGAACCGTGATGTTCGCTTTGGAATCGTCTTTGACATCAATGGCAGATTCCTGGGAATGCTTCAGGTTGATGTCCTCAATTGTGATGTTCGCTGTCGCGTCGTCGGAGGTTTTGATCGTGATGGTGCTATCGGAAGCGACGCTGGAATCCCGATTGGTAAAGGTCGGATCGTTATCTCCTATGGTATTGTTGTTCTGGGAAATGGTCTGCCCGCTCTCAGAAGCGCTCACGATGACGTCACCGTCTTCCATATACCAGGTGGCAGCATAGGCGGTCGATGAAAGAGAGCCGGAAAGAAGAGCGATCGTCAGAAAAAAGGCGGAAATTCTTTTCTTTTTCATAGGCAAAGTCTCCTTGGAATTGTTCTGTTTGGATGTAGGGCGAAAGGTGTGCCGCGTATCAGAGTTTCAGCCCTTTTGCCCGATGTTTCATTCTAATTAAATGATACTATAAGTCTCAAAAGAATAATAGCCGTTATTTTCTCAAAAAAACCAGTGAAATCAGACAACGGTTTGGTTTACTCGTGACATTTCCCGTTTTTTTCCCTTGACACGATGGAAAAAGTCGATATAATAAATTGAAAATGATTTTTAATTTCAAAATGAACCGCGGCGGTTTTGGATATCGCCGTGCGGGAGTATGCGCGGATGCCGCAGTGGTTCACAGGGGGAGAAAAATGGCAGAACGTGTCAGATACAGAACGAAGCAACAGGAGCTGATCCGGGATTGTCTGGAAAAACACAGCGACCGGTTTGTGACAGCGGAACAGTGTATGGACTGTCTCAAAGCCGAAGGAATTCACGTTGGACAGACGACGGTTTATCGGGCTCTCGACCGTCTCACAGAGGAGAACGCCGTGATCAAAATTCCGGCAGTGGACGGCGCAGGCGCGCAGTACCGATATATCGGAGAATTGAGGCCGGGCAGCCCGGGGCGGCTTGTCTGCCTGCAGTGCGGGAAGATCATTCCTCTGGAATGTAACAAGCTCCATGGATTTTCCGAACATATCCTGAAAGAGCATGATTTTGCGCTGGATTCCTCGCATCTGATCTTTTACGGCTGCTGTCGGGAGTGCCGCAAATTCAGGGAAACACAGGAAGGACTGCAGGACAGAAATGAGGATGAATAGAAAAAAGCAACGCGGGAAGCATGCTGTGATTTCCGGAATCAGAATGCCGCAGCTGCGCTGCACACGGGTATCGGAAAGCGGCATCCTGCGTCGTGTGGCGTTGGCGCTCTGCGCGTGCTTACTGTTTACCACAGTGTTTGTCGGCTGCGGCACGGAAGCTTCTGACGAACCGGTGGATCCCAACAAGCTGCAGGTGATGGCGAGTTTTTATACGATGTACGATTTCGCACAGAAAATCGGCGGCGAGCACGTCCAGGTGACCTGCATGGTGCCGTCCGGTACAGAGCCCCACGATTGGGAGCCGTCCACAAAGGATATTACCCGGATGGAGCAGTCGGACGTTTTTATCTATAACGGTGCTGGGATGGAGCACTGGGTTTCAGATGTTCTGGCGGGGCTTTCCAATAAAAAATTGATTTCCGTGGAAGCGTCGCAGGGAGTGAGCCTGCTGCGCAGCGCAGAGGAAGAGGAGAGCCATGACCATGAGACTGTGCATGCCGATGAGGACGAAGAGGACAGTCATGACCATGGGACCGCGCATGCTGATGAGGACGGTCACGATCATGCGGATGAAGAAGACGCCGCTGTGAGCAATGCGGCCGCGCATGAAGACGATGCCGCCGACCACACTGTTGTCGCCGCACCGGACGGTCATGACGCCCACGAGCACGGCGAGTACGACCCCCACGTTTGGCTGGACCCGATGAACGCAAAGCAGGAAATGCAAAACATTTGCGCAGCGTTTTCTGAGGCGGATCCGGAGCATCGCGCAGACTATCAGGCAAATTATGAGAAATGGGCAAAACAGCTCGACGAGCTGGACAAAACCTATCAGACGACGCTGGAAAATCTGTCGGAGCGAAACATCGTTGTGGCGCATGAGGCGTATGGATATCTGTGCAGGCGTTATAACCTGACGCAGGTGAGCATCGAGGGCATGTCGCCGGATTCCGAACCCGACCCGGGACGGATGGCAGATATTATCGATTTTGTCCGGGCAAACAACGTCCGTGCGATTTTCTTTGAAGAGCTGTCCGGCTCGAGGACGGCGGAAACGGTAGCGGCGGAAACCGGCGTGAAGCTTTTGACCCTCAGCCCGCTGGAAGGCCTAAGCGACAGACAGGAAGAAACCGGCGGAGATTATTTTTCCGTCATGGAAGAAAATCTGCAGCAGCTGACAGAAGCTTTGCGGTAAGGAGCAGACATATGAATGCGATAGAAATCAAAAATCTGCACTTTTCCTATGGAAAGGAAAATGTGCTGGACGGCGTCAGCCTTTGCCTGAAAGAAGGGCGGCTGGCGATTCTCGCAGGAGAAAACGGGGCAGGAAAATCGACGCTTTTAAGGCTTTTATTAGGAGAGCTCCCGATCGGGGAAAACCCCAAAGGGGATCAAGAAGAAGGCAGCAGCGACGGCAGCATTGAGATTTTAGGGCAAGACATCCGACAGTTTAAGGACTGGTCGAGCATCAGCTATGTGCCGCAGAACGGGATGGGTGGCTGGAAGGATTTTCCGGCATCCGTGGAAGAAATCGTGCGCGCAAATTTATATAAGCAGATCGGATTGTTCCGGTTTGCGGGGAAAAAAGAGCGGCAGCAGGTAAGGGCTGCGCTGGCGCAGGTGGGCATGGAGGAATACCAGAACCGTTTGATCGGCAGACTTTCTGGCGGGCAGCAGCAGAGAGTTATGCTGGCACGTGCACTGGTGGGAAATCCGAAGATCCTGATCCTGGAT
>ENA-OOWN01002530-OOWN01002530.1-human-gut-metagenome-genome-assembly--contig:-NODE-2530-length-11053-cov-2.398891_pt1 | contig 11053 bp, 10 predicted proteins | sample MGYA00241406_ERZ501319 | MGnify/ENA primary metagenome ERZ501319 (study PRJEB25962, sample SAMEA2042734) | human gut metagenome | biome: human gut; feature: human-associated habitat; material: faeces... | reverse complement strand
CATCATCACCCACGGAGCCAAATTGATGTTCGCTTACGGCGAAGCTACCGTTCCTAAAGTAACCGTTACTTTACGTAAATCCTACGGAGGAGCACACGACGTGATGTCCTGTAAACAACTTCGCGGCGACTTCAACTACGCCTGGCCGACAGCCCAGATTGCCGTGATGGGTGCCAAAGGTGCTATCGAAGTACTATACGGTAAGGAAGTAGCGGCGATCACCGATCCGGAAGCAAAAGCTAAATTTATCGCAGAGAAAGAGGAAGAATACAATCATGCATTCGCTAATCCTTACAAAGCAGCTTCTTACGGTTATATCGACGATGTGATCGAACCACGCAACACCCGTTTCCGTGTGATCCGTGCCCTTGAGCAACTCTCTACCAAGAAGCTTGCCAACCCTGCCAAGAAGCACGACAATCTTCCTTTGTAACACATCAAACCGACTGAAATGAACAAACTTAGATTCATATTAGTGTCGGGGCTTGCAGTGACTCTGTCAATATTTACCCTAAGTGCCCAGAGCCAGAGCGATATGCGTCTGAACGAGTTGCTCATCCACAATGAGACCAACTTCGAGGACGATTTCGGTTTCCACAACGGCTGGTTCGAGCTCTTCAATACCTCATTCGGTACGGTAAATATCGGTGGATGCTTTCTGTCCAATGATCCTGACAACCTGAAAAAATACATCATTCCCAAAGGAGATGTGCTGACCCAGATCAAACCCCGCCAGCACATCCTCTTCTGGGCTGACAACAATCCTTACCATGGTACGTTCCATATCAATTTTACCCTGGAAGAATCTGACACCATCTACTTTGTGGCCAGTGACGGACGTACTGTCATCGACAAGATAGCTGTTCCCAAGAACCTCGGTGTGGACCAGTCATATGGCCGTATTGAGGACGGTATAGGCTCAACAGACGGCAGCGGCGAAGGATGGAGCGTCATGCCCTGGACTTCTCCCAGCACCAATAACGCCGGAGTGGATGAGGAGACCAAGAGCCAGATAATGGCAAGGGAAGACCCGGGTGGATGGATTCTCACCCTCACCGCCATGCTGGTGGTATTCTGCGCCCTTATCATCCTATGCTTCATCTTCAAGTTCACCGGTCATATCGCCACCCGCAAACAGCAGCAGAGATCCACTGCTGCCACAGCCGGTAGCGGTGAGACGGCCGTCAACGTCAAAGAGACTTCAGGTGAGACCTACGCGGCTATCGCTGTGGCACTCCATCTCTTCCATGAGGAAAATGAGGCGCATGACAATGAAAGCCTCACCATCACCATGAGTCACACAGACAGAACTTACTCACCCTGGAGTTCAAAGATATATACACTCCGCCAGGTACCCACAGTAAAAAAGAACCAAAGATAACAATACAGACCATGAAAGAATATAAACTCAAAATCAACGGAAATGACTACAATGTAGTCATCAACGATGTACAGGAGTCAGTAGCCTCTGTCGAAGTAAACGGCTCCAACTACAAGGTAGAGTTTGAGAAACCTATCGTGAAGCCCACTGCCATCAAAGTTGTAAAAACAGCACCTGCAGCGCCCGCCGTATCAGCAGCCGCTCCAAAGCCGGCAGCCGCTTCCGCCCCTACTGCCGGAGGCACAACCGTATCCTCTCCCCTTCCCGGTGTTATCCTTGAAATAAATGTGAAGGAAGGAGACACGGTAAAGAACGGTGAGAAGATCATGGTCCTCGAGGCCATGAAGATGGAAAATGTCATCGAGGCTACTGCCGACGGTGTGATCAAGAGTATAAAAGTCAACAAAGGCGATTCTGTAATGGAAGGAACGCCCTTAGCTATTATAGGATAGTATGATTGGTGAAAATTTAAGACAATTCTGGCAATATACCGGATTCGCGAATTTTGAATGGACATACCTGCTGATGATATGCATCGGCCTTGTGTTCATCTACCTCGCGATAAAGAAGGAATGGGAGCCCATGCTGCTCGTTCCTATCGGATTCGGTATCATCATCGGCAACATTCCTCTCTTCCCAGGCCTGTCGGTCGGCATCTACGAGGAAGGCTCGGTGCTGAACATACTCTACTATGGTGTGATCAAGGGCTTCTACCCGCCCCTGATCTTCCTCGGAATCGGTGCGATGACTGACTTCTCCGCCCTGATCTCAAACCCCAAGCTGCTGCTCATCGGAGCTGCCGCCCAGTTGGGTATCTTCGGAGCCTATACCGTAGCCCTCGCCCTCGGGTTCTCTCCCGCTGAGGCCGGTGCGATCGGTATCATCGGAGGCGCTGACGGTCCTACGGCCATCTTCCTCTCCTCGAGACTTGCTCCCGACCTTATGGGCGCCATCGCCGTATCGGCATATTCCTACATGGCCCTCGTTCCCGTGATCCAGCCTCCTATCATGAAGCTGCTCACCACCAAGAAAGAGAGACTCATCAGGATGAAGCCGCCCCGTCCTGTTTCTCCTACAGAGAAGAAGCTCTTCCCTATCATCGGCTTCCTCGTAACCGCTTTCATAGTACCTTCCGGTATACCTCTGTTAGGTATGCTTTTCTTCGGTAACCTCCTCAAGGAAAGCGGTGTTACCCGCCGTCTTGCCGAGACCGCACGCGGACCGCTGATCGACATCGTGACCATCCTCATTGGTCTTACCGTGGGATGCTCCACCCAGGCCGACAAGTTCCTCCAGCTGAAGTCTGTCTACATCTTCATCCTCGGAGCGTTCTCCTTCATGGTAGCAACCTTCGGCGGTGTGATGTTCGTGAAGATCTTCAACATCTTCCTGAAACCCGGCAACAAGATCAACCCTCTTATCGGAAACGCCGGAGTATCCGCAGTGCCGGACTCCGCCCGTGTATCCCAACTGGTCGGTCTGCAGTACGACAAGACCAACCACCTGCTGATGCACGCCATGGGGCCGAATGTAGCCGGTGTGATCGGCTCTGCCGTCGCCGCCGGTATTCTGCTCGGATTCCTGGGATAGAACATGACTGGACAACGGTTAATAAAAAGTGTCATCATTTGATGGCACTTTTTTGTTTTATTTCAATAAAAGTTTTACTAACTTTGAAGAATAAATAAATTAACACCGTATGCAAAACAAGTTGCAAGAACTTACCGACAAGCTCTACAACGAAGGGCTGTCAAAGGGAAAGAAAGAGGCCGAGGATCTCAAGGCCGCAGCCGTAAAGGAATCCGACAGAATCATAGCCGATGCACGCAAGGAGGCCGAGAAGATCGTAGCCGATGCACGCAAGGAGGCTGAAGAACTCAGAACCCGGGTCGAGAACGACATCAGGATGGCATCATCGCAGACCATCTCCTCTGTCCGTCAGCGTATCGAGAACATCATTATAGCCAAGGCTGTATCTGCTGACACAAAGAAGTCGCTTGAGGATCCGGACATGATAAAGTCCCTCCTCACCACAGTTGCAGCGGCATTTAATGCCGCCGACGCGGCTCCGGCCGGACTTGAGGCTGTTCTTCCCGCCTCCATGCAGGAAAGCCTGCAGGCCTGGTTCGGGAAGAACGCGACGGAAGCCATGAACAAAGGCATAGACGTGACTTTCTCCAAGCAGATACAGGGAGGTTTCAAGATAGGGCCGAAAGACGGAGGCTACATAATTAGTTTTGCTGAAGGTGACTTCGAGAACATTCTCACCGAGTACCTAAGGCCTACTGCAAGAAAACTGCTATTCGGTCAGGAATAATGAACAACTACCATTACATCATAGCCGGACTGCCAGAGCTGATGCCTGACTTTCATGCGGAAGGATTCTCCTATAAGGATCTGGAACTTGCTATAAGGGAACAGCTCTCGGCACACGACCGCAGGCTGGTGGACTGGCTGGATTTCGGAACTGACACAACCCACCTCTCCGGACATTTCTACCGTGCGGTGTCCAGACAGAAGTCAGGCTTTCTAAAATGCTACTTCGATATGGACCGCAAGATGCGCAATGCCCAGGTGGAGTTCCTTTCGGAAAAGGAAGGCCGGGACTCAGGGAAATACACAGTCGGAGAGACAGAGTCCTACAAGGAGGAGTTTCCTGAGCTTCAGGCAATATTCCAATGCTCAGACCTGTTTGAGCGTGAGCATCGTCTGGACATGTTCCGTTGGGAAAGGATAACGGGCATGACCCTGTTCCATTATTTCGATATGGATGTTATCCTGGCATTTCTGGCCAAAGGCCTGATAGTAGACAGATGGAGCAGACTCGACAAGGAGCGTGGCACACAACTGTTCCGCCAGTATGTAGACGAGGTCAGAGGCACATTCAAAGGTGTGGATTTCCATTAAGACAATAAAAACATCAAGAATATATGAATCCTAATAGAAAAACTGCAGGAAAGGTTACGGGAGTCATCTCCAACCTGGTCACCGTAGAAGTGGACGGTCCTGTCTCGCAGAACGAGATCTGCTACATACAGCTCGGAGACGCCAGACTCATGGCCGAGGTCATCAAGGTGACGGGAAAGAAGGCGTCCGTACAGGTCTATGAGAGTACCAGGGGCCTGCGAGGCGGCGACAAAGTGGAGTTCGAAGGCCACATGCTCGAAGCCACCTTGGGTCCGGGACTGCTCTCAAGTAACTTCGACGGGTTGCAGAACAACCTGGCCACTATGGAGGGAGTATTCCTCAAACGCGGAGAGTACACCGCGCCCATAGACGTGAATAAGGAATGGGACTTCACTCCTATCGCAAAAAAGGGAGACGAAGTACGGGCCGCTGACTGGCTTGGAGAAGTCAAAGAGGGATGGCTGCCTCACAAGATTATGGTCCCGTTCTCCTTCAAGGGCACTTATAAGGTCAAGTCCATCGTATCTGCCGGACAGCACAAGGCAGGAGAGACCATTGCCGTCCTTACTGACGAGGCAGGAGAGGATCACAACGTGTCCATGATACAGAAATGGCCGGTGAAAGTGGCCATTACCGCATATAAGGAAAAACCGCGCCCCTGGCGCGTAATGGAGACCGGAGTCAGATGCATCGACACCTTCAACCCCATCGCGGAGGGAGGCACAGGATTTATCCCCGGCCCTTTCGGTTGCGGCAAGACCGTGCTCCAGCACGCCATTGCCAAGCAGGGTGAGGCTGACGTGATAGTGATGGCCGCCTGCGGTGAGCGTGCCAACGAGGTCGTGGAGATATTCACCGAATTCCCCGAACTGGTAGACCCTCGTACTGGACGGTCGCTGATGGAGAGGACTACCATAGTCTGCAACACATCCAACATGCCCGTGGCGGCCCGTGAGGCATCTGTATACACGGCTATGACAATCTGCGAGTACTACCGCTCGATGGGCCTTAAGGTCTTGCTGCTGGCTGACTCCACATCCCGCTGGGCACAGGCCCTCAGGGAGATGAGCAACCGTATGGAGGAGCTTCCCGGAGCCGACGCATTCCCGGTAGACCTATCGTCCACGATTTCCAATTTCTATGCAAGGGCAGGAGCCGTAACGCTCAACAACGGCAAGACCGGGTCAGTAACCTTCATAGGTACGGTATCACCGGCCGGAGGTAACCTGAAAGAGCCGGTAACCGAGTCCACCAAGAAAGCGGCCCGCTGCTTCTACGCCCTCTCTCAGAACCGTGCGGACAAGAAACGCTACCCCGCAGTGGATCCGATAGACTCATACTCAAAGTACCTCGAATACCCGGAGATTGTATCTTTCCTCAACGAAAAGGTCGCCCCAGGATGGGTTGACATGGTAATGAAAGCCAAGACTCTTGTTCTCAGGGGAAAAGAAGCATTTGAGCAGATCAACATCCTCGGAGACGACGGAGTGCCCGTAAGCTACCACGAGCGATACTGGAAGTCTGAGCTGATAGACTATATCATCCTGCAGCAGGACGCATTTGACAGTATAGACGCCTCATCTCCCATCGAGCGTCAGAAATTCATGCTGACCAAAGTACTGGAAGTCTGCGACCAGGAGCACGACTTCGAGACATTCGAGGAATGCTCGGCATGGTACAAGGAAGTCATCAACATTTTCCGTCAGATGAACTATTCCGAGTTCAAGAGTGAGGAATTCAACAAATATCTCGAACAGATCAATAAATTCATGAGCCATGACAAATAGAGCATTTCAAAGAATATACACTCAGTTGGAAGCCATTACCAAAGCCACTGTCTCAGTCAAGGCTCAGGGAGTTTCCAATGACGAGCTCGCCACTGTAGCCGGACGTCTGGCCCAGGTGGTGAAGATGAAGGACGATACCGTCACCCTCCAGGTATTCGAAGGCACAGACGGCATCCCGACAAACGCCGAAGTGACATTTTTCGGCGAGCCGCCCGCCCTCAATGTCAGCGACGACCTGGCCGGACGTTTTTTCAACGCATACGGACAGCCCATCGACGGAGGCCCGGAAGTGGAGGGTGAGAGACGCTATATCGGAGGCCCGTCGGTCAACCCCTATAAAAGAAAACAGCCATCACAGCTGATTCCAACCGGTATCGCCGGTATCGACCTGAACAACACGTTGGTATCGGGACAGAAGATTCCGTTCTTCGCCGACCCTGACCAGCCCTACAACCAGGTGATGGCCATGGTGGCCCTCCGTGCGGACGTGGACAAGATCATCCTCGGCGGCATGGGACTCTCCAACGACGACTACCTCTACTTCAAGAACATGTTCGAGAGCGCAGGTGCATTGGACAAGATTATCAGCTTCGTCAACACTACCGAGCAGCCTCCCGTGGAGCGTCTGCTGATACCGGACATGGCCCTGACCGCCGCCGAGTATTTCGCCGTGGACAAGAACGAGAAAGTCCTCGTGCTGCTGACCGACATGACCCTCTACGCCGACGCCCTCTCGATAGTGAGCAACCGTATGGACCAGATTCCGTCGAAGGACTCCATGCCCGGCTCCCTGTACTCCGACCTGGCGAAGATCTACGAGAAGGCCGTACAGCTGCCCGCTGGAGGATCGATCACGATTATCGCAGTGACTACCCTCAATGACGGGGACATCACACATGCCATCCCGGACAACACCGGATACATCACCGAGGGTCAGCTTTTCCTGCGTCTGGACAGCGACACCGGCAAGGTAATTGTGGACCCTTTCCGCTCACTGTCCCGTCTGAAACAGCTGGTTATAGGCAAGCAGACCCGCGAGGACCACAACCAGGTGATGAACACCGCCGTCCGTCTCTACGCAGACGCGGCCAACGCCAGGACCAAGCTGGAGAACGGCTTCGACCTGAGCGACTACGACAACCGCTGTCTCGAATTCGCCAAGGAATACTCCACCAGACTGCTGGCCATCGACGTGAACATCTCCATCAACGAGATGCTCGACACCGCATGGGAGCTGTTCGGCAAGTATTTCACCAAGGCCGAGACAGGACTGAAGGAGTCGCTGATACAGAAATACTGGAAAGGCAAAGAATCATAATTTACAATGGCTATCAAATTCCAATACAACAAGACATCGCTGAACGAACTGGGCAAGCAGCTCAAGGTCCGTACACGCGCCCTGCCCACCTTGAAAAACAAGGAGGCGGCCCTGCGCTTAGAGGTCAAGAAGGCCAAAAAGCGCTCGGATGAGCTATTGGAAGAGCTGGCCTCATCCCTGGAAAAATACAGATACATGTCAGGTCTGTGGAACGAGTTCGAGCCCGGACTGATAACCGTTAAGGACGTGGAGCTGGAAACAGCAAAGTTTGCAGGTGTCAAGATTCCGGAGCTCAGGAACGTCATATACGAGGTCAAGGAGTTCGACCTGTTCCGCAAGCCCATGTGGTACAGTGACGGAGTACAGATCCTGAAGGACCTGGCACGTCTCGGTATCGAATCAGAGATCTGTTCGGAGAAGAGCCGCATCCTGGACTGGTCCCGCAAGAAGACCACCCAGAAGGTCAACCTCTACGAGAAAGTGCAGATACCAGGCTACCACGAAGCCATCCTGAAGATAAAGAGATATCTGGAGGATGAGGAGAACCTTTCCAAGGCATCCCAGAAAATAGTAAAGACACGCCACAACTTAGAAGAAGAGGAGGAAGCGTTATGATTACCAAGATGACAAAATACTCCATGATCCTCCTTTCGGGAGACTTGGACTCCTTCCTGTCAGGTATTCAGTCGTTAGGTATGGTGGACATCACCCGCTCCGCCGCAGCCTGCGATGATGCCTCTAAGCAGATGAGCGACCTTATAACCAGATGCAGGAACGCTGTGGACTCCCTTGGCAATCTGACAAAGGAGAACCCGGACCTCAAGGCCGAAGCGCATCCTGAAATCTCAGGAGAGCAGATGCTGTCAGACTTTGAAAGCAATGCTGCCCGCCGCATGGATATAAGTACCGGACTGGCCTCACTGGAGAAAGAGTACCAGAACGCACTCCCGTGGGGAGAATTCGCCCAGGAAGATCTCGGCCGCATCAGGAAAGCCGGGCTTATCCCCCATTTCTACTGCGCGGGCGACAAGAAGTTCCAGAGCCGGTGGGAGGAGGAATACCCGCTGTGGGTGCTCAACCGCACAGGAGGCAAGACATATTTCACCGTACTGTCCGGACCGGAAGAGGATTTCAATTTTCCCATGGAGCAGGCACAGTTTCCCGTACGTCCGGCATCCGCTGTACTGTCCGAAATAGACCGGCTTAAAGCCGAACGGGACAGGCTGCTGGCTGTGGCCGCCGGATATGCGGAACGGACTGCCGAACTGCAGGAGCTTGCCGACAGAACATTTGCCTCACTTGACCTGTATCTTGCAGAGACATCCTCCGTCAAGGAAGGAGAAGGGACCATAAGTATCGTGGAAGGCTTCGCTCCCACAGAGGACGACATCAAAGTCAAGGAATACCTCGACTCATGCAGCGTCTACTACATGGCCGAAGCCGCCAAGGGCGAGGACAACCCTCCAGTAAAGTTGCACAACAACTGGTTCGCACGGCTTTTCGAGCCTGTAGGCAGTCTGTATGAGCTGCCCAATTACGATGAGCTGGACCTTACCCCCTACTTCGCCCCGTTCTACATGCTCTTCTTCGGATTCTGCCTGGGAGACATGGGCTACGGACTGATATTGGTCATAGCCGGCATAGCCGCAGCTATTGCATTACCTAAATACAAGGCATACGGCAAGCTTATCGCATGGCTCGGAGTGGGCTCGCTAATCATGCCCCTCCTCTCGGGAACAGTATTCGGGATGAAACTCTACGACATCTTCCCCATGCGGGAGGACATAAAGAGCCTCTTCTTCTCCGACCTGAAGATGTTCTGGTTCGCCATCATTTTCGGACTGTTCCAGATAGTCTTCGCCAGGATGATAAAAGCCGTTTTCGCCTTCTCCAGGCACAAGTGGGACGAGGGGCTGAGTGAGGTCGGCTGGTGCATGGTCATTGTCTGGGCCGCATGCGCGTATGCCGGAAGCCAGACCGGTTCGAGACTGCTGCCTTCCATCGCCGCACAGATACTGCTGTTCGGAGGACTCGTGCTCGTCCTGTTCTGCAGCAAACCGGCCAAGTTCTTCCTGCTGAGACCCCTGAAAGGCATCGTATCACTGTACGACATCACAGGCATCTTCGGAGACATGCTCTCATACATACGTCTTTTCGGACTGGGAACTACCGGAGGTATCCTCGCGCTTGTGATCAACTCTATCGCGATGAGCCTGTCCGGCATCCCGTATGTTGGCTGGCCTGTCACAGTGATATTCCTCATCTTCGGGCACCTGGCCGTCATGGGCCTCTCCTGCCTCGGAGCATTTGTCCATCCTGTCCGTCTGACCTTTGTCGAGTTCTACAAGAACGTAGGCTTCGAAGGAGGCGGCAGAGCATACAAACCATTGAAATCATATAACAATAACAAATAAACAACTCAATCTTATGACAACACCACTGATTTTAGCCTATGTGGGCATGGCAGTAATGCTTACCCTCTCCTGCACTGGAAGTGCCATCGGTGTAACCATGGGCGGCAACACCACTATAGCCGCTCTCAAAAAGAAACCTGAGATATTTGGAAAATCCATGCTCCTCTGCGTGCTTCCCTCTACCCAGGGTCTGTACGGATTCGCGGCATTCTTCCTCATGCTCAGCAGTCTGGGCGGCATGGAGGATGCCTCGCAGGTACTTACCATGAATCAGGGACTGGCCATGTGCGCAGCCGGTCTGGCACTCGGTTTCGTGGGCCTGTGGTCAGCCATCAAGCAGGCCAGCCTCGTATGCAACGGTATCAACGAGATGTCCAACGGCAACGACGTCTTCTCCAAGACCATGATTCTCGCCGTATTCCCCGAGCTCTACGCTATCCTCTCGTTCGCCTGCGCGTTCCTCGCCCTTCCGTAACCGACTGACACTCACACTCAGCATAAGAGGCTGCACCGTGTATGGTTCCACCCATCCGTGCAGTCTCTTTTTTCATGTTTCATCCCGCCGGATAAAGCCGCAAGCGACGGATTCCCCGTCCCGACAATACGAGAATACCGCCCATAGCAGATGGCCATGGACGGTATTTCAAGCATGACAGCCTGCCGGACTGCCATCAACACATCACTTTTTAATAATTTCAATACCAGGATACTCACTCTTTATATCTTTCATCCAATACTCCCATTCCTGCTCTTGCAATATTGTCATTGACTGAAGAGGATTATCGCCGCAATACAACGTACTCAAAGCAGCATTTGTCAAAAATGTCGACGCAGACCCGCATAACAGAATGCCTCAGAGCATTACGCCGCACCCATCCCCGCCATACTTAGTACAGGCAAATACCCTGGATTATAATTGTTTAATCGAGACAGTCCATTACAAAGGCTATCAAGCGGACAGGCGTGTTTTCGTCCTCGCCCGCAGTTCTCATTCCGCAGCACTTTTGCAGCCTTTAGGCAGATTGGTCTATGGCTGATGTGGGCGGAATGATACCTATGAGGACATTTTGCCCGGCAAATGAGTCAGGGCGGTCGGGGGATTTAGTCAGATTTTGAATTAGCGAGCACATCCCAAAGAACATAACTATCTGATAATCCCATAGATACTTCCTATCCTCTGTTCTTCTCGACTAGGTATTCCGGAGCAAGGTCGGCCAGTAATTCCAGCCTAAAAAAGGTCAAAAGA
>ENA-OOWN01002521-OOWN01002521.1-human-gut-metagenome-genome-assembly--contig:-NODE-2521-length-11090-cov-2.275125_pt1 | contig 11090 bp, 9 predicted proteins | sample MGYA00241406_ERZ501319 | MGnify/ENA primary metagenome ERZ501319 (study PRJEB25962, sample SAMEA2042734) | human gut metagenome | biome: human gut; feature: human-associated habitat; material: faeces... | reverse complement strand
CGCCGCCCCGACGGTACTCCATGACGGTATTATATTGGAGCGTGATACGCGAATAAGCGCTGGTCTTGAAGAACGAACGCAGGCCGAGGGCCTGGGATTGCAGTTGCGGAATCTCGGTGAAGCCGTCCCCGTCGTGGTCGTACCCCGAGCGGTGGCGGTTCTGACCATAAACATAAAGTCCCGCCTTACGGCTGTCGGTGATGAGCGAGGCATTGGCCGAGGTGACGTTGTCGTAGCTGCTGCTGTTGCCGATCGCCGTGATCGTGTGGCCGACTTCGGCGCTGTTACGGTCAGGATCCTTGGTGATGATGTTGATCGTGCCGCCGATGGCCGAGGAGCCGAAGAGCGCCGAACCGCCTCCGCGCATCACCTCGACGCGGTCGATCATGCTGGCCGGAATCTGCTCCAGTCCATAAACGCCCGAGAGTGCCGAGAAGACGGGATGCGAATCGACGAGGATCTGTGAATAGTGTCCGTCGAGCCCGTTGATGCGCACCTGCATGAAACCGCAGTTCTGGCAGTCGTCCTCGACGCGTACGCCGGGCTGGAAACTAAGCCCCTGAGCCAGACAAGCCGAGTTGGTGTTGTCGAAAATTTTGCGGTCGAGGACGTTCACCAAGGCCGGGGCTTTGCGACGCGTGGTTTCGCTGCGGCTGGCCGAGACGACTACGTCGTCCATGGTAATTCCGTTTTCCGTGATTTCGAAGTTGAGTTCGAGGGACTGTCCTTTTTTTAGCGTTACTTCGTGGCGCACGGGATCGTAACTCATCATGCGGGCCTCGACGGTGATAGTGCCCGTCGGCAGATTCTTCAGGAAATAGTGCCCGCTCGCATCGGTCATGGTGCCGATGGTCGTGCCGGGAATGGTGACGGTGGCATAGGGCAGGTGTTCGCCTGTTTTGCTGTCGATGACATGGCCGTAGAGATGAGCGTCGCTTTTAGGAGTCGGGGTCGTTTCGTCTGCAAAAAGTGTATGATAAACCAGGCACATTACGGCCAAGAGGATCAATTTTTTCATATTATAATAATTAGGCGATTATATCTTCAATGTCCCATTATCCGACGGTCGCGGAATCGAGTTCGAGGGCGTTTATTCGCGGCCGGTGGCTGCGTCTGTAATGGAGTCCACCTAAATCTCCTCCTCGGAATGGACTCGGGGCGCTATGCTCCCAAATGGATACACAATATAATCCTATGTTTTAAGATGTAAAATGGGTCTGTTTTCGCCAGGTAGGGGCAACGGCCCGTAATACGGCCGATGAGAGAGAATACCCTGTGAAAACGATGTTTTGCCGCGCCGATCGGCACGTGCGGTCGAATAGTCCCGGAAACGAATGGTTCCGGAACGAATTTATCTACCCGATTGCAGGCGGCGCACGGAGCTGCGAGCCCGATATCGCAACGATTGCCGGATCGTAACACTCCGGCCGGAAAAAGGTTTCCAGCAAACGGAACTCACTGTCGAGGACCCAGTCGGTAGAATGGATATACGAGAAGAAATGGAAATGGCAAATCGCACAGTCGTCCACAAGAGCCGGCGACGTGGTATTTGCATCGTTCTCCGTGAGGTAACGATAGTACTCATCGGGATGGGTATGCAGGCTTTTGCCCGCATAGGCCGCGAGCAGGATCAGCAGCAGCGCCCCCGCATTGAATACCCGTATGAGTTTTTGTCCGCTCATTTCAGGTGCAAAAATAATGAAAAAAGGTTACCCGGCAAGGTGCACTCTCCCAAACACCTATATATTGGGATGCTTCTGCAGGGAATCAAATATCAATATCTCGAATCCCAAACATACCCTTTTCCTCGGGTATAAACGGACACAGGCTCCGAATTTATTCGAATGGTCAATATAATATGACAACAGCATCATACCCCAAGTTACTATGACCGGTTTCTTTACTTCCGGCAGTTCCGAGAATACGAATACAAAGTTACCTCTTCATAAGACATCGATCCAATTTCAAAAAACTTAAATTTAACATCCTAAAAAATCATCCGTTTTTTTGTTTTCTCACTACTTTTATTTATTTTAGTAGTGAATTAATCATTAAAAAATAATAAGATTATGAAAAAAATTTTAATTCCTTTTCTTATTTTGGCGGTGTTCGCCGGAGCATGCAGTGACGACAAAACCGACGTACCCCCCCCAAACTGATCCTAATCAACTGACATTCAATGTATCAGTAAGTAACATTACTCCGACGACAGCTGAAATCACGGTTTCTCCGAGCAACGAAACAAAAAGTTATTTCAGTGATATCGTCACCGACGCCGATTGGCTGGAATCCCAAAAACACGGTTTTGACGATTACCTGCAATATTTCATCGAGGTAGTGATGATGGAGCAGCAGGAGATGACCCGCGAGGAGGCGGTCAAAGCCATTACTTCTTACGGCAACGATGCATATACGGCCAGAGGACTCGAACCGGGAGCCAAGTATTGGGCCGTCGCAGTAGGTATCGATGCCGACGGACACACGACGACGAAGCCTACCGCAGAAGCTTTTACAGCGCAGACTGCACCCGAATCCACCAATACATTCGAAATCGCAACTACAGCAATCACACAGACAGGAGCATCGATTACCGTTACACCGTCGAACAGCGATGTTTACTTCCTGGATGTTTTGTCGGCTGACATCCAGTCCCAGGTGCCGACGGGTACGGATTATCAAAAATATCTGATCGATCGTTATTTCGGCTGGGGTATGCTCGACATGTATCTCCACGAGGGACCTTTCACGTATGAAGCAAAAGAACTCAACCCGGGCTGGGAATATCAAATTGCGGTTTTCGGATGCGAACAGGGATTCCCGACCACACCGATCAAAACCGAAACATTCAAGACTCTTGAAGGAGGGGATCCCCAAACGTTCGACGTTCAATTCGAATGCACTTTAAGTTCGGTTGTCGCCTCCAAGTTCTCCACCGTTCCGTCAGCAGACGATGTCGTTTACATATTCGATCTTATCTCGGAAGAGGATTATCAGGCCTTCGGCGAAAATATCGAGGAGGGTATGAAAAAAGTGCTTGAATCCAAAATCAAAGACTATATGGGCACCACCGGCCTGCATGCCGAGGCGGTTTCCATGCTCGCGGCCACAGGTCCTGTAGAATTTGAACGGAATCTTCAGACAGGCGATCAATTGCGAATGTGGGCCGTTGCCATCGATCAAAAAGGAGTCCCTGTCGCTCCCTTCATCATCAGTGAAACATATACGGTAGAAGAGAATACCGCTGCGCTTGCCGAAGTAAGCATCGACAGCTACGCATGGTACGATGGCGCAGAACTCGCCCAATTGGACCCCATCAACTTCGCAGGCTTCGAAGAATATGCCGCTCTGTTGTTGAAAGTATCCCACAACGACAAGGCAGCTCATTGGTGGACAGGATGTTTCATGGGCGATTTGAGTAATCCGGACGAATATTCGGACCGTAGCATAATCAACAATCTGGTTACTTACGGAATACCTGAATTTAAGGATGCGGTAGATCAGTTGCTGGCAGTCTATTGGGATGAAAACACCATCTGTGGCGTAGCAGCGGATGCAGAAGGCAACTATGGACCCGTTATCCGCCAAATGGTAAATCTGACCAAAGAGGGTGCAAGCCCCGCCGGAGAACTCATCGGTGGTGGCCTGTCAAATATCAATCTTATGGATATGCGACAGGCAAAATTCGCACATCGTTAAAATAGCTCCTCCAAAACGAGAAAACAGAGAACGTCCGACCTTAAGGTCGGACGTTCCGTTTATTGCGCGATCATGGCACCGAACTCCCCTTGCATGCAATCCGCCGTACATAGCAGCAATCGCCGGTATCGACTGACAAAGCACCGGAATCATACAAATACGAACAAAAAAGGAACGCCCGAAAGCATTCCTTACCAAAAAATAATCAACAACAGTTTCTACATCCTAAAAAGATTGCCTCACCCCGATCTCCCTATTTCAGATGTTGATATCCAGAATTTCGAAATGGATCGTCCCGGCAGGCACGGTCACGTCCACCCGGTCCCCTTTCTTATGTCCCAGCAGGGCTTTGGCAATGGGAGTGCCGATGGCCAGCTTGCCTTCGCGCAGGTTGGCTTCGTGCTCGGCGACGATAGTATAGATCACCTCCTTGCCGGTATTGTGGTTCAGAAGAGTTACCCGACTCAAGATCTGCACCTTGCTCTTATCGACTTTCGATTCGTCGATAATACGCGCATTGGCAATGGTATCTTCCATTTTGGCGATACGCATTTCGAGCAGTCCCTGTGCTTCCCGGGCCGCGTCGTATTCGGCGTTTTCCGACAGGTCTCCCTTGTCGCGTGCTTCGGCAATGGCCGCCGAAATCGCCGGACGCTCGACGGAACGCATGTGCTCGAGTTCGTCCTTGATTTTCTTGTAGCCCTCCGCTGTCAGATAAATAATCTCTTTTGCCATGGTTTTATCAAAAAAATAAGAATCCCGACCCGTGAAGGTCAGAACCCTGATACGTTTGTTTTACAAAGATAGAAAGTTAAATCGGATTCTCCAAATATTTTTTACAGGCTCCGGGCTTTCCGTGGTGTGGCTATGTTTTTTGCGAATCGGACGACAACGGAAACCCCGATCGCCGTCATCGCCTCCTCCGGCCTTACAACAGCGGGGAAAAGAGCCGCATGAACGACTCGCTCAATCGCTGCGGAAGAGGTCGCCGCAACCATTCCGAAGGAATAAGCCGCCGGCACGAGCGCAGGTCTTCGTCGAAAACACGACGCATTGCCGTATTGAAATCCTGTCCGTAAACGAACGCGTTGATTTCGAAGTTGTGCTCGAAACTGCGGAAATCCATGTTCGCAGAACCCACAACCGTCAGCAGATCATCGACGATAAGCATTTTGGCATGCAGGAAGCCTTTGGTATAAAAGTAAACCTTCACCCCGGCTCGGAGCATATCGTCGATGAACGAATGCACGGCTTTATCGATAATCCGGGAATCGGAACGCTCGGGCAGCATCAATTGTACGTCAATACCGCCCAATGCCGCCGTTTGCAACAAGGAGTTCAGCCCCTCGGTCGGCAGGAAATAGGGCGTCTGGATGCAGATACTCCGTCGCGCACCGGCGATAGCCGTCATAATACCCTGCAACAACGTTCGCCAAGGCCCCAACGGACCGCTAGTAGCGAATTGCATGGTCGATGAGGTATAGTTGTCGGCTTCGGGAAAGAACTTCGAGGTATCCAGATGTACGCGTTCGACGGTCGACCAATCCACCAGAAATGCGGATTGCAGGCCATACACCCCCTTTCCTTCTACCTTGAAGTGGCTGTCCCGCCATACCCCCCAACCCGGTCCTTTCACATAGCGGTCGGCGATATTCATACCGCCGAAAAAACCTACCCGGCCGTCGATGACCACGATCTTGCGGTGGTTGCGGTAATTGACCCGGTCGGTCAGCATCGGAAAGCGTACATGCAGCAGGGCATGAACCTCCGCACCCGCATCGCGCATCTGCTGGAAAAATTCTTTCTTGACCCCGTTGCAGCCTACGTCGTCATAGAGTACGCGGACTTTGACACCCTCCTTTGCCTTGCGGATCAGCGCCTGCTGAAGACGGGCACCCGTTTCATCGTCACAAAAAATATAATAGAGAATGTGAATATGGTCGCGGGCCTTTTCGATCTCTTCGAGCAGGGCGGTCATCTTGGAAGCCCCGTCGCCGTAATGGGTCAGGCGGCTGCCGTAAAAGGAAACCGCCTGCGAAGTATTGGTAAGCAGAGTGGACAGGGATTGACATGCGGCCGGAACGGGGGCATCGCTTCGACGCACATGAGCCGCTTGTAGGTACGGCGCGAAATAATCCGCTTGCGCCGCAGATCCTGCCCGAAGAAGAAATAGAAAACCAATCCCACGACCGGAGCGAAAATCAGCACGACGACCCACGGGATCGTCTTGAGCGGGTTGCGGTTGCCCAAAATGACAACCAGGATGATGCCGATAACCGTCGCCGTATAGATGGCGATGAACAGATATGTCAGGAATTGCAACACCGGGGCGGCGGATTATCAGGATTCCGACGAGATTGCTTCGGGTTTCGGATTTGCGTCCCGGGATGCCGGAGCATCTGATTTTGCCGCCTCCCGCCTGCCAGCGGTGACAGTCGCAGATGCGGAACCGGTCGCTGCGGGGAATTTCACCAGATGAAGCAAGTGTTCCACTTCGCGCATATAATTGCGTTTGGGAAGTTTCGGAGAATAAACATAACAATCCAGCGTGAAAACCCGGTCGGTCGCCGTATCGACGGTCGTATAGCTTACGAACGGACCTCCCATGAAATCCCCTTCGACATCCCAGAATCCGCGCATTTCGACCCAGGCTCTGCCTTCGAGCCGGAAAAACCGATACCGGGGCGTAAAGACTTTCGATGTGGTCATATAGGAGCCGTCGCTCGGCCCCGGAATGCGGGCGGCGAAACGGTTGCGGGCAGCCAGCAACGCCTCCTCCGAAAGGGACTGCTTCCCTTCGTAAGGATAGGAATAGAGCATGAAGCCCTGGCTCGCAGCCGGGAATTCGTACCGGAACCAGAGGAAATCATCGCTTTGTTGGGCCAGGATGTAGCCTTTGGGAATCTTCATCTCCACGCCGAACTTTTCTCGAACGAGCTTGCCGGATTCCGTCTGATTGAACTTGTTGGCGAAAGCGATCGAGCGGTCGCGCTCGGCCCCTTCGAAGGTTTGCACCAACTCCGCACGATGCTCCGCGACATATTGCGTAAGTGCCTCCCGGGTCGGTCCCTGAAGCGTCACCACGACCTGCGGAGAAGCCGTGACATCGTATTGCACACCGGCCGAAGCCGCCGCAAGGGAGGGATCGACGAGCACTTTGAGGATATTGCGGTAATCGACGACCGTACCTTTGAATCCCGATTCCGGGAACTGCATCACGTTGAACAGAGGTTCCCGTTCGTTCAGATAGGGAATCGGAGCCAACAGCACCGAACGCAGCGTATCCCCCAACTCGCTCTCCCACAACTGTTGGTTGCACACGACAATCAATTCGTACGGTGCCCCCTGAGCGGTTTTGAGTTTCGAATCCATCAGAGTATGGAACGCTTTACAGCCCGTCATGAGGGTAACGAGCAGCAGCAATGTCAGCAGATACGATAATTTTTTCATAGTCCGGTCCGGTTAATCTGTTTACTACAAATGTAGGGATATTTTTCGAGAATGCAAACGGCTTCGGCAGAGTTTCCTGCAAAAACCCGGCCGGGAAATATTCCCCGGCCGGGTTTCGTGCCTGCAAACAAGTCGCTCCCGTATGGTTATACTGTTCCTTCATCGGCCCGCGAGCTACGGCCGCATCGTAGTCGGCGTTGGTGAAGGTGTAGGTCCAACGAACATAGGGGATATAACCGTCAATATTCGACCGTTCCACCGTATAATTACATTCAAAACAAGGATTGAACGCCTCAACCTTATCTGTCCTGAAAAATACACCCCCGTACGAGCCATCGTCGAACACGACCGTCACTCCGTTTCCTGTGTATTCCTCAAGGCTGAGAGGAATAATAAAACCGACCTCCTCCTGCAACAGGCTTTCTCCGGGAAGGATCTCTTTCTTCTCGAATCGATCGGTTACCGTCATCGTTATCCGGTGATCACTCTCATTCGACCAAATAAAAAGGCTATATCCGGGAGGATCGCCATGCAGCCCCATATCCTGACCCTCTTCGTTGTCACCACAGCCTGCAAGCATAATCGCCGCCAATATCCATATCAAATTTTTCATAGGCATAAAATTTTACAGACAGCCTGCGGTGGCTTATCTATTTCAAATATAAAAAACACAATCGAAGATTACAAATATTTTCACACAAAAGTTCCCGCCGAAACAGCCGTTTCGACGGGAAGCGAATCGCAACCGTTCGACTGTTCTTCCGAAAACCGTTTTAATTCCGCGATCTCCTCCGCCCAACGCGATTCGTCGGGGGTTTCGAGAATCAGCGGCATGTCGTCGAAGCGGGAGTCGCGGGCGATGTACCGGAAACACTCGATCCCCAACACACCCTCGCCCAGCGGAGCATGACGATCGACATGGCTGCCGAGCGTCTTCAACGTATCGTTCAGGTGCATCCCCCGCAGGTATTTCAGTCCGACGATCCGATCCAGCTCGGAGAATGTCGCATCGCAAGCCGCAGCGGTACGCAGGTCGTATCCGGCCGTAAACGCATGACAGGTATCAATGCAGATACCCACGCGCGACTTGTCCTCGACCTTGTCGATGATATACGCCAGGTGTTCGAACCTGAATCCCAGGTTGGAACCTTGTCCGGCCGTGTTCTCGATGACGGCCGTGACGCCCTGCGTGCGGTCGAGGGCGATATTGATCGACTCGGCGATGCGGTCCAGGCACTCCTCCGTCGAAATTCGGTTCAGGTGGCTGCCCGGATGGAAATTAAGACGGTCGAGGCCGAGGGCCTGGCAGCGGCTCATTTCGTCGATGAAGGCCGTCCGGGACTTCTCGAGCCCTTCGCGCTCGGGATGCCCCAGGTTGATCAGGTAACTGTCGTGCGGCAGGATGCTCCGGGGCACGTAACCCCCGGCCCGGCAATTCTCTCCGAAAGCCGCGATCTGGGCCGGCGTCAGGGGCGGTGCGCTCCACTGACGCTGGTTTTTGGTAAAAAGGGCGAAGCCCGTAGCTCCTATTTTATGTGCATTCAAAGGGGCGTTTTCAGGACCGCCCGCAGCACTTACGTGTGCTCCGAAATATTTCATACTGTTCGCTTTATCTTATTATTTATCGTTTTGCTAACAAATGTAGCGATTTTTGTAGAGAAATCCCTAAATTTGTTGTATCAATTAGTTGCTTATGAAACAATTTTACCTGCTTTCAACCCTCCTCTACGCCCTGGCGATAAGCAATCCCGTGTCTGCACAGATCACGATCGACGAAATCAAGACCGACCCCTCGGAAAGAATCCTCAAAAACGAAGTCCGCCCCACGACGGTCGATGCACAGAGTTATTTCAGCTGCGCCCGCTACCGTGCCGAGCGTGCCGCGATCCGCAAGGAGCGCAATACCCTCGAATTCGGCGGCGGCATACTCGGATCTGTCGCCTCGTACAGCGATTCGTGGATCGAAACTTCGGGCGGCGATAACTCGATCGGTCTGGCCGCCACGCTTTTCCTGCATCACACCTTTACCAAACAGCGCTTTACCATCGAAACCAAGTTCGATGCCAAGTTCGGCTACAACCGGATGAATATCGAAGTCGCCGGCGACGGAGGCTCTACGACCAGCGAGGCCACCTGGTACAAGAACCAGGACGAATTTCAGATTTCGACCAATCCCGCCTACATCATCAACAAGAGTTGGCAGGTCGGCTCGATCATCAAATTCCGCAGCCAGTTCGCCAACGGTTACGTGTCGCGCTCGCAGCAGACGGCCGACGATCGGAAAAGTACCTTTATGTCGCCGGGTTACCTCGACATATCGGGCGGTTTCACCTACACCTGTCCCCTCGAGCGTTTTCCGATCAAGATCAACCTCTCGCCGATCGCCCTGAGCGCCGTATTCGTCGAAAGCGCCAAAGTCCGCAAAAACGAATGGGACGACAAACCGGGGTGGCAGGCTTACGGCCTTTCGAATGCGAACAAAACCTCGAAATACGAGGGAGGTTCTTCGATCCAGATCGACTTCGACCGGACGTTCGGCAGGAAGGGCATCTTCCGCTACCGCACCACGCTCTTCTCCTTCATGGGCTGGATGTCGAATTTGAACATGAAAAACAGATATACCAGCGTCAGCGCCTACGAAAAAGCCCTCCAAGCCTGGAATGACGCGCAGGGAGTCGGCGACAAACCGATGCTGCAAATCCATCCGACGGTACGCTGGGAAAATACCATCGACATCAAGGCAACAAAATACCTCACCACGACGTTCAATTTCCAGCTTTACTACAACCGGGCGCAAAACTACGACATCCAGACCCAGTTGCTGTTGAGCGTGGGACTGACCTATACGTTCAAGAACAAATAAGCGGCGGCGATCATCATGAACGCCCCATAAAACCGACGAAAACACGATGTACCGAAACTCCCGTCTTGCGATCCTGCTCCCGATCCTGCTCGCCGCAGCCGTTGTGCTGGGGCTGTTGTTGGGACGCTATCTGGGTCGCAGCACTCCCGAAGCCCAACTGCGAAATCTGGTCGAACAACTGACCCATCCGACCAACAAACTGGCCTATACGCTCTCGCTGATCGAAACGGAATACGTCGATTCGGTGTCGATGGATTCGCTCTCCGAGCAGGTGATCCCCCTGCTGATGGAGGAGCTCGACCCCCACTCGGTCTATATCCCCAAATCGGAAATGGAGGCGGTGAACGAGCCGTTGCAGGGTGAGTTCGACGGCATCGGCGTAGTCTTCAACATGGCGCCCGACACGGTCATCGTGCTCAATGTCATCCCTTCGGGACCGAGCGACAAGGCCGGAGTGAAGGCCGGCGACCGCATTATCCGGATCAACGATTCGCTGGTGGCAGGGCAGAAGATCCCCAACAACGAGATTGTCAAACGGCTGCGGGGCAAACGCGGCACACAGGTCAAGTTATCGCTCGAACGGCAGGGAATCGCAGAACCGGTCGAAGTCGAAGTGACACGCGGCGCCATTCCGATCAAAAGCCTCGAAGCGGCCTTCATGCTGCCCGACAGCATCGGCTACATCAAACTCTCCCAGTTCGCCATCACCTCGCACAACGAGCTCATCACCGCCTTTAACAACCTCAAGGCACAAGGTATGAAGCGATTGATCTTCGACCTGCGGGGCAATCCCGGCGGTTTTCTCGACCAGGCGATCCGCATCGCCAACGAATTCCTGCCGGCCGACAAGCTGATCGTCTATACCGAAGACCGGCGCCACAACCGCACGGACGAAATGAGCGACGGAAACGGCACGATCCAGGAGCTGCCCCTGGCGGTGCTGATCGACGAATTCAGCGCCTCCTCCAGCGAAATTCTGGCCGGAGCGCTGCAAGACAACGACCGGGGTACGATCATCGGACGCCGCTCGTTCGGCAAAGGACTCGTACAGCGGCAGATACCCTATCCCGACGGCTCGGCC
>ENA-OOWN01002513-OOWN01002513.1-human-gut-metagenome-genome-assembly--contig:-NODE-2513-length-11125-cov-2.715628_pt1 | contig 11125 bp, 8 predicted proteins | sample MGYA00241406_ERZ501319 | MGnify/ENA primary metagenome ERZ501319 (study PRJEB25962, sample SAMEA2042734) | human gut metagenome | biome: human gut; feature: human-associated habitat; material: faeces... | reverse complement strand
TATTTTTCACACAGCTATTTGTGCCGCAGGCGTCACAAAGTAGCTATGACCGCAGAGCCGAACTGGACGTTCGTCTCGCGATTCCTTCGGCGCAAAGCGCCTGCGGAATGGAGATTAAAGTGAAAAAGCAGGAGGCGTGAATGGGGAAACAAAACGATGCTTTTACGGCGTATTTAGGCCGTGCCGAGGTGTTGGCGGATCTGTACAATGGTTGCCTGTATCAGGGAGAGGAGGTCGTGAAGGCAGGCAACCTGTGTGAGGTACAGCAGTTTTATCAACAAGGATTGTCAGAGCGCGTGAAAAGACCAACTGCCAGAAGGCGGGAGCGGGATGCGATTCGGGCATTTTGGAACGAGAAAAGTTATGTTTTGCTGGCAGCAGAAGCGCAGAATCAGCCGCATTTGACGATGCCATTTCGCTGTATGGAATATGATCTGGCAGAATATGCCAGACAGCTTCGCTATATCCGGCTGAAAAGTGAGGGAAAATTAAAAACCGGTGTAGAGTATTTAAGCAAGATGGGCAGAAAAGATCATCTGACGCCGATCGTAACGATCGTGCTGTATCATGGCACGGAACCGTGGGATGCTCCAAAGAAGCTCAGTGAAATGATGGAGTTGGAAGAAATTGACCCGATTTTAAAACAGATGGTGCAGGAATATCAGATTTATGTGTTTTCGTTGGAGGAGTTGCAGGAGGAATATTTCCAGACAAATCTGCGAGAACTGATTGGTTTGATGAAACGGCGCAGCAGCAAGACAAAAATTCAGGAATACTGCAGAAAACATGCAGATCGGATCAGCAGAATGGACGTAGCGACTTACGATATGATCTGCGTGATGTTAAATCTGAAAGAACTACAGGACAAGAAAGAAAAATATCTGAAAAATGGAAAGGGGAGCATTGATATGTGTAAAGCGATGGAAGAATGGGCAGAGGAACTGAGAGAAGAGGGAAAAAGTGCTGGAATAAAAGAGGGAATGAAAGAGGGCGAACTGCGTGGAATGCAAAAGGCGAAAGAAAGTACGCTGAAGCTGGTTGCCAAAATGTCAGAGAATGGGGACACAGAGTATATTGCAAGGTTGATGGAGCCGGAAGTCTATCGGAGGATGATGGATAAATACGGAATGGAGTAATTGAGAAAGTACATTATAAGGAAATAACGCTTGCAAAAGAAAATAAAATTGTCGGAAAAGCTGATGGAGAAGCATGGAAAAATCAGATATCGTTTTATGAATGCGTATCTGTTTGCAACTGTGTTTCAGAAAAATCAGGAAGCATTGAAAGATTTGATAGCGGCACTGCTTCGGATTGAGCTGAAAGAGATCGTGTCGCTGGAAATCCTGAATCCAATCCTGCCGGGGCAGGATATTGACCACAAAAGCTGTATTATGGATATTCTGGTTCTTTTGAACGGAAATATCCGTGTAAATCTGGAGATGCAGGTTTTGGATGAGGGAAATTGGAATGAGCGTGGAGTGTATTATCTGGCAGAGAATCTGTTGGATCTGAAAAAGGGAGAAGATTATAAAAACCTGAAAACAACGGTACAGATTGGAATTCTTGATTTCGATTTGTGGAAATCTGGAAAGAATCCGTTTTATCAGGTATACGAGCTGTGGGACACGGAGCATGACCGCGTTTTTACAAATAAAATGAAGCTTTGTGTACTGTCTTTACGGCAGGCAGAAAAAGCGGAAGAAAGAGAGCGACAGTCGGGCTTGTACGACTGGGCAAAAACGCTGACTGCAGAAACCTGGGAAGAACTACAGGGATTGTCAGAGAAAAATGAAAAAATAAAGGAGGCAGTGGAGACGATGATTACATTGACAGAGGACGAAAGAGTCAGAATTGAGTGTATGAGGCAGGAGAAGGCAGAGAGGGACTGGATCAACGCGATGAATTATGCTACGGAACAGGGAGAAGAGCGTGGTGAAGCTCGTGGAATGAAAATGGGAATTCAAAAAGGAATGAAACAGGAACGGGAAAATACGCTGAAGCTGGTTGCCAAAATGTCAGAGAATGGGGACACAGAGTATATCGCAAGGTTGATGGAGCCGGAAGTATTTGAGCAAATGGCGGCAAAGTATGGGATGAAAGCGTAAGAAATATAAGGTGTAAAAGGAAACCTGTAACAAAAAGCTGGCGGAAGAATGATGTAGCTTACGCTTCTCTGAAAGAAAGCAATAAAATAAGAAGTGGAGTTGAATGAGGCAGTGATCCCATGAAAAGTGGGTATCGCTGCCTTTTTTATAAATTATGGTTTGGTAAGTGCTTTTACTTCTTTTAAGACGATATTCTGTACTTCAGGACTGAGCTGTTCAAAGTAGGAAAGCAAAAGAATGGATTGATTGTTATGGGCAGAGGTGGGAAGAGAACTCATCGAGGGAAACAACGTACTTTGGAAAATACACGATATTCTCCAAAATGAGATTGATGTCCCGCATATTGCCGCTAAAGACCGCCTCGCGGATGCCGTGGTCGGCAATATCATACTTCTCATTGGTGGCAAGGATCTGTTTGTCCTGCAAGTCCTCCCGCTTTACCTGATAGAACAGGTAAAGCGGGAGGACTTGATATAGTTCAGAATTATTTCCGGGGCGACGGGGCGCTGCTCATTTTTCAGAACCTTTGCAAGAGAGGTCGCCGAGAAGGTCGTTCCCACATTGGCGATCAAAACTCATTCAACAGCCCCACAACTGTCCGCAGCTCTTCCGCCTTCACCTTATCCGGGAACTGGCCGGAGAGAACGCAGTTTTTGAAGTACTTGATCTCTTCTGCGTAGGCGTCGCTCTTGGGCAGGTTGATGGAGCCGGTATCGCCGGTGGCCTGCTCAGTCGGGGAATAGATGCTGCCGTTGTTTTCATAGATTTTGCATTCGCCCTTTTCGTAGGTAACGAGAGCGTCCTCGAACTGGAAGCGGTAGGAAGCGCCGAAGGGGTAAGCGGATGCGTACCAGGAAGCTTCGGTGGTAACGAAGAAGCCGGGAAATTCATATACAGCGGTCAGATAGTCCTGATTAGGCTGCTTTGCGCGGTGCTTCAGGGAAGCTTCCGGTTTGCCGAAGGCGTATACGAGGAAGTCAAGATCATGGATGTGCAGGTCGTAAGGAACAAGTCCGCTTCTCTTTTCATCCATCATCCAGTTGTCCCAGCTCCAGGCGGGATAGCTGCCGAGGCGTCCCATGTAGCCGGACAGGAGCTTTCCGTATTTGCCGGAATCGTAAAGCTCCTTGATCAGCTCATATTCGGGCCAGAAGCGCAGAACCTGTGCGATCATGAAGCAGACATTGTTTTCCTTTGCGGTGGAATATGCCAGCTCGATGTCCTCTTCTTTTAAGGAAATGGGTTTCTCGCTGAGGACGTGGATGCCCTTTTTCATTGCCTTGACTGCGGTGGGAACGTGCAGATAGGTGGGCAGGCAGATGTCCAGGATGTCCAGCTCTTCTTTTTCAAGCATTTCATCGATGGAGGTGTAGTGATGCGGCTCCGGATAAGGCTCCATCCGCTCCGGACGGATATCGCAGATTGCTGTGAGGGTGGTGTCCTCCATAGCGTTCCATGCAGGAATGTGTGCGCCGCTGATGCCGCCGACGCCGACTAAACCGATTTTTAACATGATGCTTCCTCCCCGTAAATTTCATCAATAATGTTTTGCAGATAAGTTCTGGATTCCAGAATGTCGGTCAGCTGCTGTGGACCGTCGATTTCCCGTTCGATGGTGACATAGGAGTTGTAGCCAAGCTCATGCAGCTTTGTAAAAACTGCACGGAAGTCTACTTTTCCCTGTCCAATGGGTGTTTCGGCACCGAGCTCATGTCCGTTTGTCGGATAGCAGCCGTCCTTTGCATGCAGGTTGCGGACGTATTTGCCGAAAACGTCAAGTGCGTCTGCCGGGTTTGCTTTTCCGTAAAGAATCAGATTTGCAGTGTCCAGATTCACATAAAGATTATCCGTGCCGACGGCTTCAAAGCAGCGCAGCATGGTAACGGGGGTTTCCTGGCCGGTTTCAAACAGCAGGCACTGCCCGTTTTTCTTCAGATGCTCTGCAACAGTGCGCACAGCGATGCAGAAGCTGCTGAAATTGGGATCATAGGGATTTTCCAGAATAAATCCCATATGGGTTACGACATCAGTGATGCCGAGCTTGTGGGCAAAATCTGCACCGTCGCAAAGGTTTTCGATCCGCATCTGTCGGTATTCCACAGGGACAAGTCCAAGGGTGAGCTGTCCGTCGTAAAAGTTCCATGCCGCAGGTCCGGTCCAGCCGCACCAGAATGCGGAAACGGTGATCTGGTATTGTTCCAAAAGTGTTTTTAAGATGCTTGCATTTTCGTCCGTCCAGGCGGCAGGATTCCAGGAAACCAGTTGACAGGAATCGAAGTTATGTTCCCGAAGCTGGGCGAATTTTTTTTCCATACCGTCGATCTCGGAGAAATTGACGCAGGTTCCGATTTTCATAGAAAGCTCCTTTTTAGGCAAAGAAAAATAGCTTTCATTGCCCTGAAATGATGATTTTTGGTTGTCTGGGAACTGCTTTTACAGTATCATGAAAAGCAGGAGAAGCCCATTATTTTTTTGACTCATTTTAGGATAATTTTTACCTTTTGCGGAGGACAGTATGATCGACGGATACAAGGAGCTGACGCCGGTAATCTATGGAGAAAATGCGATAAAATATCTGTATACCGAGCAGAAAAAGGCAGAGGGGGAAATCTGTTTTCTGCTGCACTGGCACGACCGGATGGAGCTGACCTATGTGACGGAGGGGACGCTGCGGTTTGTGACGGAAGGAGAGGAGTTTTTGGTTTCGGCAGGAGAGCTTGCAGTGGCGGGACCGGGGCAGATGCATGGCGGCTTTGCAGTGTCGGAAAAGGTCTGCTATCATACGGTCATGTTCGATGTGGAGCGGTTTTATAATGGAACGGCAGCGTCTGAAAAATATTTACGTTCTTTGGGAAATGGAGAGTTGACCTTTGTGGAAAAGATCGCAGGGAAAGAGGCTGGAGCGTCTGGTGGGGCTGCTGGCCGGAAGGGATAACGGAAAAGACAGCAAAAGCTCGCTGGCAGCCATCGGAACGTTGTATGAAATTCTCGGATGCCTGATAGAATACGGCAGGTCAAAAAGCAGTGCAAAGGTCAGTCCGGACAGCGGGTTTGGTCAGATTTTAACCTATGTAAATCATCATTATACGGAAAAACTCAGCCCGGCGGCGCTGAGTGCGCAGTTTGGATATCATGAGGCGTATTTCTGCAGGCGCTTTCGGGAGCTGACAGGCATTACCTTTTCGGAATATGTCCGTGCGCTTCGGATGGAGTATGCACAGAAGCTTTTGAAGGAATCAGAGGATGAGGTAGGGACAGTGGCCTGGAAATGCGGCTACCCGGACGGAAGCTATTTTACACGGGAGTTTCGGAAGATGTATGGGTTTACACCATCGCAGTTCCGGCGGATGACGCGGTGAACTGTAGCGTTTCGGCAGATGTGAGGAAACACAGCAGTGAAAAAAAGCTGTACAACAAAAACACCGCAGTCTATAATGAAAAAAACGGATCGGGAGGGAGAAAATGTTATGCAGGCATTATTTGATGCCGTAAACGCGATTTGCGGCAAAATTCAGGTTGTATCAGATCTGTTCTGGGAGTTTCCGACCAACTTCGGATGGTATGCGGCGATCCCGATCTTTGGAAATTTCAGTCTGGCGATCATTTTGCTGGTCGGTACTGGAATTTTTCTGACATTTCGGTTCCGGTTTGTACAGGTGCGGAAATTTAAGTACGGCTTAAAAGTGCTCCTTCACAGCAAAGCAGCGACGAAGACCGGTATTTCAGCGCTGGCGGCATTTTTGCTGTCTACGGCGATGCGGGTAGGACCGGGAAATATTCTTGGTGTGACGGGTGCGATTTCGATCGGTGGTCCGGGCGCACTGTTCTGGATGTGGCTGTCGGCGTTTTTCGGGATGTCCACAGCCTTTGCAGAATCCACGCTGTCCCAGATTTTTAAAGAGAAAAGAGATGGGCAGTATGTCGGAGGACTTCCTTTTTATGGAAGAAGACTGTTAAACAATGCGGCGTGGGCAGGTGTTGCGCTGAGCGTGCTCTACATTGTCTATGCCTTTTTGTGCTTCCCGGCGCAGGGCTTTAATACCATCTCTGCAGTCGGTGCCATTGCAAATGAGATCACCGGGACGACGATTGCGACCAATTCGACGTTGTATTGGATTTCCTTCGTGGTACTGATCCTGATTGCTGCGCTGATCAGCTTTGGTGGCATTAAAAAAGTGACAAAGGTAACGGATCTGCTGGTTCCTGTGATGGCGGTGATCTATGTGCTGACCGTAGTTGTGCTGGTTGTCTGTAACTTTACGCGGATTCCGTGGTTTTTTCAGGCAGTATTTGGACAGGCATTTTCGCCGGATGCCGTATTTGGCGGAGCCTTCGGCACAGTCCTTAGCCAGGGCATCAAACGCGGCCTGATGTCCAACGAGGCAGGTCAGGGTACCATCACGATGCCTGCGGCGGCTGCGGATGCAAATCATCCCTGCGATCAGGGCTGCGTTCAGGCCATCGGCGTTTTTCTGGATACGATTGTGATCTGTACGCTGACCGGATTTGTGGTGATTATGGGAAGGATGTGGACGACAGACCGTGCGGCAGAGTGGTTTGATATGGGCAAGCTGGACAAATTTCTGGCATCCTGCGGAGAGCTGACCGGACAGAGCGGCGCTTATCAGATCGTAACGTTTTTAGTGAGCATCTGCTTTGGTCTGTTTGCATTTACCTGTCTGATCGGCTTTATGTCCTTTACGGAAATGTGCGCGGTGCGGATTTCTTCGCGCAAGGGTTTTATTGTTCTGATCCGGCTGCTGTGCCTGTTCGTCATTTCCTTTGGTGTCATTACCAATATCGCGGGAATGGATCTGGGCGCGCTCTGGGATTTAAGCGATTTTGCCAATATACTGATGGTTTACTGCAACCTGCCGCTGCAGTATCTTGGTCTGAAGTATGTAACCCGGGCGTGGAAGCACTTCGAAAAACAGGACGGCACGCCCTTTACGTCTGAAATAGCAGGAATCGATGTGCCGGTCTGGGAGGAAAAAGCCGGAAAAGCATAACGGGTACTTTCACAGAAAGAAAGGCTGACGCGGTCAGAAAAAACAGCCGCCGGGGCGGCAGAATGGGAGGGTATATGGATTACGCACTGTATCAGAAAATTTCAAAGGTCACGCTGGGAAAGCAGCCGGCAGACCTGGTGTTAAAAAATCTGAAGCTGGTGGATGTATTTACAGGGGAGATCGTGGAGTCAAACGTGGCAGTTAAGGACGGTCTGATCGCGGGGGTGTCGAGACGTTACCGCGGAAAAAAGGAGATCGACCTCGGTGGAAAATATCTTGCGCCGGGCTTTATCGACGCACATCTGCATCTGGAATCCACCATGGTTACGCCCAACGAGCTGGTCAGCACGGCGGCACGTTTCGGGACGACGACATTTATCGTAGATCCCCATGAGGCGGCGAATGTCAGCGGTGCAGCCGGGATTGACTATATTCTTGATCAGACGGAAAAATCTCCGGCGAACGTCTACGTCATGATGCCGTCCTGTGTACCGGCGACGCATGTGGACGATAACGGCGGTATTTTTTCCGCAAACGATATGTATCCGTACGTCCGCAATCCGCGGGTTCTGGGACTGGGGGAAGTGATGGATGATCCGGGGGTTATCAACGGCGACGAGAGCATGTTTTCCAAACTGCTGCTGTTTGAAAACCGGACGATTGACGGACATGCCCCTTATCTGCCGAACCGGGAGCTGAGCGCTTACAAGATGGCGGGGGTGGATACCGACCATGAAGCGACCAGCTTTGAATACGCGCTGGAAGAAGTGCGCCGCGGCATTCATGTCCATATCCGCGAGGGCAGCGCGGCCCATAACCTGAAGGATATCGTAGAGGGCATTGTCCGCACCGGAATCGATACGGAATATTTTTCCTTCTGTACGGACGACAAGCATATCGAGGACATTTTACGGGACGGCCATATCAGCTACAACGTAAAGCTTGCGGTTTCCCTCGGCATGAATCCGGTTCAGGCGATCAAAATGGCGACGATCAACACTGCAAAATGCTACGGCTTAAAGCATCTGGGCGCGATTTCCCCGGGCTTCCAGGCGGACTTTGTTGTGCTGGATAATCTGCAGGATCTGAATGTGACAGATGTGTTCTATAAAGGAAAGCTTGTAGACCGGAATGCGCCGATCCGTGTAAAAACGTGTGGCAGAGCGTTGAAACATACGGTACACCTCGACAAGGTGAAGGCAGAGCAGTTTGTGCTTCCGATTGGAAAAAAGAAAACCCATGTAATCGGCATCAATCCGTCCCAGATTACCACAGAGGATCTGGCGGTTTCCCTGCAGCCTGCGGCAAATTATGTTCCGACGGACGGCTATTCCAAGGTTGCGGCTGTGGAGCGGCATCATAATACCGGAAAAATCGGCGTTGCAGTGGCAAAGGGCTACGGCATCCGAAACGGCGCAGTGGCATCTTCCGTATCCCACGATTCCCATAACATCATCGTCATCGGGGACAATGACCGCGACATGGCATTGGCAGTCGACGAAATCATCCGAACGCAGGGCGGTTATACCGTTGTGGAAAACGGCGAAGTATTCGAAACGCTGCCGCTTCCGATCATGGGACTGATGAGCGACGCCGGGTTTGAGTCCGTCAATGAGACTTTGGGACGGATGATTAAAAAAGCGCATGAAATGGGCGTTCCGGCGGATATCGAGCCGTTCATCACATTATCGTTTTTGGCACTTCCCGTCATTCCGACGCTGCGCATTACGCCGCGCGGTCTGTGCCTGCTGACCGCGAAGGGACCGGAAATTCTGCAGGAGTAAAGCCAGACTGGAAAGCGCCTGCAAAAAAAGTTTTTATGGAGGAACTTATGGATATAAAAGAAAAAATTCATGAACTGTCAGAGGAAATGATTCAGAATCTGGGACGTCTGGTTGCGGTGGATTCCCAGCTCGGCACGCCCGAAGAAGGCAAGCCCTTTGGCGAAGGCCCGGCAAAAGCCCTTGAGGTTGGCTTAAAAATTGCTGATGAGCTCGGCTTTCAGACGGTCAATCTGGACAACTACTGCGGCTATGCAGAGATGGGCGAAGGAAAAGAGATTATCGGTATCGCCGGACATCTTGATATCGTGCCGGTGGGAGGCGACTGGACTCACGATCCCTTCGTGCTGACCCGTGAGGGCGATTATGTATATGGCCGTGGAACGACCGACGACAAGGGACCTGTTCTGGAAGCACTTTATGCGATGAAGCTGCTGCGGGATTCCGGCGTGAAGTTAAATAAAAGAGTCCGCCTGATCATGGGCTGTAATGAGGAAACCGGTTCGAAGTGCATGGCGCATTATAATGAAGTGGAAGAGGAGCTGTCCTGCGGCTTTACGCCGGACGCGAACTTCCCCTGCATCCACGGCGAAAAGGGCCACATGTCAATGATGGCGTATTCCAAACATACGAAGATCCTTTCCATGAACGGCGGTTTTGTTACAAATGCGGTTTGCGATTCCTGCACGACAGTGATTCCTGCGGCAGCAGGTCTGAAGGAAAAGCTGGAGAAAGAGCTGGCTGAGACGAAGCTTCAGGAGTACCGCGTGACAGAAGAAAACGGAAAGATCACGATTTATGCAAAGGGAGTGCCTGCACATGCCAGCACGCCGACGTTGGGGGTCAATGCGGCAGGTGTAACCTTTGAGTGCCTGGAAAAGGCAGGCTTTGAAGATGATTTTGTCACCTTTTATAATACCCATCTTGGAACTGCCTGCGACGGCTCCGGTATCGGCTTAAAGGTTTCCGATGCATATGGCGACCTGACGTTCTGCAATGGTATCGTTAAAACTCAGGACAGCGTGATTTCCTGCACGATTGATATCCGTGTTCCGGTTACCTTAAAGCCCGACGAGGTCCGCAGGCTGTGCGAGGATAAGCTGGAGGATGAGAACGGACGGATCGAGATTCTGGACATCGGCGATGGATTATTTTTCCCGAGAGAGTCCCCTCTTGTAGAGGCCCTGTACAAGGCGTATGTAGATGTGACCGGCGATACTGCAAACGAGCCGATGGTCATCGGCGGCGGAACCTATGCGAAGTCCCTGAAAAATATCATCGCCTTCGGTCCTGAAAAGCTCGGAATCGATTATCGCATTCATGGTGCGGACGAGTATATCCTTGTATCCGGCATGGAGGAAGCGGTGCTGGTATACATGGAAGCCATTAAGAACCTGCTGGCGATTTAAGTATTCCTGTATGGATTAGGATTTTTACCTGCACATTTCTTGACTAATATACATTGAAAATGTATAATTATTCATCGTGGCAGGAAGATATATGCTCAGAGGGGCTGCAGCTGCCATAAAAAAAGATTCATGGTCATTAAAGTTTCAGCAAAATAAAGGAGTAATCACAAATGGCAAGTTTATGGGGCGGAAGATTTGAAAAAGACATGGATGATATTGTAAAAAAATACAATGCATCTATTTTCTTTGACCAGAGAATGTACAACGAGGACATCGACGGCAGCATCGCGCATGTGACCATGCTTGGAAAGCAGGGCATCGTATCCAATGAGGAAAAAGATCAGATCATCGCAGGTCTGGAAGAAATTCGCAAGGAGATTGCGGAAGGAAAGATCCTGTTTACCGTAGAAGACGAAGACATCCATATGGGCATCGAGAGCCGTCTGATCGACAAAATCGGCGATGTGGGCAAAAAGCTCCATACTTCCAGAAGTCGTAACGACCAGTGTCAGGTAGATATTCGCCTGTATCTGCGAAAAGAAATTTATGAGATTTTGAACAGCCTGTGCTATCTGGAAAGCGTAATTCTGGAAAAGGCGGAAAAATATGAAGATAAGATTACAGTAGGCTTTACCCATCTTCAGCACGCACAGCCGATCACGATCGGTTTTGTTTTTATGGCATATTTCCAGATGTTCAAGCGTGACTACAGTCGTTTTGAGGACTGCCTTGAGCGCATGGACTATCTGCCGCTCGGAGCGGGCGCGCTTGCGGGAACTACTTACAATACTGATAGAAGATTCCTGGCTGAAAAGCTCGGT
>ENA-OOWN01002505-OOWN01002505.1-human-gut-metagenome-genome-assembly--contig:-NODE-2505-length-11158-cov-4.184275_pt1 | contig 11158 bp, 10 predicted proteins | sample MGYA00241406_ERZ501319 | MGnify/ENA primary metagenome ERZ501319 (study PRJEB25962, sample SAMEA2042734) | human gut metagenome | biome: human gut; feature: human-associated habitat; material: faeces... | reverse complement strand
CCGTTTTCAGAAGAAGCCTCCGTGTCTGATAAGGATACGGAGGCTTTGTTCGTTTATATACCTCCGGAACTGCTCCCCTTAATCCCTGTCATGCGTTGTTGCATACGTATTTTTCTGCTTCTTTTGTCATTCTTTTGTTATCATTACAGAACAAAGTTGGTGTAAAATGAGTTTTTTTTGGAAGAGCAAGAACTTTTCTTCCTTTCTTTCTATTCAATATCAAATGGATTTTTGTAAATTTGGCGTGAATCTAATAGGAAGGGAAAAAATCACGCAATTAATATTGTAATATAAATCATATAATAACTCCTGCAAATATGGAAAACAAGATTCAAGAGCTGACCGATAAGATCTACCGCGAAGGCGTAGAGAAAGGAAACGAAGAGGCACAGAAACTTATCGCAAAAGCTCAGGAAGAAGCCAAGAGAATTATAGAGGATGCTCACAAGGAAGCGGATTCTATCGTGGCTACCGCTCATAAGTCTGCCGATGAACTGGCAGAGAATACAAAATCTGAATTAAAGTTGTTTGCCGGTCAGGCTGTGAATGCTCTGAAGTCCGAAATCGCTACGTTGGTGACGGACAACATTGTGAATGCCGATGTAAAGGCATTTGCTGCAAACAAGGATTATCTTAATGCCTTCATCGTTGCATTGGCGTCCAAATGGAGTGTGAACGAACCAATCGTTATCTCTACTGCCGATGCGGAAGGCTTGACAAAATATTTCGCAGCGAAGGCGAAAGACCTGCTGGACAAGGGTGTGAAGATTGAGCAAGTGAATGGCATCAAAACCTTGTTCTCCGTATCGCCTGCCGATGGTTCGTACAAGGTGAACTTTGGCGAAGAAGAATTTATGAATTACTTCAAGGAATTCCTGCGTCCGCAATTAGTGGAAATGCTGTTCTAAAAACTCCCACAGGATTATGAGTAAATACTATTACTTGGTAGCCGGTTTGCCTGAACTTACTCTGGAAGACAGTAAACTGAGCTATACAGTAGCCGATTTCAGGACGGAACTATATCCTGCCTTGTCGGAAGATGATAAAAAGTTGATAGATTTGTTTTATCTGAAATTCGATAATGCGAATGTCTTGAAACTATTGAAGGATAAGGATGCTGCCATCGACCCGCGCGGAAACTATTCGTCGGAGGAACTGGTGGAATATATCTCACAACTGAAGGATGGCGACGAAGTCTCTGACAGTGTATTCCCATCTTATCTCTCTACGTTCATTTCCGAATACTTCAGCCTGCCTGCCGAGGACGGTTTCTTGTATGAAGACCGCCTGGCAGCGCTCTATTACGCCTATGCTATGGAATCCAGGAATCAGTTTGTGTCTTCCTGGTTTGGCTTCAACCTCACTCTCAATAATATATTGGTGGCGCTCACAGCACGTAAGTTCAAGCTGGACATTGCTCCGCTGATTGTGGGTGATACGGAAGTGTGCGAGGCTCTGCGTACTTCCAATGCCCGTGACTTCGGTCTGGGTACTGAGGTGGATTATCTGGAGCAGCTGGTGAAAATCAGTGAGACGGAGGAACTGGTGGACCGGGAAAAGAAACTGGACCAGCTTCGCTGGGACTGGATGGAGGAGGCCACATTCTTCGATTACTTTACCGTGGAACGTCTGTTTGTCTTCCTGCTACAGCTGGAGATGATAGAACGGTGGATTTCGTTGGATAAAGAGAAGGGTAACCAACTGTTCCGCAGCATTATCGCTGCCTTGAAAGACGAGGTGCAGATACCCGCAGAATTCAGATAAAATAAACAACTAAAAATATATGGCAACAAAAGGAACTGTTAGTGGCGTAATAGCCAACATGGTGACCCTCGTCGTCGACGGACCGGTAGCGCAGAATGAGATTTGTTATATCTCGACCGGAGGAGACAAGTTGATGGCGGAGGTGATTAAGGTAGTAGGTACCCAGGTCTACGTGCAGGTATTTGAGAGTACCCGCGGACTGAAAGTGGGGGCCGAAGCTGAGTTTACCGGACATATGCTCGAAGTAACACTGGGGCCCGGTATGCTTTCGAAGAACTACGACGGTCTGCAAAACGACCTCGATAAGATGGACGGTGTTTTCTTGAAACGCGGGCAATATACCTATCCGCTGGATAAAGGAAGCAAATGGCATTTTGTGCCTTTGGCAAAGGTGGGCGACCAAGTGGAAGCCGCTGCCTGGCTGGGACAAGTGGACGAAAACTTCCAACCTCTGAAAATCATGGTGCCTTTTGAACAGAAAGGTGTGTGCACCGTGAAATCCATTGCAAAGGAAGGTGATTACAGCATTGAGGATACCATTGCAGTGCTGACGGATAGCGAAGGTAATGACATCCGGGTGAACATGATACAGAAATGGCCCGTGAAGCGCGCCATGACCAACTATAAGGAAAAACCGCGTCCTTTCAAATTGCTGGAAACCGGTGTGCGTGTAATCGACACCGTAAACCCGATTGTGGAAGGTGGTACGGGTTTTATCCCCGGTCCGTTCGGTACTGGAAAAACGGTGCTTCAGCATGCCATTTCAAAACAAGCGGAAGCGGACATCGTAATCATCGCTGCCTGCGGTGAGCGTGCCAACGAGGTTGTGGAAATCTTTACAGAATTCCCCGAATTGGTTGACCCGCATACGGGACGGAAGCTGATGGAACGTACGATTATCATTGCCAATACTTCGAACATGCCGGTGGCTGCCCGTGAGGCATCTGTCTACACGGCTATGACGATTGCAGAATACTACCGAAGCATGGGATTGAAGGTACTGCTGATGGCGGACTCCACTTCACGTTGGGCGCAGGCATTGCGCGAGATGTCCAACCGTATGGAGGAGTTGCCCGGTCCCGATGCCTTCCCGATGGACTTGTCCTCCATCATCTCCAACTTCTACGGCCGTGCGGGTTATGTGAAGCTGAACAATGGCGAGTCCGGTTCCATTACTTTCATCGGTACGGTATCGCCTGCCGGTGGTAACTTGAAGGAGCCGGTAACCGAGAATACGAAGAAGGTGGCACGCTGCTTCTATGCCCTTGAGCAAGACCGTGCCGACAAGAAGCGTTATCCTGCCGTAAACCCGATTGACTCGTATTCCAAATATATAGAATACCCTGAATTTGAAGAGTATATCACCAAGCACATCAACGGTGAGTGGATTGGCAAGGTGAATGAAATCAAGACCCGTTTGCAGCGTGGTAAGGAGATTGCCGAGCAAATCAACATCTTGGGTGACGACGGTGTGCCCGTAGAATATCACGTGACTTTCTGGAAATCGGAATTGATTGACTTCGTTATTCTGCAGCAGGATGCCTTTGATGAAATTGATGCCGTGACCCCGATGGAGCGTCAGGAGGAGATTCTGAATATGGTAATAGAAATCTGTCATACTGAATTTGAGTTCGACAACTTCAACGAAGTAATGGATTACTTCAAGAAAATGATTAACATCTGTAAGCAGATGAACTACTCGAAGTTTAAGTCGGAAGAATACGACAAGTTCCATAAGCAGTTGCAGGAACTGGTTGAGGAACGTAAAGCCTAAGGATGTACTATGTGACTATTTACAATTTACTATTTGCCTTGCGGATGCAGGTGTACGGAGGTTGTAGATAGGAAAATAGTAGAATAGGATGGCAGAGATTTAAATAGTAAATAGTAAATTGCTAAATTGTAAATAAATAGATGGCAACAAAAGCATTTCAAAAAATATATACCAAGATTACTCAGATTACGAAAGCTACGTGTTCGCTGAAGGCAACCGGAGTGGGGTATGACGAGTTGGCGACCGTAAACGGCAAGCTGGCCCAGGTGGTGAAGATTGCCGGCGACGAAGTGACTTTGCAGGTGTTTGAGGGTACGGAAGGTATTCCCACCAATGCAGAGGTAGTATTCTTGGGCAAGGCTCCTACAATCAAAGTGAGCGAGCAGCTTGCCGGACGCTTCTTCAACGCCTTTGGCGACCCCATCGACGGTGGTCCGGCCATTGAAGGCGAGGAGGTGGAAATTGGCGGTCCATCCGTGAATCCGGTGCGCCGTAAGCAGCCCTCGGAACTGATTGCAACCGGTATTGCAGGTATCGACTTGAACAATACGCTGGTGTCCGGACAGAAGATTCCGTTCTTTGCCGACCCCGACCAGCCCTTCAACCAGGTGATGGCGAATGTGGCTCTGCGTGCGGAGACTGACAAGATTATCCTTGGCGGTATGGGTATGACGAACGATGATTACCTTTACTTCAAGAACGTATTCTCCAATGCCGGTGCGCTCGACCGTATCGTCAGCTTTATGAATACCACCGAGAATCCTCCGGTAGAGCGTCTGCTGATTCCGGATATGGCACTGACGGCGGCCGAGTATTTTGCTGTAAACAATAATGAAAAGGTGCTGGTGCTGCTGACGGATATGACTTCCTACGCCGATGCGCTCGCCATCGTGTCCAACCGTATGGACCAGATTCCTTCGAAGGACTCCATGCCGGGTTCCCTTTATTCGGACTTGGCGAAGATATACGAAAAGGCGGTGCAGTTCCCAAGCGGCGGTTCCATCACGATTATTGCGGTGACGACTCTGTCCGGTGGCGACATTACGCATGCCGTGCCCGACAATACGGGTTATATCACGGAAGGCCAGTTGTTCCTCCGTCGTGACAGCGACATCGGTAAGGTTATCGTTGACCCGTTCCGTTCCTTGTCCCGTCTGAAACAGCTTGTTACGGGCAAAAAGACACGTAAGGACCATCCGCAGGTGATGAATGCCGCCGTACGTCTGTACGCCGATGCCGCCAACGCCAAAACCAAGCTTGAAAACGGTTTCGACCTGACGAACTACGACGAACGTACCCTTGCCTTTGCCAAGGACTACTCCAACCAGCTACTGGCCATTGATGTCAACCTCGATACCACAGAGATGCTCGATGTGGCATGGAGTCTGTTCGGCAAGTATTTCCGTCCGGAAGAGGTGAATATCAAGAAAGAGCTTGTGGACCAGTTCTGGCCGAAAGCAAACTAAATAAATGTACGATTAGACGATTTACGGTTTACGATTGATATTACTGAAATTGTAAATCTGTAAATTGAGAAATTGAGTAGCTTCAGTCGTCTAATCGTAAATCGTTAAATCGTAAATAAAATGGCTATTAAGTTTCAATATAACAAAACCTCGCTTCAGCAACTCGAAAAGCAACTGAAGGTGCGCGTGCGTACACTCCCCATTATTAAGAATAAGGAGAGTGCCCTGCGTATGGAAGTGAAGCGCTGCAAGGGAGACGCTGCCGCGTTGGACGCGAGGTTGGAAAAGGAAATCCAAGCTTACGAAGCCATGTTCGCCCTTTGGAATGAGTTCGACGCTTCATTGATAAAGGTCAGCGATGTTCATCTCGGTGTAAAGAAGATTGCCGGTGTACGGGTGCCGTTGCTCGAGAATGTAGATTTCGAGATACGCCCTTACAGCTTGTTCAATGCGCCCAAATGGTATGCAGACGGGCTGCATTTGCTTAAGTCACTGGCACATACTGCCATCGAGCGTGAATTTACTGTTGCCAAGTTGAACTTGTTGGAACATGCGCGTAAAAAGACCACCCAGAAGGTGAATCTTTTTGAGAAAGTACAGATTCCGGGTTATCAGGATGCTCTGCGCAAAATCAAGCGGTTTATGGAAGACGAGGAGAACCTTTCCAAGTCATCGCAGAAAATCATGAAATCCCATCAGGAGAAAAGGAAGGAGGCAGAGGCATGATTACGAAAATGAAGAAGCTCACGTTCCTTGTGTATCATAAGGAGTACGAAGCATTTCTGGCACAAATCCGGGAACTGGGCGTGGTGCACGTTGTGGAAAGGCAGTGCGGCGAGATGGACGACACCTTGCAGCAATTCATGCAGAAGCGTACGCTCTACAAGAATATGCTTCAGAGCATGCACACCCTGGCAGACAAACAGCCGGAAGAAAAGGTGCATAAAGAGTTGTCGGCCGATGCTCTGGTGAAATTCTACGAGGACTTGCAGGCGCGGATACAAGACTTGAACCAGCAGATTCCCGCCATCGACAAGGATGTGGCGCAGATGGAAGTCTGGGGCGATTTCGATTGGAGAGCCATCCGCAAGCTGGAAGATGCTGGTTGGTTCGTGCAGTTCTATACCTGCCCGGAGAAAGACTATAACGAAGCGTGGGCAGAGGACTACAATGCCATCGTGGTGAAAGAGAACGGCGGACATCTTTATTTCGTGACCGTCACTCCCCAACCGGTAGAACTGGATGTGGAACCGCTCCGTCTGCCTTCACTCAGCCTCTCCGAACTGAGCCGGAAGAAAGCCGATACGGAAGAGGCCCTTGTGCAGGCACATGCCGGATTGAAAGAATTCTGCAAAGCGAATTACTGCACGTTGGAGAAGTACAACCTACAGCTCCAGGAAGAGATAGACCTGCTGAAAGTCAAGCTGAACAGCGAACATATGGCAGAAGGTGCCGTAGTGTTGATGGAAGGCTGGATTCCCGAAGACTGCGAGGCGGATGTGAGGAAACTTCTCGATGAAAGCGGCACTTATTATGAGATAAGGGCTGCCAAGCGCGAGGACAATGCTCCCATCAAGCTGAAAAACAACGCCTATACACGCATGTACGAAGTGCTTACCAAAATGTACGGTATGCCCGAATATGCCGAGTTCGACCCGACACCGATACTTGCGCCATTCTTCTCGCTCTTCTTTGCTTTCTGTATGGGAGATGCGGGCTACGGTCTGGTACTGATTGCACTCGGGTTCATTTTGAAAAGGAAGATGTCCAAGTCCATGAAAGGCATGATGAACCTGGTGATTACGTTGGGTATATTTACGTCCGTCATCGGTGCCATATTGGGAACCTTCTTCGGTGTAAGCCTCTTTGACCTGGAGATACCCGCCAAACTGAAGGAATTCATGATTGTGGGTAAGATAGGTGAGACTACCTATGACAAGCAAATGCTGCTGGCGTTGATTATCGGTGCGGTGCACATCTGCATTGCCATGACGGTGAAGGCCGTGGGACAGACCGTTCGTTTCGGCTTCAAGGAGTCGCTCAGTGCTTGGGGATGGCTGTTGCTGGTGGTGGGATTTATCTGCACCGGCGGACTTTCCTTCTTCAAGATAATTTCGGAAGACGTGTCTACGTGGGCATTTATCGTGATTGGCGGTGTTTCTGCCATCGGTATCTACCTGTTGAACAATATCCACCGGAATGTATTTGTCAACATCGGTGCCGGAGTATGGGATACCTATAACATGGCAACCGGATTGATGGGCGATATACTTTCCTACATCCGTCTCTATGCCCTCGGCTTGGCAGGCGGTATGCTTGGAGGCGTGTTCAACCAGCTTGCCTTCATGGTGAACGATGCTGCAGGTCCGGCCCTGGGATGGCTGTTCTGCGGTCTGATACTGATATTCGGGCATACGCTGAACATTGCCATGTCTTGTCTGAGTGCCTTTGTACACCCGCTCCGTCTGACATTTGTGGAATACTTCAAGAATTCCGGTTACGAAGGTAAGGGCGAAGCCTATAAACCTTTTACAGTAGTAAAGAAATAAACAAATTAAAAAACAAATAAAAATAGAAACATTATGAATGAAATTTTAGGTTATCTCGGTCTGGGCCTGATGTTGGCCCTTGCAGGAATTGGCAGTTGCTTCGGTACAACTATCGCCGGTAGTGCGGCAGAAGGTGCGTTGAAGAAAGACCCTTCCAAGTCAGCAAGTTATATGATTTTGTCGGCCCTTCCGGCTACGCAGGGACTTTACGGCTTCGTGGCTTTCCTGATGTCCATGGGCAGGGATTTTGCTACGGACGGCCCTTTGATGCTGGGCATCGGACTGGGTGTGGGGCTGGTATGCCTGTTCTCCGCTATCCGTCAGGGACAGATTTGTGCTAGCGGTATTGTGGGTATTTCCCAGGGACACGACGTACAGACCAATACAATGATTTACGCCGCGCTTCCTGAATTCTACGCTATTTTGGCGCTGGTAGCTGCATTGATGGTATAATCCGGATTATAAGAAAATAAACCCCAGGGATTTACAATTGAAATCCCTGGGGTTTTTTGTTTAAATTCCTGGGGCTTCAACTGAAAACTCCAGGAATTCTTTTTTGAAACTTCGGGAATTTTAGACGAAAAATGCATGGATGGGCGAGCCAATGGGGCTTTTGTGGCTAAACTATGACATTCCGCAAACGATTGTTTATGCATATTTAATCAGTTTTTTCGATTAAAAGGCTATTTTTCAAAGAATAATACGTACTTTTGCAGCCGTAATTAAGATAAAGAGATTATAACATAATATGACTAAAGAACTACTTACCCCCGATTACATCTTCGAAGCGAGTTGGGAAGTGTGTAATAAAGTAGGCGGTATCTATACAGTTTTGTCTACAAGGGCAAATACTTTACAGACTAAATTTCGCGATAGATTATTCTTTATAGGGCCGGATTTCTGGCAGGGAAAAGAGAACCCTTTGTTCATTGAGTCTGATAACCTTTGTGCAGCGTGGAAAAAACATGCAGCGTTGAAAGACAATCTTTCCGTCCGCGTAGGTCGCTGGAACATTCCGGGAGAACCTATTGTTATATTGGTTGATTTCCAACCGTTCTTTGCAGAAAAAAATGAGATTTATACAGAAATGTGGAACCGCTATCAGGTGGATTCACTGCATGGATATGGTGATTATGACGAAGCATCCATGTTTGCTTTCGCTACCGGCAAGGTGATAGAGAGCTTCTATCGCTATAATTTGACGGAAACGGACAAAGTGGTGTTCCAGGCACACGAGTGGATGACCGGCATGGCCGCCCTCTATCTTCAGTCTGCCGTTCCCGAGATAGGGACTATCTTCACCACCCATGCCACGTCCATCGGCCGCTCCATAGCTGGCAACAACAAGCCGCTTTACGATTATCTTTTCGCCTACAACGGCGACCAGATGGCGGAGGAGCTGAACATGCAGTCCAAACATTCCATTGAAAAGCAGACGGCCCACTATGTGGACTGTTTCACCACTGTGAGCGAAATCACAAACAACGAATGCAGGGAATTGCTTGACAAGCCTGCGGATGTTGTGCTGATGAACGGTTTTGAAGATGATTTTGTACCGAAAGGCGCCACCTTTACCGGCAAGCGCAAACGTGCCCGTTCCACCATGCTGCGTGTGGCAAACTGCCTGCTGGGTGAGGACTTGGGCGACGATACGCTGATTATCGGTACCAGCGGACGCTATGAGTTCAAAAATAAGGGTATCGATGTGTTCCTGGAATCATTGAACCGGCTGAACCGCGATAAAGATTTAAAGAAGAAAGTATTGGCGTTTGTCAACGTGCCCAGCTGGGTGGGAGACCCCCGCGAGGACTTGCAGAAGCGCTTGAAGAGCAAAGATAAGTTCACCGAACCGTTGCAGTGTCCTTTCATCACCCACTGGCTGCACAATATGACGCACGACCAGGTGCTGGATATGCTGAAATACCTCGGTATGGGCAATCGTCCCGAAGATAAGGTGAAAGTAATTTTTGTACCTTGCTATCAGGATGGTCACGATGGCATCCTCAACAAGCATTATTATGACTTGATTTTAGGCGAGGACCTCAGTGTCTATCCGTCCTATTATGAACCGTGGGGATATACCCCGCTGGAGAGCGTGGCTTTCCGGGTGCCTACCATCACCACCGACCTTGCCGGTTTCGGACTTTGGGTGAACAGCCTGAAAAACCAGCATGGCATAAACGACGGAGTGGAAGTGCTGCACCGTTCGGACTATAACTATTCCGAAGTGGCAGACGGCATCAAGGACACCGTAGCCTTGTTCTCTACCAAGACGGAAGCCGAAATCAAGGAAATACGCAAGCGTGCAGGCCAGGTGGCAGAGCAGGCTTTGTGGAAGCACTTTATACAATATTATTACGAGGCTTACGACATTGCACTGCGCAATGCCATGAAGCGTCAACTAAAATAAAAGAATTATTAATCAATTAGTTATCATACAATGAAGATTAAAGTTAGTAATGTAAACACTCCTAACTGGAAAGATGTGAATGTGAAATCGCACATTCCCGCCGAACTGGAGAAACTGTCTGAACTGGCACATAACATCTGGTGGGCATGGAATTATGAAGCCACCGAACTGTTCAGAGACCTTGACCCTGCTCTCTGGAAAGAAGTGGGACAGAACCCCGTACTTCTGCTGGAACGTATGAGTTATGCTAAACTCGAGGCACTCGCAAATGACAAAGTTATTCTGCGCAGAATGGATGACGTATACTCCAAGTTCCGCACATACATGGATGTGAAGCCTGACAGCAAGCGCCCGTCCGTGGCTTATTTCAGTATGGAGTATGGTTTGAGCCATGTACTTAAGATATATTCCGGCGGTCTGGGTGTACTTGCCGGTGACTACCTGAAAGAAGCTTCCGATAGCAACGCCGACTTGTGTGCAATCGGTTTCCTGTACCGCTACGGTTACTTTACACAAACATTGTCTATGGACGGCCAGCAGATTGCCAATTACGAGGCACAGAACTTTGGCCAGTTGCCCATCGACCGTGTATTGGATGAGAAGGGCGAGCAGATGGTAGTGGATGTTCCTTATCTGGACTACTACGTGCATGCTTATGTGTGGAGAGTGAACGTTGGACGTATCTCTCTCTATCTGCTTGATACTGACAATGAAATGAACAGCGAGTTCGACCGTTCCATCACTCACCAGCTGTATGGCGGTGACTGGGAAAACCGCTTGAAGCAGGAAATCCTGCTCGGTATATTGCGCCTTGGCCTTGACGTTCAGGGCAAAATCGTCGAGGAAACTCTGCTGAAACTCGCCGTTATAATTGAAGCGCCAGAAGGAACGGGTGCCGTCAAACAGCTTGGCGCCTTTGGTAACGCTCAGCTGATTATACAAGAACCGCCGGCAAACAGTTTTAAGCTGTCCCACGACAGGCTCAGGGTATCGGTATAAACCTTCTGGGTGCGGAAATCGCCGATATAGGAAGCGCCGTTTTTAAAATTAGCGGTGAAGTTGAGATTGTTGACAAAACTGTCGGTTACGTAAACCGGACGTTTGATATAGAAATAATAGTTGTAGAAATTGCCGGTTACGTCCAGCGCCTTCAGGTCACCGCCGACGATTTCGGTATCGGAATAGTCGGCGCCGA
>ENA-OOWN01002500-OOWN01002500.1-human-gut-metagenome-genome-assembly--contig:-NODE-2500-length-11176-cov-2.070407_pt1 | contig 11176 bp, 9 predicted proteins | sample MGYA00241406_ERZ501319 | MGnify/ENA primary metagenome ERZ501319 (study PRJEB25962, sample SAMEA2042734) | human gut metagenome | biome: human gut; feature: human-associated habitat; material: faeces... | reverse complement strand
CAGGATCGGAGATGGAAGCGCCAGGATCGATAAGCAGGAGGAGCTGGCGGAGGAAATCGTAAGCGAAGCGGTGGGGAAATTTAAAAAGAGGTTTCCCGATATCCAGGTGGACGCGGTCCTTCCGGAGGAGCCGCTCTTGGTGCCGATGGATGGGATCCTGATCGAGCAGGTTCTGGTCAATCTTTTGGAAAATTCTGTGCTGCATGGAAATACGACGGTCAGGATCCGGATTTTGGTGACGGACGAGGAGGAGCAGGTGAAATTTTCCGTGGAGGACGACGGCGAAGGGATCAAGGCTTCGGTTCTTCCCAAGATGTTTGATGGCAGAATGGAAGCGGAGAATCCGGCGGGCTCGGACGCCAAGCGGAATATGGGGATCGGGCTTTCCGTCTGTATGACCATTGTAAAAGCGCACAAAGGAAGCATGAAGGCAGAAAACAGAGAAGAAGGCGGCGCCAGAGTGATGTTTTGGCTGCCGAAAGGAATGGAGTCGGAAAATGGAAATTAGGGACAGAGTTCTTGTAGTTGAGGACGATAAGCGGATCGGCAATTTCTTTCGCACGGTCCTGGAAGCGAATCATTATGACGTGATCATGGCGCAGACGGGAGCGGAGGCATATAGCATGGTAACTTCCCAGTGCCCGGACGTGGTGCTTTTGGATCTGGGCCTTCCGGATATGGACGGGATGCGGATCTTAAAGAGCATTCGGGAATGGTCCGCTATGCCAGTGATCGTCGTATCCGCCAGGACCCATGAACGGGATAAGGTGGAAGCGCTGGATCTTGGGGCGGACGACTATATTACGAAGCCCTTCGGAACCTCCGAACTGCTGTTCGTCTATCTGGGAATCCAGGTAGCCCTGGTAATTTCGGGCGGCGGAGTCTATTCGCTCGACGCCCTGGCTTCGGCCAAAAGAGCGAAGTCTCAACGAACCCGCAACTCTTCCCGACGAATAGAAGATTCAACAAAAAAATAATTTCGTATCTTTGCGCCTACCAATCTCCTAAAATGTAATAAGTATGAAACTGAAACTATGGCTTCTTTTACTGCCGTTGCTTGGTATGTCGGTTGCCGTATCCGCACAGTCGTCTCTTCCCCGCAAGGTATCCGACGTTACGTTACTCGATCTGAACGGCGACCCTACGCAGCTCCCTTACTGGGGTGAGAAAAACCTGATGATCTTCTATATCGACCCCGACCACCACAAACAGAACGAGGATTTCACAACGGATATGGAGGAAAATCACCGGGTGGAAGGCGAAAACCTGTTCGGTTTCGGGGTAATGAACCTGAAAGACGCTCCGATGATTCCCAACGGTATGGCTCGCAACATGGCTCGCAAACGCACAGCCTCCAACGGCGCTACGGTACTGGCCGATCAAAACAATACCCTGCGCGATGCCTGGCAATTGGGCGACTGCAACAATATGTTCGTCCTGCTGCTGGTCAGCAAGGAGGGCGACCTGGTGTTTATGCGCAAGGGTCCTCTCTCCGATGCCGATAAAAAAGAGTTTTATCAAGTCGTACAGAAGTACAGATAAGACTTCTCCATGTCGAAATTCCTGACGGTCTTTTGCGGATTGCTACTCTTCGCATCGCCTCTGTATGCACAAGATAATAAGGTGTATATCGGAGAAAACGATACGATTCGGTATAGTTACACCCCGTTGCAGACGGATTCGATCCCTGCATCACAGCCGTCGGACACCCTGGCCGCCGCCCCGAAGAAAAAATCGTTCTGGCGGCGGCTTATCGATTACTTCGGAGAGTCGAGCACGGACAAAACTTTCGAAAAAAAGATCGACTTCACCTTCATCGGAGGGCCGAGTTATTCGAAAGACACTCAATTCAGCCTCGCGGTTATGGCTGCAGGTCTTTACCGCCTTGACCGCACGGATTCACTGACACCGCCGTCGGACATCACGGCATTCATCACGGGCGGTACGACAGGATTCTACATGGTGGGAATCAACGGTAACAACATATTCAGCCACAATCGCCACCGAATTTCGTACAAGCTCTCCTTCTACTCGCAGCCGACCGACTACTGGGGTATCGGCTATTCGGCCGGAGCGAATAATCCCAAAGGGTCGTACGTCGAAAAACGCTACGATGTGGACGTAAGATACCTCTATCAGGTCGTACCCAATATGTTCATCGGCGCCTCTGTCAATTTCCGCAACAGCCGGGGCATCAAGTTCACCCGGCCGGAATATATCGAGGGCCAAAACCCGGAGAACACGACTACGGGCATCGGTGCGATCGTGGAGTACGATACAAGGGATTTCATTCCAAATCCCTACAAGGGACTTTATTTAAGTCTGAAGGGAACCTGGCGGCCGGATTTTCTCGGGTCGAACGCCAAATCGCTCTGGCAGGCGATATTCACGGCGAACAGTTATCATCGGGTATGGAAAGGCGGTATCGTAGCCACCGAGCTGTACGGCGAATTCAATGCCTCGGGCACACCCTGGCTGATGAAAGCCCGCCTGGGTGGTTCGAAGCGTATGCGCGGCTACTACGAAGGACAATACAACGACAACGATATGATTACCCTCCAGGTCGAACTCCGGCAGAATATCTGGCGACGTATCGGCTGTGTCGTATGGGGCGGTGCGGGTAACGTATTTCCCTCGTTCGAAAAGTTCAAATGGGGGTACACCCTCCCCAACTACGGCATAGGCCTGCGGTGGGAATTCAAAAAACGGATCAATATCCGAGTAGATTACGGATTCGGCAAGCACACGAGCGGATTCCTGTTCAATATCAACGAAGCGTTCTGAAAGATATGGCAGTTCACGAAAAAAAAGAGAGTTTCAAGGAGCATAACGACAGAGGGTCCATCCTGCTGGCGTTCTACTTCGTTCTCACGCTGCTTATCCCCAACCTCGTATTACTATATACGGAGCCGTACTCCATCTGGTCGGCCGAAGCATCGCTCTTTATCCCGATGGGTTTCTACCTGATGTGGAGCGCCGTGCTGAAACGCTCCGGCATCATGATCTGGCTGGCCTTTCCGCTCGTCGTCCTCGCCGCCTTCCAAATCGTACTGCTCTACCTGTTCGGCAATTCGATCATCGCAACGGATATGTTCACCAACCTGCTGACGACCAATCCGGAAGAGGCTGGCGAGCTGCTCTCGAACATCTATCCATCGATCATCATCGTCTGCGCCATCTATCTGCCGCTACTCTGGTTCGCCTCACGCGACATCGGACAAAGGCACTGTCTTTCGAAAACAGCCCGCAAGAATATCGCCCTGATCGGACTCTCGTCCTTCATTCTCGGAGGGTTGTTCCTGGCCCCGGCCTATAAAGTGAGCGAAGACAAGCGGGTATTGAAAACCGACATTTTTCCGGTCAATGTTTTCTATAATATCGGTCTTTGCGGTTCGGAGTTCCGCAAGATGTACCGTTTCGAACACACCTCGGAGGATTTCACATACCATGCACGGCGCACGGCCGAGGCTTCCAAACGCGAGATTTACGTCTATGTAATCGGAGAAGCATCCCGGGCCGCCAACTGGCAACTGTACGGTTACCACAGGGAAACGAATCCCTGTCTGACCCGCACAGAGGGTCTGGTCGTATTCCGGAATACAGTCACACAGAGCAATACCACGCACAAAAGCGTGCCCTTGATTCTTTCGTCGGTAAAAACCGATCAACACGAAGAACTATACCGTCGCAAGGGGCTTCCGGCACTCTTCAAGGAGGCTGGGTTCAAAACCTGGTTTCTTTCCAACCAGCGCCCCCAGGGAGCCATGATCGACAAGTTGGCCAAGGATGCAGACAGCCTGGTGTACCTTCCGGAGCCACGTTACGATATGCAACTGCTGGAAGCGATGAAACAGGTTATCGCCGAAGATCCGGAGCACGACCTGCTCATCATCCTGCACTGTTACGGCTCTCATTTCACCTATCACCAACGATACCCCCGTGAATTCGCCCGCTTCCTGCCGGACGATAACGTGGCCATCAACCGAAAGAACGTCGAGAAACTCGTCAATGCCTACGACAATTCGATCTACTATACGGACCACTTCCTCTCGCAGACGATCGAATATCTCCGCTCGCTCGAAAACGACTGTTCGGCGCTGCTCTACTGTGCCGATCACGGCGAAGATATTCTCGACGACGAACGGGAGCGCTTCTTACACGCCTCCCCTACGACCACTTTTTATCAGCTCTATGTCGCCAATCTGGGATGGTTCTCGCCGGAATATCGACGGGAATTCCCGGAAAAAGTCGAAGCGGCCCGCAACAACGAATCCGCACCGGCCACAACCCACTCCATGTTTCAAAGCATGGCCGATATCGCTTCGATCGAAGGCGACTTCATCGATCCGGCCTACTCGTTGGTCAGTCCGACATTCGACTACCGGGCACCGCGCCGCTATCTGAACGATCACAACCTGGCCGTTCCTTTCCCGAAAACCGGTCTGTCGGATGAAGACCTCGAAAATTTCCGCCGGCACGGTATCGATTTAAGCTACTAAAAAACAGGCCAATCTTTTCGATATTCCGGAGATTCCTCTGTATCGCATACCGAATTTTCTGCCGGTTACGGTCTGCTCCTGTTCGAACAGTGAAGAATTATATAAATTATATGTTGTTATGGGAATGCAGCACGCCAAATTTCCTCAAACAGGGGGGGGGAGCATTACAAACACGGTCACAGGCCGAATAATCGGATAGTACATCGAAAGATATAATTGCCAAGTTGTACACCCATAACAAAGGGCCGCATGTATCCCATGCGACCCTTCATTTTCAAAAAAGTAATAAACTTATTTCGAAGCTTCGACGGAAACCTTCCGGAACTCCTTCATCAGCTTGCTCAATTCCAGAGCGGCCTTGCGTGCGCGGGTTCCGGCTGCCTTGTTTCCTTTTTCTACCTGAGCGTTGGCATTACTTACGAATACTTCGTATTCGGCATTGATTTTTTCAACTAAATTTTTCATAATACGTATAATAATTTGGATGTATGTCGCAAAGATATAAAAAAATTTCAATTTCCAATTTTTTCGCCCCCAAAAAGCAACGCAACCATAAAATAGCCTGAAAAACCGTACTGAGCCGGATTATCCCCATATATGGGGATGTCCGTTCCTGAAATATTTCCCTATCTTTGCCCCGTAATTTCAGCAAAAGAACATGCGTTTATCGGATTTGAAAACAGGCCAGTCGGCCACGATTCTCAAAGTACTCGGACATGGCGGATTCCGCCGCCGAATTATGGAAATGGGGTTCGTACGCGGCAAAAAAGTCGAAGTGGTTCTCAATGCCCCGTTGCGCGACCCGATCGTTTACAAAATCATGGACTACGAGGTTTCGCTGCGCCGCAGCGAAGCTCACATGGTCGTAGTTATCACCAACGAAGAGGCCGAAGGCCTGATAAGCGAAGAATATAACGGAACACGCGAAGGCGACCAGCTCCATGAGGTCATCGCCCAAAGCTCAAAGCGGATCAACGTCGCACTGGTGGGTAACCCGAACAGCGGCAAAACCTCACTGTTCAACGCTATTTCGGGCGGTCACGAACACGTCGGCAACTACAGCGGCGTCACGGTGGACGCCAAACGGGGACACTGCACCTACAGAGGCTATCGTTTCGAAATCACCGACCTGCCGGGCACCTACGCACTCACGGCTTACTCGCCCGAGGAACTTTACGTACGCCGCCATTTGGCGGAACATACGCCGGACGTAATTATCAATGCCGTCGTAGCTTCGAACCTGGAACGCAACCTCTACCTCACTACCGAACTCATCGACCTGAATCCCCGAGTGGTCGTAGCGCTCAATATGTACGACGAGCTGGAAGCGAGCGGCGCCGAACTCGACTACGACAGTCTGGGACGAATGCTGGGTGTGCCGATGGTGCCGGTCGTCGCCCGTCATGGACGGGGTATCGAAGCCCTGCTGGACACGGTGATCGCCGTCTATGAGAACGAGGACGACCGTGTGCGTCACATTCACATCAACCAGGGACCGGTTATCGAGGAGAGCCTGCGGACAATCACGGGAGCATTGAAGGAATCCGGAGAGTTGCCCCCGCAATTCCCGCCGCGTTATATCGCAATGAAACTACTTGAGGAAGATAGTTATATAAAGGATCAACTGAAGCATCACCCGAAATACCCCGAATGGGAGGAAGCGAGCAAACGGGAAGCGCAGCGGATCAAGAACCTGCTGGATGAAGACATCGAAACGGCCTTTGCCGATCAGAAATACGGATTCATCTCCGGAGCTCTGCGGGAAACCTACACCCCGGGAAAGAAGGAACAGACACAAGTGACGAAAATCATCGACGCTTTCGTGACCCACAAGCTCTGGGGCTTTCCGATCTTTTTCTTCCTGATGTGGCTGATGTTTTACTGCACGTTCAACCTGGGAGCCTATCCCCAGGAGTGGATCGAGCAACTGGTGGGACTGATCGGTCAGGGCGTGGATGCCTGGATGCCGGACGGAGCGTTGAAAGACCTGCTCGTGGACGGCGTAATCGGCGGCGTGGGAAGCGTCATCGTCTTCCTGCCGAATATCATGATCCTATACCTGTTCATCGCTTTCATGGAGGATTCGGGCTACCTGGCTCGCGCAGCCTTCATCATGGACCGGATCATGCACCGCATAGGGCTGCACGGCAAGTCGTTCATTCCGCTTATCATGGGTTTCGGCTGCAACGTACCGGCCATCATGGCCACGCGCACGATCGAAAGCCGCAGCAGCCGGCTCATCACCGTACTGCTCGTCCCCTTCATGTCGTGCAGCGCCCGCATTCCCATCTATATCCTGCTGATCGGCACGTTCTTCGCTGCCTATGCCAGTTGGGTGATGCTCGGACTGTATCTGCTGGGAATCGTCGTGGCCGTCATCACGGCCCGGCTGATGCGCCGTTATCTGTTCAAGAAGGACGAAACGCCGTTCGTCATGGAGCTGCCGCCCTATCGGGTCCCGACAATGCGGGCCACGCTGTCGCACATGTGGGATCGCTGTGCGCAATACCTGCGCAAAATGGGCGGGCTGATTCTAATCGCTTCGGTGGCGGTCTGGTTCTTGAGTTATTATCCGACGCCGGACGCAGCCGCCCCGGCAGAAACTATGGAGGAACATTATGAAAATTCCTACCTGGGACAGGTCGGCCAGGCATGTTCGCCCGTATTCGAACCGCTCGGTCTGAACTGGAAAGCCAGCATCGCCATTCTCACGGGCCTGCCGGCCAAAGAGATCGTCGTCAGCACGCTCGGCGTGCTCTATTCGGAACAGGGAGACGCACCGGAAGCCGAACTCGACTCTCCGACCCTCTCCCAGCGGCTGGTCGCAAGCGGGGATTTCACCCCGGCATCGGCCCTCGCCTTTCTGGTCTTCATCCTGCTTTACCTGCCATGTATCGCCACGATCGTAGCGATCGCCGCAGAGATCGGCTGGCGCTGGGCCTGTATTTCGGTACTCTACAATACGGCTTTGGCATGGATAATGGCTTATCTGACGTATCACCTTTTCTCCTGGTTATAATATGACGGACTGGCAAAATATCGCTGTAATAGGGATCGGCATCCTCGTCCTCGGATTCAGCGTCCGCTGGATTGTACGGATTGTCCGACATCGAGAGGATGTCGGATGTTCGTGTTGCTCGAAAACCGAATGTCCGCATTGCAAGTCCCGGCACCCGAACAAGGGGTGTTGTTCCTAAAAACAGCGCTGTAATCTTTCTTCCGATTACAGCGCTGTTTTATTCCCCCAAAAAAATCAAAATCGCATCTATACTGGCAAGTAAATACCTTTCAATGTATCCCTTATCCGACGGCCGTTTATTTACACCTTGCGACCTCGTTTATAATTTGGCCTCTTTCCTAAACCCTCTCTGAAGAGAGTGGAGTTGCCTGCTCCCAAAAACATTAAAGTATATAACGACTGCTCGCTGATTCCAGCAGGAACCCTCGGTCCTGCGGGTCGTTATCCGATGCCAAATTCCACCCGAACCCTCTCTCGGGCCGATTTTCGACTTTTCCTCGAAGCATATCGGTCAATTCCGGGGCAACCCAAGTCAGGGTATTGAAATATACGATTAGCTATTTTTCCCTAAATAATTTGGAATTTTGTTATTTTTCATTTAATTTAGAGATAGCAAAATACGGAAAATAGAGCTGAAAATATCGAAATTAACCCTCCCATCAAAAAACTGGCCCGATTTTCCGATGCAGGATTACAACCCTTCTGCAATATTTGCGACAACTCCCGCAGCACGACTGCGGGAGTTGGTATTGTTACATAAGCCCCGACCGGGGCCGCGTCGTAGAGTTCTACAACGCGAACAGAATGAATATCTGAGCTGTAAGCACCCGCAGGAACATCACGACGGGATAAACCGTCGAATAGCTCAAGGCCGGCATATCGTTGCCTGCCGTGCCGTTGGCATAAGCCAGTGCCGGAGGATCGGTCATACTACCGGCCATAAGTCCCATGAGCGTATAGTAATTCATCTTTAGCCGGGCGCGGGCGAAAATACCGACCAGCAACAACGGGATCACCGTAATAAGCGCACCGTATCCGATCCAGCGGTAACCGCCGCCAACGATCGCATCGATGAACCCGTCGCCGGCTCCCAGACCGACTGCCGCCAGGAAGAGCGCAATGCCCACTTCGCGCAACATCAAGTTGGCACTCATGGTAGTATAGGTCACCAAATGGAACCGGGGACCGAAGCGGCCGAGCAACAGCGCCACGATCAACGGACCACCTGCCAAACCCAGCTTAACGGGCTGCGGCACGTTCAACAACGGAATGGAACCCAACAGAACACCGAGCGCGATACCGACGAAGATCGTCACCAGATTCGGCTCACGGAGTTTTTTGAGCGAATTACCCAATACGGCGGCGACCTTCTCGATCGCATTCTCCGGCCCCACGACCATCACGCGATCGCCGATCTGAAGCTGCATTCCCTGATAGGGAATCAGATCGACTCCGGCACGATTGACACGCGTAATGTTGATGCCGTAGCGGGTTCTCAAGCGAAGATCGGCGAAAGTCTTGCCGTTGATCTCCGGCTTGGTAATCAGAATACGACGCGAAACCAGCTTCGAATCCGGCGTATCCCACTCCTTCTCCCCCATTTCGATCCGATTACCGATGAAAGCCGTCACCGCTTCGCAATCTTCGGATGCACAGACGACCAATACCTTATCCCCGAGCGAAATAATACTGTTGCTGTCCGCCAATACGATCGTACCGTCGGGATGAGCGATCCGGGAAATAACGAATTTCCGATTGATCAACTCATTGACATAGGAGATGTCGTGTCCGCTCAACATCTTGTTCGTACACTCGATCGAAACGATTTCGGCCATCTTGTGTTCTGCGGAAATCGCAGCGAGCGCCTCATCCTCCTTCCCGAATTTCACCCGCAGAGCATAACGGATGAAGATCATCGAGAAAATGATACCGATCACGCCCAGCGGATAAGCTACGGCATAGCCCAGGGCAATACTGGGGTCTTCGACTCCCGAAGCGTCCGCATAAGCCTGCTGTGCTGCACCCAGTCCCGGCGTGTTGGTCACCGCACCCGAAAGGATGCCGACCATCGTGGGAATCGGCGTACCCGATACCAAATGAATCACGTACGCCACGCCTACCCCGAGCAAAACGATCGTCGAAGCCAGGCAGACGAGCGTCAGCCCGCCATGCTTGAACGAAGCGAAGAAACCCGGGCCGACCTGCATACCGATTGAAAAAACAAAAAGGATCAGACCGAACTCCTGGATGAAATGACGTACTTCGGCCGGGATTCCCATACCGAAATGCGCGGCGATGATGCCGACGAACAAAATCCAGGTGATACCGAGCGAGATACCGCAAACCTTGACTTTGCCCAACAGAATACCTGCGGTAATCACCAATGCGAGCGTGAATACGGTGTGGGCTATCCCGCCACCGACAAATAAAGAGTAGAGCCAATCCATACCATTGATTTTAATAAAATGGCGCGAAACATACCGCGCATTGCGTCCGGAACGGACATCGCCGCATCCGAGCGTTACGCTTCCGCCCGAAAAAATTTTTGCAAAGGTAATCCTTTTTCCGGAAGACAAAAAATCAGTAGAGGAATTTCTCGATCACCGGCAGCAGCAGGGCCGTCATGATCCCCATCAGTGCCATAGCCAAACCGCTGAGCGCCCCTTCCAGCGCACCGATTTCGATCGCACGGGCCGTTCCGATGCCATGCGCCGCAGACCCCAGCGCGAATCCCTGTGCCATAGGATCCGTGACCCCGCAACGCCGAAGCAGCCAGGGACCGACGAGACTGCCGAAAATACCGACACAAAAGACGACGACCGAGGTGATCGTAATGATGCCGCCGAGCGGTTCCGCAACCGATACGGCGATCGGCACCGTCACGGATTTCGGAGCAAGCGAAGTTTGCAAAATCCGATCCGCCCCCAGCATACGCGCCAGATAAACCACACTAAGAACTCCGACCACGCAGCCGACGACGACCGACACGAGAATCGGAAGCAACCGTCCCCGCATATGCTCGAGTTGTTCGTACATCAGATAACCCAGAGCCACGACCGAAAGTCCCAGTCCGAAATTGAGCAACTCGGTCGAACGGCGGTAATGCTCGTAACCGATACCGAAAAGTTTCAGATAAAGGATCATCGCCACGAAACCGAGCAGCACGGGGTGCAGCAGGGCGAACTTGGTTCGACTGTATAACGCACTCCCCAGGCAATAAAAGCCGACCGTGAGGGTCAGCAACACCAGATCCGATCCGACGAACTGCTCCATCACGCCTTTTTATTCAGTTTTTGAAAAACCCTTCCGACGCAGACCAGCACCAACATCGTACTCACTCCGCCCGAAATAACGATCGCCCAAAAATTATCGAGCAGGACTTCGTAGGATACCATCAACCCCACCCCGTACGGGATGAAAAACAGGGCCATAGCGCCCAGCAGAAAACGAGCGGCGGGCCGGATCATCTCCGCATCCACGATATGCAGGCAGAGAGAAGCGAACAGCAGGATCATACCGACGATACTCCCCGGCAGATACCCGCCGATAAGCAGACTGACGCCGTTCCCCAGCGCCCAGCAAAAAAGAATATAGAAAAGTCCTGCCAGCACGTGGCAAAGATACGAATAAGCCGAGTGCAAAAGCAAATTTTATTTGC
>ENA-OOWN01002499-OOWN01002499.1-human-gut-metagenome-genome-assembly--contig:-NODE-2499-length-11180-cov-1.874157_pt1 | contig 11180 bp, 7 predicted proteins | sample MGYA00241406_ERZ501319 | MGnify/ENA primary metagenome ERZ501319 (study PRJEB25962, sample SAMEA2042734) | human gut metagenome | biome: human gut; feature: human-associated habitat; material: faeces... | reverse complement strand
CATCGGGGGCTTCAAGGATAGCCAGTGTGTCACCGGCTTTTACTTTGTCTCCTTCCTTTACACGAAATTCCAGAATGCGTCCCGGCACTTTGCTGGATACACGGTATTCGTCGGCTTCAGCCTGTCCCTGAATGATTTCCGGGGTCCTTCCCAACGTGAGGTATCCCACCAGGGCTACCACTCCGATGACGAGCACCAGGGTGATGAGTGCCAATATGATATTCTTGTTCTGTTGTTTCTCTGTAAGCATAGTTGTAGGCTTTTATAAAATGGTTTTGATGTTATACGTTCTTGTTGATTCTTGGGGAGGATTTACTGACCGAGCTTGCCGAGCGCCTTCTTCAGGTAGACATCGGTGAGCTTCACGTCGATTTGTGCGTCGATTTTCTCCGATTGGGCGGAGAGCCAGGCTGTCTGTGCTTCCAGCACGTTGCTGGTCGGGATGACGCCTTCCTTGAAGCCCAGGTTGGCATAACGCAGGTTCTCGTCGGCTTTCTCCATGTTCTTTTCCGTCATCTGCAGCTTGCGGAGCGCCTCGTCGATTTTGAAGGCACACTGGTTCACCTGCAACTCGATTTTCTCTTTGGCTTCGTCGAGCTGGTAGCGGACGGCTTCGGCCTGCGCCTTGGCAGACTTCACCTTGTAGACTCCTTCTCCCCAGTGGAAGATGGGTACACTGACGAGGACACCGACGTTCCACATGCCACGGAACTTCTTCTCGAAGCTGTTGAATACGGACGGATTGGTGATGAGGTAGTTGCCCGTTAGTGCCACGCTGGGCAGGAACTCCGCGCGTGCCACGTTCACCTTCTGCCGGTAAATCTTGTGGGCGAGTTCGAGACTGATGAGTTCCGGACGGTTGCTGAATGCCATCTCCACGTTCGCGTCGGTGCTGGAAGTCGGCAAGGGCAGGTTCTCCAGCGTTTCGTCAGCCAGCTGTATGGGGGTGTGCAGGTCGTCGATTCCGCAGAGCTGGCAAAGCAACATCTTGGCGAGGCTCAGTCCGTCGTTGACCTTGGTGAGAGTCATTTCGGCTTCGTTGACTTTGACCTTGACGGACAGTCCGTCCGCCTTGGTGGCTACCCCTTCGCGTATCATCTTGTCGACGTCGCTGTCGAGTTGCTTCACCAGTGCCAGGAAGCTTTCGGCAAGCCGTTTCTTGTTGGCGAGTGAGACCACCTGCCAGTAGGCTTCGTCGGTGCTGAGGATGATGTCCTGCGTGCCGGCATTCTCTTGGGCACGTGAGAGCTGTTCGGCGTAGCGCGTAATCTGGTTGTAGGCGCGTATCTTGCCTCCCATGAAGAGAGGCTGCGTCAGGGTGACGGCGCCGGCATAGACATTGCGTGTGTCAGTGCGCAATCCGTTGACGACAGTGCTGCCCAGGGAGTTGAGCAGCTGGTCCACGCCCAGTGCCTGCAGGGCGGGAACGGCAGTCGCCAGACCGGTCCCCATGTTGGTGAGGGTTGTCTTCTGGTCGTCGCTCAAGAGGGAGAGTTCCTTGTTGTTGTGCAGGTAGGCGCCTGTGGCAGACAGCTTGGGCAGGTAGTTGGTGAATGCCGCCTTGCGTTCGTAGTGTGCGGACTTTGTCTTTTCTCGTGCAATGCGCAGCTCTTTGTTGTTGCGCAGAGCCATTGCCCGGCAACTGTCCAGGCTGAGGACAGTCTGACTGTGTGCCGCACTGCAAACGGAACACAGCAGAAGGATGCCGATTAGTTTCTTCATATTTCTTATCCTGAATTTAGGTGGTTGAGGTTTTCTTTGCACGGCAATAATTGCGTATGCAACGATGTGTGCAAAGTAACTCTGCATTGATTGAATAACCATACTCCTTTAGGAATTTATAACGTTACCGAAGTTAAAAAGGGTTATTTACCTGTTGGTATCTTCCTTTCCATGTGGGGAGTAAACGAGCAAGGCACGAAGACACGAAAGGGAACTGCCGTCCGGATGGAGTTCCGTGTCGTGTCTTCGTGCCTCGTACGTATCATTCCCGTCGGTAAGACAGGAGGGGGAGGGTATCGGGGAAACGCCCCGTCAATCCAAGTCAAATGTTTGCGAACCGATGAGGTTGCCGTCGGCGAAGATGTCCACCCGGTAGGTACCTGCCTGGAGGAACTCTTCGACATTCCAGTACACGGTCACGTTCTGTTCTTCACCCGTGTATTCGATGTACTTCTTGATGGAGTAGGCGATGTTGCGGTTCTCATAGGGGAAGGTGTTGGCAGCACTCTTGGTCAGCACTTCCTGGTTCGGCTTGGTGATGCGGACATAGAGGGTGCGCTGTCCCGTTTCGGCGGTAATGTTCTTCACGACGGTGAAGCTGATGTCGAGTCGGGTGATGCGTTTGATGCGGTCTGTCTTCTTGCCCCGTTTGTTGGTCGGTGTCACGGTGATGTGGGTGGCGTCAAGCTGGGAGGCAAGAGTCACCTTCTCATTGAGGGTCTTCTTCTCCTCCGAGAGGCTGCTGATTTGCTGGGTCGCCTCGTTGTACTTCTTCTTCACGCTCTGATTCTCCGACGTCAACTGCTGGTTGATGCGGTTGAGCGAGTCGATCTGGATGATGTAGGTGCGCATGACGGCACGTACGGTCTTCAGCTCTTTGCGCAGACGCATGATTTCAGCGGCATTGCTGGACTTCACCTGGCGCAGCTCTTCCAGCAGACGCTGTGTCTTGAGCTTCTCCTGTTCCAGCTTCTGGTAGAGGGAGTCGTTGTTGATTTTGATTTGGAGTTCGTCATACTGGTTGGCGAAGTTGGAGTATTCGTTCTCCATCTCTTCCTTCTCCACTTCGAAGAGCTGCTGCATCTCCTGGTTGGCGGAATGGCTGCGGAACAGCAGGAAGGAGACAATGGCAAGACCGACAATCAGCACTCCGATGAGTGCCATGATAAGACCTTTTCTATTTTCCATAATGGTTGTGTTACGTGTATTTGGTTCTGTCAATTAAGCTGGCGGCAAAGATAGGGAATTGTTTTTGGAATCGTGCCGTGTCGGAAGGGAAACCTGTGGGAAGAGGGGAAAAACGTGGAAACGGGCAGGGGACGACCGGGTGAGGAGGGAAGACCGGAATGCCGGTGTCTGTCTGGAGGGCGCCGGGACGAATGGGAAAGGCACAAAAGAGCTTCGGATTTCTCCTCTGCACTTCTGTGCCTTGGTGTTCAAACAACCCCCGGTGATGGAACCGGGATTCAATCCGAACCGGGTCATCGGACTGCTCAAAGTCTGATGGCCGGTTGGTATGTTACTGGAACAGCTCTTTCAGCTTGTCGGCAAGCGCTTGTCCGCGGAGATTCTCACCCACCAGCGTACCTTGAGCGTCGATGAGGTACATCGTGGGGACGAACCGTACCTTGTAGAGGTCTGCTACGCCTGTTTCATCGAGGAAGTTGGGCCAGGGCAGTTGCTCTTCTTCGAGTGCCTTCTCCCATTCAGCCTTCTTCTTGTCGATAGAAATGCTCACAATCTGGAAGCCTTTGTCGCCGTAGAGCTTGTAGAGGTTCTTCAAGTTGGGGATTTCCTTGCGGCAGGGGTTGCACCACGAAGCCCAGAAGTCGATGAGGACGTACTTCTTGCCTTCGCGCAGGGAGGCGAGGGTCACCTCTTTGCCATCGTTGTCCTTGACGGTGAACTCGGTAACGGCAGAACCGACCTTCCCGGCAGGATAGAGCTCTTCTTTCACCTTCTGTCCGTAGTAGGATGCCTTGGCGGCGTCCTCCTTCGCCTTCGCCTCGTCGACTGCCTTCTGCAGGTCCGCGATGGTCTGTGCGGCGGATTTCGCGCCGGTACCGGATGCCGCGCCGGCGTGGGCGGCGATCGGCGACATCACGGCGGGGTGCTGCGTGCCCCCGTCACCGGACTGCCGCGTGGAAGGTGGAGTCGACGGTAGCGAAGAACTTGTGGTTGGCTGCTGCACGGGCCTCCATCGTGGAGTCTTTATAGAGCGTGGCTTTCGCTTTGAAGAGGGCATCCATCTGTTCGCGTACGGACATCAGCGAGTCATAACGGGTACTGAGGGGAGAGCCGCTGACCGACAGACGGTCGAGGTCATAGCTCGGGGTGCCGTTGTTGTCGGTTGCCGTAACGGTGCCGCTCACTTCGATGGCGGTGTTTTCCAACATCAGCCGACGGGAACCGTAGGCGTCTTTCACCAGCAGGAGGACGGCACGCGGTTCGTCCATCTTGCCCGTGAAGGTGAATTCTCCGTTGACGATGACGGTGTCCGCCAGTGGTTTCTCGTTGTAATGGCTCACGGGGATGAGTTGCACGTGGGTGCTGTCGGGCAGGCCTTCGATGTGTCCCGTCAAGGTATATCCGTCAGTGGACGGAGTGGAGGAACAGGCTGCGGCAAGCAAGGCGGCAGCTGCAAGGAGAATGGTTTCTTTTTTCATCATGGTGGTAAGGGTTTATTTGTTTACATTTTGTTGGATGCTGCCGTTGCCCGGGTTGTTGAGGGCACCTGCCGGGAAAGGCATGGTCCACAAGTGGGAGTCGGGAGCAAGGGTCAGCGTTTTTCCTTCGTAGGTCTTGGTCAGCGTACGGGCGTAGGTGCCTTCGCTGTTGAAACGGCGTGCGTCGGCAAAAGGAACGATGGAGAAAATCAGCTCGTTGTCTTTGGTCCGGCGGATGAGGTCAATGGCTTCGGCGAGTGTCGAGGCTTGGGCGGGCTGATACACGTCGGGACGGATGCGGGTCTTACGGACGGTATTGAGGGTGTTCATGGCTTCGGTGAAGTCGTTGCCCGAGGCAAGCCGTGCCTGGCATTCCGCCTTGATGAGGTAGACCTCGGCAGTAGTCAGTCCGGCGTGGTTGAAATAGCCGCTAATGACGCTGCGGTAGTAGGTGTCGTCACCGGTGGTGTAGCGTTTCCAGCGTGAGAGGAAGCGTGCATCGCCAGCTTCGAAACGTTCGCCTCGTTCTATGGGGATGTTGGATTCATTGCCTATGCCGGTACGGATACCGTGGCGGAAGTAGTAGGTCTCTACGTAATCGAAGCCCATCGGGGAGGGCAGGTTGGTGTAGTCGTCCGCTTTTTCGATGGTTGCCTGGTGGGCATTGTAGAAGGCGTTCCAGTCATAGAGGGCATCGTTCTGTCCCAAGGCGAGGTCGGCATGGCGCAGGGCTTCGGAGTAGTTTCCCATCTGGAGGTAGACACGTGCCAGCAGGGCGTATGCCGCACCGAGGTTCGGATGGAGCACCGTCTGAGATTTTGCCGGAAGGCCGCCGTCGATGGCTTCCTGTATGTCCTTGAGGATGAAGTCATAGATTTCGGCAATGCTCACCTGACGGTAGGGAGCACTGATGTTCGCGCTGGTGATGAGGGGGACACTCAGCTTCTCGGCTGCCGTAGACGTTTCATAGGTGTCCGCATAGTAGTTTGCCAGGACGAAGTAGTTGTAGGCACGGATGACCTTGGCATAGGCAATCACTTCGTTGCGTTCCTCTTCGGTGGACTCGGTTGCCGTGGGAGCATTCTCGACGATGAGGTTGCAGGAGGAGATGCCGCCATAGAGGTAATAGTACGTTCCTTCATCCGAGTTGTTGAGGGTGATGCGGTCGGCATTCTCGTCCCACAGGTAGTTGGCGGTGTTCAGGGTCGGGCTGCCCAGACTGGATTTGGTCATGTACTGGTCGTTGAGCAGGTAGAGCGCATTGGTGACGGGCGTCTGTGAGATGGTGTATTCATTGCGCAACAATGCCTCATAGTCAGCCAGCGTGGTGGGAATCTTGTTGCCCTTGGGCACGATGTCCAGGTAGTCGTTGCAGGAGCTCATGCCGAGCAGTCCGGCGAGGGCGAATAGGTATGTCAGTTTCTTCATGATGGTCTTCGTTGTTGGGTTAGAAATTCAGGTAGATGCCACAGAGGTAGTTGGGTTTCACGTAGCCGCCCAGCAGGTACTTGGCGTCTCGGCTCCTGGCTGCGGTGAACACGTTCTCCATGCCCAGCATGATGCGTGCACTCTGCAGGGAGAGGCTCCGGCAGAAGTCGGCGGGGATGCGGTAGGTCAGCGAGAGGTTCTTCATGCGCCAGTTGGCAGCGCTGATGACGTTGACCGAGGCACGGGCATACATGTTGTAGTACTCGTAGTTGTAGTCCGGACTCTCGGAGGAGATGTATCGCGGTACGTCGGTATGAGCCTCGTCGCCCGGTGCCATCCAGCGGTCGGCAATGGAGGCGCTTACGGGAGCCATGCCCGAAGAGATGTAGGCGAGGTTGGTGTTGCGCATCTTGTGGCCGCCCTCGAAGGCAAACTGTGCGGCAAGTTCCCAGTTCTTCCAGCGCAGGTTGGTATTGATGGAGCCGGTGTAAGTCGGTACGGTCGTTCCCAGGTAAATGAGGTCCTCGATTTCCGTCGGAGCCATGTCCGTGAAGAGGTTGCCTTCGGCGTCATAGACCTGCGGTGTACCGGTCGCGCTCAGTCCTGCCCACTGGTAGCCGTAAATGGCATTGTAGGGATTGCCGATGCGCGGATAGGCAGTCGGGTAGTCGATGACCAGGTAGGCTACCGGAGCTTCCACGTTGACGTAGGTCACTTCGTTCTTGTTGTAGCCCAGCACGCCTGACACGTTCCAGTTCCAGTCATTGGTGCGGATGATGTCGCCCGAGAGCGTCAGTTCGAAACCTTGGTTGGTCATCTTGCCGTTGTTGATGGTGTAGGTGCTGTATCCCCATCCCTCCGTGGGTACGCCCATGGTGTTGGCAAGGAGGTCGGAGCCTTTCTTGTTGTAGTATTCAATCGAGCCGTTGAGCCGGTTGTCCAGCAGGGCGAAGTCGACGCCGAGGTTGAAGGTCGTGGTCTTTTCCCAACGCAGGCTGGGGTTCGGGCGGCTCTGGATGGTTCCCTGGATGCCGCCCACATTGTTGTTGTTGCCATAGTAGGCAGTCATGTAAGGAGCGGAGTTCTTGGCGATGTTACCTCCGATACCGTAGCTCATACGGAGCTTCAGCATGTTCACTCCCTTGGCATTGAACCAGCTTTCCTTGTCGAGGTTCCAGCTGACACCCGTGGACCAGATGGGACGGCGCTGGTATTTCGAGCCGGTGGCAAAGAGGTTGGTCTTGTCCCAACGGATACTTCCCGTGAGGGTGTAGCGTCCGTCGTAGGTATAGGCGGCGTTGCCGTAGATGGACACGTAGCGGTTCACCAGCTGACGGATGTAGGCATTGTCGTTCTGGGTGAAGCTTGCCCAGCCCCATACGCCGCTGGTGGTGCTCAGCCGGTTGGCATCAATCAGCGTATAAGTCAGCAGGGCGGGGTCATAGTTGTAGAGCGTCTGGCTGGCATAGTCCATCTTGTTCTCTCGGGTTTCCGTTCCGAATATGGCGGTCACGTCGTGCTTGCCTGCAAAGGTCTTCTGGAAGTCGAGTTGCTGACGGAAGTTGTAGGCATGCGTCGTGTTGGCTTCGGTGAAGTAGATGTTGCCGTAGGGAAGGTTGAATACCGTACCGTCGGTGCCTGCGGAAGCGAATGTGTTCACACGGTTGCGCACTTCGTAGGAATCCTTGCTGCGCAGTTGCTTGTTCTTCAGTTCGGCATATTCATATTGGAACGACGCCGTGTACTTCAGCCAGTCGGTAATCCGGAAGCTCAGGCGTGCAAACGTACGGTTGCTGAAGTCGCGGTTCTTCTTCAGGTTCATCCCGATTTCGTCGAGCGGGGTGATGTCCAGGTTGTAGAGTCCGTAGTTCTTCAGCGTGTTCAGCTGACTGGTGCTGTAACGGTCAGCCTCGGTGTTGGTGTGCGGAGTTCCTCCGTCGTCCATCAGGGCGTCATAGGGCATGAAGGTGTAGTTGGGCGAGAGGAGGTCGAAGCTCTGCGTGTTCCCCGTCCCATAGTTCAGGTAAGTGCCGACGTCGAAGGTCAGCCAGTCAGTGAGCCGGGTGGAGTTCTGGAGATTGATGCCGATGGTACGGTTCGCCGAATACTTGTCCTCCAGCCGGTTGTCGCGGTAGGAGATGGAGGCGTTGAACGTGTTGCGTTCGCTGCCCTTGCCGATGCTCAGGTTATATTGCTGGGTGAGCGGGTTGCGTTTGCCGTACTTCTCCATGTCGCGGTAGTAGCGGTAGCCTTGTGCGGCAAGAGCCTCCAGGGCAGCCATGGTATCGTCCAGTGACTGTTTCCCTGCGAAATACTTCAGGTAGTTGCGGATACCTTGTGACTGGTAGGTCATGTTGTCCAAGGCGTTTTGGGCATACTCCATGACGTCGGCATCGGTTCCCTGAAGATTCGGGTTTTGGAGGGCCCATTCTGATTCAATCCCAATCATGGTGGCGGCATCTGCCAGGTGTCCTGTATAATACTCATAAGGCTGTACGGTGAGAGTTGCCGAGAAGGAGACGTTCAGCTGGTCCTTCTTCGCCCGTTTGGTTGTGATGACCACGACGCCGTTGGCAGCGCGTGCACCGTAGATGGAGGTGGCAGCCGCATCCTTCAGCACGGTGATGCTCTCGATGTCCTCCACATTGATGTCCGGCACGCTCTCCACCCAGTTGCCGTAGCCGTCGTTGGTGGTCTTCTCCACCGGGAAGCCGTCGATGACATACAGCGGGGTAGTCAAGCCGTTCATGGAGGTCACGCCACGGATTTTGCCGTCACTGTATCCGGCGATGCGTCCGTCGAGCATGGAACCGACATCGTTGAGGCGTTGCGTCTCCAGTTTCTTCGCGTCAATCTTGGAAAAAGCACCTGTCGCCCGTTCCTTGGAGATGGTCTGGTAGCCTGTGACGACGACTTCATCCAGCAGTTCGCTGGAAGGGACGAGTGCTATCTCGTAGTCGGTAGCGTCGGTCAGTGCCACCTGCTGGATTTCATAACCCAGGAAGGAAACCTCGATGGCTTTGGCGGAGGCAGGCAGTGTGAGGGTGAAATGTCCTTGTACGTCGGTGATGACACCGGCAACGGATGCTCCCGGAGTGGCGGGCACCTCTTTCACGTGAGCGGCAGGGAGCGGTTGTTCATGCTCGTCCACGACAATTCCGTGAATGGTACGTTGGTAAGATTGTGCGCAGGAAGGACCTGCCCAAAGTGCGAAAAGCACGGCCAGCATCAGGAACAGCCGGCAGGGGATAGGTGTGTCTTTTTCCATAATGGCATTTGTTTAGAGGTTTATATTCATTCTTCTTTCTCATGCTATTCAGTATCGCAAAAGAATGAAAAAGAATAGATTTCCCCTAATATTTCCGCATACACCTCCGGCAATTGCCGTATATGGAAAAGATTTCCGGTATCGGATGCCCCTCTCTGTGTCAGTTGTCCTTTTCCTTCAGCTCCATTACCGTGTCGCGATATTGTTTGGGAGGCATCCCCACGCTGTTCTGGAACAGTTTGTAGAAGGTGGACATGGAGCTGAAGCCTACTTCGGCAGCGATGGCTTTGAGTGTTGTCGTGTTCGAGGGGTCGCTCAGCAGACGGACGGCTTCATTCACCCGGTACTGGTTGATGTATTGGGTGAAGTTCAGTCCGGTCTGTTCGTTGATGGCTTGTGACAGATAGGTGCGGTTGGTATCCAGCAGTTCGGCAGCCTTGTCCTTGGTGAGCTGGTTGTCTTTGTAGATGGCTTGTTCGCGCATCAGTTCTTCCCAGCCGCTGGAAGAGCGTGAGCTTCTTTTCTCCCGTGAGTGAGGACGCGGTGTATTTCTCGTTCTGCAGGACCCGGATGTGGTCGGACAGTTGCTGTTCACGTCGCAAGGCCTCCTGGTTCTGGCGGACGATGCTTTGGTACAGCCGGTTCTTGCGCCGGTAAAGTTGCCACAAAAGTACGGTCGCAACTCCGATGACCGTGAGGATGGCGATGAGCAACTGTTCATGCTTCTCTTTCCGGAGCAGTGCCAGCTTCCCTTGCTTGATTTCATTCTCCTGCCTTTCGGAATCATACTTCAGGCGCAGCTCGCTGATGATTTTCTCTTTATCGGTATTGTACAGGGTATCGTTCTCGTTGTTCAGCCGACGCAGCCAGTCGAGTGCCCGGGCATAATCGCCTTGGGCGGCATAACAGTCCGACAAGGCATCGATGACTTCGTCCCGGTAGACGGCATTGTTTTCCCGGTCGGTCAGGGAGAGTGCCTCCTCCAGCAGGCGGATGGCCTTGTCAGTCTTACCTTCCTGCTGCAGTGCCCGTGCATAGCCGTGCAGCAGCATCACGTGGGTGGAAGTCTGGTTCTTCTCCTTCAGGTCTAATCCCCGTCGGAACAGCGTGATGGCCTCTGCCGTGTTTCCTTGTGCCGTCAGAATCATGCCATAGAGTGCATGGACATTGCCCTGGTCGTAGAAGTCGTTCTGCTGCATGAGGAACTCCGCTTCCTTGATGTAGGGGAGTGCCCGGTCATATTCACCGTTCAGGTAATACATATAGGCGGTCGTCAGGGCACCTATATATATAAGGTAAGGAGACGAGAGGCGGTGTCCCCGTTTGTAGGCTTCGAGCGAGTAGGCGAGTCCTGCCGTATCCCGTTTCAGGAAGTACACGGCGGAAATGTTGGCGAGCAGGATGGTGTGTAACCGTTCGTAGTGGCAGCGTTTGGCAGCTTCCAGTCCGAGAAAGTAGTAGTGCAGGGCGGAATAGTAGTCCTTGTCGATGTTGAGCGCATAGAGTCCGAGTCCGTTGTAGACCGAGCAGAGCGCCGAGTCATTCTGTGCCGTCAGTGCGTTGGAACGTGCCTGTCCCAAGTGCCCGTAAGCAATCGAGTCACCCAGCATGGTGTATGCCTGTCCCAGTCCAGTGTGGGCATAGAGAACAGCCTGGTGGTAGTCTTTTCTCTCGTATCCGATGTCCAACAGCCGTTGTCCGTACTCGATGGCTTTGCGGTAGTCCGCCCGGTCGAGATGGAGAAACATCAACCGGCGCAGCGCCTCCGTGTTGTCCGGGTCGTGTGCCAGCACTTCCTCCTGCTCATGCAGGGTACGCGCAAGCTCCTCTTGTGCCGTCAGCCGGAATGGCAGGACGGCAAGCAAGAGGAGACAGATTGTGCGTAAGGGACGGGACATACTGAATTATGTTTGTTGGGGAATGGCAGATTCGCTGACAGGCAGGGAACCTGGAGCCGTTACAGGCGTTCAAGCACTGTTTCAATGAGTGTGTCAATGCTGTTCTTGTAGTTGGCATTGGCTTCCTTGGCACGTCGGTTGGCAATGACCATGCAGACCGTGGTGGCATGGTGCCCCAACAGACGGCTCAGTCCGGCT
>ENA-OOWN01002498-OOWN01002498.1-human-gut-metagenome-genome-assembly--contig:-NODE-2498-length-11185-cov-1.705121_pt1 | contig 11185 bp, 7 predicted proteins | sample MGYA00241406_ERZ501319 | MGnify/ENA primary metagenome ERZ501319 (study PRJEB25962, sample SAMEA2042734) | human gut metagenome | biome: human gut; feature: human-associated habitat; material: faeces... | reverse complement strand
CCCGATGGCCGCCGTCATGCAGGGTATCCACCACACCAGCGGCACGTCGCCGGTCAGCTGCAAAAAGACAGCCAGCAGCCCCGCCCAAACGACGGTAATGCCCCAGCAGAGACGTTTGTCCATGCGCGGTGGCATGGCCTGGGCATACAAAAGCGCCGCCAGCACCTCTGCCAAGGCCGTGTACAGGCGCGGGATATCCGGCAGTGTCGTCATGCGCCGTTCCCTCCGATGTAATCGGCCAGCGCTTCCAAAAACGCCTTGCGCCGAGGGCGGCTGACCTGCAGCTGGTGCGGGCCGACCTGCACGGTGTTCATCTGCACGCTGGAAACATACGCCAAATTGATCAGATAGCCGCTGTTGCAGCGGGCAAAGCCATGGGGTTCCAGCTTTTCCTCCCAGGCTTTCAATGCGCCGGGAGCGGAGAAATCACCGTCCTCGGTGTAAAAATGGATGCGATGGCCCTCGCTCTCGATGTAATAGACCGATGCTTCATCCAGCCGCCGCATACCACCGTCCACCGGCACGGCCAGATACCGCCGCGCCCGCCGGGCCAGCTGGCCTGCGGCCTTTTGCAGCTGCTGTGAGAAGGCAAAATACGGCACCGGCTTCAGCACGTAATCCAGTGCGCCGACGGCGTACCCCTTGATGGCGTACTGGGCCATGTTCGTAATGAAGATGAGCAGCACGTCACTGTCCAATGCGCGGATGCGGCTGGCGGTCTCCATGCCGTCGAGGTGCTGCATCTCCACATCCAAGAAAATAATGTCGTAGACAGGCCGATATTCTTCCAGAATTTCCACACCGTCGGTGAACATCGTCACCTCGATCTGGGCGTCGTACTGGCGCATATAGCGCTGCACATAGCCCATCAGCTGGTCGCGGACAGCGGCCTCATCCTCTACGATGGCGACGCGGATCATTGCAGTTCGGTATCGCAGCGATCCAGCACAGCGGCGATGACCTGATCCATGTCGTAGTATTTGTACTCACCCAAACGGCCGCCGAAGATGACCTTCGGCTCAGCGTCGGCCAGCTTCTTGTACTCGGCATAGAGTGCGCCATTCTTGGCGTCGTTGACCGGATAGTACGGCTCGTCGCCGGGCTTCCACTCACTGCTGTACTCGCGGCTGATGATGGTCTTGGGCAGGTCGTTTCCGTTCTCGTCCTTGCCGAACTCGAACCACTTGTGCTCGATGATGCGGGTCCACGGTGTCTCGCGGTCAGTGTAGTTGACGGCGGCATTGCCCTGGAAGCTGGGCTTGTCCAGCAGCTCGTTTTCGAAGCGGACCGAGCGGTACTCCAGCGTGCCGAGCTCGTAGCCAAAGTAGGCGTCGATAGGGCCGGTGTAGACGATTTTGTCCGCCAGTGCATCCAGTTCCGCCTTGTTCTCGAGGTAATCGGTGTTCAGGCGAACCTCAATGCCATCGAGCAGGTTGGCAATCATCTTGGTGTAGCCGCCGATGGGAATGCCCTGATACAGTGCGTTGAAATAGTTGTTGTCAAAGGTCAGCCGCACGGGCAGGCGCTTGATGATAAAAGCAGGCAGGTCCTTGCAGTCGCGGCCCCACTGCTTTTCGGTGTAGCCCTTGATGAGCTTTTCATAAATATCGCGGCCCACAAGGGAGATGGCCTGCTCCTCAAGGTTCTGCGGCTCGTGGGTGATCTCGCGGCGCTGCTCCTCAATTTTGGCGGCTGCCTCCTCCGGTGTGACGACGCCCCACATTTTATTAAAGGTATACATGTTGAAGGGCAGCGAATACAGCTCACCCTTATAGTTGGCAACGGGAGAGTTCGTAAAGCGGTTGAACTCGGCAAACCGGGTGATATAGTTCCAGACCTTTTTGTTGTTGGTGTGGAAGATGTGCGCACCATACTTATGGACGTTGATACCCTCGATGTTCTCGGTATAAATGTTGCCCGCAATGTTGGGGCGCTTATCCACGACCAGCACGGATTTTCCGTGGACCTTGGCCTCATGGGCGAAGATGGCACCGTACAGACCGGAGCCGACTACCAGATAATCATATTTCATATAACAGGTGTTCCTCTCTTTAAAAATCACAGGGATATTGTGCGGTAATGGCATTGAGAGCCTTACTCCACCGTCAAAAAGCGGCAGAAAGGCATTTCAGTCTCTGCCGAATAGATCTCTTGTGTAGACCTTGTCCTGCACATCATCCAAGCAGCTATCATAGCGGTTGGCAATGATGGCTTGGCTGCGGTTTTTGAATTCTTCAAGGTCATTCACGACTTCGCTGCCGAAGAAGGTAGAACCATTCTCCAGAGTCGGCTCGTAAATAATGACTGTCGCGCCTTTAGCCTTGATACGCTTCATAACGCCCTGAATAGAGCTCTGGCGGAAGTTATCAGAGTTAGATTTCATGGTCAGGCGGTATACGCCAACCACCACATTGTGTTCCTTGCTAGGATCATAAGCCTCGTTTGCTTCATATGCGCCAGCGATCTCCAGCACACGGTCAGCAATGTAGTCTTTTCGGGTACGGTTAGACTCCACGATTGCTTCAATCAGGTTCTCCGGCACATCAGCGTAATTGGCCAGAAGCTGCTTGGTATCCTTGGGCAAGCAGTAACCGCCGTAGCCAAAGCTTGGGTTGTTGTACTGATCACCAATACGAGGATCAAGGCACACACCCTTGATAATTTGCTGCGTATTCAGTCCCTTCATCTCCGCATAGGTATCCAGCTCGTTGAAATAGCTGACACGCAGAGCAAGATAGGTGTTGGCAAAGAGTTTTACAGCTTCGGCCTCCTTCAATCCCATGAAAAGAGTGTCGATATTCTCTTTGATGGCACTTTCCTGAAGAAGCTTTGCGAATATCTCGGCAGACTCTTCCATGTGATTGCCTTGAATCTTGCGGATTGCCTCATTCTCTTCCTCCCATTCCTCTGACATCATCTTTGGATAACCAACGATGATACGTGAAGGCCAGAGATTGTCTTCGAGTGCCTTACTCTCTCGAAGGAATTCAGGAGAGAACAGCAAACGGAACTCACGACGTTTGCCATCTGCAAGAGGTTCCATCTGTGCAAACTTTTGAGCATATTTCACATAGAGTGAACGGCAATAGCCAACAGGAATCGTTGACTTGATTACCATTGTCGCCTTTGGATTAACAGAAAGAACGAGGTCAATCACATCCTCAATATGGTGTGTATCGAAGAAGTTCTTTACAGGGTCATAGTTGGTAGGTGCAGCAATAACTACAAAATCTGCATCTTTATAAGCGGATGCTCCATCAAGGGTTGCAGTAAGGTTGAGTTCCTTTTCTGCGAAGTATTTTTCAATATACTCGTCCTGTATCGGCGAGATACGATTGTTAATCTTCTCCACCTTTTCAGGAATAATATCAACAGCAGTCACTTTGTGGTGTTGTGCCAAAAGAGTTGCAATACTCAAACCGACATAACCGGTACCGGCTACAGCAATTTGGAGGTCTTCAAAATTTCTCATATTCTCGCGGATTAATTTGGTTCTGATGGCCGTATTGAACGACACCACGAAAAGCTCTTTACAAGCGATTTAATCAGATTACCTGTACAGTAGAAATAACAATAGAAGTATATGGTTAAATTTTCTTAAATATTTGGAATTGAAAATGGTGCTATTGCAGAAAAGGGCATCGGGGAGCGTAATTCATACAAACAGTGGATAATAAACATAATGCCTCAATACTGTTGCGTAGAAAATATGGTCAATACCAGGAAGAATATCTTTGATGCCTGATTAAGATAGTAGCAGCACGCCGTTAGAAGTGTGCAACTAATCAAGAAACTAAATAATCAAAAGAATAACAATCTAAAAACAAGCGTTGCTTAAATACAAACGGATTGTTACATATAATCCAGCGCAATACTTACTTCTGGCTGATCAATGGCCATATCGTGGCACTTGAAGATTATTTGTCATATACCTCGAACCTCGAGTTTTTCGACTTGAACTCGGGAACCGTCCGCTTCATAAGCCGTATCATGTCGGGAATCTCCACCTTTCGGGACAGCGTCTCCAGCTCTTCGGCAACGCCGCAGGCCTCCCCGTAGTCATACTCCCGAACCTTGGCGATACGTATCCGGTCGTGCGTCGTCGGAAGCGTGTTCTCCTTGTTCGACAGAACCTCTTCGTACAACTTCTCGCCAGGACGCAGACCTGAGTAAACTATCTTGATATCTACATCAGGCTTATAGCCTGAAAGTCTGATAAGATTTCTCGCAAGTGTGTCTATCTTCACAGGCGCACCCATATCAAGGACAAATATCTCGCCGCCCCATGCGTATGTGCCTGCCTGAAGAACAAGGCTCACAGCCTCAGGTATAGTCATGAAATATCTTATGATATCAGGGTGAGTAACAGTAACAGGACCGCCTGCTTCTATCTGCTTTTTGAACAGTGGGATCACAGAGCCGTTGCTTCCAAGAACGTTTCCAAAACGAACTGCAACAAACTGTGTGCCATTTCTGTCCTTATTGCCAACGCTTTCGATCTTAACCGCTTCACTGCTCTCTATATTATCAACAGCTATCTCGTCTATCGGATCGTTCTCAAGCATACCGTCTGTCATTTCATCAACGTGTGCATGGAGCATAGGTAGAAGATCTGTTCTGCCTGCCTTGCTGATAGCGTCCATACTCTGAATGACCATTTCGCAGAGTCTTTTACTTGCACCCATAATATTAGTAGGGTTTACAGCCTTATCGGTGCTTATAAGCACAAACCTCTTTGTGCCATGCTTCAAAGCGGCATAGGCTGTCTTGTATGTACCAACAACATTGTTTTTGATAGCTTCATTAGGGCTTGTTTCCATAAGCGGAACGTGCTTATGTGCTGCAGCGTGATAAACGATATCAGGCTTGTATTTTTCAAAAACGTCATTGATACGTCTGCTGTCACGAACAGAGCCGATAAGCGTCACAAGATTGAGTTTACTGCCATATTTACGTTTAAGCTCCTGCTCTATTTCATAAGCATTGTTTTCATAAATGTCAAATATGATAAGCTGTTTAGGCTCATGACCTGCTATCTGTCGGCAAAGCTCGCTTCCGATAGATCCACCGCCACCTGTTACCAATATGGTCTTACCCTTAAGGTGCTGGAATATCTCGTCCATGTTTACTCTGATAGGCTCTCTTCCAAGCAGATCCTCGACTGCAACAGGCTTCATCTTGCTGAGAAGCACCTCACCATTTGTTATCTGATAAACGCCCGGAAGCTGTTTCATCTCACAGCCTGTTTCCTTACAAATATTAAGGATATCCCTTTTGTTCTCAGGTGATGCAGTTGGAATTGCAAAAAGGATCTGATCAATATTATACTTTTTGACGCTTTCCATAATGCAATCACGGCCACCGACGATAGGAACTCCTCCGATATTTCTTCCCCACTTATTTGGGTTATCATCGATTATGCAGAGTGGTCTTGCATTTGCACGTTCTGACATCGTAAGCTCTTTAAGGATCATCTGACCCGAAGCACCTGCACCAATGACCATTGCATTATGCACTGCCACCTGATTTGTTACCTGTTTTGCTCTTAAAAGGGTGACATATCTATAGGCAAAACGCACTGCTGTTATAAGCACGAACTGAGTTCCCGCTCCTACTATATAGTAAGCCACAGGCATTCTCATGAAGAGTAATGTTATACCCACAGCCTGGAATATGGTAGTAACTATCGAGGCCAAAAATATCCTTGACAGTTCGCCAATGCTAGCAAATCTCCACAAACTATTATAAAGCTTGAATACAAAAAACACCACAACACAGAAAGCTGTATATATTGGAGCAAACTTTACATAGGCAAGCATATACTCCTTTGGTATTGCAGAAAAAGTAAGGTCAAATCTGATGAAAAGTCCGAAAATGTAGGATAGATTTACGGCAACAATATCATAGAAACACAGAAAGAATGCAATAAGCATCCAATGTTTTATCTTTTTGTTTTTCCACACCTGAACTGTGTTTTCACTTGTTTTCTCCATAAATAAAACATACCTCCGCTCAATTAAAGCAATGAATAAGATCACACCATGGCCACCCCTCAATGGCACAGTGCAGGCTATTTATAATATCATCAATATTTTTTCTATACTTAAAAAGCAAACATTCTTTCTTCGTCAGCCATAGCAGACATGAGTACTTTATCAGAACGTCTTATATTTTCACTTCCAGATCTTTTAGCTATAAGATCAAAATTAGGTTTTCTATCATCAAGATTATGAGCATCGCTTCCAAAGACAAAATCTCTGCCACTTGAAATAAGCTTATTAACAAAACGTCTTGTGGAAAAATGCTCAAAAGCTTCTGCATTTATCTGAAAAACTGCATCCACAGACATCAGACTTTTCAGATCTGACTTTGAATAAACGCCCATATATCTATGTACATGGGCGATTATCGGAATAAGCCTTCGAGAATTTGCTATCTCGTCTATCTCCTCGACGATCCAACTGCTATACTGAGTGAAGGGTGGTTCAAGAAGAATAAGTCTTGTTCCGCTGATACACAGCTTTTCAAGTTCTCCTAATACGCTGATGCCCTTTTCTATAGCCACCTCAGCACCAATATGTATATCCTTCACGGCAGGGTCAGATGCCATGAGCTTCTCATAAGCATTTTGCCGTTTGACAAGATAACTGTCTAAAGAAGCTTCCCTGTGCATATAAAAATGCGGTGTTGCCACAATTATACCTATGCCCTGCTGTTTCATCATTTTTATCATTTTAAGTGATGTTTTGATGCTGTCAGAGCCGTCATCAATATTCGGCAGTATGTGGCTGTGATAATCGGTAGTCAATCTAACATCTCCATGTCATTTAACTTTCGGCAGAAGCATCCTTCCCACCGTATTTATAGCTGTAGTCATATTTATACTTGTAGTTATACTTGTATCCGTAATGAGAACCGTTCTTTGCGGAAATATCATTAAGAACGAACCCAAGCAGATTGCAATCGCCTATCTCAAGCTTCTTCATAGACTCCTCTATCTCCTGATATGTAGTTCTGCCATATCTTGCCACAAGAAGAACGCCTGCGACCTCGTCTGCAAGGCTCATTACGTCAGTTACAGGAAGCAACGGGGTTCCGTCGACAATAACATAATCATACTTATGCTGAACATATTCAAGCAATTCACGCATTTTCTCAGAAGCAAGAAGCTCTGACGGGTTTGGAGGCAAAACGCCTGATGTAAGAACAGCAAAATTGCCATTCTTGGTTTCATGCACACACTTATCAAATGTGCTTTCACCACTCAGTATTGTTGAAAGTCCAACATTGTTTTTTAACTTGAAGTTTCTGTGCTGAACAGGTCTTCTCATATCAGCGTCAATAAGAAGTACCTTATTTTCTGTTTCAGCCATTGAAGCTGCAAGGTTTGCAACTGTTACAGACTTACCCTCACTTGGATTAGGGCTAGAAACGACAACTATCTTATTTCGTGTTGTAGAAAGTGTAAACATAAGGTTTGTACGCATTGTTTTGTAGTTCTCTACAATATTAAATGGTATATCCTTATTATTGAACAGAAGCTGTTTTTTTCTGTCAGCAGAAGAACCTTCATCCTTTTTAGAAGTCTTTCCGCCAATATTCATTATCTCACCAACGATAGGCTTCTGATAAATGTCGCCAAGCTCATCAGAATTCTTTACAGTGTTGTCAAAGAAGTCGATAACAAGTATCACTAGAACAGCCACCATCAAGCCACCAACAAAGCCAAGGGCAACATTTTTAGTGGTGTTAGGAGAAACAGGTGTATTGTAAACTTCAGCATCACCTATCTTTTCAACTGAGCCTGCACCGATAACTCTTATAAGAAAGCTTGGAGCGACGTCAGCCATTATGTTACAAAGATCAGAAGAAAGCTTTGCATTGGTTGTTGTGGCAGTTATCTTTATTTTGATTGGATTCCCTCACTTAAAGATGGTTGTTGTGGCAGTTATCTGAAGTACCTCTGTCTGATTTACAGCGGTCATGCTATAAGCATTTCTCAGGCCGTCATTTGAAACCCTGCCGCTCGTTACAGTAAAATAAGGAGCAAGCTGTTCAGGAGTATACATCTCAAGAAGCTTATCGCTTACCTCGTTCATTACCGGGTCATCAGTAAGTATAACAATGTAGGTCTGTACCAATGACTTTGAAGCGTTAATATCCTGTAAGTCAACATTAGTCTTATCCTGACCTGTTGACTGATTATCAGCACTTTTAACATACATTGAAACGTGTGACTGATACTGCTTACTCATAACAAATTTTGATACGAAAAGAGCCAGTATCGCACACACTATTGAAGCGGCAACGATATACCAAACCTTTCCGAGAAGAAGTACCAGAAGATCCTTGATAGTGTAATTTTTTTTCATTTGAATTATTCACCCTATTGTTGATATTTTCGTTATTTTCCCAAAAAATAAACCGTACAATAATAATTTTATCACATTCTATTCAAAAAGTCAACTTTAAACGATACGTTTTTTTGTATTTCAACAAAAAAATGGTTTTTTGTTATAACATACAATAAGATAAACTAAATCAGCCAAGTATTTGTTGGAAAATCATATAAGCTGACAGCTTAATTTAACAATTATGAACGGCTATTGTAAAAGCCGCCATTACAGTCGTTCCAAAACTATTCACCAGTCCTTGTATCATAAGTATGCCGAAATTCATGACAGATTGCTGAACTGAGGCAGCGGTCGACATTCGCACCACTTCACAAAAGCTGCAATCCTTCCAAGATTTTTTCTTGAAGGATAGTCGCAAAAGAGGTTCTTTGGCAAGAGTGTAAAAGCAAAGTCCCACACCTGACAGGATAATTCTAACATAATCAGATGTCAACAACATTATTTTCATTGGAGTATGCAAAAGTTTCAAAATCTCATTGGAAAAGCACAATGTGATAGGCTCTGTCACCAAAGTAACAGAGCCTATCATCAGAAATGATATGTTCAGACAGCCTTTCAGGCGGCATTCATTTCTTTCACCGAAACAATAAGAAACAAGCGAGCCACAGCCATGCACAGACCTATTATGATCGAATAAAGAAAAGTCGTGAGGGTGTATGTGCTGCCCACAGCCGCAATGGCGTTTTAGCCAAGAAATCTGCCAACAATAAATGTATCGGCAATGTTATACACCTGCTGAAGCAGATTTCACAGTATCATCGGGCTTGAAAAAGCAAGAAGCAAGCTTATGATACTGCCGTTTGTAAGATTTCTTTTCATTATCGTTCTATCTCGATACTCATACAGTTTGTACCACTAAGCTGACAACTAAGTTCATCAGGCTGATGCGTACCAACATAGAGGGTGAATTCCTTTGCAAACTGTTTTCTCTCTCCGATATCTGACACTGTTGTGAAAGCTTTGTCAGGTACCTCGATTTCAACATCAAGCTTTTCACCTTTTTTAACAAAAATCCTCTTGAAGCCGCACAGCACAGGATAAGCCGGAGCATTGTCACAATGTGATTTAATATAAAGTTCGATAACATCACATGTATCGGCACCATTATTTTCTACCTCTACATTGACTTTGCCATCGTCATAACTAAGCGATGTAACAACAACATCTCCATAAGTAAGGCCATAGCCGAATGGATAAAGAATGTTATCTCTTGTGTACCTATATGTTCTATCAGACATAGCATAATCAGTAAAGCAAGGCAGCTTGTCGGCACTATTATAGAATGTAACAGGCAGTTTTCCTGATGGCGACACTTTACCAAAAATAATATCCGCAATAGCCTTGCCGCCCTCTGAACCCGGATACCATGCGTGAATAAGAGCGTCACAATCATGCTCGACATTTATTGAGCTTCCTGCCGCACATACCACTATCATAGGCTTGCCGATCTTTGCGACACGCTTTATAAGCTCGCGCTGACTTTCAGGAAGTCTTAGATCGTTCTTGTCACCTGATGAAAACTCATTACCTGTGTCGCCCTCCTCACCCTCAATAGTGGCGTCAAGACCAACGCAAAGTATCACAACATCAGAATTTGCCGCTGCCGCCTCAGCTTCGGCGTATCTATCTCCTGCCTGTGCAAGACCCGATACTCTGTCCTTATACAAGTGACAGCCTTCAGCATAAAGCACCCTGCCATCAAATGCGTCCTTGATACCCTCAAGGAAAGTAACATACCTGTCGGCTGTGCCGTTATAATTGCCCTCGAGAGCCGCTCTGCTGTCCGCATTTGGACCTATTACAGCGATAGTTGATATTGATTTTTTGTCAAGCGGAAGAATACCCTTGTTTTTGAGCAACACCATGGACTTCACTGCACACTGGTAGGATACAGCTTTATGCTCAGGACAAGAAACAACGCTGTATGGTATGTTGTCATATTCCGTTGACTTGTCAAACATACCAAGTCTTATGCGAGTTCTCATAAGAGCAACACAGGAAGCACGGATTTCATCTTCTGTCACAAGCCCCTTGTCAAGAGCAGAAAGCAGGTGTACATACGTACAACCGCAGTTCACATTACAGCCTGCTTTAAGTGCCATTGCAGCCGACTCTACAGGAGAAGACGTCACCAAATGGTGTTCGTGGAAATCCCTTATTGCCCAGCAATCAGAAACAAAATAGCCATCAAAACCCCATTTGTCGAGCTTGCCCATTAGAAACTCACTAGCACATGACGGCTCGCCATTCACACGATTATAAGCACCCATTACACCTTCGACCTTTGCTTTTTTCACAAGCTCCTCAAAGGCGTAAAGATAGGTCTCTTCAAGGTCTTTCCAATTAACCTCTGCATTAAATTCATGGCGAACAGCCTCAGGTCCGCTATGTACTGCAAAATGCTTTGCACAAGCGGCAGTTTTCAGTACCTTGCCACTGCCCTGCAAGCCTTTTACATATGCCTTGCCGCACTCTGCGGTAAGATAAGGGTCTTCACCGTAAGTCTCATGACCTCTGCCCCAGCGTGGATCTCTGAAAATATTTATATTAGGTGCCCAAAGGGTAAGACCTTTGTATATATCCCTGTCATCACGCTTTGAATACTCATTATACTTGGCACGAGCTTCTGTAGAGGTTATATCTGCCACTTTGAACACAAGGTCGGTGTCAAACATAGCCGCAAGACCTATTGCCTGTGGAAACATGGTGGCAACACCGCTTCGTGCAAGCCCATGGATACCCTCATTCCACCAGTTATAGGCAGGAATGCC
>ENA-OOWN01002495-OOWN01002495.1-human-gut-metagenome-genome-assembly--contig:-NODE-2495-length-11205-cov-2.646996_pt1 | contig 11205 bp, 10 predicted proteins | sample MGYA00241406_ERZ501319 | MGnify/ENA primary metagenome ERZ501319 (study PRJEB25962, sample SAMEA2042734) | human gut metagenome | biome: human gut; feature: human-associated habitat; material: faeces... | reverse complement strand
ACTGTTTATTCCAGGCCAACTCTTTCCTCAACATATAATTACATACCGTAAAGCAGGATAATCCTCCGGCTAACCCGAGTACACAAATCACCGATTGTAACTTGTACTTCAATAAATTCCGGTATGCCATTTTCAGTCCATGACAACTCATCTCTTTATTCAATTTTCTATAATTTCTACTCTCCTTCTTTCAGGGCCTTTGCAGGATCGCTACCGACAGCCCTGTTCACTTGCAGAGCCACCGCCAGGAATACAATTCCTGTGATCAAAACGGCTACGACGACAAACAAGTGTATTCCCGAACTCAGGGATTGTAGTTTATATTCTCCCAGCTCCCGCCAGACGATCTTCAAATCCTGTCTCAACATGCCTGCCTGCTCTTTTATCATTTGAGAATCAATTCTTCGGCATCTCCAAAAGTATCGTAACCCGAGGTGATCACCCGATCCCCTGCTTTCAATCCTTCCAAAAGGGTATAACTATCCGCGTTTTCCAGTCCGGTGCGCACGTAGTTCCAATAAGCGTGCCCATCAACTAAAGTAAATACGACTTGTTTTCCGGAACGTAATACCACAGCCGTTTTAGGTACGACCAATTGCTTCCCAAGCGAGCGTTGTACGCTAACCCGTACATTCATGCCTTCGAATAATTTACCTTTGTCGTTTACCGCCGCTTTCACTTGTACCATCCCGTTCTCATCCACTAGCGGGTTGATCTCGGATATACGTCCTTCAGTCTTTAAGCTGGTGGTGGCGAAAGGGGTAACTTCCACTTTATCTCCGTTTTGGATAAGCGGCAACTCACTTTCCAATACGGTGAAAGAGGCTTCCAGACTATGAGGATCGATAACGGTACAGAATGCGTCCGTCGTAGACACCACGTTCTCTTGTTTAGCGAAAAGGTTTGCGATAATACCGTCGAAAGGCGCGATTAGCGTCGCATTCTGTTCCTCATATTGGGCAAGTTGATATTGGGCGAGCGCCAGATCATATCCACTTTTTACCCGTGCTAGGTTGAGCGTTGCGGGCGGGACTTTCGCTGAGTCTTCCAGCATATATCCTTGACCGATCAATACGTCTTTTAATTCAAGCCTCGCTTTCTCTAGGGCATCTTTGGCTTGCGCTGTTTTGTTCGTGAGCCGGAAAGTAGCGAGTTCCGCTATTTTCTGTCCTTTGTTTACCCGGTCTCCGTTCTTCACGTAGATACGGGCGATGGGTTCCGCCGACTCAAACCGTAAGTCCACCAACTTGCGAGCGGACAGTTTACCATTGCTTATCAACTCATGATTAAATTCCGTTTGCTTCAATGTCATGATCGTGACTTCGTTCGCCTCATCCGGCAATACGGTCTCTACGGAATCCTGTGTGGTATCTGTATCTTTCTTTTCTCCGCCGCATGCGCTTAAACAGAATAAAAGCGTAAAGGTCAACAATTTATAGTATTTCATACTCGTATGATTGATCGGTTTGTACAATTTGTCATTCGCAAATATAAGTATTTATTGTTACGATGTAGTCGTAATTGCTATAAAAATAAGGATATTGTATTCATATTGATGTGTTGTTTAACATACTTCGTGCTTTCTCTTTCATTTCTTTAATAGCGGAACTTTCCACTTTGGGTTTCTTAGTTAATACGGAATCAATCGCCTTTTTCAATTTTGCAGGTTGAAAATAAGATGGTTCCGTATAAAGATTCATTAACAGATAATACGGATAGATACGTTCCGGTAAAATATCAATGGCATGTAACAGGTGCTTTTCCGCTTGTCGGTATTCACCTAAACACTGCTCATTTTTAGCCATTACGTAATAAAGCATGGGATCGGAGCTTAATAAGACAGCTCTTTCCAGATATCCATTCGCTTTCTCGTATCGTCCGGTCTTGCTTAGGCATTGAGCGACCTCGAAAAGGAATTCCGGTTTATGCTTCAATAATGGATACAAAGGTTCATATACCTCCAAGGCCGCTTCGTAAGCTTTATTATTGTAAAACATTTGCGCCTTATTCCATTGTTGATAAGCCTTATAATGATCTTTTTGCATCCAGAACAAACCAATTCCAAGAATAGCGATTCCCATAAAAAATATCTGTTTGCCCCATCTATGGCCATTTGATTCGGCTTGGTTCTCACGGATCTCATCCTTGTCCGGTGTTACGCTCATCACCCCTAGGAATATCAATACTACCCAAAACTCCGGCAATTGCAATGGATAAGAAGAGAAGGCGAATATAGCCAGAGACATCAATCCCCCGCAACAAGCATACCTTTTGTTCTTTATTCCTTTATAAAATAGAAGCCCCAGCCAGCCTATAAATAGGGCTAATCCTACTAACCCCTGTTCTAATCCAATCTGCAAGTATTCATTAAATGCGTACTCCGGGCATCCGGCAACCAACTTTTCCTGTTCAGTCGCTTTTCCCGAAGCCATGTATTCCGCTTGTGTTTCAGCGTAAGCGGCAGGGAACCCACCTAGGCTGGTACCTGTAATCGGTTGTTTTTGTATCGCTTTCGTCGTGATCTTCCACATCAGAAACCTTCCGTCTGCCGAATCTTTCTTTAATGTATAGAGTGATGCGCTCCCGCCAAGAAGCAATATGCCGCCTAGGATACCGCCTATGATATACCACCTTTTGTGTTGTCTCAGTCTGGTCGCTGCCTGTTTCCTGTCAAGGCGGTACAGGGCATATACCCAGGCGCAAGAAACGACCACCGCTATCCATGCCGATCGGCTCATTCCCGCAGGAAGTACAACGATCGCTGTGCCTATACATCCCATGGACAGGTAATAGGGCATATTTCGTTTGGACTGTTCCAGCAAGATGCCAAGAGCCACCGGTAATGTGATCGCCAAATATCCGGAATAAGGCCCCGGATTGAAAAAAGAGCCGGTCAGCCGAAACAGGGAATGGTTCGAATAGGCCCATCCCTGTAATTGACGGAAGCCCCAGATGGCTTCTATAAGGCCTGTCGCGATAAAGAACATTGAAAAATATCCTATGAGCACCGGATATTCATGGAACACCTGCCGAAGCAGATACCACAAGACAACCATTTGTCCGATAAACAGGAGCTTTTCCGGCTCCGGGTGTATGGAGTAGGGATAAGAGAGGAGGATAAGCCCCAAGAGGGAAAGGGGGAGGATATCCACGTAAGTCCATGGGCACAGCCCCTTGCTTGGATTCAACCACAAACCTTGTAGGGACACGGCGGATAAGAACAGGGCGATTAGTTGAATCCAAAAGGTTTTCTCTGTCACCAAGTGTGTGGATAGCATTCCCAATCCTGCGAAAGGGGCGCTCAGCAAAAGTGTCCCGAGTAGGGTATATACGCCGAGTTTCAACAGCTCTTTCATGGTTAATATCTTTTTACCGTATCGTTTTCCACCAAAAAGATACGATCTTCCGCAGCCTTTTCCGGTCGCGAGATCATCGCTTTCAACAGGCTCCCTTTAGGTATCTTGCGAATGAGGATGCCACCGGGTATCGTGTCTGTCGGGAAATATCCGTTTTTAAAACACTGCTGTTCCTGTTCCCAATAAGCGAGTGTATACGGCACTTGCTGTTGATACGGGTTGTCCGAGGCGATAAAGATGGAATCGGTTCGGGCCGGATCGGGCTTAATTTTCGTGATGATCCCCGTATTGCTCACATGGAAAGGGGATGTGATGAAGCGTAGTGAGCCATAAGCCTCTTTGTCATATTCGGCGATGATAAACACATCATCGCCTACGATCTTCGGGAAGGTACAGCGGTTGCCGATCCGTTCGCTCATGGCGAAAGGCCTCCAGTTACCATGATTATAGGTACAGAGGTAAATAGGTGCTCTTTTTGATCTCACCGGGAGGTCGCAAGTCGTATGGATATCTGCGACAGGTGGTAGGTATTGCTCCGTGACAGCGGTCAATAACGGATTTTTTAAGAACGTACGGTATTCATCGGTCGACTCGGTCGTTACCGGATGTAAGGGGGCGAATCCGTATCTGTAAACCTTGGCCGGGGTCAAGAACGGCTTGGTTAGGTTGTAGATCAAGGAATCCGGGCCTTCGTACTCCGGAGCGAAAGGTAGGAATCGCCCATCCTCGTTTAAGAATGCGCACCAATAATGTTCCCCGTTCCTACGAGTCCAGATCGTATGTTCTGCTACAGTGGGAATACCGGCCGCACGCATCAGCTGGATACCATACAAGACTACCCCATCACAACGTCCAACCCCTGTCCGGTGGATCTCCTCTGCGGTTGGATAGTGGATGGGTATCTCCGTTTGATAGGTGACTCGGGTTCGTAGTATCTTTTGTAACCTCACGGCCGCATCGTACGTGTTATCAATATGCAAACTATCCAGCAAAGGGAGGTACGTCCGCATCAGCTCCTCACGTAAACCGGAGGGCTGTTCGTATAACCCCCGGTAGGGAAGTATATACCTGCAAAAATTCTCGAAACTTACCGATTTATTCCAGGGCTTGGGCCACGCCTGAAACGCCAGCTCGATATTACGGATTAGATAGTCCGAGGATAGGGTGGTGATGTCTGATACCCTCTCTCGCTTCTCATATCCGAAATGATAGACCATATTGCGTATCAAAAAGCGGGCGGCCTCTCTTTTTAATGAATCCCCTTCATAGTATTTGATGACATATTCCAACTCTTTCCTGTTATCGCCGGCTTGCGACAACGCATATTCCAACATACTTTCTTCTTGGCTTTTTGAGAAACCGCAAGAGTGCAGACAGATCCAAGCGCATACATATAAAATAAGCTTATTCATAATTCTTCAATTGTTTCGAATATTTTTCCAAAAACGTCCCTTTCTGTATTCCCCCGTGTAAGGGTCAACGGATTTCCACACTTTCCAAGCTACCCCTACGATAAATTCCTCCGGTATAAGTCCGAGATAACGGGAATCTCTAGAGTTTTCTGTCTTATCTCCGGCCACGAAGTAATAGTTGCTTTGGAACCGGTATTGTCTTACCTGTTTGTCTCCTATATAAACTTTACTATCTTTCCACGATAGGGAATCTTTTGATTCCCACTCGATCATTTGTTTGTATAGCTTATAATTTGTTTGATTCACGGTAATTCTATCCCCTTTTCGGGGGATATACAAAGGACCGAAATCATGAACATTCCAATTGAATGTAGAATCAAAAGGGAAACAACGGTAGACACCGTCCGGCATCCGATCCGCTTTTTGTCTGGATAGGTTCGCTTGACTTTCCACATTCCCCAAAGGCTCTTTTGTATGGTTGTTTCGGTAGAATCCCTGTTCGATCCGGATGGAGTCTCCCGGTAACCCGAGGCAGCGTTTGATATAATATTGCATGATGTGCATTTCGATCCGCTCCCATGAATAGGGATGCGGGTAGTTGAATACGAGAATATCATTCCGTTTGATTTGCCCGACTCCGGGTACTCTGTATATATCTACCCGCTTCCCTTTCATAGATGCGAAAATATTGAATAGCCTAGGTCCGGCTATCCATTTGTTTACTAATACTTGATCTCCGGTTTGGAGTTGAGGCTCCATGGAATCGGAAGGGATTTTGAACGTGCTGAAACAGAAGATGAGGAAGAATGCGTATATGCAACCAATACCAAATACCCCATAAAATATAAGTGTCAGATATCGTAACATCTGATTTATATTTGTTTTGTATATACGTTTTTCTATTCCCATTCTTTTATGTTTATGCCTCATTTCCTAAATCCAAATTCTTTGGATATCAGTCATCAATAGTCGAACACTACGATATGATATTCCGGATCATCACTGATACCATAGATCTTCCGTTTTTGATTGTCTACAGCGATGGAGGAGACTCCTTGGTCTAATGTGTAATGGCATTCAAGGCTACCGTCCCATCCGATTACAAATAATTCTTTGCATAATATATTGTAATTAGGCTCTGTCACCATTTTTCCATTATAAAGAACAAATAAACTATTCCCCACGTTTACAGGACTATAAAAAGCGTCTCTATAAGTTTGCGGGCTCGCTTTACTTCCGATAATGTCTCCATCCCTAAATTCTTTGAAAACAGATGCGAAATGATCCGGTCCCCGTAATTGTTTTTCCAAGGTCCCGTTCACGTTATAGATGCAAATTAAATCAGTGAAGTAGTGAGTGATTGCAACCTTCTCTTTTCGGTTGGTGGTTAGGTCTGCCCGAAACGCATTGATTAATTCGGCAGGAGTATACTCCTGCTCAGTTTTAGGATAAGTACCGAAATCCATCGTTTTCTTACCTGTTTGATCAAAAAGGAATCCAGGACTCGTCTCTTGATAGGATACGCCTAAGAACCCGTTGCCCAAGCTTCGAATATTGCTCCATAGCGGTTTTGTATCTAGGGAGATACGGCTGGCGTATTCCGGTTCTTTTCCACTGGTAAATTCCGGGATAGAGTAAGTGAAAATCGTAGAGGTCATCATATCAAAAATGACTACGGAATCGTTCCGATTGACGAAACATGGTGTCATCATCTCTTTAGGCCCTTGTCCTACAGGGATACATTCTCCTTCCTTATGTGCCGTATTGAGGTTGAAGATGTGGAATTGTTTTTCCGCCCCTTGATTGCAAGTAACTAGGAAGGAGTCGAATAATTGGATTTGTGAAGGTCGTAAAATAAGACTGTCAAATTCAATAGTTTTTCCGGATAGTGATTTTCGGACTTTGAAATCACTTCTCTGGAAGGTTATGTTTTTGTCATCTTGTTTTTGATCATCGGTACAAGCGATGAATACTAATAGGATGAGTGAAAGATGTAAGATAATGTATTTCTTCATGATACTGATTTTTTAAGGAGGGCATGCCAAATTAAGGGATTGAACACATTTTCTTCTTGCTCAAGATACCTAGAGTCTATGAAATACAAATTAAAAATCAATGAGAAAACATCTGCATTCCATTGATTTACCGACTGTATTCCATTGTGATTTTTTTCGTTTTGGCACACCCTCCTTTGATTAAATTTTAGTTCCAACGTCCCGGTATGTAAGTGGATGTCCCATCGGAATATTTGATAATACATCCTCCCCCAGAGTAACTGCAATATCCGCTTCCACCTTCCCCACTAGCCAATGCCTCCACATTGTCAAGCGCTAAATCAGAGAGTTTAATCTCGTTTTCACTCTGGTTGATGTTCCATGCCGCAGCTACTGCTACGACTGCCATTACGGCTATTCCTAAAATCTTTTTTCTCATGATATTTCTTTTTTATAGTTTATGTTTTTGAGAATTTAATCTCTTGCTTACTATTCTTCTGCAAGATAAGGATATTCTCGAATTCCTCTTTCAATTTAATTTACTACTTTTGTGTCACCTCCTTTCTGCTTCATGAGTAAAAGTGGGGTGGGAGGCTTGCTTGTGATCGTTCCAATATATCCGGCAAGCTCTCCCTTCTTTTTTATTTATTGAGCCATCCCCCGAATGTTTAATTTTATCAGTTGATTCGTATTGCATTTCACGGTAATCGTCTCGTCAAAGACTCCTTTGTCTTTCGGTGTCATGATGACTCTTACTTGAAGGATCTCTCCCGGCTTGGCGGGATGTTTGTCGAAAGATGGGCGGGCACAGCCGCAGGTTGTAGCTGCGTCTAGTATGACTAACGGGTTATTTCCTGTGTTTGTTAATCGGAAAACAGCTTCTTTGCTTTCTCCCATTTGGATAGTTCCTAGCTGTATGGATGCCTCTTCCACTTTCACGGTGGTCTGTATTTGTGAAGCGGGTTGTTTTCCGGTGACCTCTTTTAGGTATAGCTCCCGGATATTCGGGTTGTGGATAGGATTTCCTATCACTACGACCTTATTGTACTTATCCAATAGGAAGGTTTGAAATCTCCCATCGGCCGGGAAATGATTTAGTTCGTTCAGCTTGTCGGATTGATCCAGACAGATAGGTTTGTCGAAATTGTCTTTTTTCAATAGATACCGTATTTCTTTCTTGTCATCGGACTGGAAGAAAAAGAGGAAGGGAACCGTTCCTTGGGTAATGGAGTCGGTGTATTGAATCAGTTCTTTCCATCGGTGCAGTTGGAGTTTGCAACTGGTACATCCTATGGAATCCACGAAAACCAGCACCTTGTGGGGGGATTTTGGCAGGGTGAAGTCTACCGTATCGGTTGCAAACCGTGCAAAGACCATGTCTTTCGGAAATCGTATCTCTTTTCCTTGCCATTCGGATACTAAATGCTTGATCTCGTCTTTTTTCTTGTCTTGGCAAGCTAGAAGGAATAATAATAGTATGATTAGATTTAAGTATTTCATGATATTTTGTCGTTATATTTTAAATGAAAGAATCGGATCGTTGCTGTTTACATCCGTGGCAAGGATCGTCCCCGTATCCTCATCTACGTCGATACCATAAATGGCATGGTCGAGCACGTATTTCCGGACGGGGTTTCCTTTGAGGTCGAATACATAGATGTATCGCCCGCCATCCTCGATATCTTCCCCTCGTTGGTATGCCTGCCCGATATCTTTGAAACTACGGCCATGAAATACGGTATAAATGAAATTGTCTGTGATATGAACATCACTGAATCCCATGATACCCGTTGGAATTCCCTCCGATTGTGAGATTGCGAATTGAGGTTCTCCATTAGGTCCGTATCGTACGGTTTGTGTAGTATCTGTGAAGTTGTATATTTCTAATGCTTCTCCTAGTTGGGTTGCCATGACCAAGATGCCTTTTTGGGGATTATAGTCGAAGAAGCTTCGCCACGCTTGCGCCAATGCGGGGCGAGCGATGTCTTCATAATTATTTTCGGTTGGGATCTGATTAGCGGAGTGAATCCATTTCCCTTCTCGGTCTGTCCACTTTTGTCTATATTCACCGAGGTAGTCAGATACCAAAAAGCCCGATTCCATCGGGTAAAAGTCCAATGCCCTAACCAGCCGCTTGTCCATATCGATCGTTTCTACGGGGATGATGTTGTTCATATTTTGTTCAATCTTCCACCGGGTTGTTCGCATTTTGTTCGCATCGAGCGTCCAGATAGAATCCTTGGAGATAAATCGGAAGCAATCTGCCGATGCCATTTCTTCAGGTCCCTCGCCTCGTTTGCCAAACGATGTCATATATTCCCATTCGGGGTAAGAGAAGGCATGGAAGAAATAATCTACGTTGTGCAAGTCCATGATAATAGCGATACCATCCTTGACCGCTACCCGGAAAGGATAGCGGAACAAGGCGGTATCTAGGTGGATAACCTGCGCATTTAATGCCTTTTCATCGGGAAAATCCTCGTAGCGGGGGAAGTGCCGTGAGGATTCCGAACAGGATACCAGACTACCTATTAATAGAACTATGTACACGTAGTAGTTCATGTGTTATTTTAACGGTTGTATATATATTTGTAATATCCTCCATTACATGATAGAGAGCCAGCCCCATAGCAATCTCCGGATCCACTTTCACCGGAAGCTAGAGCTTCAATATTAGAGAAAGTAAGATCTGTGAAATTTTGTTTTCCTTCTTTCAAAAGAAAATACGAAGCACACAAGGCGCAAATGAAAATGATAGCGAAAGCTTTCTTGAAAGTAATTTGTTTCATGTCGTTTCTAATTTTTGTTACAAACGTACGGCTTGGTCTTTGGATAGCCAATCTTTTTAGGTGACTTTTAGCTGACAGTTGAAAAATAAGCCTTTAGTCTACCTATAGTCATCTTTCATCTTGCGAGTTGAATGAATTTATTCGTAGAAAGGAATGGAAAACGTATCTTTGCAGTTTCAACGAGGAATCATTATGGAGAAGCAAAATTGGAAATTTTATTGGAAGTGGAGTGTATTTGTTCTGATGACGATGCTTTGCTTGTTGTCTTTTTATAAATCATACCAAAATGTAAAGTATGAATTACAAGAAGAGTCTCAAACGTTATTTCAGCGGGCAGTTCAAGATGATACAAATAGGCGGATAAAAGATTTAGGGGATGCTTTTTGTTTTTCCTATTCAGGCGCTAATCGATTGGAACGAGATAGCATTACAATCAAGACTGCCGATACGATTATACATATGAAGAATAATAAGGAGGTGGCACGGAGGATGTCTTCACAGGAGAAGTCTGATTTTAGCCTCCAACATTATTTGTCCATGGAGAATCCGATTCAAGTAACCTTGCTGGATAGCGCTTTTCGTGCATCTTTGTATGAACATGCGATTCCGGCTCAGACCGTAACTTGTTATACCTTTATAGACAAGACGGAATGTAGCTCTTCGGATACTTCTTTTTATCAATCTTTTATACCATTAAAAGAAATTGTTTTTGGAGCGAATCGGGCGATCGTTTTGCAAGCGTTTGTTCAATTTCCTTTCCTTTATATAGTAGGTGAAGTGTTTTTGCGAAATATATTTTGGATTCTGGCAATGGTTATTCTCTGGGTTATTGCGATTGTCTTGACATGGAAAAGACCAAGGATAAATATCTTGCCACTACAAGAAGCACCTAAAGAGATGATACAAATAAAAGAAGATATCTTGTTCGATGAAACACATGGCGTATTGCATTATCATAGGCATCGTATCGAATTGGCAAATCAACGGCTGAAACTGTTTTGTATTTTATTAGAACATAAAGGATATTTCATAGAGTCCGATCAGCTGAAAGAAGAAATCTGGCCGGATGGAAGTGTGTCCAAAGATGCTCTTACCGCTACGGCTAAAAGGCTTAAAGAGGATTTGTCTCCTATTCCGGGTTTGGTGATAGAGAGTGCTCGGGGTAAAGGATATTCGCTAAAGATCGTTTCGGGAGAGTAAATTCTCTATCTCAACGTTCATTTGATGGTTTATTTGTGTGATGAGCTTGCTATCGGCAGTAGTACTGACTTGGCTAAGTAATATATACTGACTTGCCCAACACAGTATATATTACTTAGCTAAGTCTGTATTGGTCTTAGGATTGCCAATCTTTTGGGCTGACTTTTAGCTGATAGTCCCAAAATAAGAGGCTTGCCAGTCTAAGGTCACCTATTTATATCGTGAGTTGAATGAATTTGTGCAAACAATGTTAATTATTTTGTCCGGCTTAACCTCGTTCATGAATAAGATAGAACATGGTCAACCTCTTTTATTACTAAGTCGCAAACCGGTCAACCTGCTTTATAAATAAGATGCGAAGTAGTCAATTAAAAACGTTTACATACAGGGGTATTGTTGTTTGTCTTATGCTGATATAGGTAGACACATTCAATAACAATAAAATGTGTAATTA
>ENA-OOWN01002488-OOWN01002488.1-human-gut-metagenome-genome-assembly--contig:-NODE-2488-length-11239-cov-2.234263_pt1 | contig 11239 bp, 9 predicted proteins | sample MGYA00241406_ERZ501319 | MGnify/ENA primary metagenome ERZ501319 (study PRJEB25962, sample SAMEA2042734) | human gut metagenome | biome: human gut; feature: human-associated habitat; material: faeces... | reverse complement strand
ATTTGCCGGCGAGGATTATAACGAATTAGGGGATCCTGTGACACCGCAGCTCTCCGCGGTTGATGCAGTCAATCCGCAGGATGAGACTTTCCAGATGGCACGCGAAGGCGGTGTGACCTGTGTGTGCACCGGACCGGGAAGCTCAAATGTCATTGGCGGAACATTCTGCGCCATCAAGACCTACGGAAAGCGTGTGGATGACATGTTAGTCAAAGAAAAAACAGCCATGAAGATCGCTTTCGGTGAGAATCCGAAAAACTGTTATAAGGAAAAAGGTGTTTATTCGAGAATGTCTGTTGCCGCGAAGCTGCGGGAGGCACTCACAAAGGCAAAAATATATGACACAAAATTACACGCTGCCGGCTGTCCGGAGGGCTGGAATGAACTTGAGATGGAACAGGCACAGGAACAAGTGATGGACGATTCGCAGAAAACAGACGCGGATAGGAAGGTGGATTTTTCAAAGATGCCTGCTTACGATGCAAAAATGGAGGCGCTTCTTCCAGTTATCCGCGGCGAGATGCCGTTAAAAGCCCATGCGCACCGCGCCGATGATATCTACACCGCAATCCGCATTGCAAAGGAATTTCATGTGGATCTTCGGATTGATCATACAACGGACGGAGCATTGATCGCAGATGATCTTGCAAAGGAAGGATTTCCGGTTGCGGTTGGACCGTCTTTTGGACATGCAACCAAATATGAACTGCGCCACAAAGGATTTCATACCCCTGCGGCACTTGCAAAAGCGGGATGTCAGGTTTCTATCATTACGGATTCCCCGGTGATCGAGGAGCGCTATCTGGCACTTTGCGCAGGAAGGGCGGTATTTAACGGGTTAAGTGAATTTGATGCGTTAAAGGCAATCACGATCAATGCAGCGAAACATATCGGAATCGAAGACCGTGTCGGAAGTATTGAGGCGGGAAAGGATGCGGATTTCGTGTTGACGGGGGAAAATCCATTTGCTGTGGATACTCATATTTTGTATACGATCATTGATGGAAATGTGGTGTACGAGGGCGGGGAAGCATAAACGGATTGTGAAAGTGCACTATTGTATAATTCTTCCATGTCTGATATGATGATGCAATAACTATAGTACCAGATATAAGGTACAATCGCGGGAGGATACCATGATAAAAAGAAAATATTGGACGAAAAAAGTATTGCCGGTTATGATGTGTGCAGCGCTTTTGATGACGAACCCGGTGTCTGCCGAAGCAGCAACAGCGGCAGAGCGCAATGCATATCAGGCAGTTTTTGATGCAGATTATTACCGCAGTGCATATCCGGATGTAGCCGCTGCTTTTGGCAATAATAAAGCAGCACTTTTTAATCATTTTGTAAATTACGGATTAAGAGAAGGAAGAAGCTGTTCTGCGGATTTCAATCCACAGGCATACCGGGCAAAATACGCAGATCTGCAGCAGGCATTTGGTGACGACATGGCAGCATATTGCCGCCATTATGTGACATGTGGTAAGGCAGAGGGCAGAGATGGAGGCGGAACAGGAAGTGTATCTGCCACAACGCAGACTTCTGCAGCGACAGTCGGACAGGGAAATATTTTAAGCAGCTGTACGACACAGTATGATGCGACCGTTCCACGTGCAAATAACGTAGAACTGGCAGCAGCCCGTATTAACGGAGTCGTAGTTCAGCCGGGAAAATCATTTTCATTCAGTTCTACTATTTTACCGCGTACAGCGGCAAACGGATATGTCGTAGCACCGATTTATATCAGCGGAACTGTCGGTACCGGAACCGGTGGAGGTGTATGTCAGGTGTCATCGACACTTTATGCCGCAATGCGGTATGCCAATCTTCCGGCAACGGAGCGTTATCCGCATTCTTTGCCGGTAACTTATCTTCCGGATGGATATGATGCAGCAATCGCGGGAACGAGCAAAGATCTTAAATTTACCAATACATTTTCACAGCCATTACTGATCCAGGCATCTGCGTCGGGCGGCACATTGACGGTAACACTTACATTACAATAGAAGAGAGAATTTATGCGGATTTTAGTAGTAAACGATGATGGAATTAAAGCACCGGGCATAAAGCGTCTTGTGCAGATGGCAGCAGGACTTGGCGAAGTATGGGTGGTGGCTCCGGCAGCACAGTGCAGTGCCATGTCACACCGGATCACCGTGCGTGGCGATTTAGAGGTAAAACCGTATGATTTTCCGGCCGCAGGTGTGACGGCGTACAGTGTGTGGGGAACCCCGGCAGACTGCGTGAAAGTGGCACTTGGATGTCTGATGACAGAAAAACCGGATATCGTATTTTCCGGGATCAATGCAGGCTATAACGTTGGACGGGATATCTTATATTCCGGTACGATCGGAGCGGCGATGGAGGCTCTCTGCTGGGGTGTCCCGGCGATCGCATTTTCCGTTGCGGAGGAAGAGGAGTGTGAGGTTTTAAATACATATTTAGAACCGGTTGCAAAAGAACTGATCTCCAAAACATTACCGCAAAATGAGATCTGGAACGTCAATTTCCCGGGATGCACTTTAGAGGAATACAAAGGAATCCTGTGGGATCGTATCCCGGATCAGAACCAGTATTACCGGGATAACTACAAGAGAACGGACAGACCGGACGGAAGCTGTATTTTTTCAGCGGCAGGGCTGCCGGAAACGGAAGCGGCGGATGGAACGGATGCGGGAGCAGTTCTTTCCAATTACATATCCATCGGAACAATCAAAAATATGATCATATAAAAAAGGAAAAAACAGGTTTGTTTTTCAGTAAACGGGAGAATATTTATCAGCAGAATTAATGATTTTTATTAACGTACCTGATAAATATTCTCTCTTTTGTATAAACTGGGTAAAATTTTAGTAAAACTTTACTAAAGCTATTGAAATCTGTAAAATCGTGAAATATAATGCAGAAGAAAGGCGTGATTATATGGCAACAATCAAAGAGATTGCAGAGCTGGCACATGTGTCGGCGGCAACGGTGTCGAGAGTGTTGAATCAGGATGAGACATTATCTGTGACACCTGAGGTAAAAAACCAAATAATTAAAATCGCTCATGAGTTGAAATATGTCCCGCCTAAGATGCGTCATGCCAAACGAGACAGACAGATCGTCATCGGAGTTGCGGACTGGCATATCGTAAGAAGAGACAGACCGGATGTGAGCATTACATCGGAGGATATCTTATCCGGAAGTATTGCGCAGAAAGCAGATATCGCCTTTTTACGTCTGATTTATGGAGAAGTAAAACAGGTGGACGGTATCATTGCATTTGGCTTGTTCTCGGAAGTGGAAGTTGACTTTTTGCGGTCACTGAGCACGGAGATTCTGTTTGTTAATTCAGATAAGAAGGATTATGAATTTGATCAGATCCTCATGGATTATGAGCAGGGATTAAACGATATGGTGCATTATCTGATGGACGAGAAAGAGTATCGCAGCATTGGTTATATTGGCGGTATCTATGAAGATGATATGGTGCGTATCGGAGTGCGTCGTCTGAATGGATTAAAGCAGATCCTGCAAAAAAAAGACTGTTATCGGGAAGACTATTTTAAGGTTGGAGAGATCAGTCATGAAAATGGGTATACACTCACAAAGGAAATGCTTTTGACGAAGGATGTGCCGGAAGTTCTTATTTTAGGAAACGATGAGGTCGCAGAAGGGGCATTAGAGGCGATCAAAGAGTTAAAATTCCGGATCCCCAAAGATGTTGCGGTTGTAGTTTACCGCGATATTGAGACGCTGTCGACAAAATACCCGACGTATACAAGTCTTCGCATGCTGCCGGATATCGTATGGACGACTGCCATAAAGCTTCTTTTGGAGCGGATCTTAGATGGCAGGAAAGATACGATGAAGGTATATCTGCCAACAAAGCTTGAACTTGGAGACAGTGCCTGATCATTGGCTGGACAATTCATGAAAAGAGCAACAACAAAAGTGTGCACGCCTGCATGGGAATGGATGCAGGAGAGAGAGGAGAACATTTCATTATGAAGAAAAAAATTGCTATGTTACTTGCAGCAGCATTATGCATGGGTACATTTGCAGGATGTGGAAACAGCACATCAAACAACAGCAGCGCAGCAGACAACAATACGACAAATAATACGGCAGCTGCAACAGAAAGTTCTGACGTGACAGCTTCTGCTGATAACGTAAAGATCGATACGTTAAACGTATATTTCGTTCCATCCAGAGATCCGGATGAGATCGTAACTGCAACAGAGCCGCTTGCAAATTTAATGCAGACAGAGTTAGCAGGCTTAGGATATGATATCGGAGAAGTAAAGATTACCGTTGGTACAACTTTTGAGGCAGTAGGTGAGGCACTTGCAGCAGGAACTGCTGATGTTGGATTTATTCCGGGTGGTACCTATGTACTTTATGATGATGGAGCAGATGTGATCTTAACAGCAACCAGAGATGGTTTAAATAAAGATTCGGACAACCCTGCAGACTGGAATGACGGACAGCCTACAGAAGGTACTGACAAACAGGCAGTTTCTTACCGTGCATTATTCATCGCAGGTCCTTCTGACAAAGGACAGGAACTTGCTGATAAAGTTAACTCCGGCGAAGAACTTACCTGGGATGATTTAAACGGCGCAAACTGGAGCGTTATGTCCTCCTCCTCACCGGCAGGTTACATTTACCCGGCTTTATGGTTACAGGACAGATACCAGAAAGGTATTACAGATCTTTCTTCTGCAGTACAGTCTGATTCCTACGCAAGTGCATTTGCAAGACTTGCTTCCGGACAGATCGACGTACTTGTAACTTATGCAGATGCAAGACGTGACTATGAAGAAAGCTGGACAAGTGAATTTGGCCGTACAAAATCTATCTGGGAAGAGACAAATGTTATCGGTGTAACAGATCCGATCTACAATGATACAGTCTGTGTCAGCAAGACATCTCCGATCATGGATGACGGCTTAAAATCAGCAATCCAGACAGCACTCATCAATATCGGTAACACAGAGGAAGGTAAGGCAGTTATCTCTATCTACAGCCACAACGGATATGAGCCGGCACAGTCTTCTGATTATGATAAAGAGAGAGAAGCACAGAAACTGATCCAGGAATTAAGTGCAGCAAACTAATCGTTACTGGAACGTCTGACAGGGAGTGGACAGTAACAACGAAATAATAACAGGCAGTATGACGGGCAGCAGGAGGGCTGCTGCAGAGCCGGGAAACCGGCTTTGCGGCAGCCTTTCAATGAGTATACACCTATAAAAAACACACACCATAAAAACAGCAGGTAAAAGAAAGGTTTGGTTTAAATTTATGATCGAGTTTAAGGACGTATCGAAGGTATATCCGAACGGGGTAGTGGGACTGGATAATGTCAATTTAAAGATCGAACAGGGTGAATTTGTAGCGATCATCGGTCTTTCCGGTGCAGGAAAGTCCACGTTACTGCGGACGATCAACCGTATGCATGACATCACATCAGGAACTCTGACGGTGGATGGATTAGAGGTTAAAAACTTAAAAGGAAAAGAGCTTCGTACTTTCCGCAGAAAGATCGGAATGATCTTCCAGTCATTCAATCTTGTCACACGAACAACAGTAATCCGTAACGTATTGATGGCAAAAGTGCCGGAAATGCCTTTCTGGAGAGTTCTGCTTGGTGTGTTTAAAAAAGAAGACAAAATGCAGGCACTTGAGAGCCTGGATAAAGTCGGTATTCTGGATAAAGCATATATCCGTGCAGACCAGCTTTCCGGTGGTCAGCAGCAGCGTGTTGCCTTAGCACGTACACTTGCGCAGAATCCGGAGATTATCTTAGCAGATGAGCCGGTTGCAGCACTTGATCCGGTAACGGCAAAACAGGTTATGAGTGATTTCAGAAAGATCAATCAGGATATGAATATTTCGATCCTGATCAACATCCATCATGTGGAATTAGCACTCGAATATGCAGACCGCATCATCGGAATCCGTGCCGGAAAGATCGTCTATGACGGACCTTCCGAGAATGTGACACAGGACGTGTTAAACACAATTTACGAAGGAAAGATTCCGGAGAAAACGGAGGAAGCGTAATGGGATTGTACGATAAAATATTTAAACCGAAAAAACTTGTGCTTGCAAACGGCAAAGTTGTGGAAGAAAAATGTTCCCGCGCGCCGCTCATCATTATTCTGATCGTGATCGCAACATGGATCTCTGTGAAAGTTACAGGTTTTTCCATGACAACACTTGTGACGAGAATACGGTTTTTCTTTGACATTTTAGCGCAGATGTTCCCGCCGAAAGTCGGTTACATCTCAAGTATCTGGGGACCACTTTTTGATACGATCAAAATGTCTCTGCTCGGCTCTTTTGTGGGTGGAGTGCTTGCGATTCCTTTTGCGATTTTAGCATCCAGCAACCTGATTAAAAATAAAGTTGTGATCGGTGTGGTCCGCGTATTTTTAAGTATCGTGCGTACGATTCCGACGCTGGTTGCAGCCCTGATCGCAACCTATATCTGGGGACTTGGCACCATGGCAGGTACCTTTGCAATCGCAGTATTTACTTTTGCTTATGTCGGAAAACAGTTATACGAGATGATCGAGACGGTCGACATGGGAGCTTATGAGGCAATGGAAGCCATGGGTGCAGGAAAGGCGTACTCCTTTATTTCTGCGATCATGCCGCAGGTACTGCCGGCATATATGTCAGTCTGTTTATTCTGCTTTGAGGGAAATGTCCGCTATGCAGCGATCTTAGGTTACGTTGGAGCCGGCGGACTCGGTCTGATCTTAAATGAAAAGATCGGCTGGCGTGAGTATGACAGTGTTGGAATGATCCTGATCGTTCTGTTTGGTACAGTTCTTATTATTGAAGCAATCAGCCATTATATCAGAAAGAAATTAACGTAGGAGGAACCGGCAAAATGAATGAATCAATCAAAAAAATGTACGAGCAGGAACCAAAGACCTGGTACGCAAAGATCATTGTGGCTTTGATTGTTGCAGCGCTTCTTGCATGGTCACTTTCTACGGTTCAGTCCACCGGATCAAACGGAAGCGGACTTTCCGTCGCAGGAAAGATCATCAGTGGTATTTTCCATCCAGACACCGGATTATTGTTTGACCTTTCTACATCCGGAGTGGCATATCTGTTACTGGAAACAATGTGTATCGCATTCTTAGGAACGATCGTTGGTGCTGTATTATCAATCCCGCTTTCTTTCCTTGCGGCAGCAAATCTGATGCCGAAGCCGGTTGCACTGATCTTCCGTGTATTTATCATGGCAATCCGTACGATTCCGGCATTTGTATACGGACTTATGTTTATCCGTGTGACAGGACCTGGACCATTCGCCGGACTGCTTACCATGTCACTTTGTTCGATCGGTATGATCAGTAAAATGTTTATCGAGAGCATTGAGGATCTGGATACTAAGATCCTGGAATCCTTAGATGCAGCAGGATGTACGATGTTCCAGAAGATCCGTTACGGTATCTTATCCCAGTTGTTCCCGGATTTTATGTCTACTTTGATCTATCGTTTTGACATGAACTTAAGAGATGCGACTGTACTTGGTCTGGTTGGTGCCGGTGGTATCGGTGCACCGCTTATCTTTGCGATGAGTGCATACAAATGGAATCAGGTAGGAGCAATTCTTGCCGGACTGATCGTACTGATCTTAATTATTGAAGTTATCTCATCAAAGATCCGTACAAAATTAGCGAGGGGTTAGTAGTGCGAAAAATCCATATATGAAAGATTTTACGCACACAAATTTGAGTCGCATACTCAAATTTGCAGGTTATTGAAAGGGATAAAACATGCAGCAGAAAAAGTTAAAAGTTTATTTTACCTCAGATGTGCACGGATATTTTTATCCGACGACTTATGGGGATATGGATGTAAAACCGGTAGGACTTTTTGGCTGTGCGGCAGATTTTAACAAGGATGATGAGACACTCATCATAGATGGCGGAGATATTTTACAAGGCTCCGCCTTTGCTTATTACTGCCGTCAGGTGGCAGACTCACCGGAAGTGATCGCCGATATCATGAACGACTGTGGTTATGATTACTATACACTCGGCAATCATGACTTTAATTACGGGCTTGAATATCAGGCAGCATACCGCAGCCGGAACAACGGTGTATGCGTCTGTCAGAATATTACGGATGAAGCGGGAAACACATTGTTCCCGTGGAAACTCCATACGATGAAAAACGGACTGCGTGTCGGTATCGTGGGTATTGTGACCGATTATGTTAATATCTGGGAAAAAGAAGAAAATTTAAAAGGAATTCACATCACGGATCCTTTTGAGGCAGCAAAAAATGCACTTGCGCAGATGAAAGAACAGACAGACCTTACGATCTGCATCTATCACGGCGGTTTTGAGTGCGACTTAGAGAGCGGAGAGACATTGTCCCAGACGACTGAAAATGTCGGATACCGTATCTGTAAGGAACTGGATTTTGATATTTTACTGACCGGACATCAGCATATGTCCGTGCCGGGAAGGGATATATCCGGTACTTATACGGTACAGCCTTGTGATAATGCGAAGGAGTATCAGTATCTGGAGGTTACGATGACAGATCATGAAAAAAGTATCCGCTCCGAACTGCGTCAGTCAGACGCGGCAAAGGGAACGGTGCTTGCGGACAAGTACCGTTCCACAGAAAATGCGGTGCAGGCATGGCTGAACCAGCCGATCGGTCATTTAAGCCGCGCGATCCTGCCGGAAGAGAAAGTGAAAATGGCATTGTACGGCTCACCGATCGCTGACTTTTTAAACCGCATCCAGCTTCATTTTTCCGGGGCAATGCTCTCATCGGTCGGTCTGGCAAATGAGATCGCCGGATTCCGCAGTGAAGTGAGCACGCGCGATATTATTGCGACATATCCATATCCGAATACACTCGTGGTCTGTGAGATCACCGGAAAACAGTTAAAGACCGTGATGGAGCGCAGTGCGGAATATTTTGCTTATGATAAGGATGGAAATGTCTGTGTTTCCGACAGCTTCCTGGTTCCAAAGGTGGAACATTATAATTATGACTATTATATGGGTGTGGATTTTAAGATCAACCCGGAGAATCCAATCGGCAGCCGGATCGAGGGATTGTCAAAGGACGGAAAACCGGTTCTTGATGATGATAAATTTACGATCTGTCTCAACAATTACCGTTACAGCGGTGCCGGTGGATATGATGTTTACACGGAGTGCCCGCTGGTCAAAGAGATCAATGTTGAGATGGTGGAACTCATTATGGATTATTTCCACGAATATCCGTATATTGAGGTGTGATGTATCACATAATGGACTTGACAGAATGCCAGGTTTGAAATATAATCAAGACAGCGTGTTGAAGAGAAGAGTACTGATCGGAAATTTTAAAGAGAGAGATACATTTTGGTGCGAGTATCTTAAGATGGAACATCAGGAAGACCACCTCTGAGCGGCCCTAATTCGGTCCGGTGATTCCGTTATCATCAAAATGAGAGATTTTCCACATGGAAATAAACGGGGTGGAACCGCGGATAAAAGATTGTTTATTCGTCCCTTATACAGATAAGTTGTCTGTATAAGGGACTTTTTAGTTCAGGAAAAGGAGATTGATCATGGTAGATTTTAAAGAAGATGAGAGACTGAATACGCTCAACCATTCCTGTGCACATGTGATGGCACAGGCAGTAAAACATTTATATCCGAACGCAAAGTTCTGGGTAGGACCTGTTGTAAAAGAAGGATTTTATTATGATATCGATCTTGGCGATACCGCAGTCAATGATGATGTGATCGCAGCGATCGAGAAAGAAATGAAAAAAGTCTGCAAAGAAGGTAAAAAGATTTACAGACGTGAGATCTCAAAGGCAGAAGCATTAGAGCTGTTCAAAGATGATGAGTATAAGCTTGACTTAATCGATGGCTTGGAGGATGGAAACATTTCCGTTTACGATCAGGGCGATTTCACAGATCTCTGCCGTGGACCGCATGTCGACAATACCAAGTTATGTAAAAACTTTAAGCTGATCAAATATTCCGGTGTTTACTGGAAAGGTGATGCAAACAACCATGTCATGCAGCGTATCTACGGTGTATGTTTCCCGACCGCAGAAGAGTTAGAGGAGCATATTGAACAGAGAAGATTAAGGCTTGAGGCTAAGATTGCGAAGTTAAATCCGGATGCGTTAAAGCATTTAAGGGAACATAGAAAAGAAGTGTTACAGAGATTTAAAGAGAACAATCCAGAAGCGTATGCTCATATGATACAGCATAGAAAGGAACATATAAGCAGGCTGGAGAAAGAAAAGCCGGAGCTTGCTGCTAAGATGAAGGAATTCTATAAGCTTGATGATTAAACTGTCATATATCATTATATATAAGGGAAGGTTTTTATTGTGAATATATTAAATGTTGAAAAAGTGAGCAAAGCATTTGGTGAGAAAGTGCTTCTTGACAATGTCACACTTGGGATTAATAAGGGTGACAAGATCGGAATTATAGGAGTTAATGGAACTGGAAAGTCTACACTGCTTAAAATAATTGCCGGCATTGAAGAACCTGATGAGGGTAATATTATAAAAGGAAGAAAAGTTACTGTTACATATCTTGCACAGTCACCAGATTATATTAAAGATGAAAATGTACTTTCATATGTGCTTCGTGGCAAAGATTCATCGAATGAGCCAAAGGCGAAGGAAATACTTAATAAGCTGGGCATAGATGTATATGATGCTCCTATGGACAAGCTATCTGGTGGACAGAAAAAGAGGGTTGCATTGGCAAAAGTGTTAGTTGAACCTACAGAGGTACTTATACTTGATGAGCCGACTAATCATCTGGATAATGATATGGTTGTGTGGCTTGAGCGGTATATCAAGGCATTTAAGGGTGAACTTCTTATGGTAACGCACGACAGGTATTTCCTTGACAATGTAACTAACAAGATAGTTGAGATAGACCACGCAGATCTTTACAGTTATGACTCTAATTATTCAGGATTCCTTGAATTAAAGACTGAAAGAGAACAGATGGAAAGAGCTACAGAGGCTAAAAGACAGAACACATTAAGAAGAGAACTTGAGTGGATAAGGAGAGGCTGTCAGGCACGTTCAACCAAACAGCAGGCAAGAATAGATCGTTTTGAAGATATGAAAGAAGCTTCAAGACAGGCAAGAGCTAAGTTTGACAAAAGCCTTATGGATATGAGCTCTGTAAGCAGACGTCTTGGAAGAAAGACAATAGAACTTAACAATATAACTAAAGCTTAT
>ENA-OOWN01002485-OOWN01002485.1-human-gut-metagenome-genome-assembly--contig:-NODE-2485-length-11248-cov-2.174841_pt1 | contig 11248 bp, 7 predicted proteins | sample MGYA00241406_ERZ501319 | MGnify/ENA primary metagenome ERZ501319 (study PRJEB25962, sample SAMEA2042734) | human gut metagenome | biome: human gut; feature: human-associated habitat; material: faeces... | reverse complement strand
ATACCGATAGCCTCGGCAGCCTCGGCAGCGTTCGTACAACCTTTCTTGATAGCGATAGCGGCACCTACTACGTAAGCCCAGCAAGCGTTCTCGAAACAGATCGGTTGAGTTTCCTTACACATTGTATAAGGGTCGATACCCTTAGCATCGCAGATAGCCTTTGCGTCTTCGATACCGTTGATACCATATTCGTTTAATACCGCGTTGATATGATCAATACGACGGTCATAACTTTCAAATAAAGCCATATTATTTTTTACTTTTTAAAATTCTTATTTACTAGGAATAAAGATATCAGAAAGTTGAAAACCAATACACCGCCGCAACAAGCCACGTAAAACGCCAACCACGGTTTCTCCGGCTTCATCACGAAATACGTGATAAGCGTAGCCACGGCCGTGATAACGCTCAGCCCGATGAGGACACGTGTAAATGTTTTCTTATTCATTACGAGGATCGATATATTTTACAGCTTCTTTGAAACGACCGTAAGAGCCTTTCGCCTTTTCCAGTGCCTCGTTAGCGTCCATACCCTTCTTTACCATATCCATGAATTTACCCAAGTGGATGAATTCATAACCGATTACTTCGTCATCAGCGTCCAAAGCCATGCGTGTGCAATATCCCTCGGCCATCTCCAAGTAGCGGGGACCTTTAGCCAATGTACCGAACATCGTACCCACTTGGCTACGCAAACCTTTACCAAGGTCTTCCAAGCCAGCGCCTACAGGCAGACCTCCCTCAGAGAAAGCGGACTGTGTACGACCGTAAACGATCTGCAAGAACAACTCGCGCATAGCGGTGTTGATAGCGTCACAAACAAGGTCTGTGTTCAATGCTTCCAAAAGGGTTTTACCCGGAAGGATCTCAGAAGCCATAGCCGCTGAGTGAGTCATACCGGAACAACCGATTGTCTCTACAAGAGCCTCTTGGATGATTCCTTCTTTAACGTTTAATGTCAGCTTACATCCACCTTGTTTCGGCGCGCACCAACCGATACCGTGAGTCAAACCAGAGATATCAGTGATCTGAGTTGCTCTAACCCACTTTCCTTCTTCAGGAATCGGAGCGCACTGGTGGTTAGCTCCCTTCTTTACAACACACATGTGTTGAACTTCATGTGAATAAATCATAATCGCTAATTTATTATATTAAAGTGTAATAAAACCTTATGCTAATTTTATAGTAATATCGCTTTCTCTAAAGATCGCACAAAGATAAATTTTTTAATCCAGCCATGCAAGAGGCGGGAAAGGTTTAAGGCTCGATGATATTAAAATAAGCGTCCGGAGCCTCAAAAGTGGAGAATAGCTCTTTTAGGCTTTCAAGTTTCCCGGTTACCGATAACTTATGGGCTTGCAGATTTGCCGCTATATTCTCCGGCTGCATGAGACTTGCGTAGATGACTTGTTTGTCTCCTTCCAAAGTTACGGTAGGGGCCGGATGGAGCCTGCCGATACGGTTCGATAAGGCGCCGTTCTTTAAGATCAAGGTGGCTTGTTCGTTCGTATCGGTTAAGATAATATTTATTATTAAGTCTTTATCGGCCGCTTTTTCTCCATTTATTTGGATAGCGAGCAAATCGAATAGCATTTCGGGACTTAGGTTCTGGGACATACGTGCCCGGTTTGAGTTGGCCTTGCCTTTGCCAGCGATGCCTTCGGTCAGTTCCATAGCTCCGGTCAGGTAGAAATTACGCCACGGGCCGCTTTCCGCTTGGTAGCCCAATTGAGCGTACGTGTCCGCAAGTAATTGGCGGGCGGGTTTATGCTTTGGATTAGCGAAAACGAGATGGTTCAGCAAAGTAGCCGTCCAACGGTATTCTCCTTGATTGTATGCCTCTCGCGCCTTTTTCATTACCTCGTCCTCTCCTCCGATAGCCTCTACGTATTTTTTACCTTCTTCTACCGGCGGGAGTGGGTTCAGATGGGCGGGGATGCCGTCGAACCAGCCGAAATACATTTGATATTGGGCTTTTACGTTATGGCTAACGGTTCCATAATATCCCCGGTTGGCGAACTCGTTGGCGATAGAGCTTGGTAATTTAATCATCTCCGCTATTTCTCGAGGCGTATATCCTTGGTTGGCGAGGTGAAGTGTCTGATCGTGTAGGTAGCGATACAAATCCCGCTGCTTTTCCCAGTAAGCGACGATGTTCTTATTGTCCCAAGTCGGCCAATGGTGGGTAGAGAAGGATACCTCTACCTGATCGCCGCACTCCGTGATCGCCCGGTCGATATATTTGCTCCATAATTGGCCGTTCCGGACCTTCGCCCCTCGTAAGGTCAGCAGGTTGTGCAGGGTACGGTTGATTTCCTCGGCTACGCAGAAAGCTTTCATCTCAGGGAAGTACATCATGATTTCCGAGGGAGCCTCGGCGCCGGGTACGGACATGAATACGATCTCGACACCATCAATTCGTAAAGTCTCGCCCTCCTCGGATATCTCACGGGTAGGAGGGACCAAGCCCGTAGTTCCTGCCGCGGTAGTTTGTCCTAAACCAGTACCTATATTTCCTTTCTCATTTTTAGGTAGACTGCGGCCATACATATAGGTCGCTCTTCGCCCCATGGCTACACCCGCCATCAGGTTCTCGCTGACGGCATCTTCAAAGAAACCCTTGGGGCCAATGATCTCGATCGTTTCGGGCTTATTGGGGGCGTTCTCCAATATAGCGTCTATTCCCGCGAAATGGTCCACATGAGGATGCGTATAGATAACCGCCTTGACCGGAAGATCTTCTACATGTTTCTTCAGAAGATTATAACCTGCTAGGGCCGTCTCTTTCGAGAGCAATACATCTATGACGATCCAACCGTTATCACTACGGATAAACGTCATATTTGCGAGGTCGAATCCTCGTATCTGGTATATTTTACCGGGTAATACCTCAAATAAGCCGTGTATGCGGTTGAGTTGCCCTTGTCGCCAAAGACTAGGCGGATGCCGGAGTCTCTTGACGCAGGAAATCCCAGACAGTTAATCCATACACCTCTTTTCCTGTCTCGTCGGTAATGGAAGGTTCGTCTATCGTGGCGATAAAGCCACGGGTAGCGTCTTCAAAATCTTGTTTGTTATCAAACGGGAGTGATTTCACCACTTGTTCGTTAGCCTCTTTCGTAAACATTGAAGGTTCCGTGTTTTGCGCATATACGAACAAGTGACTGGTAGAGATAAATAAAAGTAAGAACTGTTTTCTAATCTTCATGTTTTTGTGGTTTAAGCGGTTCGCCGTTCAGTAAGATATCGTAGGTAATCGGGCCTATCTTTTTCATCATAAGTCCTACGCCACAGTATTTTTCCTGTGAAAGGCGAATCGCTTTCTCTATTTTGGCGGCGTCCCCGATGTTCCCGTCGATATGGTATGTAGCGTGGAATGCGGTATATACCATCGGGATCGTATCCGAAGTCTCTGCGGTTACGTCGATAGAGATTTTGTCGAAACGTACTCTCATTTTAAGGAAAAGGGAGATTACGTCCATTGCGCTGCATCCGGCCAAGGCGACCAGCATTAAAGCCTTAGGACGGGGGCCTTCATTATTACCCCCGTTCTCGGCTGTTGTGTCGATCGTAACCTTATGGCCGTCCAGCAAGGTCTCGAAAGTCGAGTCCTTCGTCCAGTTTAACGTGATTTGGGCGGACATATCGTGTTATTGTTATTATTATTTCAATATTTCTTGAAGTTTAGCGTCGATCTCCTCGCCATGTAGGTTCTTGGCGATGATCGTTCCGTCCTTATCCACCAATACGGTGTGAGGGATGCTGTTTACCCCGTATAGTTGAGCACCGGAGTTTTTCCAGCCTTGCAAGTCGGAGAGTTGGGGCCATGTGATATTTAGGTCCTTTACGCCTTTCGCCCATGCGTCAGCCTTGCTATCCAAGGAGATACCGACGATCTCGAAACCTTTGTTCTTGTATTTCTTGTAAGCGGCTACCAAATTTGGCATATCCCGGCGGCAAGGAGGACACCAGCTTGCCCAAAAGTCGATCAACACGATGTTCTTGCCATTGCCTACGAACTCGGATAGCTTGTGCGTCTTACCGTTCGGGTCGGCCATCTCGAAGTCCACGAACTTCTTGCCTACGGCTACGGTTTTCAGTACATCTAGGTGAGCCATGAGCTTATCGATGTTTGGAACGGCCTTGAAAGCGGAGTCCGCCTTGGCGATAATCTCGTTCTGGGCCGCCTCGTCCAAGCTATAACGGAAATCGTATAATAACTTGGCGGCGGATTGCTTGGTCGTATTATTCAATATGTAAGTCTTGACGGCATCGGTTACCTTTTGGTCGATCTCGTCATATTTCTTCTCGGCGGCGCTTACGACTTCCTTGTCCTCTGATTTCATGTCGGCGGAAAGTTTCTCCAGATCCGCACGCAAAGTCTTCATTTGTGCTTGCAGGGCTTTCAATCCGTCATTCTCCGGTGTTCCAGAAACGGCGGAAGCTGCCTCATCAAGAATAGCCTGTAATTTACCGTTCTCCAATACGAATACGCTTGTGAAAGGGGCGTTCTCGCCGGAAGCGGCACGTTTGGGTTCCACGACATCCTCGGCGAAGGCAAGCTTGCGTAAGGCGGGGGCGTTCTGTGTTCCCTTGAACGTGAACGTACCGTTTTGCACCAATGCGCTATCCATTGGGGCGGCATCTTGTACGCCATATTCATACAGGTAAACGTATTTTCCGTTTAGATCGGTGTTCGCTACGGTACCGTTGATCTCGTAACCCGGTTTTTCGCTGCATGCGGCTAGGAGCAGGGCTGATGCGGCAAGAATAAGATACTTTTTCATTTTGTATTTGTGTATTAAGTAATGTATATGAGATATAAACTTCGCAAATATACGAAGTCTTTTGTGATAATCGGGCGCAAACCGATGAATAGTTTGCACCCGATTTGGATATATATAGATGATGTTAAAAGGGGCGTATCTTATGGGTTGTATTTTGCGAATTGGAAATAACAAGATTGCAAATAAGGGAGTTGTGCGCATATTTGGTTGTGTGTTCCTCCTATCTGCCAAGTTCCTTGGAAATCGAATCCGGAATATAAAGTCTTTTCGCTTTCGTCTCCTTTACGGCTATCTGGCAGGGTTGCGGTTGCTGCGAAATCTTTTCCCGTATCCTTTACTAAATAGCTCGACTTCATGTTTTTATCGGTAAGATACCCGGCAAGGGCATTCCCATAGTCCACTTTTGCGGCGTTTATGACGAAGTGGCAATTTGCGTCTTTTCCCATATTTCCGACAATACCTCCTCTGTAATCTCTCCTTCCCCAGGATGTTGAGTGCTTTTGCCCTGTGACAGTTCCTTGGTTATAACAATCTGTTATGTTCCAATTGCCTGCTTTCGTATGTTCGATGCTACCGATAAGACCACCTATACCGCCATTTTCTTTTTCAGAGTCTCTGGAGAGATCTATATTTCCCCAGTTACAACAACAATTAACCCATGGAATACTACAGTTTGCGTATCCTAAAATTCCACCTGCGCCCCAATAGTCTTTACTTGCTGTGACATGTCCGTGATTTACGGAGTTATGGATCTGCACATTCATCGAAGAGTAGCCAACGATACCACCTATGGCATCGTTTTTATCCCATCTTCCTTTTTTACCGCTGATATCTCCGTAATTTGCAGAGTGATAAATTTTAACTACGCTTGTTCCCGAAATGTACCCAATAATACCACCTATTCTATAATTAGCGGTTAAATTTTTGAGATTTACGACTTTTCTCAATGTAATGTTTGAGGAACAGTCTGCATGTCCGATTATACCTCCTATACCATCTCCGACATCATTAATGGATGTATAATTCACCAAATTCTCGTAGTTGCACGCTTTGTTGTTGGATAAATATCCGATGATTCCACCCAACGAATAGGCTTCGCTATAACTTCCGTTGTTAAATACGCCACAATTGGCTGCGCAGTTGTAGACGGTTGTGTTATTTACGCTTCCGGCAATTCCACCGACGTATCGATTGCCACATAAAGAAGGAGTGACATAGAAGCCTTCTATACTTGAATTATCTACGCTTCCCGCTATACCACCTATGTATTGGGCACTAGAACTCTTGTCGTCAGAATTGATTTTACCTGCGAAGAATGGCGTATTGTCCTTATTGGTTATCACATCGGTATCGCTGAAGTTTGGCTTATAGTCTCCTTTGAGATTCGTTGATACAATTATTCCGGAGAAACCTCCTAATCCACTGTTTCCTCTAATAGACATTAAAGGGCTTAATTGTACTTTTTGTGTATTTACATTAATTGTTCCACCGTTTTCCAATGAACCGGCGAAACCTCCCGCATACTGATTGGCCTTTATGTTTGCGATGTTTAAATTTATTTTGGCGGAATTGTTAAATTCTATCTTTGTTTGTTGCGCTTGGCCTAAAACACCCCCCGCATATTTGCCAGAAGAAGTGATAGGGGATGTGATTGTGGATTCCCCGATTAATTTTAAAATGATATTACCTTGTTTTGCGGATGATAAACCGATTAGTCCTCCTATCTTACTTTCTCCTTTAATAGGTTGATCTCCTTGAGATCCCGTAGATTTGTTATAAGTGTCTATGCTTAGCGTGAAAGAACTCGTTGAAGATACATACAACTTCCCAATCAATCCTCCCACTTCATCGTGTCCATCAATAGGCAGATTAACCGTGATATTATTTAAAGAGGAAGAATTGGTCATATAGAATTCACCTATCAATCCTCCGGTACGATTATTTCCTGTGATGATTTTCATATTCGGATCATCGGTGGTGTGTGTCAATTTAATGTTATTGGCGGATATTGTACCATACAATTTACCGATTAAACCTCCTGTATTATCTTTTCCGGTTAATATGCCGAAGGGAGAGGATGTTGTTATATTATTGATATCCATTTGTACGCTTTCGGCCCATCCAACCAATCCTCCGACATAAGATCCGTTATCAACGAAGGTTACATAGAATTTAGTATCATTGATCGTGAGGTGGCCTTGTTTGTTGCCTGCTTTTTCCGCATAGCCAATCAGCCCTCCGATTTTATCTTTTCCCATATTAATCGTACCACGTACCTCCACGTTCTCTATACGTACCTCCCCTTGTGCTACTCCTGCAAGAAGACCGCATTTGGAGCCTGGACTTTGGATATTCGCACCCATAAGGGTAAGGTTACGGATGATGGCTCCGTCAAGGAGCGTGGAAAATAGGCCAACTGATTCTTCCGTGGAACTTCCAGTGAACGCCATACCCTGTATTTGTTTCGAGTTTCCATCGTATATGCCGGCAAAGGGGGCGCATTTATAACCATTTCCTTGGTAAAGACAGTCGGTGACAGGCGCTAAAATATCGGCTACCTGTTTAAAATATTGGTTTTTACCATGGCTACTGTCATACATAAGGAGCTGCTGTACCATATATGCGAAGTCCTCGGTGGACGTGATCAAATAGGGATGATCTACTGTGCCTTTTCCTTGCAATTGGTCATATTTATGTACAGTGGCAAGTACAGCGCTTACCATTTGCTCTTGGAACGTAAGGCGATAACCTTGAGGGTATAAATTTCCTTCCATTTCGCTCCGTATCCACATTATATAATCCCCGTCGGCGATTTCTTGATTGTTCGGGATATAGATTTCGCAAGTGAGATTTCCCGAAAGGAATCTTAAGTTTCCCTCGAAATCGAGAGTGCTATTGTCACTCAATGACGTGAGTTGTAGGTATATGATCCCGTCCTTATTGATGATTTCACTATTCTCTTGGGGCAAAGTAAAGGAGCTGACCGAATGGTCGCCGTTTTCTTTCAAGGAAGAACCGATGCTGTTTCTCCGCATATCGTCATCTGAACAACTTCCGGCCAGCGATAAGATGAACAGGTATAGAAGTAAGTGCCAGATAGGCTTATTAATCGTTTTCATATTTGCTTGTTTTTATAATTGGGGTTCTTTGTATTGCATCTCAGATTGATAAGGAACCGGGAAGTAGCCCAGTCCTGTGTAGGGAATCTTCCAAAGTCTTTGGAAATCCCAGCCTTGGAATGTGGAAGTGGTCGATAATTGTGGCAGGGTTAAGCCGGTGGCACCATGGATATTTCTATTTTCGATCGTATTTTCTAGGCAATAGTTATCTTCAAATCGGCTTAGTGCATTACCCGTATAGGCGAAATTTTTCCACTGGCTACCGATATTCAGGCATTTTTTTACGACAGCTTGCTTTTCCGGACTTCCTACCGTAGCTCCTCCTATTTTATTGCCATCGCTTCCGTTTAGGCAATCCGATATCAGGCAACCTTCATCAAAATGCCCGATGAGTCCTCCGTTGTAATCGCCGTACGGGCCTGTTTTCGCCCTAATGTTTCCGAAGCTGACACATTGGCTGATTACCACAGCATTTTCTTGGAAATCGTCCGCTATAGCTGTTATGGAGTTTGCGTATCCGACCACACTGACGACCACACCGGCCGCAGCGATTATCGTGCTGACACCACCTGTGGTAACGAATCCGGCGACAAAAGCGGCTGTGCTGGCTATAAAACATACCCCGTCTGCCAAGGTATGGATGATCTTTTCTGTTTTCTTGATATCCAGTATTTGATTATAGCGAAGATTTCTTTTGTAATTCATCGCGTCACGGAAATCCTCATGGTTTTTGCCGGTCTCATACCAAGCAATCACTTTTTTCCTGTATTCGTTCATGAATTGATCGATCATTCGCCCATATTGAAGATTGGGTGTGCTAAACTGAAGAGCTGATAATTTATTTCGCAGTATATTATCCATATCTGTTTCCAGTTTTTCCATCCCCTTGGTGACTAATCCACTAAGCGAAGTTGTGTAGTCCTTTCGTTGCATTGGACGGAAAAGGTCGGCCATTTCTTTTCCCAATGAATAGGCACTGATACTTTCCATTACTGCGTCGTATGACGTGATTAGATTGTTAAGGATTGTCGTTCCCGCATCAGCGATACCGACAACGGTATTAAAAACCGAAAGGCCAAGCTCGATAGTGGCGAATATGGCGGAGCGTTTCTCGGCCTCTGTCCATTCCCTTGAATCGCCGACTTCTCCGATTAATCCGGCGATATACCCATTTCCTTCTACATCTGCTAAGTTAGCGCAATAGTTCATGGATAGGCAACCTCCTGCGATACCGGCCATCCCTCCGATATATGTACTCCCCGAGATCTTGCCCATATTCACATTTAACGCCAATGATCCGCTTTGTATTTGTCCGCTCATGCCGCCACTGAACCGTGAGGCAGATACAGTTCCGAAATTGATCGTGTTGGTGATACTGGATAATGGGGTAGCCCCGATTATGCCACCGGCATAGTAGCCATCTGCTGTTACCTTTCCTTCATTGTAAGATTTGTAAGTTCCTAATTGTGCTTCACCGCATAGTCCGCCTACATTCTCTTTTCCGTTGACTCTGCCCTTATTAGAGCAATATCCTATAAATGTATTATTATATGTTGCCGGATTAAGAATGACTAAAGTACTTCCTATGATCCCTCCAACACCTCTCTGGCCATTTACGCTCCCCTCGTTCCGGCAGGTTATGATTGAGCTGATTCCGCTTCCGCCGACGATACCTCCGGTACCCATGAAACCAGATAATCGATCAGGTTTGTGTGAGTGTGTGCCGCCTTTTACCTGCGATTTGTTCGTGCAGAGATAGACGTATAAGGAATCAGCGTAGCCGACAATTCCTCCTGCGTTCATGTAATATGCCTCTACCTTGCCTTTTTCGTTACTGGAGTTGGTGATTTGTGTTGTCGAAAGTACGTTGGCCCCGCCAAGAATACCGCCTACGGCTATAGCTCCTTGTACGGTATTATCGTCTACTTTGCATGAATCGATCCATAATTTAGTGTTTGGATCTACGGAACCTACAATTCCACCGATTCCCATACCGTCCCCTTGACTTTGGATGGTCGATGATTTTACCGTGCATCCCTTGATAAAGGTTGGATCTTGTCCGCTTCCCGATGTGACGATCGCTCCAGCTATGGCGGATACGGCACAATAGCCGGTGATGTCTGCGTTTTGGATTGTCAGGTCCATGATGACAGCCTTGTTTACGTATCCGAACAAGCTGGCGGCAATCTTGTTTGGATCTTTGAGGGTCATGTTCTTTATCGAGTATCCGTTCCCGTAATAATATCCGGTAAATGGATAAGTCGCGGATTGCCCGATCTGGTACCAATTTCCCTCCCCCCCAGCCGCATTTGTCGTTATAGCCGGTCATGTCAATATTGTTTTGTTGGGAATAACAAGTGGAAGAGGACACATATCGGTTGGATATTCCGGTTCTGATCTTATTCAAGTCATCATTTGATCCGATCAGATAAGGATCATCGGGGGTACCGGCTCCGTAAAGTTTCATATTGGAGTTATAGGTGCTTTCTATCCGGATACCATCCGGGGTTATGTTTATCTGGCAACATAATCCGAATTGGCGTTTCAGTCCGTCGATTTCCGGACAATCCGATTTCACGGTATATTCCATATAGAGTAATTGGTATTTACCCTCTTTCAGTCCCTTTTCCATGATGAAATGGGATATTCCAGAAATCCGTTGGTGCTTAGCCTTTCGTTCGATAATACTTCCGTCTGGTACCTTGATATAGAAAGCTAGTTCTCCATACGTGAAGTCCTCGGTTTCATTTGAAAACTTGATTTGATCATGAACCCCTTCATACGTATCGTTTGTATTTGGGGGTAATTCCGGTGTTATTTTATCATCCGAACATCCGGCAAGGATGATAAAGAAAAAGTATAGGAAAAAATAATTTGTCTTCATAATATAAATTTGTTTCTAGAATTATCATGCCATCCATAATATTTTCTCGGTACTTCTCAGAGAGACCTTGAAATTTCCCAATCTTCCAGCTTTACGTTATAGCTATGGGAATGCTTGCTACCTTGTATAGTTTGTCAATCCTCTATGGGGCATATTTTGCGAACTGGAAATAACATTTTCCTGAATGCAAGTAGGGTAGCATTTTATTCTCCGAGCTATATGTGCCACCCAGAACCCAGACCGGTTGCCGGTTTGGATCATGATCTCCCGTGAAGTCGAATCCTTGGTAAATATTTTTATCTTCTCTGATTGGTAGAGGGATAGACGTTGCCCCAAAGTCTTTGCCTGTACCGGGCGAGATATAGATATGTGTCAGGTTATTCTTGTTGCCGTATCCGACACCTGCGTTTCCAAAGCGGACATAGCCCCCGTTTACGGCCCGGTAACATCTCCCGTGG
>ENA-OOWN01002484-OOWN01002484.1-human-gut-metagenome-genome-assembly--contig:-NODE-2484-length-11250-cov-2.353819_pt1 | contig 11250 bp, 7 predicted proteins | sample MGYA00241406_ERZ501319 | MGnify/ENA primary metagenome ERZ501319 (study PRJEB25962, sample SAMEA2042734) | human gut metagenome | biome: human gut; feature: human-associated habitat; material: faeces... | reverse complement strand
AAAGATACATAGCCTTGCCCGTAAGACAATTGGTAGTAACCATCTCGAAACCATCGGCATACTTAAAATAGGTATCAAAATCGAAAGGCAAGAGCTGGTTCGGAAACTTATCGTAGAGTAATTTGCGGTCGAAGATACACCCCTGAGTCACCAGATGGCGAATACCGATATACTGGTATCGGGCCAGATAATCGATGTTAGAGATACGGGCACGCCGAGGTTGGCGGCTCATATAAGACATGCCATTACATGCCCCAGCCGATACAGCCACCGTATAAGGGAAATGAACATCATGCTTCATGAAGGCATCCAGTACCCCACTGGTGAAGACCCCTCGCATGCCTCCTCCCTCAAGAACCAAACCTGTTGTTTTCAAATTCAATTTCATAACACACTCTCTGCTTTTAAAATTCTGAAAATAATTATATTTTGCTCGCTGCATAGACAATTTTCTTACATTTTGTCTAGCAAAAAGCCGTTTTTATATTAATTATTTATAAATTTACACGTTTTATTCAATTTTGCTTGCAAAGATACGTATTTTTTGGGAAATAATTGCTAACTTTGCAAGCAAAATAATGTAAAATACCAAAAATATGTTCAGCAAAGAGACTTACATCAGCCGCAGACAGGAGCTGAAGAAGCTTGTGAAAAGCGGCGTAATTATACTTTTCGGAAACAACAATTCACCATGTAATTTCCCTAATAACGGATATTACCCTTTCCGTCAGGACTCGACATTCCTCTATTATTTCGGATTGCAGCGCGACGGTCTGGTAGGTGTGATAGATATAGACAACGATATTGAAACCCTGATTGGCGATGACATCGACCTCGTAGACATCGTATGGTACGGAAGCGTTGACAGTGTTCATGATCTTGCAGCACAGGTAGGCGTTTACAACTCAGCACCTATGAAAACGCTCAAGACTATCTGCAACGACGCCATGTCGAAGAAGCGCAAGATTCATTTCCTGCCACCTTACCGCTACGACATCAAGCTGCAGGTATTCGACCTTCTGGGCATCCATCCTAACCAGCAGAAAGAAGAGGCCAGCATGGACCTCATCAAGGCTGTTGTGAAGATGCGTTCAACTAAGACCCAGGAAGAAATCGAGGAATTGGAGCGTGCTGCTGTCATCGGATACAAGATGCATACCACAGCGATGAAGCTCGTACGTCCGGGTGTGACAGAAAAATATGTTGCAGGTGAGGTAAGCGGCATTGCCCACTCTTACGGAGCCATGGTCAGTTTCCCAACCATCTTCAGTCAGCACGGTGAAATTCAGCATGGTTATCCATCTATGAACGTACTGGAAGAAGGCAGACTGGCACTCTGTGATGCAGGTGCAGAAACAATGAACAACTACTGTTCTGACAACACCCGCACCATGCCGGTGAGCGGAAAGTTCAGCCAGCGCCAGTTGGAAATCTACTCTATTGTAGAAGAATGCCACGACCATGCACTGGATGTAGCCAAGCCAGGCGTAAAATGGGCTGACGTACACTTCTCAGTTTGCCGCCTGCTCTTCGACCGCATGAAGGAACTCGGACTTGCAAAGGGTGATACAGAAGAGGCTGTAAAGGCTGGAGCACACGCCATGTTCCTGCCTCATGGTTTGGGCCACATGATGGGAATGGATGTTCACGACATGGAGAACCTCGACCAGATTAACGTTGGTTTCGACGAAGAGGTACGCCCTAATCTGGAGCAATTCGGTACCAACTGCCTGCGTATGGGGCGCCGTCTGCAGGAAGGTTTCGTGGTAACCGACGAGCCGGGAGTTTACTTCATCCCTGCCCTCATCGACGACTGGAAGGCATCCGGTCATTGTGCAGAATTCCTCAACTTCGACAAGATTGAGACCTATAAAGATTTCGGTGGTATCCGAATTGAGGACGATGTACTCATCACCAAAGATGGTTGCAGATTCCTGGGCAAAGACCGCATACCTTATCATCCAAAAGATGTTGAGGAGTTCATGGCAGCCAACAAGGAATAAAATTCCTGAAAGAGAAATCATTTCAGAAAAAGGAATCAGAGAGAATATATAACAAAAACATTAATATAAAGAGAAAAGAATTCATGAAGAAAACTATGATTGTTGCAGCCTTGATGGCTTTGGTAGCCACAGGAGCAAATGCGAAGAAAGCTGCAGACTCTGCAGAAGTAGCAAAGAACAAACCTGTATTTACTGTAGTAAAGCAGAATCCTATCACTAGCATCAAGGACCAGAACCGCAGTGGTACGTGCTGGGCTTACTCTACCCTCAGCTACTTCGAAAGCGAAATCTTGAAGAAGACAGGCAAGACCTACGACCTCAGCGAAATGTTCGTAGCCAACAAGACTTATATGGACCGCGCCACAGTGGCTGTAAGAATGCACGGCGACGTGAGCTTCTCTGAGGGTGGTAGCGCCTACGATGTACTCTATGCTTTGCAGCACTATGGTATTGTACCTGAGTCTGCCATGCCTGCACCAGGTTCATTGACAGGTGACTCTTTGGCTAACTTCGGTGAGTTCTTCAATGTAATGACTCCATACGTAGAGGCAGTAGCAAAGAGCACAGCTAAGAAGCTTTCTCCAGCCTGGAAGAGCGGTCTTCAGGGCATCATCGACTCTTACATCGGTAAGACTCCTGAGAAGTTTACATACGAGGGCAAGCAGTATACTCCACAGAGCTTCTGCCAGAGCCTCGGTTTGAATCTTGATGATTATATAACCATTACCAGCTACACCCACCACCCAATGTGGAGCAAGTTTGCTGTTGAGGTACAGGATAACTGGCGCTGGCCTTTGAGCTACAACGTTCCAATGGAAGACATCTGCAAGATCATCGACAACGCTGTAAACAATGGTTATACAGTAGCATGGGGAGGTGACGTAACAGAAGACGGTTTCACTCGCAAGGGTCTCGGTATCGCTTACGACGTAAAGAAGGTTCGCTCTATGGCCGGTACAGATGCTGACCATTGGTTCAAGCTCTCTAAGGACGAGAAGAAGGAGAAGTTTGATTCTCTCGGCGTAAATGCTCCTGAGATTGTTCCTACCCAGGCTATGCGTCAGGAAGCATTCGACAATTGGGAGACAACTGACGACCACGGTATGCACATCTACGGTATCGCTAAGGATCAGAACGGCAAGGAGTACTACATGGTTAAGAACTCTTGGGGCGAGTATGGTGACTACAAGGGAACCTGGTACATGACCAAGGCTTTCGTAGCTTACAAGACTATGGACTTCATGGTTAACAAGAACGCCCTTCCTAAGGACATCCGCAAGAAGCTCGGAATCTAGGAGAGTTTTAATAGTTAAAAGTTTATAGTCTATAGGTTTTCTATGGACATTCTCCTTAACAAAAATATTCAAGGGGCAGCAAACCGATGAGTTTGCTGCCTTTTTTGTTGCCAAGAAAATCTCTTATTTACTTATTTTGGGTTGCCAACAAGTCTTATTTTTACTTATTTCTAGGTAATTTAGTAAAATTCCTTCCTAAACATTTCCTTTTGTCATTTTATTTTCGTAACTTTGGGGGCAGAAATAAAAAATAATTAAAATGCATTTTAAATGGAATTACGAATCACCAACACCTGAACAGCAAAAAGCAGCTGAAGAATTAGGCGCCAAGCTAAATATGAGCCCAGTTCTTGCCCATTTGCTCATCAAGCGCGAGATTACGACAGAGTCTGCAGCCAAACGGTTCTTCCGTCCACAACTCTCAGATCTCATCAATCCATTTCTGATGAAAGACATGGATATTGCCGTAGACCGCCTGAACGATGCTATGGGTAGAAAGGAACGTATCCTTGTTTACGGAGACTATGACGTAGACGGATGCACCGCCGTTGCCCTGGTGTACAAATTCTTGCAGCAATTCTATTCAAACATCGACTACTACATTCCCGACCGCTACGACGAAGGTTACGGAGTGAGTAAGAAAGGAATTGATTTTGCTCATCAGACTGGTGTAAAACTGATTATTATTCTAGACTGCGGAATCAAGGCTATTCAGGAGATAGAATATGCCAAGAGTCTGGGAATAGACTTCATCATCTGCGACCATCACGTTCCTGACGATGTGATGCCACCTGCTGTGGCCATACTCAATCCGAAGCGTCCTGACGATCCATTCCCATTCAAGCATCTCTGCGGATGCGGTGTAGGATTCAAGTTTATGCAGGCTTTTGCCAAGAACAACAACATTCCGTTCTCCAGGCTCATTCCTCTGCTCGACTTCTGCGCCGTGAGTATTGCTGCCGACATTGTGCCGGTGGTAGATGAGAACAGAATACTCGCCTTCCATGGTCTTAAGTTGCTGAATACCAACCCAAGTATCGGTCTGAAATCCATCATCGACATCTGCGGACTGAACGGACGCGAGCTCTCCATGAGCGATATTGTGTTCAAGATTGGTCCCCGCATCAATGCTTCAGGCAGAATGGAGAACGGCAAGCTGAGCGTAGATCTGCTGGTAGAAAGAGACTATTCCTCAGCCCTGCGCATGGCCAGACACATCAATGAGTACAATGAGCAGCGCAAAGACATAGACAAGCAGATGACTGAAGAAGCCAACGGCATCGTATCGCGTCTGGAAAGCATGAAACACAACTCCAGCATCGTGCTCTATGATGAAGGCTGGAAAAAGGGAGTCATTGGCATTGTTGCTTCCCGACTCACCGAAATCTACTTCCGCCCTACCATTGTTCTGACCCGGGATGGTGATATGGCTACAGGTTCAGCACGTAGCGTAACGGGATTTGACATCTACTCAGCCATCAAGAGTTGCCGCGACCTCCTGCTCAATTTCGGTGGTCATACCTATGCTGCCGGACTTACCTTGAAGTGGGATAAGGTTAGAGAGTTTAGAGACAGGTTCCAGCATTATGTAGAAGAGCATATTTCGCCTCAACAGACAGAACCGATGCTCAACATAGATGCTGAAATTGACTTTAAAGACATTACCAAGCATCTGCAGGCCGACCTGAAGCGCTTCTCTCCTTTCGGTCCATGTAACCAGAAACCTATTTTCTGCACCAACCGGGTATATGATTATGGTACCAGCAAGGTGGTGGGCAGAGAACAGGAACACATCAAGTTGGAACTGGTAGACTCAAAATCGAGCACGGTCTTAAACGGCATCGCTTTCGGTCAGAGTGCAGCTGCCCGCTACATCAAGAGTAAGCGAAGTTTCGACATAGCCTTCACCATAGAAGAGAATATTTTTAAGAAAAACCAAGTTCAACTTCAGATAGAAGACATCCGTCCAAACGAAGGATGAGGTACTTAGCCCTATGCATGGATTAGGCACTGATTACTCGGATTACACGGATCTGTAGAGCAAATCCGTCAGGACGCACAAGCATCGAAATCTGCAAGGGCAAAAGTTTCAAAAAATGGCAGATAAATATCAAGAAATACTACGTACATATTGGGGGTATCCTGACTTTCGCGGCATACAACGAGACATCATCGAGAGTATAGCCCGAGGTGAGGATACCCTCGGGCTTATGCCTACAGGTGGCGGTAAATCCATCACCTTCCAGGTTCCAGCCCTTGCCCAAAAGGGCGTCTGCATTGTGGTAACTCCACTCATTGCGCTGATGAAGGATCAGGTACAGCATCTCAAGGCCCGCAACATCCTGGCTGAAGCCATCTACACAGGATTGTCGCGCCAAGAGATTCTCCGAATATTGGAAAATTGTATTTTCGGTGAAATCAAGTTTCTGTATGTTTCACCAGAACGTCTTTCTTCAGAATTGTTCCAAACTAAACTGCGCCACATTCCGGTGAGTTTCATCACGGTAGATGAAGCTCACTGCATCAGCCAGTGGGGTTACGATTTCCGCCCGTCTTATCTCGAAATTGCAAAAATAAGAGATATGAAGCCCGGTGTACCAGTCCTTGCTCTTACGGCTACGGCCACTCCCGATGTAGTAGAAGATATCCAGAACCAGCTTCACTTCAAGAAGCAAAACGTATTTAAAATGAGTTTTGCCCGCAAGAATCTTGCCTATGTGGTGCGCACCACCAACGACAAGTTGACCGAAATGGTTCATATCCTGCAGTGTACCCAAGGCTCGGCAATCATTTATGCGAGAAGCCGAAAACGAACCAAGGAGATGGCAGAACTTCTTAACAAACAAGGTATTTCTGCTACATTTTACCATGCCGGACTGGATTCCGACGTGAAGGATATCCGACAGAAAAACTGGCAAAATGACGAGATAAGGGTAATGGTAGCAACCAATGCTTTCGGCATGGGAATAGACAAGTCAGATGTGAGAATGGTAATTCATATAGATTGTCCAGACTCACTGGAAGCCTATTTTCAAGAGGCGGGACGAGGCGGAAGAGACGGCGAAAAGGCTTATGCTGTGCTGCTCTACAACCAGAGCGATGAAAACAAACTCATGAAACGCATAGACGAAACCTTCCCAGACAAAGAATTCATCAAAGACGTTTACGAGCATCTTGCTTACTTTTTCCAGGTGGCAGTTGGAAGCGGAATGGGACAGACTTTCATGTTCGAGATAGAGAAGTTCTGCTTCACCTACAAGTACTTCCCTACTCGCGTAGACTCGGCTCTGCGCATTCTGGAGCGCTCAGGCTATATCCACTACGAGGACAATCCTGACGGAAAAGCAAGAATCAGATTTAACATCAGCCGAAATGATCTCTATCTGCTAGAGAATGTTTCGGAGAAGGAAGAGTCTGTTATTACGGGGCTTCTGCGTAATTACGGCGGTCTGTTTACCGACTATGTTTACATTGATGAGTCGCTGATAGAGCGTGTAAGCGAACTAAACCGTCAGCAGGTATACATGATTCTGAAAAATCTGAGTGCCCGCCACATCATCGACTTCATTCCCCGCCGCAAGACACCTTATATCAGCTACACGCGTCCTAGGGAAGATGGTTTCAGAGTTATCATCCCTGAGGAGGTATGGGAAGTACGCAAGAAACAGTTTACTGCCCACATCAAGAGCATTATCAGTTATGCAAAGAACGACAGCATCTGCCGTTCGCGCCAGCTTCTGAGTTATTTTGGCGAAAAAACGAAAATGAAGGACGACTGCGGGATATGTGATGTCTGCATAGACCACAAAATACCCCAGAAGCAAACTATTATATCAGAAATTCTAGACTTGCTGAAAGACGGAAAGCCACATGACATTACAGAATTAAACCAACTGAAATATGATTCAGAAGATATGGCTGCAGTTCTTGAAGAAATGGTTGCAGAGAATATGTTTTATGTCGAGGGAGACAAAATCGTTCATGACCCATAAATGAAATAGTAGAAAGGTGTATCATAAGTTATACTTTATGAGCCCGCTCCCATATGAAATCACCAAAGCCCCTTATAAACAGAAAAAAGGGAACGACACCTCTCGGGCCATTCCCTTTTCAACATTATGTACGAGAAAAAAATTAGTTATTCTCAGGGCGAAGTTTACGAACTGTAACACCAGCCTGCCACATTTCCTTGTTGCGCATAGCCTCGAGTTCAGCGTTCAACTTCTCGCGGTAATCAGCCTGAGAGTTCTTGTCGATAGAAATCTGAGCCTCGTTACCAGTCTTTACAGAGTAGTACAACCACTCCATTACAGGCTTGATAGCCTCACGGAAACGAGGAGCCCAGTCAAGAGCACCACGCTGAGCTGTAGTTGAACAGTTAGCATACATCCAATCCATACCCTTAGCACCGAAGAGAGGGCCAAGGCTCTGTGTGAGCTCCTCAACAGTCTCGTTGAAAGCCTCAGATGGTGAGTGACCATTCTCGCGGAGCACGTCATACTGTGCCTCCAACAATCCCTCAATTGCACCCATCAATGAGCCACGCTCACCTGTGAGGTCAGAAGTAGCCTCACGCTGGAATGTTGTCTTGAACAAATAACCGGCACCGATACCGATACCGAAGGCAATAGTCTTCTCCTCTGCCTTGCCAGATGCATCCTGGTATACAGCGTAAGAGCAGTTCAAACCACGACCCTCACAGAACATAGTGCGGAGAGAAGTACCAGAACCCTTAGGAGCAACCATGATTACATCAATATCCTTTGGTGGAACAACGCCTGTACGGTCGCTCCAATTGATAGCGAAACCATGTGAATAATACAAAGTCTTACCTGGTGTGAGGTATGGTTTAATCTTTGGCCAGCATGCAATCTGACCGGCATCAGAAAGCAACATACAGATGATAGTACCCTTTTCAGCAGCTTCCTCGATAGAGAACAGAGTCTTACCAGGAACCCAACCATCTTTCAGACACTTCTCGTAGGTCTTACCCTGACGCTGTCCGACGATGACGTTGAAACCATTATCGCGAAGGTTACAAGCCTGACCAGGACCCTGGATACCATAACCGATAACTGCGATTGTTTCGTTCTTCAATACTTCACGTGCTTTCTCCAATGAAAATTCATGACTGGTGACAACAGTTTCCATTACGCCACCGAAATTCATTTCTGCCATAATTTTTATTTTTTTTTGTGCGGCTTGCCGTTTGTGGAGCCGCGGGTTATACTTGTCCATACGGATGCGAGCTGTATTCTTATCCAAAGAGAGCCTGTTTGATCCGTCCACCCCCTATCCAAGAAGGCGGCTCTGGGTTTATTCTTATTTTCTGAGTGCAAAGGTAAGCAAATAAAATGAAACTACCAAATTTTTCTTTCAATTTTTAATAAATTTAGCCTTACTTCTTACAACTTCCACCTCATTTACGTCATTTTTACCGGTTTTTGTTATCTTTATGCAGTATTCTTGCATTTCTTCTGCCTTACTTGTTTCTTCCAAATAGAAATGAAGTTGGTCTCCCTGGTGACTTTCTGCTACGTAAGCTATCTCAAATCTTTGCAAAAAGTGAGTTTTGTAATAATCCAGATCAAAGAGGTCGAGGATATGTTCGATGTATTTCACCGAGTTGATGTGCCCGTTAACATCTACATCATGATAATAGGTGTCAATGGTTCTCACCAGCTTGGCATCCTTGCCCATTTTCACTCTCGAACTTGCCTGGATAGGACAAGGTTTTTCTGAATCAATATATTCTTTGATGAGCCCGTCGTGAATTTCAAAAATATCAACAGGCTGTCGGGTTTCCGTATCAATCATTGCCCACACGCTCTTGCCGTAGCCGTAAACCTTGGCTTCTTCGGATGATGATGTCTTGCCGCAGATTTTGAAATCTCGGGATGTGAAATATTTCATGGCACTCTCGCACCAGGTTTCTACTACAAAGCGGTCGTAAGACTTCGGCATCTCTGTCATCTCAATGGCCAGTCGGCTGAGAACCCATGTCTTGTGTCGGGGCATGAGGTAGTTCATACCGAACCCGCGGTCGTTGCTGTGAAAATCGGCAGCATTGAGCAGATGATTTCCGAGATGCCCCATAAAGAGGTGGCTGCTGAAATCGCAGTGGAAAGGCTCCGATAAGAATTCGTACCGCCCTACCTTATCTAATATTTTCTGTTCCATAATATCTGTCTCGTCCTTTTACTTTGTTGTCTGTCTTGTTGTTTTAAACCGAAAAAGCCCCCTGCTCCGCTAGTTTGAAGCCAGGGGAACAAAGGGCATCAAAATATGAAAGAAATCTAATCTTCTGAATTCTGCTTGAGATAATCAGAGATGGGTTCGTCAAAACTTCTCGTAACAGCGATTCTGCCGCTTCGGGTATACTGAAGCAGGCAGTTGTAGCTGTTGAGCTGCTGGAAGAGGTCGGCGATGTCTTCGGTAAGTCCTGCCAGAAGCACGGTGCTGTAAGTAGGATTCACCTCCATCATGCGGGCATCATGCTTGCGGATGGTGCGCGAAACCTCTGGATTTTCAAGCAATACCGGAGTGGAAATCTTGAAGAGAGCCACTTCATGGATGAAGATCTGGTCGTCGGTGTAGTAATCGCTCTTCACCACGTCAATCTTCTTCTCTATTGCCTTGTTGATTTTCTCAATCTGCTCTTCATCACTCCAAACCGTGATGGTATACTTGTGTATATTCTTGATACTGCTGGCCGAAACATTCAAGCTCTCGATATTTACCTGTCTGCGAGTAAACACGGCAGTAATCTGATTCAGGATACCGGCAATGTTTTCTGAGTAAACAAGCAATGTATATAATTTCTTTTCGTTGTTATTCTCCATTTTTCCAAATTTTAAAATAATCGGTTACTTTTCGGAGTCTTTCCTTTTCGGAGGATGCTCCCTCATGAAGGAATTTACACCTTATTATATATAGCCGAAAGCTTTTAATAATTCAACTCGAGTTGCATCTCATCTACACTCTTGCCCGGCAGCGTCATCGGAACGATGTCTTCATTCTCCTTGATGGCGCACTCCAGCAGGTAAGGACCCTTGGTGCTGATCATCTTCTCCACCTTAGCCTGAAGGTCCTTGCGGTCTATTACCACATCGTATGGTATGCCGTAGGCCTTGGCAATCTCTGCATAATGAGGATTCATCATGTGGGTGAAGGAGTGACGACCGCCGAACATCAGGTCTTGCCACTGGCGCACGTTGCCCAGATAGTTGTTGTTCAGCAGAATCATCTTTACCGGTGCCTGCTGCTCCATGATGGTGCCCAGTTCCTGGATGTTCATCTGGAAACCGCCGTCGCCGAAGAAACAGCAGATGGTGCGGTCGGGAGCTCCGAAGGTGGCACCGATGGCTGCCGGAAGGCCAAAGCCCATGGTTCCGAAACCACCACTGGTTACGATGCTCAGCTTCTTGGTAAACTTGAAGTAGCGGCTACTGATCATCTGGTTCTGACCTACGTCGTTTACGAGAACAGCCTCATTATGAGTAGCTTCCGTTACCACGTTGGTCACCTCGCCCATAAGCAGCGGTCCCTCTGTAGGGTGGATATCCTTCTCTATTACCTTTTCCTGTTCCTGTTGGCGGTATTCCTCGAAGGAATCTCTCCACTCGCGGTGAACATTCTTGTTCAGCAGACGGGTAATGGCTGGCAGACTCTGTTTGCAGTCGCCCACAACAGCCACATCGGTCTTGATAACCTTGTCAATCTCAGCCTTATCAATGTCCAGGTGAATAATCTTGGCCTGGGGAGCATACTTAGAAGGCACGCCTGTGATACGGTCGCTGAAACGCATACCGATGGCGATGAGCACATCACACTCCTGGGTCTTCATGTTGGTAGCATAAGAACCGTGCATGCCGAGCATACCCATGTTGAGCGGGTGGTTGCTAGGCAGGGCAGAAAGGCCGAGCAGGGTTCTGCCGGCAGGGATATCTGCC
>ENA-OOWN01002474-OOWN01002474.1-human-gut-metagenome-genome-assembly--contig:-NODE-2474-length-11294-cov-2.243794_pt1 | contig 11294 bp, 10 predicted proteins | sample MGYA00241406_ERZ501319 | MGnify/ENA primary metagenome ERZ501319 (study PRJEB25962, sample SAMEA2042734) | human gut metagenome | biome: human gut; feature: human-associated habitat; material: faeces... | reverse complement strand
CCAGCCTTTACGAACTGACCGTCAGCTCTCTTAGCGCCAAGTCTCTTGGACTCTGAGTCTCTGCCGTTCTTTGTAGAACCTACACCTTTTTTATGAGCGAAAAACTGAAGTTCCATCTTCATCATGTCAATTACACCTCCTTAAAGGTCATACAAATATAATCGCCATAGGATTCTTCGATTCCGGATATACCGATCACAAGCGCCTGCATCAAAGTCTGTGCCTTGATATCCGGCTCCTCTGTGAATATGAAATCCATATGTCCGCTCTCCTGATCGCAGTCAAGTGTGAAATTCACATCTGAAAGCTTCTCAACAGAGTTCAGGATGGTTATCGTGATCGCTGAAACTGCGCTACAGACGATATCTTGTCCAGGATCATCATATTCCGCATGTCCATCTGTCTTAAATCCTATATATTCCGAATTGCTGTTCTGATAAATAACTACATCAATCATGTCTTATAATCGATACAATCAATACCAATTAAGCGTTGATCTTCTTGATCTCAACCTTAGTATATGACTGTCTGTGACCATTCTTCTTGTGATAGCCAGTCTTTCTCTTGTACTTGTAAACAATAACTTTCTTAGACTTGCCTTCACCAACTACTGATGCTGTTACAGATGCATTAGCAACTGCATCTCCACACTTAACGTCTGAATCAGTGCTTACTAAGATAACATCATCAAATGTTACTTCGCTTCCAGCCTCTGCTGCGAGCTTCTCAACCTTGATCACGTCTCCTTCAGCTACCTTGTACTGCTTACCGCCTGTTGCTATAATTGCGTACATGGTTAATACCTCCTTAATCAAACTCGCCAGTTTTGGTGGTGTCTGTTGACACACTTATACCTAACTGTGCGGCATACTCATATAATTTACCATTGAGATGATGATTTGTCAATAATTTTCTGATATATTTTTACAATATTTTTTGATTTATTTTCATCAAAGCTTAACCATTTCGTGAAGCGGTCTCTTTAACTTCTTTCTGGTCAGCTCTATAAGTCCAAGCTTGGTGATATCTACGAATTTGGCTGGTACAGGATCGTCTGCCAGCTCTCGTATCAGGGTATCACGTATCCTGAGGATATCATCGGGATTCTTCATGTTTATAAAGTCTATGACTACTATCCCTGACAGATTGCGGAGTCTTAACTGACGACAGGTTTCGATGGCAGCCTCGGTGTTGACCTTCAGCATGTGCTGTTCCATATCTCTGCCTGATATAGCCTTGCCTGTATTCACATCCACAACTACCATGGCCTCAGTCTGCTGGATTATAAGGTAGGCACCTGACTTAAGCCATACTCTCTCCTTTAGAGCTCCCTCCACTTCTTTATTGAGATTGTAGATTGCCGTAAGCGGACATTCCGTATCGGTATGAAGCGTTAAGTCTATTGTTCCAGGCTGTTTTTTCTCTATGTAATCCTCAAATACGTGGAATATTTCTTCATCATCGGTTACCAGTGAATCTAGCTTATTACTTCCCATGAAAGTTATGTTTTCTATATATTCCGGTGGATTCCGGTACAGACAGGAAAAGCATTTTCTGGTTGCTGCGGCCTTCAGGATCTGCGTGAGACGACCGCCCAGCTCATTCAGTTCACGTTTTATGAGTTCAGAGTCCGCATCCACAGCATTTGTCCTAATGATACAACCTATCCCCGCCGGGAGGGTATTTCGCGCGATGTCCTTAAGCTCGTCCCGGAGCTTTCTGCTGCTTATCTTGTTCGATACACCGATCTGTTCCCCGGTGTGGACCACACAGTAATCCCCGCGGAGGGTGAGCTCCGATGAACCAACAGGGTTCTTGGTCTTGACTGCGTCACGGCTGATCTGAACGACTATCTCATCGCCGATCCTGAGCTTTGTGTGTTCCCTGCCATCGGCGTATATAATATCATTGTCATCCAGACTGTAGTAGCAGGGAAGTCTGTCACCGTAATCCACGAAGCAGGCATTTATATTGTTTACGATGTTGGCCACCTTGCCCACATAGATATTGCCGAGGACTGTACTGCCCTCTGACAGATTAAGATCTGTGACTTTGCCATCCTGTATAACAGCCTGTAATATTTTGTTGTCGTAGTGTGTAACTACCAGCTTTCTCATGTGATATTCCCCTTATAATCTTTCAAATATACGGTCAGGCAGACTCTTAGAATGGTGAACCGGCCTTGTATAGAGGTATTATATTGCCATCAGGGCCATCCATGTACGTCTCCAGTCTGTGAATATGATAATGGAACTGGTTGTGACTGACACCCGCATACGCGCAGAGAGCCTGCATGACGAGCTCCGGCTTGAGGTTGTATTCACTTCCGGTTGACAGCAGCATATATATCTGATCGTCCCTCAGCTCGCAGGTCATGATACCAGGTTTTATATTCTCCTCGCGTTCGCTCTTCTTTGTTTTTTTCAGAATGACGATCTGATCCTGCGACATGAAGGATTCCACACTGTCCAGTATATTATGTCGTTCTTCAGTTACTGCTTTGTCAAGGAATGAGATGACATAGTCCGATGCTGACACAACTGACATGGAGTTCTTTGCATCATCGGGAAGAAGTACACACTCAGTGACCTTCATCTCATCAACCGATACGGCATTCAATGCGTCGATCATCTCTCTGGATGTTGTAACGGATTCAAATTCTCCGTCAAAGTATTCGCCATCAGAAGTGATCCCCATGGCCAGCGGAGCGGCAAACGAGATGATCTGGTGAGGCGAATATCCCTTGGAATAGCTCACATCCAGACCGGCACGTCTTATCTCCTTCTGGAAATATCTCATAACGTCAAGGTGTCCTATAAATCTGAGGTTACCGAGCTTGGAGTATTTAATTCTTATTTTCAAAACATACACCTCCTCCAAATCTTGCGGCACCACAGCCGGAACACTGCTGTCTGCAGTTAGGGGTTACCTTTTCGTTCTGGGCGTTCTCCCACTCTCTCTCAAGGAACTTTCTTGTGACTCCTATATCAATGAAATCCCATGGAAGTATCTCATCAACACTTCTGTCCCTGTATGTGTAGAAATCTATATCCAGACCGTGCTTTGCCATGGCGTTGTCCCAGTTTTCTTTTTTGAAGAACTCTGTCCATGCGTCAAATATCTGACCGGCCTTATAGACATCATATATTACATCGCAGAGCTTCCTGTCGCCTCGAGCAAGCAGTCCCTCAAGTATGGTGATATCTGCTTCGTGGTACTGGAACTTAAGACTCTTATGGTTCTTCTCTGCGCGGAATCTGTCCTTCACAAAGTATGCACGCTTGACAAATTCCTCAGGCCTTATCATCGGAGCCCACTGGAATGGGGTGAATGGTTTTGGCACAAAATATGATGCCGATGCGGTGACCATGACACGTCCATTTCGTTCTTCTCTTGGGATATTTGCAAAGAAAAGCTCAGTGATCTCCTCCGACAGGTCTGCAATCCCGGCAATATCGTCATATGTCTCAGTAGGAAGGCCCATCATGAAGTACAGCTTCACCTTATCCCAGCCGCCTTTGAAGGCCTTCAAGGCACCATCCATTATGTTCTCCTTTGTGAGACCCTTGTTTATAACATTTCTGAGTCTCTGCGTTCCTGCCTCAGGGGCAAATGTAAGTGAACTCTTCTTCACATCCTGGATCTTGCTCATGACATCCAGAGAAAAGGCGTCTATACGGAGCGATGGCAGAGAGATATTTACATGCTCATTGTCCATCTTCTCGATCAGGCAGTCTGTGAGCTCCGGAAGCTCCTCGTAATCACTCGACGACAGACTGCTGAAGGTTATCTCCTCGTGTCCTGTACTTGCTAGCATTTTCTCAGCATAGCCCTTTAACAGATTGACATCCTTAGGTCTGGTTGGTCTGTAAATCATTCCAGCCTGGCAGAATCTGCAGCCTCTTATACATCCGCGCATGATCTCAAGAACAACTCTGTCCTGAGTGAGCTTCATGAATGACACAACAGGCTTCTCTGGGTATGTGACTTTGCTGTGATCCATGACGACCGTCTTGGTTATCGTGGCAGGCACATCTTCAAATCTAGGAGCAAATGAAGCTATCGTGCCATCTTCCTTGTATGTGACTTCATAGAGCTCAGGAACGTATAATCCCGGAATGTTGGACACCTTTATGAGAAATTCTTCCCTGGTCATATCAGAGTGCTTATACACCTTGTAAAGCTCCAGAAGTGCATCATATGATACTTCGCCCTCACCCATATAGAATATGTCAAAGAAGTCTGCTATAGGCTCAGGATTGTATGAGCATGGGCCTCCGCCTATAACAAGTGTGTCTCCCTTTTTTCTGTCTCTTGTACGGAGTGGGATCCCTGCCAGATCAAGCACCTGAAGAATATTGGTGTAACACATCTCGTACTGGAGTGTTATTCCAAGGAAATCAAAATCCTTTATAGGATCCTGGGATTCCAGCGCGAACAGAGGGATGTCATGTTCTCTCATCTCCGCGTCCAGATCAGGCCATGGCGAATAAACTCTTTCACACCATGTGTCCTCTCTCCTGTTGAACATATCGTACAGTATCTGAATTCCGAGATGGGACATACCTATCTCGTATACATCAGGAAAACACATGCAGAAACGCACATCAACCTTGTCCTTGTCCTTCATAACACTGTTGTATTCTCCACCTATATATCTGGCGGGCTTTTCAACCTTCATCAGTATTTCATCCGGTAAAGCTAATCTTCTCATAAAATAATATCCTTAAATAATTTTCTTGTGATCATATTATCTGATATCTCCAAATGGAAATATTCAATTACAGCAAAAGAGATGCGCACGGAATATCCGTATTCAGTGCGCATCCTCTATATCTATATCGTATCAGGAACTGTGATCCTATACCGCATTATCCAATATTAGTTTTTGAAACTATGGATAGGGGCTGGAATACGTCCACCTCTGTTGACAAACTTATCACATGCAAATCTGTTGACAGGCATGATAGGTGCGTATCCGAGAAGTCCGCCAAATTCAGCCTGATCTCCAACTGTCTTACCGATAACAGGGATAAGTCTTACAGCGGTTGTCTTCTGGTTGATCATACCAAGAGCCATCTCATCAGCGATAATTCCTGATATGGTTGCAGGTGATGTATCACCAGGAATTGCTATCATATCAAGACCTACTGAACATACACATGTCATGGCCTCAAGTTTCTCAAGAGTTAATGCTCCTGCGGAAACTGCATCGATCATTCTCTGGTCCTCAGATACAGGGATGAATGCACCGGAGAGTCCTCCGACGTATGATGAAGCCATAACTCCACCCTTCTTAACCTGATCGTTGAGGAGCGCAAGTGCTGCTGTTGTACCAGGAGCTCCGGCGTATTCAAGACCGATCTCCTCGAGAATCTCACCTACACTGTCTCCGACTGCAGGAGTAGGGGCAAGTGACAGGTCAACTATACCAAATGGTACGCCGAGCATCTTGGATGCCTCTTTTGCAACGAGCTGTCCAACTCTGGTTACCTTGAAAGCTGTCTTCTTGATGGTCTCGCAGAGTTCCTCAAAGTTTTCTCCTCTTACCTTCTCAAGGGCTTTCTTTACAACACCAGGGCCGCTGACTCCGACATTGATGACACAGTCTCCCTCGGTAACACCGTGGAATGCACCGGCCATAAATGGGTTGTCATCAGGTGCGTTACAGAATACTACAAGCTTTGCACAACCGATGGAATCTGCTTCCTTGGTGAGCTCGGCAGTGTCTTTGATCATCTCTCCGAGAATCTTGACTGCATCCATATCTATACCGGTTTTGGTTGAACCTACATTTATGGAGCTGCACACCTTTCCTGTGCTTGAGAGTGCTTCAGGAATTGAACGGATAAGAAGCTCATCAGCAGGAGTCATGCCCTTATTTACAAGTGCTGAATATCCTCCGATGAAGTTGACTCCTATGGTGTCTGCAGCCTTGTCAAGAGCCTTTGCTATCTTTACAAAATCTCCGGTGGTCTTACATACGGAACCACCAACCAGTGCTATAGGTGTTACAGAAACTCTCTTGTTGACGATTGGTATACCATATCTTCTTGATATCTCCTGACCTGTTGATACAAGATCCTTGGCATATGTTGTTATCTTGTTATATATCTTTGTACATGTATCATCCACATCTGTGCCTACACAATCCAAAAGACTGATTCCCATTGTGATGGTACGAACATCCAGATTCATGTCTGAGATCATCTTATTGGTCTCGATTACTTCATTTATGCTAATCATGTATATCCTCTTTTCTGTCTGTCAGACTGTATATTATTAGATTCTGTGCATTGTCTCAAAGATCTTCTCGTGCTGTACCTTTATCTGTACTCCAATCTCTTCTCCAATCTGTCCGAGCTCTGATGCGATGAGCTCTGTTGATTTGGATGACTCCTGTGTATCAACCACCATCATCATGTTGAAGTACCCTGCAACTATAGTCTGTGATATGTCAAGTATATTGATCTGGTTGTTTGCCAGATATACACATACCTTAGCTGTGATTCCCACGCTGTCCTTACCTACTACAGTTATGATTCTCTTTTTCATTTTATTTATCCTCCTTGTTGATGATGGAGCCTGTACATACAGAACCCATCTTTATTCACTCCTAAAAATCAGCCTACGCCTCTATGGAAGCCATAGGCATGTCTCTTCTGGCTACTGCCAGCCCAAATTCCCTTACATCGTTGGCGTATGAATTATTTTCAAGCTCCAGCTTGACTGTCTCGTATGCCAGCTCTTCAAAATTGTTCTCCTTGCTCAGATGTCCCAGAAGGATACCCTTCACATGGTCATTCAGAAGTTTGTATATGAGCTGCCCTGACAATTCGTTGGACAGATGACCATAGTTGCCAAGGATTCGTCTCTTGAGATAATAAGGATATGGTCCCGCCTCAAGCATTCTGACATCATGATTGGCCTCAACTACCATTATATCTGAGTTGTCAAGCTTATCTACAATATAATCATTATAATTGCCCATATCAGTCGCTATGGACACTTTTTTGCCATCTCCATACAGGCTGTAGCATACCGGATCCGCTGCGTCATGCCAGATGGATGACGGATCAACGGTTATATCCTTTATTAGTATCTTTTCATCAGGACGAATCTCATGAAACAGTCCCTCATCGATACTGCCAAGGGAGGTCATCTTCTTCATCTCAGCTATGGTTCCTGCAGTGGCATATATAGGAACACCGTGCTTTCTTGCCAGAACACCTATGCCCTTCACATGATCTATATGCTCATGCGTTACAAGAACACCATCGAGTTCAGACGGCTTTATTCCCTCATCCTTAAGGGCGTTTTCAACCCTCTTGCAGCTTATGCCTACATCCACAAGAAGATGGGTAGCGCTATTGCCGACGTAATAGCAGTTACCGCTGCTACCGCTTGCTATACTTAGTAATTTCATAATCTACTCTTCTGTTGTAATTTATTTGTACCATGTGACTGTGCGGTCCATGGTCTGAGATCCATATGACTGTAATATCTTCTGTCAAAGCCCTCAAGCTCACCGAGATTCACAGCAGTCAGGGTCTCTTTAAACGCATATATTCTATCAATAAAACTCTTATCAATCAAGCACTTATGTGCTCCGTGCAGGGATGTATTTCCTACAAATTCTGATTTTCCCTGAAAACTGTCCGGAAAAAGTCCAAGGCTTACCGCACTTGATATATTAAGACTGCACCCGAAGCCTCCTGCCAGATATACACGTGATACGTCCTCTGCCGTTATCCCCGCCATATCCATGAGGGATTCTATACCTGCACATATGGCTGCCTTTGCAAGGAGAAAGCTTCTGATCATATCCATGTCAATTGTCACTCCACCTGCAAGTCTGTAGCCTCCGTCTATATACTGATCAACCAGGACTCCATCGTCATTCACTATGTGTAGCAAATTAAGTCTGTTCAGCAGATCAAAGGCTGTGGTTGGAGCTGCAACACCTCTCCTCAGCATTCCCTCAAATGCCGGACCACATGCACATGAGGTGGCATAACCGATGCCCTGCTTTGCAAGTATAAGCTCTCCATTTGTTCCGAGATCTGCAAACAACTGATATTTGTCAGACCTGTCAATGTTACAGACGACTGCACCGCACAATGCGTCAGCTCCAACAAATGCGCTGAGGTTAGGAAGACATGTGACTTCCGCACTGCAAAATCTTTCATCATCAAAGAAATCCTTCCCTGATACTGTTATACTGTCAGGATTCCTGATCTCAAATGGTGCATGCCCGAGATTGTCCAGAAGCAGCCGCTCCAGTATTGCATTCATGGTGGTGTTTCCGGAAATAATTATCCTTGATATATCTGCAGGGGCATACCCCATTCCGGCCAACTCTGAGGAAATCCTTGTGACTACTGAGCTTCTGAGCTTTGCCAGTCCATCTTCTGTGGAGCCTGTTCGGATCCTTGATATGACATCGCTGCCATATTCAATTTGCGGATTCATAAATCCACATCTGTCCGTGACACTTCCATCAGACATATCTATCTGTTCTATGGCGATGGTGGTGGTGCCTAAATCTATAGCTATGCCTATATCACGACCATCGCCATTATATACGTTGTTGGATTCAGCAGCACCCTTGTACGAAGCAAGGACTGACATGTTATCCTCAACTATGGTTACCTGTATGTTATCAGTGATAGTGTAGGTACAGCTTTTTACCGTGCCCGCACCTTTTACATCCACCAGACATCTCTGACACCTTCCAAGACCTCCGCAGTTTCCACTGAACACATATCCGGCGCTGCACAGCACCTTGAACAGATTGTCACCGCGTCTGCAGGCGATTATTTTGTTGTCATTTACGGTTAAAGTGAGTTCATCGTTAATCATCGATATCAACTACAATTAATTGTATATTCCCTTTGTCATGACTTCCTTTGGCTTGTAGCCCTTATCAGCAAGTGTGTTGATGATGAGCTGCTTGTGCTCAGGGCCAAATGCCTCCATAGTGATAACAAGCTCAACTGCCGAATTCCTGTTGATGGATACGAACTGGTTGTGCTCAAGCTTGATAACATTTCCCTGGAGATCAGCGATAACCTTTGAAATGTTCATGAGCGCACCCGGCTTGTCAGGAAGAAGTGTTGAAACTGTGAAGATCCTGCTTCTTGCGATAAGTCCGTGCTGTACAAGTGAGGCAAATGTTATCATATCCATATTGCCGCCCGACAGTATGCTTACGACCTTGGCGCCTTTCACATCGAGATGCTTAAGTGCTGCCACTGTTAGAAGACCTGAGTTTTCAACAAGCAGCTTGTGGTTTTCAAGCATATCAAGGAATGAAACGATGAGTTCGTTATCCTCTACAGTTATAATATCGTCTATATTTTTCTGTATATATGGGAATATCTTGCTTCCAGGTGTCTTGACTGCAGTTCCATCTGCAATGGTGTCTACATATGGAAGTGTTGTAACCTTCTTGTTCTTCAGTGAGACCTGCATACAGTTTGCTCCGGCAGGCTCAACACCTATGACCTTGATGTTCGGATTCATCATCTTGGCAAGTGTGGACACACCTGTTGCCAGACCGCCACCTCCGATAGGAACAAGGATATAGTCAACGAAAGGAAGCTCCTTTATGATCTCCATCGCAACCGAGCCCTGTCCTGTGGCGACATCGAGATCATCGAACGGATGAATGAATGTATAACCCTTGTCCTCTGCAAGCTCAAGAGCGTATGCACATGATTCATCATATACGTCTCCATACAGTATAACCTCTGCGCCGTATGCCTTAGTTCTGTTAACCTTGATGAGAGGTGTAGATGAAGGCATAACGATGGTCGCCTTTACTCCATATGCTTTTGCAGCATATGCCACACCCTGGGCATGATTTCCAGCCGAAGCTGTTATCAGTCCCTTCTGTCTTTCTTCATCTGAAAGCGTGCTTATCTTGTAATATGCACCCCTGATCTTGTATGCACCGGTCTTCTGAAGGTTCTCAGGTTTGAAGTATACCTTGTTGCCTGTTATCTCACTGAAATAGTCACTGTATATGAGCTTTGTAGGGAGAACCACCTTCTGTACAATGTCGTAGGCCTCCTCAAATTTCGCAAGTGTCAGTTTGTCTGTTGTGTTCTGTTCTGCCATTTGTTAATGTCTCCTTATGTAAAAATCCTTTTGAAAATCATATATGGTTGTGCACAGATATAAGTATATTGACATACATATGATCATTATATATGCCGTAGTATTACATGTCATCGCCGATGAGCATATCGATCTCGGATCTGTCCTCGTCAAAATCTGCGAACAATGCGTTGACATATTCCTGAGGGTCAAATCTCTGGAGATCACCGATCTTCTCACCAACTCCGATAAACTTGACCGGTACGTCAAGCTCTGCCTGGATCGCTATCGCAATACCACCCTTGGCAGTTCCGTCAAGCTTGGTGATAACTATACCGTCAAGCTCAGTTACATTGCTGAACTGTCTTGCCTGTTCAAGGGCATTCTGACCTGTTGTTCCGTCCAGAACTATGAGCGCCTCAACATTTGCCTCCGGATAATCCCTTGTGATGATCCTTCTCATCTTTGCAAGCTCGTCCATGAGATTCTTCTTGTTGTGAAGTCTTCCTGCCGTATCGCAAATTAAAACATCTGCATTCTTTTCTTTAGTAATTTTAATTGCATCATATACAACAGATGCAGGGTCAACTCCCTCTTCTCTTTTTACTATATCGCATCCAACTCTATTTGCCCAGATTTCTAACTGTTCAACAGCTGCTGCTCTAAATGTATCTGCTGCTGCGACAACAACTTTTTTACCATCTTTCTTTAATCTGTTTGCAATTTTTCCAATAGAAGTTGTCTTTCCAACTCCGTTTACTCCAACTACTAAGATAACTGCTGGCTTAGTTTCTAGCTTTAGAGTGTTATCTGTAGCATCAAAAATCTCTTGAATTTCTTTTCTTAGAGCCTCTCTAACACCTTGCTCGTCTTTAATATTTTCTTTCTTAACTCTTTCTCTTAAATTATTTATAATTGTAGCAGAAGTATTAGCTCCAACGTCAGACATAATTAATGCTTCTTCTAATTCTTCAAGCAAATTTTCATCAACTTTTCTAAAGTTACTAAATATATCATTCATCTTCTCGTCAAAAGATGTTTTTGTTTTATTTAATCCATTTTTTAATTTATCAAAAAATCCCATAAAAAAATCCTTTCATTTAATGTATTCATACCTTTCTATTATACATTAAATTTAAGGAAATTTCAATGGGCAGTTTTAGTGTATTTTCAGATTAGAATAAACATTTCCA
>ENA-OOWN01002471-OOWN01002471.1-human-gut-metagenome-genome-assembly--contig:-NODE-2471-length-11326-cov-6.079762_pt1 | contig 11326 bp, 8 predicted proteins | sample MGYA00241406_ERZ501319 | MGnify/ENA primary metagenome ERZ501319 (study PRJEB25962, sample SAMEA2042734) | human gut metagenome | biome: human gut; feature: human-associated habitat; material: faeces... | reverse complement strand
ACCAGCGCGATGATGCCGCCCCACGGGAGGCCGACGAACGCGTCCGTGTTGCCGAACGCACCGATGAAGTCGCCGGCGTAATCGGTGCAGCCGGACGTGTCAGCGCCGAAGAAGCCGCCGACGTAGAGCATGCCGATGGTGCAGGTGATGATCAGAACGACGACCGGGAGAATGAGGTCAAGCAGATGCCCCTCGGGGTTGATGGTCTCGCCCGCCTCGCTTTCCAGCGCGGAAAGGTCGCCGGAGGATGCTTTCTTTTCATACTGCTTCATGGGACCATAGTCGAACTTCATCAGGATGATGGCAATGATGAAGACGAAGGTCATGAGAGAATACAGGTTATAGGGAATGGCGCGGATGAAGAGCTGGATGCCGGAAATGCCGGTGTCGAGGTCTTCAGCCGTGGAGGACACGGCGGCCGCCCAGGACGAGATCGGCGCGATCATGCACACGGGAGCGGCCGTGGAGTCAATGACATAGGCCAGCTTGGCACGGGAGATCTTGTGGGACTCGGTGACGGGACGCATAACGGCGCCCACGGTCAGGCAGTTGAAGTAGTCGTCCACGAAGATCAGCACGCCCAACAGCATGGTCAGCAACTGCGCGCCGCAGCGGGTGTGAACGGTCTTCTTGGCCCAGCGGCCGAAGGCCTCGGAGCCGCCGCCCTTGTTCATCAGGTCCACCATGATGCCCAGGGTGACCAGGAACACGATAATACCCATGTTGCCGCCGTCAGCCAGCACGGAGATGATACCGTAATCGGCACCCACCAGGGTCACGATGGTGTCCCAGGGAGCGAACTGGGTGTACAGCAGTGCGCCGACCAGGCAGCCCAGGAACAGAGAGGAATACACTTCCTTGCTGATCAGGGCCAGCACGATGGCCACGATGGGGGGCAGCAGGGACCAGAAGGTACCGGCGAAGGGCGTATCGGAGTAGACCTGCTCCTCATAGGTGGTGTACTCCACGCCGTTGACGTCCTTGGACTTCTCTTCGGACTTGACGTACTCGGTACCGTCGGCGCCGACGATGGTGTTGCCATCCTCAGACAGTTCGAAGTAGGTACCGGCCTCGGGGCTCACATAGTAGGAGCCGTCCAGCGCATACTTAGAGCCCTCGCTGTCGTCCACGGTCCGCTGGATGCCATCCAGGAACACGCCGTCGCCGGTGGTGTAGAACGCGCCGTCGCCGACGAAGACAGGGTTCTCCTTGCCCTTGAACTGCAGGCCCAGGATGACCAACAGGACAATGAAGATACCCAGCGCTACGAAATACGCTATTTTGGTGCTTCTCTTTTCCATGTGTGTGATTTACCTCCTCACAAATTGGTGCCACCATCCTAACGTTTTCCTGGCAGATTGTCAACATTTCAGCAAAGCCGGGAGTGGGTAATTTTGAACAAATTATGAACCGGTTTTTCTCCCTTTTATCCAATTTAGCGGCCATTTTTCGGAATATTTATGACATTATTATAAACCTTTACAGTTTCTTAGCGCGCTTCTCCCCTCCTTTTTTGGAAATGTATGTTTATTTTAGCAAATATTACCGGCATTTATAGCGATATACCGACATAGTATACGCAAAAAAAGAAAGCCCCCAACGGAGGGCTTTCTTTTTATTAGGCGGGGTACAGCTTACTTGGCAAGAGCCTTGTCGGCCTCGGCCATTTCCTGGAAAATACCAGCGTGCTTCTTGGCAACGATAGCGCGGATGACCAGCAGAGTACCGACCATCAGCACCACAGCGATCAGCAGGTTGACAAACACGTTCTGGATCAGGCCGGCCAGGATGAAGCTGACGAAGGACACACCAGCCACGGTCAGCGCATAAGGGATCTGGGTGAACACGTGGTTCAGGTGGTAGCAGTGGGCACCGGCGGAAGCCATGATGGTGGTGTCGGAGATGGGGGAGCAGTGGTCGCCCATAACGCCGCCGGAGCAGGCAGCCGCCAGACCGATGGTGCACAGTATGGGCTCCACGTCGTAGTTGAACACGGAGACAACGATGGGAGCCATGATGCCGATGGTACCCCAGGAAGTACCGGTAGCGAAGCCGATAGCCGCGCCGATGATGAAGATGATGGCGGGCAGGAACATACGCAGATCGCCAACGTTGGCCATAGCATTACTGACAAAGTCAGCGGAGTACATGGCATTGCGGGTGAAGGAGCACAGGGTCCAGGCGAAGGTCAGGATCAGGATGGGGGCGATCATCTGGATGAAGCCCTGGGGCACGGACTCAAAGGACTTCTCGAAGCCGATGGCGCCGCGCAGCCAGAAGTAGAGGAACGTGAACACGCAGCCGATCAGACCGCCGATGGCCAGCGCCGGACCGGCCTCGGCAGCGGAGAAAGCCTCCATGAAGGTCATGCCGCCATCGAAGTAACCGCCGGAGTAGACCAGAGAGATGATGCAGACAGCGATCAGGACGATCACGGGCACCAGCAGATCCAGCACGGAGGACTTGCCCTTGCTGGGAGCCTCATAGTCGTCGGCACCGGCGAAGGGACGCTCGGGGGTGGTGAACAGGTCGTCCTTGACCTGGGCGTTGTACTCATGGGTCAGCATGGAACCGTAGTCGATGTTCAGCACGGAGATGACCACGATCATCAGCAGAGTCAGCAGGCAGTAGTAGTTCCAGGGGATCTGCTTCAGGAACAGCTCAATGCCGTTGATGCTGGGGGACTGCACGTAGCCGGAAACGGCGGCGGCCCAGGAGGACACCGGGGCGATCATGCAGACGGGAGCCGCGGTGGCGTCGATCAGGTACGCCAGCTTGGCCCGGGAGATCTTGTGGGACTCGGTGACGGGACGCATAACGGCGCCCACGGTCAGGCAGTTGAAGTAGTCGTCCACGAAGATCAGCACGCCCAACAGCATGGTCAGCAACTGCGCGCCGCAGCGGGTGTGAACGGTCTTCTTGGCCCAGCGGCCGAAGGCCTCGGAGCCGCCGCCCTTGTTCATCAGGTCCACCATGATGCCCAGGGTGACCAGGAACACGATAATACCCATGTTGCCGCCGTCAGCCAGCACGGAGATGATACCGTAATCGGCACCCACCAGGGTCACGATGGTGTCCCAGGGAGCGAACTGGGTGTACAGCAGTGCGCCGACCAGGCAGCCCAGGAACAGAGAGGAATACACTTCCTTGCTGATCAGGGCCAGCACGATGGCCACGATGGGGGGCAGCAGGGACCAGAAGGTACCGGCGAAGGGCGTATCGGAGTAGACCTGCTCCTCATAGGTGGTGTACTCCACGCCGTTGACGTCCTTGGACTTCTCTTCGGACTTGACGTACTCGGTACCGTCGGCGCCGACGATGGTGTTGCCATCCTCAGACAGTTCGAAGTAGGTACCGGCCTCGGGGCTCACATAGTAGGAGCCGTCCAGCGCATACTTAGAGCCCTCGCTGTCGTCCACGGTCCGCTGGATGCCATCCAGGAACACGCCGTCGCCGGTGGTGTAGAACGCGCCGTCGCCGACGAAGACAGGGTTCTCCTTGCCCTTGAACTGCAGGCCCAGGATGACCAACAGGACAATGAAGATACCCAGCGCTACGAAATACGCTATTTTGGTGCTTTTCTTTTCCATGTGTGTGATTTACCTCCTCACAAATTGGTGGTGAATACCATCAGCCAGCGAAACAGCGTATCTGCCCCGCCAACCTCCTGTATCATACCGTCACGCCAAGATATTGTCAAGTTCTTAACGTCATATTCCATTATTTTAACAAATTGTGAACTCCGTTTTCGTCGTTTTTACAAGAGAAACCGGGCGGCAAACACAGCATCGTGTGCTTTTTACGGCAGGCGGCACAAGTCTTTCCGGGTCCGCGGACGCAAAAAAGAGACGCCGGTGCGGCGGCACCGGCGTCCCCTCTGTTAAGTAAGCGTTTGTTTATTAACAATTCGTCAAGAGACTTTACAGGAAGAATTCCTTTATCTGACCGTACAGGATGAGGACCATGATCAGCGGCGTGATGAACTTGACGCAGACCTTGAAGAAGCCGTAGCTGCCCATAGCATGACCGGACTGCTCCGTCTCTTCCTTGACGAACTCGGGGCCGATCTCCCAGCCGATCATCAGAGACATCAGCAGCGCGCCCAGCGGCATCATAACGCCCTCGGACAGCGCATCCCAGAAGTCCAGCCAGTCGGCAGCCCAGGTCTTGGGATTTGCAATGTTCAGCAATTCCGCAGGCGAGAAGCTGCTGGCACCCAGACGGTCGGCGCAGACCAGGATGCAGCCCAGGCCCACACAGGCGGCGGCGATGAGGGTATAGCTCTTGCGCTTGTCACCCTTGCCCTCGATACGGGCCTTATCCACGAAGTGGGCCACGATGACCTCCAGCAGGGAGATGGAGGAGGAGATGGCGGCAAAGACCACCAGCAGATAGAACAGGATGCCGAAGATGGGGCCCAGTGTGCCCATGGAGTGGAACACGTTCTGCATGGTGATAAACAGCAGCTTGGGGCCGCCGATGTTGCCGGCGGGATCCAGGGCGAAGCGGGCAGGCATGACGCACAGACCGGCCATCAGGGCCACCATGGTATCCATGATGATGATCAGCAGGGCGTTCTTCTGCAGGTTCTCCTTCTTATGCAGGTAGGAGCCGTAGGTGATCATGGCGCCCATGCCCAGAGACAGGGAGAAGAACATCTGGCCACCAGCGGTGGAAACAACGCTAAAGATGCTGGGAGCGCCGGACTTGTAGGCGACGATGGCCTGTGCCACGCCATTGACCATGATGGAGGAAACCTCCGCGCCATCAACAACCGCCTTGGCGGGCACATAATAGCCGACATTGGCCGCCCAGCCGGGGGAGAACATGTACTTCAGACCGTCCAGAGCACTGCCGTTAACAACGCCCTCCACGAGAGAACCGTCCGCCTGCAGGATCTGCACGGCCACGTCGGTACCCTCCAGGGTGCAGGCGCGGATGATACAGATCAGCAGGGCCACGAACAGGGCGGGCATACCCACGGAGCAGACCTTCTCGATGCCGCCGCCGATGCCGCCCATAACGATGAGCATGGTCAGCGCCACGAAAATAAGGCCGTAGATAACACCCTCAGCGGGACTGCCCAGGAAGTTGCCGAAAATTTCGCCGCCGGACAGGCCATTGGAGCCGAAGCCGGCACCGAACAGATCGCCGATGTTCAGAACGGTGTACTTGATGCAGTAGCCGCCCAGTGCGCAGTAGAAGAACAGGATGAAGAAGGCGGACAGGATGCCCAGCCAGCCCATCCACTTGAACTTCTTGGACAGAGCCTTGTACGCGCCCACGGCGCCGTGACCGGTCTTGCGGCCGATGGCCAGCTCGCCCACCATAACGATGAAGCCGCACAGGACCGCCAGGATCAGATAGATGATGAGGAACGTGAAGCCGCCGGAGGCACCCATCTTATTGGGGAAGCCCCAGATGTTGCCCAGGCCGACTGCAGAGCCGACCGCGGCCATCAGGAATCCGAAATTGGATCCAAAGCCTTTTCTTTCTTCCATTGTTTTCTCTCCTTAACAGATTTTTGCCCCTACGTCGCCGCAGAAGCTGATAAACTTTACCGCACCCGTCTATTGACAGGAAACGGCACGGGGCACCGCCATGCCCCGCAGGCATTTCCTCACGGGATAAAATCCCTTCAAGGCTACCTGAAAAAAGTATACAGGAAACTCTTTCCGCCCGCAATTAGCAGTTTTTATAAAAATTGAGCGCCATATTGTACATTTTTAACATTCTATGAACGGATTTCTCCACATATTTTATATGGTTTTTGCTTCTTTTTTACATTGAACCATTCAGTTTTTGGCGGGGTTCCGGGATTTTTGCAACGGACGGCGAATGATTTTCTTTTGAGGAAACCGATTGTAGGTTTATTAACAGGCGGGAGAGGGAACAAAAAAGACCGCCGGACGGCGGTCTTTTCGATCTGTCAGGAGAGAGGTTGACCGGATGGCGATCCCGGGAACAACTGAAAACACATCCGCAGAAAAACGCTGCGGACTATGGAAAAGTATGCAGAAAAGCGTCGAATGGTTCAATCAGCAATTTTAACGTCTTTTTCTGTTTTAACATTATCTTAACGTTTGCAACGTGGTTTTTTCGGTATTTTTCAGCCGCTCTGCGTTTAAATATATGCAAAGCACAGGTGTTTTTCCAGGTTTTCCGGCGCAAATATCTTTACTTTCATATTAGGAAACTTTTTCATCGTCGTGTTAAGAGTGCGTTAATTATACGCAGGGAGACGGTGTCCGGACGCAAAAGGCGGGCACTTCCCTTTTTGTGAATTGTGTGGTATATTATGATTTTATGAGACAAGACACGCAAAGGAGGCGGGACACGTGAGACGAGCAGGCGCAGCGGTGCTGGCGGCGGTATTGGCGCTGACGCTGGCGGGCTGCGGGCGGCAGGACCGTCCGCAAAGCGGGAAACTGAACGTGGTGTGCACGCTGTTCCCCTACTACGACTTTGTGCGGCAGATCGGCGGGGACGCGGTGGACGTACAGCTGCTGGTGCCCGCCGGGCGGGAGACACACAGCTTTGAGCCCACGCCGCTGGACGTGATCGCCGTCAGCGAGGCGGGGGTGTTCATCTACAACGGCGGGGAAAGCGAGCTGTGGGTGGAGGACATTCTGGACGCGGCAGGCGAGGCTATCCCCTACCGGCTGGCTATGATGGACTGCGTGGAGACATACCGGGAGGAGTACGCCGAGGGGATGCAGGGCGGTCACGACCACGACCACGATGACCACGACCATGATCACGACGACCATGACAGCCATCTGCACGACGGCCACGAGGAGGAAATAGAGTACGACGAGCACATCTGGACATCGCCGGTGAACGCCATGGCCCTGTGCCGGGCCATCTGCGATACGCTGTGTGAGGCCGATCCGGACAATGCCGACGGCTATCGGGCTCGGCTGGCGGACTATCTGGACGAATTGCAGGCGCTGGACGAGACATTCCGGGACATCACGGACCATGCGGCACGGCGGCTGCTGGTGTTCGGCGACCGGTTCCCGCTGCTGTATTTCTGCAGGGAATATGATCTGGATTACCGGGCGGCGTTCCACGGCTGCGCGGGAGACACGGAGCCGTCCCTCGCCACGCTGAAATATCTGATCGACGTAGTGGAGAAGCAGGAGATACCGGTGGTATACACCATCGAGCTGAGCAGCCGGAAGGTGGCGCAGGCCATCGCCGAGACCACCGGGGCGCAGGTGCGGACATTCCACTCCTGCCAGACGGTGAGCCGGGCGGAATTCGACGGCGGAGCCACCTATATCAGTCTGATGACCGCCAACGCGGCGGCACTGAAGGAGGGACTGTCCTGATGGAACAGGAGAAGCGCATATTGCTGGACTGCCGGGACGCGGCGCTGGGCTATGAGGGCAAGCCGGTGTGGGAGCACCTGAGCTTTCAGGTGCACAGCGGCGACTATGTGTGCATCGTGGGTGAAAACGGCAGCGGCAAATCCACGCTGGTGAAAAGTCTGTTGGGCCTGCTGAAGCCCCTGTCCGGCGAGATCGTACGTTCGCCCTCCCTGCGCTCCGGCGCCATCGGCTATCTGCCCCAGCAGACAAAGGCGCAGAAGGACTTTCCCGCCACGGTGACGGAGGTAGTGTGCAGCGGCTTTCTCAGCGGGAAGGGAATGCGGTTTTTCTACACGCCGAAGGAGAAGTCCACCGCGCTGATGCACATGGGCAAGCTGGGCGTGCTGGAGCTGAAGGACCGGTGCTACCGGGAGCTGTCCGGCGGGCAGCAGCAGCGGGTGCTGCTGGCGCGTGCCCTGTGCGCCGCCGGTGAGCTGCTGATCCTGGACGAGCCGGTGACGGGACTGGACCCGGCGGCGGCCCAGGAGCTGTACCGCACGCTGGAATACCTGAACAAGCAGGAGGGCATCGCCATCGTGGCGGTGACACACGATATACGCAGTGCCCTGCGCTACGCCGACCATATTCTGCACGCCGGCCATGGAACGTACTTCTTCGGCACGGCGGCGGACTATCTAACGTCCCCCTGGGGCAAGCGGTTCGGAGGTGACGAGGCATGAGCTTACTGCTGGAAATGTTCACGTACCCGTTCATCCTGCGGGCGTTCGTGGTGGGTATCCTGGTGGCGCTGTGCGCGGCGCTGCTGGGTGTGCCGCTGGTGCTGAAGCGGTACTCCATGATCGGCGACGGGCTGAGCCATGTGTCCTTCGGCGCACTGAGCATCGCACTGGCCTGCGGCTGGGCGCCGCTGCCGGTGTCTATCCCGGTGGTGGTGCTGGCAGCGCTGGGGCTGCTGCGGATGACGGAGAGAAGCCGGATGGGCGCGGACGCGGCCATCGCGGTGGTCAGCGCGTCGGCGCTGGCCGTGGGCGTGGTGGTCACCAGTCTGACCACCGGCATGACCACGGATGTGGACAGCTTTATGTTCGGCTCCATCCTGGCCATGGACCGGGCGGATGTGGCGCTGAGCGTGGGACTGTGCGCGGCGGTACTGGTGCTGTATGTGCTGTTTTACCATCGGCTGGTCGCCATCACCTTCGACGAGAGCTTCGCCCGGGCCACCGGGGTGAAGGTGGGGCTGTACAACACCATCCTGTCGGTGCTGACGGCCCTGACCATCGTGCTGGGCATGCGGATGATGGGCGCGATGCTGATCTCCAGTCTGGTCATCTTCCCGGCGCTGACGGCCATGACGCTGCTGCGGAGCTTCCGGGGCGTGGTCATCTGCGCCGCGGGGCTGAGTGTGGTGTGCTTCTGCGTGGGGCTGACCGGGTCGTACCTGTGGGGCACGCCGGTGGGCGCCACGGTGGTGCTGGTAAATTTGGCGGCGTTTTTGCTGTCGAGAGGCGTTATGAAGCTGAAAAGAGCGTCCTAAGGGCGTTCTTTTCAGCTTTTCGACCTATTTTGCGGGTGCTTTTTGCGGAAAAACCCTTGCGTTTCGTGTGTTTATATGGTATGCTATGTGTGTACGTAAGGTTAAGGTATTGACTGGAGTGGACGAGATCGTCCGCTTTTTTTAATGGTCATCGTTCCATGATGACCGGGACGTTCTGTTGGAGGGCTTGCTGTGAAAAAGATCACCGAGGTCGTATGGGCGCTGGCGGAGCCGGCGGTGCAGGCGCAGGGCTGCCGCATCTGGGATGTAGAGTACGTCCGGGAGGCGGGACAGTGGTACCTGCGGCTGTATCTGGACAAGGACGGCGGCGTGGACATTCTGGACTGCGAGGCCATCAGCCGCACGGTCAGCGATCTGCTGGACGAGGCGGACCCCATCGAGAGCAGCTACGTGTTCGAGGTGGGCTCGGCGGGGCTGGAGCGCCAGCTGAAGCGGCCGGGGGATTTTGCGCAGTTCATGGGCAGCCCCATTCTGGTGAAAACGTACCAGCCCAAGGACGGGCGCAAGGAGTTCGCCGGGACCCTGGCGGGCTATGACAACGGCGCGGTGCTGCTGGACATGGGCGGCGAGACGGTGCGCTTTGAGAAGAACGAGACGGCGCTGGTGCGCCTGCGGGTGGAATTCTGAGACAACACGACTTGAGATAGAAGGAGAAACGACCATGAAATGTGACGAGATCTTCGCGGCACTGGCTATGCTGGAAAAGGAACGGGGCATTCCCCAGAGCTTTATGATGGGCAAGATCATCCAGGCGCTGACCACCGCCTATAAGCGCGACCACGAGGGCGTGGAGTATGTGGTGGTGGACGTGGATGAGGAGAAGAAGGACCTGAAAATGTACGTCCAGAAGGAGATCGTGGAGGAGGTGGAGAACCCCGCCAGCCAGATCTCGCTGGAGGAGGCCAAGCGCATCTCCGCCAAGAACGAGCTGGGCGGCATGGTGAACTTCCCGGTGGAGTCCGTGGAATTCGGCCGCATCGCCGCCGGCAACGGCAAGCAGGTCATCATCCAGGGCCTGCGGGAGGCCGAGCACGGCATGATCTATGACGAGTGGGGCAGCAAGCAGCATGAGATCCTCACCGGCACCGTCAGCCGCATCGACCCCCGGAACGGCAACGTGATCCTGCGGATCGGCAGCGGCAGCGAGGCCACGGAGGCTGTGCTGACCATGAACGAGCAGGTGCCCGGCGAGGAGCTGCACGAGGGGCAGATGGTGAAGGTGTATCTGGTGGAGGTGCGCCGCAGCACACGCGGGCCGCAGGTGATGATCTCCCGCACCCACCCCGGTCTGGTGAAGCGGCTGTTTGAGTTGGAGGTGCCGGAGATCTACGACGGCACCGTGGAGGTGCGGTCCATCGCCCGGGAGGCGGGCAACCGCACGAAGATCGCCGTGTGGTCCGAGGACCCCAACGTGGACGCCATCGGCGCGTGCGTGGGCCCCAGAGGCCAGCGCGTGAACGCCATCGTGGACGAGCTGCGGGGCGAGAAGATCGACATCGTGAAGTACAGCGAGGACCCGGCGGAGTTTATCGCCGCGGCGCTGGCGCCGGCGGATGTGGTCAGCGTGCAGCTGGCCGACGAGGGCAAAGCCTGCCGCGTGACGGTGCCCGCAGACCAGCTGAGTCTGGCCATCGGCAAGGAGGGGCAGAACGCCCGTCTGGCCGCGCGGCTGACCGGCTATAAGATCGACATCAAGGCGGCCAACGCGGAGTAAGCGGCGGCTGCGGAAAGGAACGGCAGCGATGCAGAAGACCCGTAAGATACCCCAGCGGCAATGTGTGGGCTGCCGGGAAATGAAAGACAAAAAGGCGCTGCTGCGTATCGTGAAGACCCCGGAGGGGGAGATACTGCTGGACAGCACCGGGAAGAAATCCGGCCGGGGCGCGTACGTGTGCCCGGACCCGGAGTGCCTGAAAAAAGCACGGAAAAGCCGTGCGCTGGAGCGCGCCTTCGACACCGCCATACCGGCGGAGGCGTACGACGCGCTGGAAGGGCAGATGGTGGCACTGTGACAGAGCATTTGTTATCCACTTTGGGTCTGGCGCTGCGCGCCGGTGCGGTGGCCGTGGGCGAGGAGCCCGTAGGTGCGGCGGCACGGGCCAAGAAGGCCAGGGTCATCTTTACGGCGCGGGACGCGGCGGCATCCTCGGTGCGGCGGGCGTACAGCTTCGGTCGGGCAGGCAGCTGTCTGTGCCTGCCCTTCCCGGCGGACAAGGAGGATTTCGGCCGGGCGCTGGGCCGGACCAGCGTGGCCATGTGCGCGGTGACGGACATCGGGTTTGCCCAGTCGCTGGTGAAAAAGCTGGCGGCGGCGGAGCCGGAGATCTACGGCGCGGCGGCGGAGGCGCTGGACCTGAAGGCCAAACGGGCAAGGGAACGGAAGGAAGAGCAACTACAGCACGAGAAGAACCTGCGGCAGGGCAGACACCGCGTTCAC
>ENA-OOWN01002455-OOWN01002455.1-human-gut-metagenome-genome-assembly--contig:-NODE-2455-length-11396-cov-4.814478_pt1 | contig 11396 bp, 9 predicted proteins | sample MGYA00241406_ERZ501319 | MGnify/ENA primary metagenome ERZ501319 (study PRJEB25962, sample SAMEA2042734) | human gut metagenome | biome: human gut; feature: human-associated habitat; material: faeces... | reverse complement strand
TGTAGTTTTCTCAAATTACTGTCTTATCGGCACACGGCATATGTTTGTCCGTTTTTTGTGGATGCTCCAAACAGTTAAATATCCGCAGCGTTCCAAGCTCCCGACTTTTCACACTTTATCGAGAGTTTTGAAGTTACACATGAGTTTCAATACTGTCCCAATCCTTTGGCTTGAAGGACGTGCAGGAATGGTTAGGGCATCCTGATATAAAGATGACGGCGAATATTCACGGACATTTGGATGCCAAAAGAAAGCAAGGCATTGCAGCAAATATGCAGCGACCTTTGCCTGCTGGATAAAATCGGTTAGAACTGGCCCTATTTTCACCGCAAAAAAGCAAAAAAATAAAACGCCAAGTTCTTTCAAACTTAGCGGTTCCGTGTTGAAAAACTCAACTCACTGTTTGGTCCGAGTGGCGAGAGTCGAACTCACGGCCTCTTGAACCCCATTCAAGCGCGCTACCAAACTGCGCTACACCCGGTCGAACCGGGCTGTCTCAAATCAGCTTATTCATTATAGCGGAGTAAATCACAAATGTCAAGCAATTTTGAAAAATAAATGGGAAATTTTGTCCGAATTTCAGTCCAACTCCAAGCGCATCAAAATAAGCTCCTGCCATGCGCCGCTGCGGGTGCGGAAACCGCGCGGATTGCGGCCATACTCGGTGAAACCTACGTGCTCATACAGCATTTGTGCGGCAGTATTCTCGACCACGACGTCCAGTTCCAGTTGGGTATACCCTGCCGTTTTGGCGCACTCAATACAGGCCTCCGTCAGGGCGCGGCCGATGCCCCTGCCCCAATAGGCCCGGTCGATACTGATGCCGAACTCGGCGCGGTGGCGCAGCTTCTCCTGACTGCCTATGGGGGTTATGTCGGCGGTGCCGACGATTTCGCTGCCGATAACAGCGCAGATTTCAATACTGTTGGAGCTGGCAGCGGATTGGGCGAGAAAATCCCGCTCATTTTCTACGGTCATCGGGCTTTCCTCCGGATAGGTCAGCAGAAACTCGGTCTGCGCGTGGGTCAGATTGAAAATGCGCAGTACCTGCTCGGCGTCGTCTGCCCCAGCATTGCGCAGCACACAGGGCGTGCCGTCGCGCAGGGTCAAGTTCTTTTGATATTGCATGGTACCCTCCTTAGCGTACTAATGTGTGTACTTATAAACAAAAACGTCGCAGATTTCAACGAATCTACGACGTTTTTTATGGAATTGTGCGGGATTCTGTAAAGCATTAAACTGTAAACGATGTAAAAGCGTTACAAATCTTGTTAATGCACGGTTTATTTTGAATTATCAATGGTTTACAGCTATGGTTTTACGGATAAGTGTCCAATCTTTTGGGAATAAGTAAGATAACCGGTGCTAACAAACAATGCGCGATAGAACTCTATACAAGTCCCTTATCTACGCGGTTTTTCTGTTTTCCCTTTCGATGACATAATTATATCATTCTATGTGTCGTTCTGCAACCGCTTTAAGAGCAATTAACTTTTGCCCTCATTTCTTGTTGGGAGCGTAATAGAAACGGTCATGAGCGATAGCCATATTATTTTACCAACAGTAAGTAGTAAAGCAGCCGCCCTCGCGTTGAGGGCGGCTGCTATCTAAATATTTCGTTGTAACTGAATAGCAATTAGCGTCACTTGACTATGTAGAATCATAAATGCAGGAGATTAGCATTCCTCAATTACCGAAGCCATACTTTTCTTTCAGCGACTTTTCCCTTTCGGCATCAATGTCGCAAGATTTTTTTATGACCCCAGTAAGAGAAGATGTTACATCAAAGCGAGCCGACTTGTCAGCGATTACCGCAGATTCAGCTTCCACACATTTTGCATTGGAGTTCCCCGCACAAATCTGCTGCTGGTTACTTTCATCAACAACCATACCTTAATCTCCATTTCAATTCAGCGAAAAGAGCCTCAGCGTTAATCCTCAGTCCTTGTAGCGTTACCGCTAATCCGATTGTATCATATCCGACATCGCTTTTCTACCACTTTTCGACCGCTTCTTTACTTTCTGCTGATGAATTTCTTTTAGGTCTTCTATAGCCAATTCTGTATCCATGCAGTGGAACATCAAGTAATTGGTATTCATAGTTTCAGCGGGAGCTTGTTTATAAATGTCTTTACTTGATTCCCCGGTAAGAAAATGCCAGTATCGGTATACATAGCCTGCCCAGTAAAGGACTTCGTTATCGTATAGCTTTCCATCCTTTGGCGCATTAGGGCATCGGTCAGCAAATTCTTCCAGCAGATATTCTTCTCCCGCCCATTGCATTCGGTTATAAGTAGAATCCAGTTCTTTTGCGAGCGAGGATGTCATGAACTGCTTAATGAATTGTTCGCTGTTGTATCCGGCTTTACCCGCGTTCTCAAATAATCGCCCCTGTATATCGCACAACTGCGACTGCCACGGTCCTAGCATTTTATCACAACTCTTCAATTTCGATATTTGGGGTCGCCCCATATTTTCCAATTAGGTATCCTTTGCGGATATTAGCTGTTGCGCAAGTCGAGAAATCACGGATACCATATAGTTCCGACACGCCCTCGCTATTCTTGTCCACGAAATAGAGTTGGTCTTTTCGAAGCAATTCCATGTCCAGCAAATCGGTGTTGTGCGTTGTAAAAACAATCTGTGCGCCATTGGGGTTAGTCTTTTTGCTCTGGAACTTAGCAATGACAAATTCGACTAAGGCCGGATGCAGTTCTTTTTCTATACCATCTACCAGCAAAAGCCCACCTTTGGTCAATACAGATTCAATCGCGGGAGCAAGCGCCATCAGTTTTCTGGTGCCGTCCGATTCATCGGCAAGTTCCATCGTATAAACACTGGTTTTTCCGATTTTATCTTTGCCTTGGTGTATTGATATTGCCTTTAGATTCGTTTCCGAATCATTGGAAGTCTCTGAAAGCAATCGCATAAATTGCACCAGCTCAGCTCTGATTTCTTCCGAGGAAGCAGCTTCTTCATCAATTTGTTTACCGTTGATTTCGAATCGCATATCTTCGATACCAACATCCGCAGCCTTCGCATAATTAGAAATGGCCCTTAAAATATTGGCATCATTTGGGTATTCAAGTAACTGTCGTGGAATATCCGAGTAATCTCTTGAGAAATAAATCATTTCCCGGAACCACATCATAGCCTTAGCGCAATCCACATCATTCATTGTACAAGCAACCGAGAAGAACAACTGATTTTCTGCTACGACTTGGCTAATCAGATTTCTGTGGGTTTTCGCTTCTGTGAAAGAAAATTCTTGTCCCTCTCTGGTAAAAACCAGCGCTTTTCGTCCTTTGGGTGCATGATACAATGATTCGGTATACACTTTTTCCTTTGTGGCTGAAAATGAATACCAGTATCTGATTCCATCCAGCGTATATAGGAAGGAAAATTTAGTCGGCTCAGATGCAGAATAATCATTTAGTGCAAAGGGAGTCACAGGTATCGGAGCTTTTTCGTGCTGTGTTCTCTGCGCATTTCTAATGAACTGAACAGCAAGCCAGAAAGCTCGAATTACGTTACTTTTTCCTCCACCGTTTTTTCCATAAATGGCAGCGCTTGGCAAAATAGGCATTCCGCCAAATGGAATAAGGGCGCTCTTTAGTGTGCTTGACTTGGTTGCTTCCATAGAAAGAATTGTTTCGTCTCGGAAGGAACGGTAGTTTTTCACACTAAATTCTATTAGCATATTCTTACCTCTTGAGATGCCTTATTCCGTGAAATTACTGCTCCCGCAGTTCCTTGTAAACCTCATGCAGGAACACGCCCAGCACACGGTGCTTGATGTCGTCATTGCTCAGCAGCAGGCTGAAGAAGTCCTGATTCTGGGAAAGTCCCTCAATCAGCGCGTCATCTGTATTGTCGTAGAAGCTGAACTCAAAGTCCTGCTCGGTGTTGTTCTTGGCAGAGGTCTTCAGCTTTTCCGAATGCAGCAGCAGGTCCTTGATTTGCAGCATAACTTTCGTCATAGCACTGCTGTCGTAGCCCTTGCCTGCGCGGGAGTTCACCTCGTCAATAATCTCCGACAGGTGCTTTACTTCATCCACAGTCAGACCCACATCAGCTCCACTCAGCTTTACGTTCGGGGCGCTGGCGTGGCGCTGCTTGTTTCCTTTATCGCCTTGGCTTTCCTGCACAAAATTCGTTGCTTGAATCTTATCTTTCAAGCTGATGCCGCCGCTGTTGCCAACGACCAAATAGGTCAACAGCAGATTAACGAACACATATTTCTTGTGCAGTTCCGGGTCGCCAAAGCTAGAGGCCATCGACAGGAACTCATACAAACGCACAAAGCCACGGCAGTTCTTGGTAAAGGCTCGCTGGTGGTCCTCGTTGAACTGATTTTTCAGCACATTCACAGCACGCTGGATGCACTGGTAAACAAGGCGGTCTTCTTTGGCTGTGGTGCGCTTGCCTTTCGGATTGTAAACAATGCTTGCAACCGTATCAACATCGCGGTCATCCAGAACATTGTAGCCGTCAATCTTATTTTCCAGTTCGCGGAGCTGGGCAATTGTAGCTGTGTTGGACAGCACCGTTGTGGTGTAGAACGGTGCAAAGGCATCTTCCATTTCCTCTGCGTGGTTCACAAAGTCCATGACTACGACCTTTTTATCAAAGGGCGGGCATACGCGGTTCAAGCGGGAAAGCGTCTGCACTGCATTTACACCGCGCAGCTTTTTCAGCACATACATGGCGCAGAGTTTTGGCTGGTCGAAACCGACCTGATACTTATTTGCCACCAGCAGGACGTTATACTCGTCCCCGTCAAACACCTTCGGCAGCTTATCCTCAGCAAAGCCGTTCATGCTCGGCTCGGTGTATTCGGTATTTTCAATTTTCACTTTGCCGGAGAACGCAACCAGCGCTTTTACATCCTTGTAATTATGGCGGGTGACATAATCCTCAAATGCCTGACGATACTTCACTGCCGCCTCGCGGGATGCCGTGATAACCATCGCTTTTGCCTGCCCGCCAAGTTCCTGCATGACAGTGGAGCGGAAATGCTCAACGATGATATTGACGCGCTGATTTATATTGTCGTCAAACAAATCCACATACTTCGCAATCTGCCGTTTGGAGGCAATCGTCTTTATCTCCGGGTCGTCCTCAATGGTCTTGTTCAGCTCAAAATAGGTCTTGTATTCAATATAGTTTTGCAACACATCAAGGATATACCCCTCCTCGATGGCCTGCTTCATGCTGTACAGGTGGAACGGCTGATACACAGGGTTTCCGTCCGCATCAATGCTTTCACGACCAAACAGGCGCAGCGTCATCGGCTTTGGCGTGGCAGTAAAGGCAAAGACAGATACATTGGGTGCCTTGCCGTGGCGCTGGATTTCATTCTCGATAGCATCCTGCGCATCGGCTTCTTCGGGACCCGCGTTCTGCCCCAGCGTATTCTTGACCGCAATCATATCCTTGCCGGACGTAGACGAATGGGCTTCGTCAATGATAATGGCAAAGGTCTTATTGTTCTGGTTCTGCGCCAGCTTCCAGAAATCCACATAGAGGAATTTCTGAATCGTGGTGACAATGATTTTGTAGTTGCCTTTCAGTGCATCGGCAAGGTCGGCAGAGGTCTTTTTGTCATCAATGGTGCAGACAAGGCCGCTCTTGTGGTCGATACCCTTGATAGCATCCTGCAACTGGCGGTCTACCACAACACGGTCTGTAATGACCAGAACACTGTCGTAAACGATTTGGTTCTGCGTATCGTGCAGGGAAACCAGCCGATGCGCCAGCCATGCGATGGTGTTGGTCTTGCCGGAACCTGCGGAATGCTCAATCAGATAATTAAGCTGTGTGCCGTTGTACTCGGCATCCGCCAAAAGCTGGCGGACGGCATCGCGCTGATGATAGCGCGGGAAAATCAGCTTTTCCTTGACAGACTTTTTCCCTGTCAGTTCGTCCACGACCTGTTCACGCTGTATGAATACGAACTTGGTAATCAGTTCAATCAGACTGTCACGGCGCAGAATATCATCCCACATATAATGCATCGGATAATCGTCCACGCCGTCATCCAAGGGGTTGCCTTCCCCGGTGTTGACACCTTCTCCGCGTCCACGGTTGAACGGGATAAAGCGTGTGCCAAGACCGTCCAGCTTGGTGGTCATATAGCAGGTGTCGAGGTCCATGGCAAAGTTGACCAGAGCGCCCGCTTTGAACAGGAACAGACGGTTCTTCGGGTCACGGTCCTCAGAATACTGCTTGATTGCCATGCGGTAGTTCTGACCTGCGCTCTGGCATTTCAGCTCAAAGGTCGCAATGGCAAAGCCGTTGAGGAACACAACAAGGTCGATGCGCTGGTCATCGTTAATCCAGACTTCCTCCATGATGGAGAAAATGTTGGCATTGTACTTGGCGACGAGGTCGATGTTGTAATCGGTGGCGGGCTTGCCGTACAGCAGGTTCAGATGCATATTGGAAATCTCAATGCCGGATTTCAGCGTTTCGATAAGGCTGCTGCCCTTGTTGTCGATGCTCTGGAGTATAAATTTAACGATGGTTTCCTCGGTCTGCCCGTTGTAGATTTTCCGCAATGCCGCCATTGTGTCCGGTTGTGTCGTTTCCAGAAAGCGAAACAGCAGTTCGCGGTCCATGGCCGTAGTGCGGTCATAATTCGTTTTGCATTTGCGCTCTATGTAGCCGTTGTTATCAATTAAATAATCGATGATATAACGCTGATAGTCGCGTTCTGTTCCGATAATCTTCACGGAACTACCTCCTTAGTTTTCTATATCTGGAAGCCATTCGCCTGTAACTAAGTCAACAAAGTCGGCCAACCTAATAACAGCCTTAAAATCATCTTGATAGTCACCTGCACGTGTCTGTACATCAAATTTAAAAGAAATATTGAAGAGTTTACCGGATTTTGTGCGCCGAATCATATTGTTTTCTAAAAAGAAAGCGATGACCTTCTTATGGGCAGCAATGTCATTGCCATTGCAATAAAAGCAGCAAACCCCCGTTCCTTGGAGTGAAAGTATCAAATTATCGGTGTGTTTTGCCTCTGCAACAACATTGTCCTCAACAGCCTTTTGGCAAATTTCATCTGCAAAAGTTGCCCCAGCTATATCAAAGAAATACATCCATTTTCCAACATAAGGGGTGAGCAGTGATGGTTCACTTTCAGGATTCAAATAGTAGACCCAGCCGAGAGTTTCTACTTTCTTCATTTCCATAAGAAGCCTCCTAAATATTCAGTCCCTAATTCGATTGAAAGCCTCCCTTGTTATCTCTTCGCATACGGTATCTGTACTATCAGCAAAGAGAGTTTGACGACTGATACCAAATAGCTGTAGGTCGTGCATGATTTTTGCTTTCGCTGCTTTATCAATTTGTATCCGCGCCGCAATTCTATCATGGTCTTTTGGGATGGCAGTTATCTTAGACTCAATCATAACTGTACCATTTTCCGTTGTTTCAATCGAATTTGGGAAAAGAATATAACGCCCTTGCTGCATTTTTTGTCGGAGGCTTGTGAAAGGAGCATAAATGAAAATCAAATCCCTCGAAATTCCGCTAATCCATTCATCAAATCCAGTTGGTAATCCTCCAGCCGCCTGACTCTCTACTTTCGCATCAAAAAGCTGCGCTAAATAGCGTTGCTCGGCAAAATAGCTGAGATTCATTGCTTTCCGGACAAAGCTTACCGCAGGGGTATCTGTACCCTCGCATAATCTATAAGAATCTGCTATTGCCTGAATTATAGGATAATTCGTCACATTCCGAGCGTCTTCTTTAAAGATAAAAACTTCGCCATCTTTATCTGTGCAGTTGGCACAGGCAAAGTATAATGCAACTAATGCATTTTCTGTCACATCCAGCAGCCTTGTTGGAATCCCGTGATGCTGGGCCAGAGCCAACAATTCTATTGGAGACAAATTATCGGTAAAGACGGATGGCATTTTATACTTTGCCATCTCCAATAGATTTCGTTCTTCATTAAAAATTGTAATGTCAATGGCATCTAAGCGACCACGCCCAATAGATGGAAGAAGTTCGTAGTCAACATCAGCCTGCCCCCGAAATAGAGGCATTTCATTTACCATTGGAGTACATTTATGGAATGTAGCTCTAACTTGGCAAACAGCTTTTACATAATCTTCAATGTTATTTACACATATTTGCTGCATTACTACGCCGCCCTCACTACGTTAAAAAGTAAGTTTAGATGATGACTTTATTGATATTATTATCTTGCAGAACCCATACCTCGTACCAGATATGATTCTGACGTTCATCACTTTGAAGAACAAATGCTACCGCACTGTGCAGATTTGTCTTTTCTGCAATTGCATTGTACTCTTTTATTGATAATTTCAGGTACAATCCAAACCCATTGTAGAAGGCAAACACTGCATTTTTCAAACTTTCAAATTCGCTACGGCTTTTGGATGCTTTCAGAAACTCTTTCCCTTCAACATACAAGTTTGGACCATATACTTCAGAATCACGAAATTCAACTTTCATACGTCGGCACTTCCTTTTTGCCTGTCACATATTCATAGATAAGTGATTTTTTATAAGCGTCAAGAACATCAAGTTGCTTTTTCTTTTCGGACACAATATCTTCTACATACCTACATTCCAAGTCAAGGTTGTCAGATATTTTTCGTTGCTCGTCTATATCCGGTAAGGCAATGTAAATGTCTTTTACCTTATCCCAACTTCGGAAATCGCTTGTATTTCCTCTTATTCCAAAGGAAATCAACTTGTATACATCATTAAAAGCCAATTGTTGAAGATAATAAACGATAAAACGTTTGTCTTGTTTGCTGTCACATACATGAACCACGCGCGTGATTTTTCCGTCATATTCCGACATTGCTATTGCGCCGTGCCAAGTATCCATTCCATGAATTGCAATATCGCCCTTGTGAATACCCTGCATCGCATTATCTTCACTTACCATTTTCCCTGTCATATTATTCGGACGAGGCGATACTTTTCCTTTATTAGTACAAAGAAGTGGCATATCCGCAGGTGAAAACGGCCTTGCCAATTTTGTGCATTCATAGCCGATTTTTGTTAAGTGCCACCCAGAATTGTAGGGAGCCATATAGAAAATGGCGCTCTTTTTTGTCTCTGTATTCGGGTTCAATCCCTTGGTGACAGCCTCGGTAATGACGGAACGCTTGTACTGCTCTAATGTTTCGATTTCTTTCTGAATGTCAGCAGAGATAGCATCAATTTCGGAACATTTTGTATTGAGGAAGTTTACAATTCGTGCCTGCTCCTCATCTGGTGGGATTGCAACAGGACGTTTTAGTATATTATCAGCTGAAACGCGTAGTCGAATTTCAAGAATACCGTTGGCATACTTTCTTAGTTCTCGCTGAAATCCAACCACACTGAAAATGTAATTAAAAAATTCGATGTTGGCATTATTAGTTGCTTGAAACACATAATATACGGGGCTAACACATCCATAATACTTCGACAAGCCAACTGAACCAATGATGACATTCATACTATTTGCTACAATAGTATTCGGATAAGCCAATTTATACCCGCTTACATCCTCCTTTGATTTGTTTCCTTGGTTTCCTTTTTCTTCGTATGGGATGACACCTCTTTTATTTGTGAGTGACAATATATTCGTGGTTTGTACAGGATTGTTTCCAACGTTCTTTTCTTCCAAATGCCATTGCATGCGTTCGATTTTCCAATTACTTGGAATCTGTCCAATCCATTCAATCCCGCTATCCTTCATTTCACGCATAGTTCCACCACCTTACCCGAACAGCTTCGCAATGCGCTGGCTGACAGACTGTTCCAGTTCTACAAACTGCTTTGCCAGTTCCTCACTGAGTACGGGCTGCTCGTACTTGTAGAAATACTGCGTGAAGGGAATCTCTGCGCCCGTCTTGATAACAGGTTTTTTGGCATCGACCTTTTCTTCCCAGAATGCCTTTGCATCCGGCACATGGGGCAAAACTTCCCGCGCCATGTAATCATCAATGGATTCCTCGTAAGACACACGCTCGGTATCTTTGGAATCTTTATCGTAGAAAATTTCGCCGTGCTTATCCCGCTGGATTTCGGCGTTCTTATCCATCACGGACAAGCCATCCGCAATTTTGTCCAGCAGCTTTTTATCATCGGTCACTTTTGCCAGTGCCTTGCGCAATACCGGCATAAACGCTTCCGGGGAAAGATAGACTTCATCCGAAGCGGCATCCTGCAAATCAGAAATAATAGCCTCGTAGACAGGCTTCTGCTCATACAGTTTGTCCAGCTTCATTTTGTCCTTGACGGAAATCTGCGAGCCCTGCTCTTCCAGTTCATCGACCTTTGCAGGGTCGTATACAGAACTCAATGTACCGTCTGCCAGTATCTGCTGGATGCGCTCCTCCGTGATGGCGTAGCTGCGCTGCAACGGCTGCATGACCGTATACTCACGGTACATAAATTCTTCGTTCTTGAAGATTTTGCAGTATTCATTTTCTTCAAATGCCGTGTACAGCTTAACGATTCTGTCGCGGTCCTCCGGCAACAATTCGTTTTTCTTATTGCCTGCGGCCTTGCGCAGCTTGTGGAAAATGCTGGTGGCATCAATCAACTGCACATAGCCCTTGCGTTCCGGGCGCTTGTTCTTGGACAAAATCCAGACATAGGTGGCGATACCCGTGTTGTAAAACAGGTCGGTGGGCAGCGCGATAATGGCTTCCAGCAAATCCTGTTCCAAAATCCAGCGGCGAATCTGGCTCTCGCCGGATGCTGTGCCGCCCGTAAACAAAGGACTGCCGTTCTCGATAATCGCAGCGCGACCCACCTTGTCGTCCATCTTATCAATGGCAGACTGCATAAAAATCAACTGGGAGTCGCCACCGCTCGGCAGACCTGCACCCCAGCGTCCATCCTTGCCGCGCTTGAACTCATTGCGGACGGCATCTTCCTGTCCGGCCTTGGCATCTTTTCCGGCCCACGGGGTCCCAAAAGGCGGGTTTTCCAGCACAAAGCGCATTTTGATGTTGGGGAAGCAATCCTCTTTGAAAGTATCCGCGTTGCGGAAGTTTTCAGTATTCTGGTCCTTAATCATCATCTCGGCCAGACCGACAGCATAAGACTGGGGCATAAACTCCTGCCCGAACAAGCGCACATCGGCGCTGGGATTGTAGTGCTTGATAAAACTGTACGCCGTGCTAAGCATACCGCCCGTTCCGCAGGCTTGGTCACAGACAGTGACAACCTTGCCATCGTCGAAAATATCGTCACAGCCCTCGCTGATAAGGACAGCAACAAGGCACTTGATAATATCGCGGCCCGTGTAAAACTGACCGGCATCCACATTCTGATAGAACTTGCCAATCAGATGCTCAAAGATATAGCCCATCTTGATGCTGTCGTAGGTCTTGGGGTCCAAATCCAAG
>ENA-OOWN01002453-OOWN01002453.1-human-gut-metagenome-genome-assembly--contig:-NODE-2453-length-11407-cov-2.888566_pt1 | contig 11407 bp, 9 predicted proteins | sample MGYA00241406_ERZ501319 | MGnify/ENA primary metagenome ERZ501319 (study PRJEB25962, sample SAMEA2042734) | human gut metagenome | biome: human gut; feature: human-associated habitat; material: faeces... | reverse complement strand
CTCGGCAGCAGCCCGCGCCCTAGCCTGGGCTTTTGCCTTCGCCTGAGCAGCAGCCTGGGCAGCAGCCTCCTCCTGAGCCTTTCTTGCAGCCTCGGCAGCCAGTCTTGCTTCTTCGGCAGCCTTTCTGCGGGCAGCTTCGGCAGCAGCCTCACGCGCCTTGGCTTCGGCTATACGACGGGCATTCTCCCTGGCAGCAGCCTCGGCAGCAGCTTTCTTGCGAGCCAGTTCCTCGGCACGTTTCTTGGCGGCAGCAGCGGCAGCGGCCTTCTTCTTAGCCTCGGCAGCAGCACGGGCACGAGCCTTGGCTACTTCCTGAGCAATCAAGCGGTCAATCTGAGCGTTGATTGCCGCATCTTTCTGACGCTGGTCGGCAATGACAGCCTGAATGGTCTTCTGCTGTTTCTGCAGTCCCTGCACCATCTCCTGCTGCTGGGTCTGCTTACCTTCCAATGCCGTCTTCTCCTGCTTACCCTTATATAATAAGGTGTTCTTATGTCCCTTTACATGCTGCAACTGCTGGTGCTTCTCGTTCACCTGCTTCTGCTTAGCCTTTACAGCCTCGCCCTGCACCTTCTGATAGGAAGAATACTGGCGGATGAAGGAAAGACGGCGATACATCTGTGTCAAATTCTTGGCACTGAAGATGAACATCAGCTTGTCCTGAACCGTATGATGACGGCTCATATAGCGCATGGAACGGATATACTTGTTCTTGCGGTCCTGCAACTGTTGCTGAAGCGTTTTCAACTGTGCCTGCAGAATGCCGATATTGCCGTCAATATGATGAATATCCTTCTGGATACCGTCAATCTTCTTCTGACGCTGGTCTATTTCTCCGTTCAGCACCATCAGGTCTTCAAGACGTTTCTTCACATCCGCCTTATTTCTCTGCAAAGCCTGCTCCTGTTCTCTGATCTTCTTCCGGATAGAAGCGCGCTGTCCCTGCAAACCTCGGATAGAGGCATTGCTATAGGTTGCCGCCTTGCGTTCTGCTCTGGTTGGCGCAGCTGGTGTGTATGTCTTTCTGGCCGCATGACTTCTGCTGTTCGTCTTTCTGGCAGGAGTAGCAGCCTTCTTTTTCGCAGTTACGGCAGTCTTTCTCACCGGCTTCTTCTGGGCAGAATGCTTCTGCGCAAAAGGTGCGAGCGAGAAGGTGATTGCCATGATGAATAATAAGATTCGCTTCATTTCTTGTATTAAAAACCCATGTTCTATAATTTCAAACTCTTGATGAGCATCTACATACTCAATATCTTGTTGAGCACATCTGTTGGAGATATCTGCTTGTATTTGCCCGAAATCTCGGTCTGAGTGCTCCATTTGCTGTCGGTCTTCACCTGATTCAATTCCAGACTGATCTTAGCCTCCTGCTTTTTCCTGGTAGCAGTAGTGGTCATCGCCAGATTCAGGGAGGCAGGGAACATCTTGACGCCTACACTCTTGAAGTTGCCGTAGTCGACGTGGAGATTGGAGGTGCCGTTCTGAGCACTCTTATAGACAACATCTGCAGCTGTGATACGGCCGGTAGTGCGGTTGGCTGTCCAGGCATAGGTCATATTGCCGTTCCTGAAACTAACCGGCACAGCATCTCCTGCCACATCCAGTCTGGCATCAAACTTCTTCAGGTCTGATTCCTTTACAGTCCTTTCGCCCGGCAGGAGCAGCTGGTTCCAGAAGAGAGCCTGCAGAGAATAGAAGGAGATGCCCTGCTTCTTGAGGAAGTCTACCTGGGTATAATCTGCCTTGATATATTCCTTGTGCAGACGGTCGATGATAAGTACATGGTCGGGAGTAAACTCCAGACGGCCCACCTCTGTACCCAAGATAGGAATAAAGAGCTGGATGCGGATGATTTCATCCTTACGCATGCTCAGTTTGCCCGGCACAGTAATGTCCTTATCACCAGCCTGGAGAGTAAACGACATGTTGCCTACAATATTCCTGGTATACACCTGATTGTCTGAAACCTTCTGGACGAAAGCCAACTTCCTGAGCGTCTCACTCTGACGAGAGCCAGAACCCTTGGTGGCATTCTCTTTCTGATGACTGGCTGATGAGGAGCCAGAGCCCTGTACATTCTTGCTGGTTCCGCAAGAACCGAGGAGCAGGATGCTGCAGGCTGCGGCAAGCAGCATCATCTTATTCTTCTTCATTGTATATTTCATCTTTACTGATTTTTCTATTATCCGTTTATTTCTTCTTACCTTTTCTAACTGACTTCTGCGTAGCGGCAGGTTTCTGCTTTGGCGCATTACGCTTCTTCAGTTCTTCTTCGGTAATATATTGTCTGTTCTTAATCTTCCATGCCAGCACCTCAGTCTGGTTCTCGCCGGTATAGGCTTTCTTCCAGAAATCTACGGATTCATCGGCCATACCATTCATATAATAGATATCGCCGGCATGCTCAATAATCGTACTGTTATCTGCGGTAGAATCACGGTTTTTGAGTGCCTGGTCTATATAGATCTTGGCATCAGCATAGCGTTCCTCCATAAAGAGAATCCAAGCATAGGTATCCAGATAAGTACCGTTGTTCGGCTCTGCCTTGATGGTCTTGTAGCTCATCGACTCAGCCTTATGCAGGTCAACGCCCTTCTCGCTCAGATAGTAGGCATAGTTGTTCAGCGCCATCACGTTGTCATCTTTCCATTGCAGGCAGGAGTCGTAAGCCGCAAAGGCTTCCTGCTCTTCACCTTTCTTATGAAGGATATCGCCGGTTACGGCATAGAGGTCGGATACCAGATCAGCCGGCGACTGTGCATTCACCTGCGCCAATCCGAGACGGAACTCACGGAGCGCCTCGTCTTCCTTATCTTTCTGATAATACGCCATTCCACCGAAGTAATAGAACACCATTTCTTCGGGATTATACTCCTGAGCCGCCTTACATTGCTGGGAAACCAGGTCATATTTCTTCTCGTTCCAGAGCATCTGTACGAGTTGCATTCTGGCATTCACGTTATCCGGAGCTATGGTAAGCACCTTTTCGAAGGCACGGCAAACAGAGTCGGCCGGCATCTTCTTCAAACTCATATAAGCAGCTCTCATCTCTGCCACTTCGGCTGACGGATGAGCCACGTTGAGCGCCTTGTCAAACTGCGCAATCACCTTGGTAGAATCGCCACCTTCGCTCTCGTTCTTCTGAATGAAAGAGCGGTACATCATCACCTTGGTCTCCAGATTCGATTTCGGACTCATCAATATCTTATCGAGCATCTGCCCGGCAAGCTGCTCCTGATGGGTAGCATTATAATAGTCGTAAAGCGACATCTGGGCATAGGAGTTGTCAGGTTCTTCCTTCAGCACATCGGTAAAGCACTTGTAGGCTTCCTTCTGGCGGTCGTGCTGTACGAGCCAGTTGCCCAGCATCGTCTTGTACTGCATATCCAGCGGATGCTGGTCTACCAGCGACTTCAGTTCCTGATAGGCAGCCTTCTTGTCGTTCATCAGTTCATAAACTCTCATTTTAGAGAGGGTAAACTGTTCGCTTTCACCTTCTTCCACCTCGAGACGCGAAATTGTTTTGAGTACTGATTTATAATCCTTATTCTGGGAATAAAGCTGAACCAGGATGCGGAGGGCATCGGTATTATCGTGTTTTTTGGCATACAGATTCTCATAGGCATCGATGGCAAGATCGTATTTCTGGCTACCTATATAATATCTGCCCAACTGCTCTGCATAGGTCTGGTTTTCGGGATTCAGTTCTATTGCCTTCTGCATATAGGCAAGTGCCAGGGAATCCTGCTTGAGCTGAGAATAGAAAAGCGACTCATAGAAATAGGTTTCAGACGCCTTCGGGTCAATCTTCCGGGCATGCTCAAAGAGATCGAAAGCTGCCGAATAATTGCCGGCAGCCTGCTGGCGCGCTCCCTCCAGGAAGAAATAGTTGTAGCGCTGGCGGTCGGTCGGAGAGAGATGATCCTCCTGAACCGCCGGCTTCTGAACCGGCTGCACCTTCTTCTTACGGGCAAGCGACGGCATGGCTACCGAACCCAGCAAGACCAGCCCCATTGCCCAACTGATATTTCTAAGATTCATCTTCACGATTCTAATCCTTTCTATTCTATCTTTAATAATCTGTTATTTTACACCCGTATGACCGTATCCGCCGGCTCCACGTTCGGTTTCATCGAGTTCATTAACCTCGATGAAATCGCATTGTTCGTGCTTAGCCAGGACCATCTGGGCTATACGTTCGCCATCGTTGATAACGAAATCCTCTGTAGAGAAATTGATGAGCAGAACCATGATTTCACCGCGATAATCGGCATCGATGGTTCCCGGCGTATTCAGCACGGTAATGCCATGCTTCAAAGCCAGACCGCTGCGAGGACGGATCTGCGCTTCATAACCTGCAGGCAAAGCCATATAAAGACCGGTTGGCACCAGTCGTCGCTCCATAGGATGAAGCACGATTGCCTCATCGATGTTTGCACGCAAATCCATGCCGGCACTCTGAGGTGTGGCAAACGCAGGTAGAGGCTGATGCCCCTTGTTGATAATCTGTACTTTTATCATGACTTCTTCTTTTTTATCTGTGTCTGAGTTTAATAATCTGCAAAAATAAGCAATTTTGATGGAATAAATGAATTTTTGAGGATAAAAACATGTAATTTATCATATTTTATTTTGATTTGTGCTTACTTTAGTGTATTTTTGCGCTACAGAATCAAGTAATACAATAATATGGAATGGAAACAACTTATATCCAACAAGCGTTTCGGACAGGAGCATAAGCATGCCGAGCGCTATGATGATCGCTCTGAATTCAAGCGCGATTACGACCGTCTTATCTTTTCATCGGCATTCCGCCGCCTGCAGAACAAGACGCAGGTTTTCCCTTTGCCGGGCAGCATCTTCGTTCACAACCGCCTCACCCACAGTCTGGAGGTGGCGAGTGTGGGCATGTCGATAGGTAACGACATTTCCCGACACGTCATCCAGAAGCGGCCTGAACTGAAGGATACGCTCGTCGAGGAGATAGGTACCATCGTAAGTGCAGCCTGTCTGGCACATGATTTGGGCAATCCGCCTTTCGGTCATTCCGGCGAGAAAGCCATCCAGACTTTCTTCTCTGAAGGACCGGGTCAGAAGATAAAATCAATGGTTTCATCGGAGTTTTGGGATGATATTACGCATTTCGAAGGCAACGCAAATGCCTTCAGAATCCTGACCCACCGGTTCAAGGGGCGCCGTCAGGGTGGTTTCGTCATGACCTATTCCATGCTTGCTTCCATCGTAAAATACCCGTTTGCAAGCTGTCTTGCCGGCGACCACGGCAAATTCGGCTTCTTTGCTTCAGATGCGGATTCTTATAGGAAAATTGCCGATGAATTGGGCATTTTGTGCAAATCTGCACCGGGTGAGCCTCTCAAATACGCCCGCCATCCACTTGTATATATGGTAGAAGCAGCCGACGATATCTGCTACGAAATCATGGACATTGAAGACTCCCATAAGCTCAAGATTCTTTCCTTTGCCGAGACGGAGCACTTGCTGCTGAGTTTCTTCGATGAAGATATCCAGCAGAAGATACGCCAGCGCATTATCGACGAAGAACTGACTGACGAAAACGAGAAAGTGGTTTACATGAGAGCCAGCGTCATCGGCAAACTGGAGAACGAATGTGTGGCAGCCTTCCTGGCTCACGAGGAGGAAATCCTTGCCGGAACTTTCGAGGGCAGTCTCATCGACCATATTTCCGAGCGCCAGAAAAAGGCATACAAGGAATGTGAGAAGATCTCCTACTCTAAGATTTACCAAAGCAAGCCGGTACTTGACATAGAACTGTCGGGTTATAAAATCATGGCAACTCTGATGGAGGTTTTCATCGAGGCAGCCGTCAACCCATCGCGCTTCTACTCCAAGCAGCTCTTGCGCCGGGTAAGCAGCCAGTACGATATAGAGAACGAGAATCTGGAGGAGCGCATCATGGCGGTAATTGATTACATCAGCGGCATGACCGACATCTATGCGCTCGACATCTATCAGAAGATCAACGGAATCAGTCTGCCTATTGTATAAGGGAAGCGGTGTTCAAACTGTCCATATTGCAATTCATTTTAAAAACACCCCGTATAACGGCATGTTGGTGATATTAGCCTGCTGACGATAAGGCAACATAGAATAACGGATGGCTGAAATATCCGGATGCTCCATCAGATAATGATGAAGGGAGGTTGCCTTGACGCTTGTACCCCCTTTTACCTCAATAGGCAATAAGACACCATCACGCTGAATCAGAAAATCCATTTCCATTCGAGAAGTATCGGAACTGTAATAATAGATATGCTGCAATCCGGATGCAAGCAACTGCTGCAACACATACTGTTCCGTAAAAGCTCCTTTATATTCGGTAAATACCGCATCACCCAAAAGTACCTCCTTGGCAGACGTATCAGCCATGGCGCCCATCAACCCGCAATCGCATAAAAAGAGCTTAAACGCCGATAAATCTTCATAAAACTTCAGAGGCAACTCCGGCTTCGATACCTTTGTTATCTTATACACCAGTCCAGCATCCACCAGCCACTGGATGGCAAGTTCAAATTCCTTGGCCCTACCGCCCTTCTTCAATACACCATAGACAAACTTTTTGTTCTCCTTCGACAACTGCCCCAGAATAGATTGCCAAACCATATCAATTCGGGGCACTTCCTGTGATGGAGCATGCTTGGAGAAATCACTGGCATAGTTGGAAAGAATCTCGTTCTGCAGGCTGCGCACCTGATTGAGCAACTTATTTTCAGCAAAAGCCTTTACCACTTCGGGCATGCCACCTACATAATAATATTGTCGCAGCAAGTCTTTTAGTTTTTCGTGAAAAGCATTCATCAGTTCATAATCATGGCTGTGCATCAGCTTCAGCAACTGCTCCTCGCCCATTGCCATGAGAAATTCCTCGAAATCCATCGGAAAGAGACGCAAGGTCTGCACCTTGCCTACAGGAAACGAGACTCCTGCATGCAAAGCGACTCCCAGCAAAGAACCAGCTACTACAATATGATATTCCGGGGCATCTTCACAGAAATATTTCAAAGCCTCTAAAGCCTGCGGGAATGCCTGCACTTCATCCAGAAAAATAAGAGTTTTGCCTGGAATAATATCTACCCCAGTCAAAGCACTTAAGCCCTGAATGATTCTGGCGACATCAAAATCACCCGAATAGATAGCTTGCAGGTTTACATTCCTATCGCAACTTACGTAAGCCAGACTATCAAATTCCTGCCTACCGAATTCCTTAAGGACATAAGTCTTTCCACATTGTCGTACACCATTAAGAATCAATGGCTTGTGGTGCTCCTGACTCTTCCATTCCAGAAGCTGTTCATATACCTTTCTCTTCATATCTTTACACTTTTAGACACATAAAAATGCCAGAACGATACACTTTTCGACACATAAAAACAAGCTATCGTTACACTTTCTGACACATAAAACCTGCGCAAAGATACACTTTTCGACACATAAAACCAAAATTCCGCTGCCTTTTCCGAGATTCATTAAGACTATTTAACCGAGGCAAGCAGTTTTTACAGAAAACAAAAATCCCATGTTTCTATTGCCAATAAGCAATAAGAACATGGGATTCTGCGGTATAGCCTAGATATTTTTTTCCTTATAAATCAAATTATTGGCTCCGCTCGTAATCTTCAGAGCCTCAGGATGTTCCTTAATAAAACTATTGATGTGGCGAACTCGCTTCTCTTCCAAAATCTCATCGATGGCGATAAGGATACCGGTCTCCTCCACATCACCAAAACCATAGTTGATGGCAGTACCGAAAAGCTTCATCGTAGGACTCAGACTCATGTAGGCATTAACAAGAGGAGGGATATTATAACCCAACTTGCGAACTTCACGGTTCAGGATACGATAGTCTGCCTTGAAGTCATCTTCTGTAAAGATAGCAGCCAAATCACTCTCTGGAGTATCTAATTTCAGCGGTTTCATCGGGATTACGAGGTTCTCCTTGTCATCAAAATGCTTCTTGAGGAAATAGAGAATCATGTCGCGGCCACGACGGATGTAAGACGGATACATCGTCATCTTGCCGAAGAAATATTTTACATCCGGATAGAGAACCGTCAAAGCACCCAAACCATCCCAGAGATTGTCGAGAGCAAAGATGCTCTTGGTGTTGGTACGCACATTCTGATATTCGAGCGAAACGAAGGAACGGCCCAACTCTACGGTATAAGGCATATACTCCTTGAGAAACTTGTCGGAAAAATGGAACATGTGGCTGGTTGCCAGCTTAGGCTGTCCCTTCTCATCGAGCAGCCAGTCCTTACCCAGGAGATAACGGTAACCGCCGATAATCTCACCGGCTTCAGGATTCCAGACAATCAGCTGCTTGTAACAGTTGTCACCAAAGTCGAACTCATCAAGATCCATAGATTTGCCCGTTCCGCCTCCCGCTTCGCGGAAAGCGATTTCACGAAGTCGACCAATCTCTTTCAGCACATTAGGCGAATCATTTGCCGTAACGATGTAAATCTCGTTATGGCTCTTATTGGTCATTCTCAGTTGTTTGTCGGGTGTAAGCTCGCTCTTCAGGAGCTCACGGTCAATCGGTTGGATGATTTCTTCTTCCATATTACTCTTCTTCTATGCTATGATTCTACGATTTCGTTAATATAAAACAATTCTTCCGGGTTTTGCAAATCATTAAAGTTCATAAACCCTGTCTTCAACATACTGCGCCCATTCGGTAGCCGACTTGCTCTTATCAAAAGTCTGCCAAGGAATCGGTTTGCCGATGGAGATGCGGAAATGCTTGCCCACATTCCTGTACATCTCGTCAACCAGGAACAGCATGGCAAGATTGAACGGCAGATACTTGTCGCTAAATCGGGCGATGCGGTAGAAACGCTCAGAGTTGCGCCCTCCGAAATGGATAGGCACTACATCGCGCTGATATTCTACACTCTTAGAGATAAACGTCTTCTTCCAAGGCAGGTCGTGAATAGTTCCATCCTTGCGCTTGCGGCTGTTCAAGCCTGCCGGAAACATCAGCATGTGGTTGTCACTCTTGAAGCCCGCCTCCACCATACGTGGGAAATCGCGGCTCTGGCGACCCGTCTTGTTGATGCCGATACTTACAGGTTTCAACCCCGGCAAGTTGAGCAGAAGATCATTCACCAGATAGCGGAACTTGCCATCATAGTGCTTGCCGATGATGGAACCGAGACATACACCGTCCTGTCCGCCCAGAGGATGATTGGAAACAAAGGTATAGAGTTTGCCGTCGTTCTTGTCAGGCAGGTTTTCCAAGCCTACGATTTCAACATCCATCTTCAGATAGCGCACACATTCGGTGAGCCATTCAGTACCCGAAAGGCCACGGCTCTCCCACAAGAACCTGTTCACCTCGTCCTCGTGAATAATCTTCTTGAGCCAGGAAACCAGGAAGCGCGGTACGAATTTCACCTTGTTTCCCATCTTGCTCTTAAGAATCTTATCTATGTCTATCGTTTTCTCTATTGATTCACTCATGTTTGCTAAAACTTATATAAGTTAGTGCAAAAGTAACTCAACTTTTTCAAATACGTGCCATTTTTTCCAAAAAAATAGCAAAAAAGCGAAAATTTATTAGTTTTTTTAAACTATCACGACAAATCGAGCCCATTTTGCACGTATTTTTGCAAAAACATCACACTTGATGAGAACAAAAAGGCGATGCCCGAAATTGGAAGGTGAAGTTGACCAAAAACAACTTTTTCATTAAGTTTTATAAATTTTGTGGGAAAATGTAAGGCTATATGGAGATTTTTATGTACCTTTGAACCCAAATTTATACACTAATAAGTACGCACGCAATATTATAACGCGATAAGACAGCAAAAAGATATATGATAAAGACAGCAGAAACATATCACGTACCGGTGCTCCTCAAGGAGAGCGTTGACGGGTTGAACATACAGCCAGAAGGCATCTATGTAGACGTAACCTTCGGTGGCGGCGGACATTCCAGAGAGATTCTGTCGCGCCTGACGGAGGGAGCGCACCTGTACAGCTTCGACCAGGACGCCGATGCAGAACGCAACGTGGTGGCAAACGAGAACTTCACCTTCGTATGCTCCAACTTCAGATTCCTGAAAAACTGGATGCGCTACTACGGGGTAGGCGGACTCGACGGACTGTTAGCCGACCTGGGCGTATCGAGCCACCACTTCGATGACAAGACCCGCGGTTTCTCCTTCCGTTTCGACTCCCCACTCGACATGCGCATGAACAAACGTGCGGGCAAGACTGCTGCCGACATCGTAAACGAATATGACGAAGGTGCCCTTGCCGACATCTTCTACCTATACGGTGAGCTGAAGAACTCGCGCCGTATCGCCTCGGCACTCGTCAAGGCAAGAGCCGAGAAGCCCATCCTCACCACCAAAGACTTCATGGCAGCCGTAGAGCCCCTCTTCAAGCGGGAACGCGAGAAGAAAGACATGGCAAAACTCTTTCAGGCGCTGCGCATAGAAGTGAACCACGAGATGGACGCCCTGAAAGAGATGCTCCGCTCAGCCACGGCACTTCTGAAACCGGGAGGCCGACTCAGCGTCATCACCTATCACTCGCTGGAAGACAGAATCGTAAAGAACATGATGAAAGCGGGCAATGCAGAAGGCAAGATAGAGCAGGACTTCTTCGGAAGAATAGAAACCCCTTTCAAACTCGTGAACAACAAGGTTATCGTTCCCGATGCCGACGAGCAGGAAAGAAACCCTAGGAGCAGAAGCGCCAAACTAAGAATAGCAGAAAAGAAATGATAAACGATAAAGACATAAACATCAGCGAGAAGCCTATAGCCGAAGAAAAGGCACAGGCGTCACAGGAATCGCCGAAGCAGGAAACTCCGCAGCAGGAGCCACAGCATCAGGAGGCTCCACAGGCTTCGCTAAAGGAAGTGATTGCCAAGCAAGCCATTGAGGAAGAGGCTTCAGGATCATCGAGCTTTACGCTGCGAAAGATTCTGGGTGGAGACATTCTTACCGCACAAATCATACGCCGGCAGATATGGCTCGTTATCCTCATCGTGTTTTTTGTCATTATCTACATATCCAACCGATACAATATCCAGAACGATATCATCGAGTTGGACAAACTGCAGAAAGAACTGCAAGACACCAAATACAAAGCGCTGTCTACAAGCAGCCAGATAACAGAGAAGAGTCGTGAAAGTAATGTGCTCGACATGCTGAAAAACAACAAAGACAGCGTGCTGCACATCGCTACCCAACCTCCATACATCATAAACGTACCCGAAGAATGAGCAGCAAATTTGATCACAAGAAAGTAATGCCCCGCTACAGCGCCATCGCTATCATCATGACGATTTTCGCCATAGCCGTAGTGGGTAAAGCGCTCTACATCATGACCGCCAAGCATGATTACTGGATGAAGG
>ENA-OOWN01002451-OOWN01002451.1-human-gut-metagenome-genome-assembly--contig:-NODE-2451-length-11416-cov-3.361940_pt1 | contig 11416 bp, 8 predicted proteins | sample MGYA00241406_ERZ501319 | MGnify/ENA primary metagenome ERZ501319 (study PRJEB25962, sample SAMEA2042734) | human gut metagenome | biome: human gut; feature: human-associated habitat; material: faeces... | reverse complement strand
GCTGCCCAAACCCGCAAGCCTTTAAAAAGGCTTGACCTAAATTTTAAAATTATTTGCTTTAAACTGTGCACTAAACCGTAATAAAAAAATACGGACTGCACACAAAATGCAGTCCGTAAATATTTGAATTATGTGATTTGATTATTTAATAGCCTCAAATGCTTCCTGTAAATCGAAGAGAATATCATCAATATGCTCTGTACCGATTGAAAGACGAATTGTATTTGGCTTAATGCCCTGCTCTGCAAGCTCCTGCTCGTTAAGCTGTGAGTGTGTTGTTGATGCGGGATGAATAGCAAGTGACTTAACATCTGCTACATTTGCAAGAAGTGAGAATACCTGGAGATTATCAATGAACTTCTTAGCGTCTTCTTCTGTACCCTTGATTTCAAAAGTAAATATTGAACCGCCACCGTTAGGGAAGTACTTATCATAAAGTGCCTTATACGGTGAGTTTGGAAGTGATGGGTGGTTTACGCTCTCAACCTGTGGGTGATTTACAAGGAATTCAAGAACTTTCTTTGTGTTTTCTACATGACGCTCAACACGGAGTGAAAGTGTTTCAAGACCCTGCAAGAAAATGAATGCGTGGAACGGAGAGATTGTAGCACCTGTGTCACGGAGAAGAATTGCTCTGATGTATGTTACAAATGCAGCACCCGGAGCAGCCTGTGTAAATACAGCACCGTGGTATGATGGGTTTGGCTCTGCAAACTGTGGGAATTTACCTGATGCAGCCCAGTCAAACTTACCGCTCTCAATAATTACACCGCCGATTGCCGTACCGTGACCGCCGATGAACTTTGTAGCTGAATGAACAACGATGTCTGCACCGTACTCAAACGGTCTTACAAGGTAAGGGGTTGCAAATGTGCTGTCAACAACAAGCGGAATATTGTGTGCGTGTGCAATCTTTGCGAGAGCCTCAATATCAATAAGGTTAGCATTTGGATTGCCGAGTGTTTCAATGTAGAGAGCCTTTGTATTCTCGTCAATAGCGTTTTCAAAAGCACCATCTTCATCAGGATCAACAAATGTTGTTGTAATGCCGTAAGCAGGAAGTGTGTGTTCGAGAAGGTTATATGTGCCGCCGTAGATTGTCTTTGCGGCTACGATGTTCTCGCCTGCTTTAGCAAGAGCCTGAATTGTATATGCGATTGCAGCTGCGCCCGAAGCTACTGCAAGAGCGGCTGTACCACCCTCAAGAGCTGCAATTCTCTGCTCAAAAATATCTTCTGTAGGGTTTGTAAGTCTGCCGTAGATGTTGCCTGCATCTTTAAGTGCAAAACGATCTGCGGCGTGCTGGCTGTTGTGGAATACATAAGAAGTAGTTGCGTAAATCGGAACTGCTCTTGCATCTGTTACCGGGTCTGCTGATTCCTGTCCTACATGAAGCTGAAGTGTTTCAAAGTGTAATTTTCTATCTTTTAATGTGCTCATTTTATTTACCTCTTTCAATAATTAATTTAGTTTGTTACAATGTTATAATAAAAATAATGTAGTAATGTATTTGTTGCGTCAGCAACAACATCCAGAGGTACTGCACATTCGTCCGTATCGGTAGTTCTGTCTTAATAGATTTACAAATAATAGAAGCATTAGAATTCTCCTTTGCTAAAACTTACTAATTACATAGGTTTAATGTGATTGTATATTATCATATAATTTACCCGTTGTCAATACTATTTTTTAAATTTTTAAAAATATATTTGTTTAGTAGGTTTTTAGAGCAAAATTTGCCGGTTTTATAACATATTTGTAGGATTATAAGCGACCAATATACATATAGAAAGATAATTAAAATATAAATCGGATAAAAAACGACTTGAAAACCTACTAAATATATGTTATTATTATGTTATAGATGAATGCTATATTTTTGCAAATACTTAGTAAAAGGTGGTGTTAATTTGAAAATTTCTACAAAGGGAAGATACGCACTGCGAATGCTTATAGATTTGGCAATGCACCAGAATGACGGTTACATTGCACTTAAGGATATTGCGGCTCGTCAGAATATTTCCAAAAAATATCTTGAGCAGATTATGCCTATTCTTAATAAAGCCGATGTGTTACTTACAAACCGTGGATTTCAGGGTGGATACCGCCTTGCAAGAACTCCCGACCAATATACGGTAGGCGAGATTCTCCGCATTACAGAGGGCAGCCTTGCTCCTGTAGCCTGTCTTGACCACACTCCGAATAACTGCCCTATGAGCGAGGAATGCATTACTTTGCCTGTATGGCAGGGACTTAATGAGGTTATTACAAAGTATCTTGACGGCATCACTATTCAAGACATTATTGACCGTCAGACTGAGAGCATCGGCAATGACTATGTAATATAATAGTATATAAGTTTATAGAAAAAATTATAAAGCCATCTTTGATTTTATCAGTCAAAGATGGCTTTGTTTGTTAATTAGTTTTTTATTGTTTAGGCAAATAATGTTTTAACACACAAAGTTTAGTTTTGAAAATTTAGCTTTTGCGTTACTTTGTTGCCTGAACGATAATCAGCTAAAGCGTAAATTTCTCCCAAAAACTTTTGATAAAAGCCCAAAATAACAGACCACAAAGCCGAAGTAAAATTCCGTCTTTGTGGTCTGTTAAAAAATTCCTAAATAATTTATTACAGGGGATAGATATTAAAAATTATTTATCTGAGAACATTGGAGTTGAAAGGTAACGGTCGCCTGTATCGGGAAGAAGTGCTACAATTACCTTGCCCTTATTTTCAGGACGCTTAGCAAGCTGAGTTGCCGCATATACAGCCGCACCTGAAGAAATACCTACGAGTACACCCTCGGCACGAGCGATTGCCTTGCCCGTTGCAAATGCGTCATCGTTTTCTACTGCGAAAATTTCGTCATATACATTAGTATCAAGTGTTTCAGGAACAAAGCCTGCGCCGATACCCTGAATTTTGTGAGGACCTGCAACACCCTTTGAAAGAACAGGTGATGTAGCCGGTTCAACTGCAACGATTTTTACATTTGGATTTTTTGACTTAAGATATTTACCTACACCTGTTACGGTACCGCCTGTACCTACGCCTGCAACAAAAATGTCAATCTTGCCGTCTGTATCCTCCCAGATTTCAGGACCTGTTGTTGCAAAGTGAGCGGCAGGGTTTGCCTGGTTTACGAACTGACCCGGAATAAAGCTGTGCGGAATTTCACTTGCAAGTTCGTCAGCCTTTGCGATAGCGCCCTTCATACCTTTTGCACCGTCAGTAAGAACAAGTTCTGCGCCGTAAGCCTTAAGAAGATTTCTGCGTTCGATACTCATTGTTTCAGGCATTGTAAGAATAATTCTGTAACCTCTTGCGGCTGCTACCGCTGCAAGACCGATACCTGTGTTACCGCTTGTAGGCTCAATGATTACAGAATCAGATGTAAGCAAGCCTTTTTCTTCCGCATCATCAATCATAGCCTTTGCTACTCTGTCCTTAACACTTCCTGCCGGATTAAAATATTCAAGCTTTGCAAGTACAGGTGTGTCAAGTCCCTGTGCAGCAGAGTAATTATTGAGTTTCATAATAGGTGTTCTGCCAATGAGGTCAGTGATTTTCTCGTAAATTTTCATAATGCATTCTCCTTTATAATATAATGTTTATAGTAATGTCCGTAATTGAAATTCAATCCTTATTAAACCTACATAAATTATAGGTATTATTATAGCACCGCAATATTGCATTGTCAACACTTAAATATAAATATTTCCGAAAAAAATAATAAATATCGAATTTTTAATGCTGATATGCAATATGTATAGAAATACAACGGGATTTTTTATAAACAAAATTTTAAATACAATTGCAAACTTTTACAATATATGTTAAAATTAGAGCAATAATAAGCAAACGGATTTACCGTGAAATTTAAAAGAAGGTGTATAACTTTGAAAAAATGTTTTTCGATTGTACTGACTGTACTTATGGCGGTGATAGCTTTTACAGCTTTTTCATCAGTTAATGCTGTTTCTGTCGAAAGTAATCAATCGGTACATACTAACCAAACAGCGGACTTAGGAATACCTCCGCTTGACTTCGGCGATTCAAATGACTATGACAGCGGCGGTTCTGATTGGGGCGGCAGCTCTGACTGGGGCGGCAGTTCCGATTGGGGTGACAGTTCTGATTGGGACAGTTCAGACCACAGCAGTTCCGAAAGCAGCGGAGAAGGTCTTGGATTTGGCGGAACGTTAGTTGTTTTCCTTGTAGTTATCGGTATAGTTGTTTACGGCATGATAAGGAGCAAAAAGGACAGCAAAAGAACAACTAAAAGAACAACTACTACTGTTGGCAGATCACAGACAATTCAGCAGTCGGCAGGCAGAAATATTACACTTCCTGACCGTACGGCACAGATTTCAGACCTTATCAAGCAGAATGATCCGAACTTCTCGGCAGAAGATTTCCTATCATTCTCAAGATATGTATATGTTACCATTCAGGACGCTTGGAGCAAGCGTGACCTTTCACCTGTAAGAATTTATTTACACGATAATCTCTACAATCAAACTCAAAAACAGATTGATCGCAAGATTGCAAACGGCGTAATCAATAAGATTGAAAATGTAGCCGTAAGTACAGCTTATCTTACAGCGTATCGCAGAGATAAAGAATTTGAGTATGTTACAGTTTATCTCAATGCCCGTCTTACAGACTATGAGATAAACGAAAAGACCGGTCAGGTTCTCCGTGGAGATCCTAATGCAAGATACGAGTTGAGATACACACTTCGCTTTGCCCGTAATGCAGGCATTAAGACCACAAGTGCAAACAGTCAGACGCTTAAGTCACACAGTTGCCCGAATTGCGGTGCTCCTCTTGAAATGTCAAGTTCCGGCAAGTGCGAATACTGCGGAAGTACAATTACAACAGGTCAGTATTCATGGGTACTCAGCGAATATTCTTCTATTCGTAACGATACTGTTGACCAAGGCATTTATATTGAAAAAGATAACAATGCTCAAAACAATACAAATAATAATCAGTAATTTTTTATTGCTGTTCGGGACCGGGATTTTTCCGGTCCCGATTTTTGTATTTAATCTGTAAATATTTTTTTATATAATGGCAAAATAAAGCTATAAACAAAGTTGTTTTTTACATAATGTATCAAATACTTGCATTTTTTTAACTTGTGTGTTATATTGTAAATGATTTGTTAATCAATATTTCTAAGTACAAGGTGATATTATGGATTACAAAATTATTGCACTTGACATTGACGGTACTCTGACTAACTCTCAAAAAGAGATTACTCCACGCACTCGATACGCTATTATTGATGCTCAAAAAATGGGCAAAAAGGTTGTAATCGCTTCGGGCAGACATCCTATGGGGATTCAGAGCATTGCAAGAGATTTATTGCTTGACCGCTATGAGGGTTATATTATGGCTTTCAACGGAGGAAAAATTCTTGATTGTACTACCGGACAAACTATTGTAAGTAAGGATTTTCCGAAGGAATACCTTTCCGACATACTCGGTGTGTTGAAAGAATCAAATCTTTCTGTTCATACCTATGATGATAAGAAAATCATTACAGGCGGCACTTTGAATGATTATTCAAATGTTGAAAGAGATATTCTCAAAATGGAAATGGTTGTTGTGGAAGATTTTGCGGCGAATATTCCTGAAAAAATCAATAAACTTTTACTTTCGGGCGAACCTGCCGAAATTGATAAATATAACGAAATTCTTGCAAAACGCTACGACGGTTTGCTTGATGTGTATAAGAGCGCACCGTACTTCCTCGAGATTATGCCTTTCGGCGTAACAAAGGGTTCTATGCTGCCTATGCTGCTTGAAAAACTCGGTTTTACAAACGAAGAGATGATTGCTTTTGGCGACAATTACAATGATATAACTATGATTGGTTATGCGGGTCTTGGAGTTGCTATGGGCAATGCAGAGGAAGATGTAAAAAAGATTGCAAATTATGTCTGCGAGTCAAATGATGATGACGGAGTTGCAAAAACACTTGAAAAATATGTTTTGAAAAGTAATATATAATTTGCAGTTGTGATATATAAATAGTTGTGATTATATAAAAGCTCTCTGAATTTAATCGGAGAGTTTTTTGCTTTGTCGAAAAATCTGTCTGCTTTTTAAAAAAACGGCACTTTGTTCACTTTTTTGTATAAATTACATAAAACAAGTATTAAATGTTTGGAAGCACAGATTTCGAATAATTCTAAATCAGAAAAAAAATCGTTAATAACTACTTTATAATTATATGTAGATGTTAAATTTTGATTTTAACGGAAAATGGAGGAAAAGCTATGACAAAGGTAAAAAAACTCATTGCTTTAATGCTTGTTGTCTGCATTGCGGCAACAGTAGGTATTGTGTCGGTTTCGGCTGCTACTGTTGACGATGCTGAGTCAGTTCAGGCTAAATACGACGGTATTAAAGTGCATGTGTATTCTGAAGACGGCGCACCGAACATCTATTATTGGAACAGCCTTCCGCAGAATATCGCAACAGATTACCCCGGTCCTAAAATGACCGCCGAGGGTGATAACAGCTACTGCTACACATTCGACAATGTAACAAAAATCAATATGATGTTTGTTACAAACGGCACTCAGTCTGCTGAAACAACAAGAAACAGCGGCGAGTGGTGGTACAAAAACGGAAGATGGTCTTCTAAGTCTTGGAATGATTTTGATGACTGGAAGAGAACGGATCTTCGTGAAGATTCAATTTACTTTGTAATCACAACTCGTTTCTATGACGGTGATACAGGCAACAATGTTCATTGTTGGGACGACCAGCAAGCTAACAACCCTGATTCAGACCCTGCTTGGAGAGGCGACTTTAAGGGCCTTATCGAAAAACTTGATTACATCAAGGCTTTAGGCTTCAGTGCAATTTGGATTACTCCTGTTGTAACAAATGCGTCAGGTTATGACTACCATGGCTATCACGCATTCGATTTCTCAACTGTTGATGTTCGTTATGAGAGTGACGATGTTAAATATCAGGATCTTATCGATGCTGCACATGAAAAAGGTATGAAGATTATTCAGGACATAGTTATCAATCATACAGGTAACTTTGGTGAGGCTACTCTCGCGCCTATGTTTACAAAAGAGTATAGCACACTTAAGGATCTTGAATCTGTTAATTGTATGGTTCCGATTCCTGATTCGGATTTTGCAAAAACATTCCCTGACTATGACAGTCTTGCTCCGGGTTATCAGTATCAGGCAAGACTTAATATAATGAAGGATACTAAGGCTCTTGATTCAGGTTCACATGACACGGAAAATAACTATCATCATTATAAAGACCTTAGCTGGGAAAGTCCAACTGTACAGACAGGACAGATTGCCGGTGACTGCGTTGATGTAAACACAGAAAATCCAAAGGTTGCAGAGTATCTTAACAATGTTTACGGCGATTATATCAACATGGGTGTTGATGCATTCAGAATGGATACCGAAAAGCATGTATCAAGACTTACTCTTAACCAGTTCTATTTCCCATCATGGCTTAAGACAGGCGGAAAGAATTTCTATGTATTCGGCGAGGTTTGTACTCGTGTAAGCGAGTTTTGGAATCATAATATCCCTGCAATTTCTGCTCCTTTCTATACTTGGGCAGAAACAGACAGCAATTATATCAATGCTCTCGGCGATGATCAGCTTGAAAATGTAAACCTTACAAATGCTCACTATGCAAGCAATTCATCTACAAGTAATCAGCCAACTTCTGATAATGTTTATCTTAATGGTATTACATATCATACTCCTGATTACAGTAAGGGCAATGGCACAGGCGTTATTGACTTCCCAATGCATTGGAACTTCTCTACTGCCAGCAATGCATTTACCCGTGCTCTTGAAGAGGATCCATATTATAATGATTCAACATGGAATGTAACTTATGTTGACTCCCATGACTACGGTCCTGATATGGATACTCGTTATAATGGCGGTACTCAGGCTTGGGCAGAAAACCTTTCACTTCTCTTTACATTCCGTGGAATTCCATGTCTATACTATGGTTCAGAAGTTGAATTCCAAAAGGGTGTAAGTATAGACCTTGGTCCAAATGCTCCTCTTTCAACTTTAGGTCGTGCATATTTCGGCGATTATCTTGAGGGTGATGTTTCAGCTACTGATTTCGGTGAATATAGCGCATCGGGAACAGTTGCCGAAACTCTTAATTCTCCGCTTGCTGTTCACCTTAAACAACTGAATATGATTCGTAGGGCAGTACCTGCTCTCCAGAAAGGTCAGTATACAAAGGACAGCGAATATGTAACTGGTAATATGGCATTTATCCGCCGTTATACAAATTCAAGCGAAGGCGTAGACAGCCTTGCACTTGTAACTATTTCAGGCGGCGCTACATTCAAGAACATTCCTAACGGCAAGTATATTGACGCTGTTACAGGTGATGTTAAGACTGTTACAAACGGCACACTTACAGTAGGCAGTATCGGTAAAGCCAACATGAGATGCTATGTAGCTTGCGGTTCAGGCTTCACAGGCATTGACGGTAAGATCGGTACAAACGGTACATATCTTAAGTAATTAAATAATTAAATAATTATAATTACAACTAAGAGGATGGAGTAAAATTCATCCTCTTTTTGTATATATTTGCAGATAAATGAATATTTTTGCTAAAATGTATATAAATATGACATAATCTTAATTATAAATAAGACACTTTAAAGCATTTTGTATCTTTTCTTTTGCTTTAAAATGTGATATAATGTTCTTTAATGGTAATTATAAATTTACTAATCTTTATTGTAGGAAGTGATTTTGATGGGCAGTTATTCAGATAACACACCGGCTATCCATGACTTGGCACAAAAAATGATCTCAAATTCGATGATCGATACAAGTCTTTATTCAAAGTATAATGTTAAGAGAGGACTTCGTGACCTTGACGGTAAGGGTGTATTAACAGGCCTTACAGATATTTCCACAATTATCCAGAATAAAGAAGTTGATGGTAAGCTTGTTCCTTGCGACGGTGAGTTGTATTATCGCGGATATAATGTAAACGATATTGTCGGCGGTATTCTTGAGGATGATCGTTTTGGTTTTGAAGAAGTTGTTTACCTTCTTCTTTTTGGCGAAATGCCAAATGTCGCACAGCTTAAGGATTTTAAGGAATTGCTTGTAAAATACAGAACTTTACCGCAGAACTTTGTTCGTGATGTTATTCTTAAAGCACCGAGTGAAGATATGATGAACTCGATTGCTCGAAGCGTACTTACTTTGTTCTGTTACGATGATAATCCTAATGATACATCGGTAGATAATGTTCTTCGTCAGTGTATTCAGCTTATTTCAGTATTTCCGATGCTTTCGGTTTACGGTTATCATGCATATAACCACTATCTCCGTGACAAAAGCCTTTATATTCACCGTGCAGAGCCTACTATGTCCACAGCGGAGGTTATTTTGTCATTACTTCGTCCTGACAGAAAATACACACCGCTTGAGGCAAAAGTTCTTGATATGGCGCTTATTCTTCATATGGAGCACGGCGGCGGTAACAACTCTACATTTACAACTCATGTTGTAACTTCTTCCGGTACAGATACTTATTCGGCAATTGCAGCGGCTTTGGCATCTCTTAAAGGTCCTAAGCACGGCGGTGCAAATGTTAAAGTATTCTATATGTTTGAGGATATTAAAAAGCACATAAAAGACTGGAAAGATGACGAAGAAATTGCAGATTACCTTGAAAAAATACTCGAAAAGCAGACATTCGACAGAATGGGTCTTATCTATGGTATGGGTCACGCTGTTTATACAATTTCTGACCCTCGTCAGATAATTCTTAAAGGTGCTGTTCAGAAACTCGCTAAGGCAGAGGGTTACGATGAGGACTTTGAACTTTATGAGAGAGTAGAAAGACTTGCTCCGCAGGTTATCGGCAAAAAGCGTAAGATTTATAAAGGCGTTGCGTCCAATGTCGATTTTTACAGCGGACTGGTTTACCATATGCTTGGAATTCCGGAGCAGCTTTATACGCCGATCTTTGCCGCAGCGCGAATCGTTGGATGGAGTGCACATCGTCTGGAAGAGCTGATCAATGTGGATAAGATTATTCGTCCGGCATATATGCCACTGGCAGAGTATCGAGAATATAAAAATTTAAATGACCGATAGTGTTGACAAACTGCTATGTAGTATGTAAAATAAAGAAACAACTGATATGCTCAAATGACATATCAGACATTTCAAAGAGATATTTCTCAAATTGTACGATATTGTGTAAACTAGACATCAGGAAAAAAAGACTTGCGGAGGGTTGACCTATTATGGTACAGAAGAATATACGTTTTATGACTACAGGACAATTGATGACTTTTTGTAATGTTTGCCAGAAGATGAATGCAGATATTACGGTAAAGGATGTGACAGGACGTTTCGAGATCGATGCCAAATCGATCGTGGGACTGATGACGATAAGAATGGGAGAGAAGATGCATCTTCTGATCGAAGGCGAAGAGGAACATCTGGCTGACAGTTATTTTGAAAAATTTGACTGTACACCGGTTACGATTCCGTTCAGTTAAAGGCGGCACTGGATATGCCGGAGATATACGGAACAAGGAGCAGGAAGATGGAAGTTACCTATGATTATTACCGTATTTTTTATTATGCGGCAAAGTATAAAAGTTTCTCACAGGCGGCGACAATCCTGATGAGTAATCAGCCGAATGTAACGAGGGCAATCCACAATCTGGAAAGTCAGCTTGGATGCAGATTATTTATCCGGTCTAACCGGGGAGCAGAGCTTACACCGGAGGGAGAACGGCTTTATTCACATGTTGCAATTGCATACGAGCATCTGCATGCAGCAGAGCTAGAGCTTGAAAATGAAAAGAAGCTGGAACAGGGAACCGTAACGATCGGGGTAAGTGAGATTGCATTGCATTTGCTTCTGCTTCCGGTGCTGGGAGAGTTTAGAAGAAAGTATCCTAAAATCAGACTTCGTATTTCGAGTTATACAGCACCACAGGCGATACAGACGGTTCGGAACGGACTTTCAGATTTTGCGGTAGCATCTACACCGGCAGAGGTGAAAAAGCCTTTAAAGGCAACTCCGCTTCTTTCATTTAAAGAAATTCTGGTTGCGAATGCGGCGTACAAAGATATGTTTAAAGAACCGGTAAGTTTGAAAAAGCTGGTGGAGTATCCATTTATCTGCCTTGGGAAAAACACGTCAACTTATGATTTTTATACCAGATTTTTTCTGGAGCATGGAATTGCAATGACGGCAGATACCGAAGCAGCAACCATCGATCAGATTCTGCCGATGGTAAGACAGAATCTGGGAATCGGGTTTATTCCGGAACCGCTTGCACAGGAAGTGATCGAGCAAGGCATTGTCATTCAGGTTCCACTATTGGAAGAACCACCGGTA
>ENA-OOWN01002447-OOWN01002447.1-human-gut-metagenome-genome-assembly--contig:-NODE-2447-length-11425-cov-2.835708_pt1 | contig 11425 bp, 7 predicted proteins | sample MGYA00241406_ERZ501319 | MGnify/ENA primary metagenome ERZ501319 (study PRJEB25962, sample SAMEA2042734) | human gut metagenome | biome: human gut; feature: human-associated habitat; material: faeces... | reverse complement strand
AGATGTCCACATAAGGCAGAATGAATTCGATGCATTCCTTCGCCTCGGCGCCGGTCCACAAGTTCCCACGGAAGTTCACATCGAAGGAGATGATGGCCCCCTGTGCTTTAAAGCGCTTGATCATCTCAACAGCGGTAGCTCTCAGCTCCGGGCTGAGAGCCAGTGTGATGCCGCTGGTATGGAAGCAGCGGGTATCGCTGTAGATCTTGTCATCATAGTCATCAACGGTCAGCTTGTTGATGGAGGTATTCTTACGGTCATATACAATACGGGGTTTTCTGGGGTAAGCACCATTCTCATAGTAGTACACGCCCAATCTGGCATCCTTGTCATCATCGTATACCAGATAGTCATCGCTGACACCGCAGAGACGTACACGGTTCTTGATATATACACCCAGGTCATTGGCCGGAAGCTTGGAAATGATACCGCAGCGCAATCCCAGCATTGCCGCACCGGTAATGGCATTCAGTTCTGCACCTCCGGCCTGCTTGCTGAAGCTGTCGCCTCTGGTGATACGTTCGTTATCGGGCGGTGATAATCTCAGCATGATCTCTCCCAGGGAGAGCAGGTCAAATTCCTTTTTCTCAGTCAGTTCCATAATATAAACTCCCATCTGCATTTTTGCCAAATGTTGTATCGGAATCTCTCCGGTATTCCTCACAGTGTGCCATTGAAACCCCTTACATTTTCTCTTTACATTTGTACTATAACACAAATATATGGCGTCGGTAAAGGTGCCAGACATAAATTAAAAATTTAACGAAAATACTGAATTTGCCGTCAATATCTGCTATAATCAATCTGTATTATCATTCTAAGAATTGAGGTATTTTTATGCATTCAAAATTCCTTTCCGATAGTAACACTTTTTACAGACGTTATTGTCCGGTTCTGATTCTGTTACTGGGAGCACTTCTGCGTCTGTTATACCTGTCCCGGGTGCCCGGTGGCCTACATCAGGATGAGGCTTTTGTCCTGCTGAACTCCTATGACCTTTTACACGAAGGCCGGGATTCCGCAGGCTATGCATTCCCCATCTATATGTCCAGCTGGGGAGACGGGCAGAGTGCCATGTACTCCTGGCTTCTCACTCCTCTCCTACTGTTGAACAAAGGGATTCCCACTACTTTTCTCGGAAGGCTTCCTCAGGCACTGGTAGGTATTCTAACGCTTTGGTGCGTCTATTGTCTGGTAAAGGAAATGTTCGGCCACACTGCGGGTCTCTGGACCTTATTCGCCTTAAGCGTCTGTCCCTGGCACATCATGGCCTGTCGTTGGGCATTGGATGCCAATATGGCCCCCGGTTTTCTCATGTTTGGTCTGTACTTTTTCGTACGGGGCATGAATGACAACCGTTATCTGTTGCTCGCGGCACTTTTTTACGGTCTCTCCCTCTATTGCTACGCAGTGATCTGGCCGATGCTTCCCATCCTGCTGGCTCTGCAGGTATGTTACGGGATCCGCTATCATAAAATCCATTGCAACCGTTACAGCGTTCTGTCTGTTCTGCTCCTGTTTGTCCTGGCATTACCGTTGCTTTTATTTGTCCTGGTCAATCAGGGACTGTTGCCGGAGATCGCCTTACCCTGGATCACTATTCCCAAAACACAGGGGTATCGCGGCGGAGAGATTGCTTTTTCCCTAAGTTCTGTTTATGCGAATTTCAAAAACACAGCGCATTTATTGTTATTGCAGGATACCGGAAGTCCCTATGACTTTCTACTGCCCTGGGGATTATTTTACGATATCGGCCGCGTCTTTATCCTGATCGGAATCGGCTGTATGCTGTATCGGCTGATTCGTTCTGTGCGGCAGCATGTGTTTTGCTGGGAATTCTTCCTGTTTGCCCAGCTGATGGGAGGTGGAATCACCTCGCTACTGGTCACCGCCAGGATGCATCAGATCAATGATCTCTATATCCCGCTTGTCTTATGCGAGGCATATGGTATCTGGAAATGTTCCTGCTTCCTGAAGGGGAAGTCTCAATCTCTCGGCAGGATTTTTACAGGCTGCACCACTGCATTCTTCCTCATCTGTCTGGTTCTGTTCCAAAAGGACTATTACACCAAGTATGCGGAAACTACAAACGCTTATTTTTCCCAAGGTGTAGAAGACTGTGTTGCGTATTCGATGAAACAGTGCAAGACGCTCGGTCTGACTACGATCAGCGCGGAAAAGGCAACGCAATGGCCCAGACTGCTTCTGTATACACAAACATTGCCTTCCCAGTACCTGGCTACCGTTACCTATGATGTTGCCCCGGCTCCGGCCGCCTTTACCACCGCTGACGGAATCCGGGTCAATACGCGCATCAATTACGATACCATATCCACTGACAGTATTTATATTATTTACTACACAGAGGCCGATCTGTTCAAAGACAGCTTCACCCTGACACCTTTTTATGACTGGTATGTTGCTGTCCCTAAATAGCCTCCATGTAATCAAAATAGTCATCTTCGCTGGCAAATAAGATATATTCGTTCTCCACATATCCCATGTATCCGCTGGCTGTTACATATCCCTTCATCGTAAAATACCTCCTTATCAGAAGCCTTTTGTTTGCTGTTCTGATAAGAAGGTATCTCTTTTAATGTCCCATAAAATTCTCTCAATTTTCCTGAGCCGGCAATTTTTCCAGCACCAGTTCTTTCATTTCTTCCAATAATTCCTCGGTTTTCCCCATCAGGAGTTCCGCATCGGTCTCTACCAGTCCCGTTTTTTTGTATTTATAGGTAAAAAAAGGATTGCCGTATGCGGTGAAGCTCATTTCCTCTCCATGCTTTTTCAGAAACGCGGGGATCTTCAGTGGGTCTATGGCTGCATCCGGTCGGAAATTAAAGGTGATCCGGCCGTTTTTGCCCTTGATCTCCGTCATATCCAGTGCGTGTGCCGCCATGCGGATCAGTGCGATCCGCAGCAGATTATCCACTGCCTTGGGGATATTGCCAAAACGGTCTAACAGCTCATCCTTCATCTCATCCCGCTCTTTCAGCGTCTCAATGCCGGCGATGCGCTTATAAATATCCAGTTTCTGCGTTTCATTCACAATATATTCCGCCGGAATATATGCATCCACATCCAGGTCGATCACCGTGGTGAAATCCACCGTCGTATGGATTCCCTTCAGATTCTGCACCGCCTCATTCAACATTTTGCAGTAGAGGTCGTATCCTACGGCTTCCATGTGGCCATGTTGGCTCATCCCCAGCAGATTCCCGGCCCCACGGATCTCCAGGTCCCGCATGGCAATTTTGAAACCGCTACCCAGATCTGTGAATTCCTTGATCGCCGCCAGCCGTTTCTCCGCTACTTCCTTTAACATTTTGTCCCGCTTGTACATCAGAAACGCATAGGCATTCCGGTTGGAGCGTCCCACGCGGCCTCTGAGCTGGTACAACTGGGACAGCCCCAGATTATCCGAGTCATGAATGATCATGGTGTTTACATTAGAGATATCCAGCCCGGTCTCTATAATAGTAGTGGACACCAGCACATCGATCTCTCCGTTGATGAAATCAAACATGATCCGTTCCAGTTCATGCTCCTTCATCTGTCCATGGGCATAGGCCACATTTGCTTCCGGCACCAGTTTTGCGATCTGTGCCGCAATATCCGCAATATTATTCACACGGTTATAGACATAGTAGACCTGTCCGCCCCGGGCCATCTCCCGGACAATAGCCTCTCTGACCAGTTCGTCGTTGTATTCGCAGACAAAAGTCTGAATCGGCAGCCTGTCGTTGGGAGCCTCCTCCAGCACGCTCATATCCCGGATACCGATGAGGCTCATGTGCAGGGTACGGGGAATCGGTGTTGCCGTCAGGGTCAGCACATCCACGTTCTCTTTTAGTTTCTTGATCTTCTCCTTATGAGCCACGCCAAAACGCTGCTCCTCATCGATGATCAAAAGCCCCAGATCCTTGAACTTCACATCCGCCGACAATACTCTGTGAGTACCAATGACGATATCCACCATTCCCTTTTCCAGATCTTTTACTGTCTTTTTGATCTCCGAAGATGTGCGAAACCGGCTCATCAGGGCAATATTGACCGGGAAATCCTTCATTCGCTGCACAAAAGTGTTGTAATGCTGCTGTGCTAAAATGGTGGTAGGCACCAGGTATACCACCTGTTTGCCCTCCTGTACTGCTTTGAAGGCAGCGCGGATCGCGATCTCTGTCTTACCATATCCCACATCTCCGCAGATCAGACGATCCATGATCCGATGGCTTTCCATATCGGCCTTGGTGTCCGCGATAGCACTCAGCTGATCCTCCGTCTCCTCGAAAGGAAACATTTCCTCAAACTCCCGCTGCCATACCGTGTCTTTTCCGAAGGCATAGCCTTCACTCTGCTGGCGCACCGCATACAGCTCCACGAGATCCTTTGCCACGGCGCTGACCGCACTGCGGACCTTGGTCTTGGTATGTTCCCATTCCTTGCCACCCAGCTTATTCAGCTTCGGCTTCTTCGCCGCATCGGCGGAGGCGTATTTCTGGATCACATCCAGTCCGGTAGCGAGAATGTACAGATTGCCACCGTCCCGGTACTCGATCTTCAGGTAGTCCTTGACAATGTTTTCCACCTCTACCTTTTCGATGCCTTTGTATATCCCCAATCCGTGGGTCTCATGCACTACGTAATCACCGATCTTCAGGTCATTGAAATCGTTGATTTTCTGCCCCTGGTAGAGTTTTTTCTTTTTCTTCTTACGTTTCTCCGACCCGAAAATATCACTCTCGGACAGCACTACAAATTTCAGCCATGGGTATTCGAATCCCTTATTCACATGCCCATAATAGGTCAGGATCTCTCCGGGCTGTACTTCCCGCATGGGGTCTTCCGTATATACTGCCGTGAGTCCCGCACCGCCGTCTTCCGCATTCCGCAGATCCTCTGCCAGACGTCTTGCGCGAGTACGGGAGCCGGACAGTAACAGCACCCGATATCCGCTTTTTTTATATTTTTTCAGGTCTTTTACCAGGGATTCAAAGCTGTTGTTATAGGGGGCAATGTTGCGGGCTGCAATATCCACATGTTTTTCCGTCCGGAAATAGCCGTACTTGGTCTCCATGGTAGCCAGTGTCACCACGGCATTTTTCTCCAATGTGGCCGCAACCTGTTCTCCGCTGTAGAGAATATTCATCTGTCCCGGTAGCACATAGCCTTTTCTCGCACGCTGCTCCATGCTCTCCCGGAATTCCAGTTCTATAGCATCAGCCTGCTCTTTCACCCGCGCCGGTTCATCGATGTAGAAGACAAGAGAACGCCCCGCCATATCTGACAGCAGTTCCGGCATGGTTACCGTATTTTCATAAAAATAACGGATGTAGCCTTCCAGATTGATCTTACTCTGGAACTCCAGCAGCTGCTCTTTCAATTCGCTGACCTGTGTGGCGATCCTGTGGGCTTCCTCCGGCTGGTGGGCATCCCGGAAAATTTTCTCCTGTTTGGCGGCTTCCTTCTCCAGTCTGGCGATTCCCTTGCGAATCTGCTCCTCAGACAGCACGAACTCCGTCGCCGGGTAGACCGTGATACTCTCCAGCTTCTCAATGGAACGCTGGCTCAGGATGTCGAAGCTGCGGATGGACTCCACCTCATCTCCCCACAGTTCGATACGATAAGGGTTTTCCTCCGTCAGATCAAAGATATCCACAATGCCGCCACGGATGGAGAACTGCCCCGGGCTTTCCACCTGATAGGCTTTCTCATATCCCATAGCCACCAGTCTGGATGCCAGTTTGCTCTCGTCCAGACTGCCGCCCCGCTCGGTGCGGATGATGTCTTTGTCCTCCCACAATACCTGCGGTGTCATCAGTGCCGCATAGGTGGTGACAATGGTGACCGGCTTACCCTCCACGACTCTGCGCAGGGTCTTGATCCGCTCCTGCACCAGCTGATTGCCGTGGATATCCGCCTGGAAAAAGATCAGGTCCTTCGCCGGATACAGCATGACATTTCTGTCATAAAAGCGGTATTCCTCGTAGATCTCCTTGGCTTTTAAGTCATTATAAGTAACGATGACCTTGTATTTCAGGCCATCGCTGAGTCCGTAGATCATATGAAGTTTCTGTGAGTCCACGCATCCGGACAGGGCAACCGTTCCCTTTCCCTGTCTGACGATCTTACGGACCTCATCATATTCCGCCAGTTCTTTCAATGGCGCAAGTAGTGCCTGCATTTTTTCACGCTTTCTTACTGTTAAAATGGTTCATGGCAGCATCCGCGCTCTCGGTGATGATCATACGGATCGCTTCTGCGGCGGTCTTCGTAGCATCATCCATAACCTTACGTTCTTCCACCGGGAAATGTCCCAATACATAATCTGCCAGATCATAATTCTTCGGTTTCTCACCTACGCCCATGCGGACACGGGTAAAAGTATCATGCCCTAACATCTTGATGATATTCTTGAGTCCATTATGTCCGCCGGCGCTGCCCTTTTTGCGGATGCGGATCTGTCCCACATCCAGGCTGATATCATCGGAGATCACGATCAGCTCCGAGGTATCGTCCACCTTATAATAATCCACGATCTCACGGATGCTCTCTCCGCTTAAGTTCATGAAGGTCTGGGGCTTCGCCAGGATCACCTTCTGCCCTGCCACGTAGCCTTTGCCGATCAGTGCCTTATGCTTACTCTCCATGACGGCGATATTTTCTTCCTCTGCTAATCTGTCTATGACATCAAACCCGATATTATGTCTGGTATTTTCATATTCTTTGCCTGGATTTCCCAGCCCTGCGATAATATACATATACTTCTCCTTACTTTCTTGCAATCAATGCGTTATCTTATATTTTCGCATTTTTACGCAGAAAATGCAACTATTGGATATTTTGACACAGGGCTTGACTTTTCCCAGATTATTGTTATACTAAAACAGTTGTACAGCCCATAAAAACAAGGTCTTACAGGGCTCGCCGATTCCCGGCGTAAAATGAATCGAGTGTTCGTGACCTTCCACTCGTAAAACAAAACTAAAGGAGAAAACAAATGAAAAACAAAAATGTTCTGTACCTCACACAGGCAGCGATGATTGCTGCCCTCTACGTCGTTCTTACGATGATCGCCAATGCCCTCGGCATCGCCAGCGGCAACATTCAGGTTCGCTTCTCGGAAGCCCTCACCGTTCTTCCCTTTCTGACTCCCGCCGCAGTTCCCGGACTCTTTATCGGCTGTCTGATCGCCAACCTCGTGACCGGTGCCATGCTTCCCGATATCATTTTTGGTTCCCTTGCAACCCTGATCGGTGCAATCGGTACATGGATGCTTGGAAAAGCAGCCCTCGGCAAGGACGAAAAGCAGAAAAAGCTTTTCACCTGGCTGTCCCCTCTGCCGCCTATCCTGGCAAACGCCGTGATTATCCCGCCTGTGTTAAAATACGCTTACGGCATCCTTCCGATGTGGTTTTCCGTGATTACCGTAACGGCAGGGGAAATCATTTCCTGCGGTATCTTCGGACTGATTCTGTTGGCTGCGCTGAAAAAATACAAAAACCAGTTGTTCCCCGTTTAAACGGCAAAAACACAAAAAAGGTATCGTCCTCCTGCTTTTTGGAGGTTACGATACCTTTTTTCTTTACCTACAATAGAATGCACGCTCTGCGAGCATTCTATTGTCATGAATATGCAATAAACCGGTTCCCGTTTTCTTCAAACATGCTCCGCGCGTCGTTCATGCCCTTTTTATAGACAGTTCCGGTCAGCGGGTCCATCAAAACGACATTCTGCTCGTTGAAGCCGATCACCAGCACTGCACTGCCGTCCTGCATCACTGCAAGCACCGGGATTTCCCGGTCAGGATAATATAACACCATATCCAACGTACAGCCCTGGAGGTTTAACACCGTCCTATTGTCTAAATTTTCTTCCAAAATCGTCAGCACATCCTGCCCGGCTGCCAGCAGCGAGGAGCTGTTTTTCACCATTCCCTCATACTGGAAAATCGTATCCAGGCACACCGCAAGGCTGCTTCTTTCATTGTCCGCATAGTCCCCATCAATCGCCATGATCTGGTTCGAGCTGTGCAGGCGGTCGCGTTTGTTCAAATATCTGCCCGCCTCGTCCGTTACCGCGCCAGCTGCTTCATAAGCTCTGCGCACCGCTGCGGCAGGGTCTTTTTCGATTCCGATCACACCATATTGTCCATATACATAATAGCGGTTCTGATCCTCTTCCCCGTTCAGTACAATTTCCCGGCTTCCTTCAAAGATGACCTCCTTCGGTGTGAGGATTTTGACCTTTTTGGCATCCGGAACGGAATTTAATACAATTCGTACGATATTTTCCGTCTCCTCCGTGGACGCTGTCTCCGCATAATTTTTGCTCTCCGGTATCTCATCATTATATAAAATCTGATCCTCCGAAAGCTCCGTCACCCTTCCGTCCGCAAGGGAAATCCGCTCCAGACTGATCTGGTTTTCCTCAATCCGGCAGCCCGTCACATAAACCCCTGCCTGCTCATAGGATTTTAAAATATTTCCCTCAAAATCCTGGATCCTGATCTGATGCATCGGAAACAGCTGATTGCCGACCGCATCCTCCTGCACCTGCTCTGCAGACGCAATTCCGTAGATCAGGTCTTCCCCCATAAAGCCGAGCGCCTGAATAAAATTGCCTTCGCCCGCCTTGAGTTCCGTCAGCTTTCCGCTGTTTAAATTCATGAATTCCAGCGTGCTGCCATAATCCTTCAGATCCTTCTGCCATACCAGCATACTGTCGTTTTCCGCAACCCTGCAGCCAGCCGTGCTAATCCCGGAAACTACGATTTCGCTGGACTTGTCCTCCAGCCCGATATGCCAGATATTGCCGTCCACCATCAGATAGAGGTCGTTTTTACCATTTACATAAGAAAGCGTTTCCAGATCAGCTTTTAACAGCCCGGCACTTTTATTATAAGGAATAAACACCATTTCCTCTGTCACGTTCAGTGTACTACTGTAGTAGCAGACCGAAACACCACACTCGCCCTCATGACGGCCGCGGTTCATGTAACCGTATACCAGAAACGTCACGTTTCCGGTTTCATCGACCTGCAAAACCTCATAGCTGTGGTTTTCATAGCGCGCCCGCAGATCGTCGTTGTCCTCGTCCCGGAAAGAATGCAGCCGCGCCAGGCGATTGTCAGCACTGTTGTATACATAAAGCGCTCCATCCTGTACAAAGGCAAATACGTTTCCGCCATCGCTTTCTTTCATGACGACATTTTTATCTGTAATTCCAAGCTGTAATCCGCTTTCCGTAAATCTTGATGATTTTTCCGTAAAATACTGTGTGGCAGTCCGTTCATAATCCAGCAGGTACATTGTGTCCCCTGTATAACGCACCCGGTAATACTCCGTCACGGACGCGCTGACCTGACTGCCTCCCTCCGTATAAGACACGGGATAGCTCAAAACAAAGGAAGCTGTCTGCGGTGCGATTTCTTTCACCCAGATCTGCGGCTTCTCTATCCGCGTCACATCCAGGCTTCCCCAGGTTACCTGGGACGACGTACAATGAATGTCCACATGGGCAAAAGAGGAATTGTCGCCATCTGAATTCGTTTCCAGCTTTTTGGCATAGCCTTTTTCCGCAAAAACCTCTGCATCAAAGGTCGCATCCGAAAAAGACGTCACGAAATCAAGTTTTTCCGTCAGGTAATAATCCGCCTGGATGACCCGCGTATAATAACGCACCTGTCTGCTTTCATCCAGATTCACCAGAAAAATCAGGCTGTATTCCTCGCCCTCTTTCATCAAATCCTTTAACCGGAAGGAAAGATACAGGTCGTCTCCTTCCTGCGTCCCGGTCAGCTCCGTATTTTCAATCAGACGGCTTCCGTCGATGCTGCGCAGCTCATAGGAAACGCCCGCAATTTCCGTACCGTACCCGTGCACCACTGCGTTGATCTGACGCGCTGTTTTGATCGGCGTAATGCTTTCCCGCATATCCGCCGTATCCATCTGCATTGTGTATCCGTACATCTGATTGATTTCCTGACCGTCTTCCACAATTGCCATTGTGGGCAGACTGGCCGCCGACATCGGTGCAGTCATATCCCCATTTCCCTGATTGGCGACCATGCTGATCACAACCAGCGAAATCACAAATATCACAACAAAGGCAATGCCCTTGATAACCGTTTTCTTCAAACCAACTCTCCTTCCAGAAGCTTCTGCAGCGTCGTATGGATCTGCAGAGTTTCCGCCAGCCTTTTGCTATCCGGCTTTTTATAGCCCGGTTCTTTGCTGCACTGCCCGGACTTCTGCTCTGCTTCCGTCAAACCGCTCTGTCCATCCGCCATCCCTGCGTCTACTCTGCGCACTGCACGAAGCAGGATATTTTTAGGAGTATGCTCCATATCGATAAACTCCAACACCTGGGTATCATAGCCATTTTCTTCCAGCAGATCGGCTCGCAGGGCATCTGTAAACAGTGCCGAAAGCCGCTCTTTGATCAAACCATATTTCAGCGCGCCCTCCAGCGGCTCACATGCGATCTGCTTATTGACCTCATGCTGACAGCAGGGCACGGATAAAATAACACCCGCATGCCATTTCATCGCCTTATACAGGGCATAATCGGTCGCCGTGTCGCAGGCGTGCAGCGTCACAACCATGTCCGCGCTGTCCGTTCCCGTATAATCTGCAATATCTCCATGTAAAAACGAAAGCCCTTCATAATGATATTTCTTCGCCAGCTCGTTGCAATGCACGATCACGTCTTTTTTCAGATCAAGTCCCGTCACTTCCAGTGTCAGTCCCTTTAATTCATGCAGATAATAATACATGGCAAAAGTCAGATAAGACTTACCGCAGCCAAAGTCAATAATATGCACCGGACGATCCTTGGGCAGGAGTGGCCAGATGTCCTCAATAAACTCCAGAAAACGGTTGATCTGACGGAACTTATCGTACCGCGACGTTATCACTTTCCCTTCTTTGGTCTGCACTCCCAGATCCACCAGAAAGGGAACCGGACGTCCTTCTTCCAGAATATAGCGTTTCTTTCTGTTGTGGGACAACGAAACCTTAACGTTATCTTCCGAAACGCTGCGCTGCTTTTTGCGCACCGTCATTTTCCCTTTTTTGCTTACCAGCACCGTCGCCTCAAAAGAGGTTGTCTCAATCTGCAGCTGTTTAAAGCTGCCCGAAAGATCGGCTTCCAGAATCGCTGCTGCCTCCTCCGCCGTGTGATTTTCATGAAATACCTGCGTCCCGCGATATGCGGTGATCTGAAACAAAAGCCTGTCCTTTAACAGAACCGGGCGAATTTTCTTTTTGCTGCACCCCGTCGCTTCGCCGGTGGTGCCACTCAATGTCATCTGGTAAAGCCCGCCGGTCAGGCTCTCTTTCAACAGCTGTCTTACTTTGTTCATCTTCTTTTCTCCCTGAAAAAAGAATGTGCCTTGGCACATTCTCGCGCCGAGGCGCGG
>ENA-OOWN01002440-OOWN01002440.1-human-gut-metagenome-genome-assembly--contig:-NODE-2440-length-11446-cov-2.985690_pt1 | contig 11446 bp, 10 predicted proteins | sample MGYA00241406_ERZ501319 | MGnify/ENA primary metagenome ERZ501319 (study PRJEB25962, sample SAMEA2042734) | human gut metagenome | biome: human gut; feature: human-associated habitat; material: faeces... | reverse complement strand
CCCGTCCGCACACTGAGCAGCAGCCCCACGCCGATGATGCACACCATCGCCGGGATGCCCCACACAAAGTTGTTGACCGCCTGATTGATGGTTGCAATTGCTTCAAGAACCATAAAATCCCATACCTCTTGCCTTTTGATTTTGCCGCAAAAAACAAAAGGCCTGCAATCCCGGCCTTCCTGCCGGTTTTACAAGCCTTTTGTCCCTTCATGACAAGTATGACTTATATCACTGCTATTGTAGTATAACACGATACCGGGTGCTTTGCAATCCCCCGGGCGGAGTGCTGGCGGCACAGTTTATATTGTCAGTGAAACTTTTTTGCGGTATACTACGGATTATAGATAGAAACACCGCTGAACAGGAGGAGAAGACCATGAACGATGACAAGCTTTGCATTTCCCCGGATGCCCTGATTGCTATGATCGTGACCGAGGCGCAGGACCGCGCGCTGGCGCAGATGTCGGGGCCGGAGGCCGCCGGGGACGTGCAGCCGTCGGATGCGTTTCTACGCAAAATGGACGCGCTGGTCCGCAATACCCGGCGCAAGGCTGACCGAAAGCGGCATTTGCGGGCGGCCAAGCGGCTTTTAATTGCGCTGGCCGTGCGATTTTCTCCTGCACAATGCTGCCCGTCAAGGCCGTGCGGGACGCGGTTGTCCAAACACTGATGACGTGGCATGACCAATTTGTGGCGGTCAGCTATGTCAGCGAGGAGTGGGGCGTTATGCCGGAGTCAGTGACGCTGTCCTATCTACCGGACGGCTTTACCCTGACCGAGGTCAGTGAGCCGAAGGATGTCGGGCACTACTATGCCTCGTATGATAATACGGAGACCGGAGCGTTCTTTACCGTAATGATTGTACCCATTCAGGGTAGGCAGGATGTCTTCCTGGACGATGAACACTCCCAATATTACTCGATTACCTTTGACGGCCACGACGCGATTTGGGGCGATATGTTTGAAGGCCAAATGAATGATTTGCTGTGGGAGCATAACAAACTCGCCTGCTCCGTAGAGGGCAACATCAGCCTGCATGAGCTTATCAAAATTGCCCAGGGCATTGTGCTGGAATAAATTTGACAAATTGTGTAACCAAGCGCCGCCTTGTGACGGATACCTTATAACACGGAAGTTTATATTCAGGAGGAGCCTACGTGCTGGTTTTCTATCTTGCCGCGCTGGACAGCGACGACGACAAAAACAAATTTGAATACATATACCGCAAATATTACCGCTTTATGCTGCACACGGCTGCGGGCATTATTAAAAATCCCACCTTGGCCGAGGATGCGGTGCATGAGACGTTTGTGCAGCTGCTGCGTGGAATCGACACGCTGCGCATTGATAACGAGCGGGCTCTGAAATCCTACCTTTATATGGTGACCCGGGAGCGGAGCATTGATTTCCTGCGCAAGTGGGAGCGCCGCCGCGGTGCCCAGCCCGATTACGAAAGCCTGGCCGCCGCGCTGGACAACTACGTGGAACCGGAGGAAGTGGCCCTGACAAATTTGCAGCTGGACAAGGCTATTGCCCTGCTGGACGAAATGCCGCTGATTTACCGCCAGACACTGGTTTTGCGCGTGAAGGGGTATTCCATCCGCGAGATTGCCAAAATCACCGATTCGAGCGAGTCCAACGTCAAGACCCGCATCCACCGCGCCCGGGCCATGCTGCTGAAATCGTTTGTGGAGCAGGCGGAGTGAGCAGGATTTGAACGTTCCTGCGCCAGAGTTTCTGACCGACGAGCAGCAGTTGCTTTACCGCCGTAGGGGCGGATTCCATATCCGCCCGGACACTTTGCGGCTGTTGAACACAGCCACGGGCGAACCATGTTTCCCCCCCTATCGTCTCTACCCAATTTTCTATCAGGAGTTGATTTTTATGTCCGAGTCCACAATTACCCACAGCGCCAACGGCGTAACCTGCACCATCGAAATGACCGCTGACGAATACCTTGTATCCACCGAGCCGATGCTGCGCATGGCCCGGTTGAGATTGACTTGATCTGTGCAGCGGAGGTGAGTCAGATCGATCTCAGAGTTCAGTGCATGAGGAATGTCTCGAACCTCACGGCCATAGGGGATCTCCCTGCGGATTAGGGCGTCCAGCTTCTCAAAGTCGACCTCCCGCTCACGAAGCTCAACAGTCTCCATACCGCAGCCGATATCGACGCCAACCATACCGGGCACGATCTTGTCCTGGATGGTCATGGTGGTACCGATGGTACAGCCCTTGCCAGCGTGGACATCGGGCATGATCCGGATCTTGCAGCCGGCAAACTCGGCCTGATCGCAAACGGTCTGGATCTGCTTGCGGGCTGCCTCCTCCAACTCGGGGGTGTAACAGACCGCAGTATTATATAAACCTTGAATCGTAATCATAACGATCTCCCTTTCCTTCATACTCTTTATTTTACGGTTCATCTCTGCCAACAGCAACACTTTTGTTGGGAAAGAAAAAGCAGGAGGCGATAACATACCTGCTATCACCTCCTGCGTCAGCTCTATTATGCCACGATCGCCGCGTAACGCTCGGAACCCAGAACATCCATCATGAAGGCATAGGGGGAAAGAATGCCGGCTTTCAGCATGGAGAAGATTCGGGGATTACAGCCGGATACCAGCGCAACGCCCTGGTCGTTGATCTTGACGGGCTGCTGCTGATTACGGCTTGCCACATTCCAGAACATCACCTCGGGCAGCTGGTAGCCATGTTCCTCGAAGAGCCGCTGCGTATACTCGAAGTTGGTCAAGGAGCAATCTTCAGTACAGTAGTCGAACTCCATATCGGAGATAATGAAGATCTTGGCAGGCATATCCTTCTGGGGCACACGGTTCTTTACGGCAGTCTTGAGGATCAACTCAAACACACGCTGGATATTGGTGTTGGCGACCTCGTTGAACTGGTGACAGTACCGCACCTTTTCGTAGATATCCTTGCCCTTAATCTCCACCAGCTTGGGATTCTCAGAGAATGTGATGAAGTGGTTTTGGAATGCGCCGGTGTTGCGCTCGGCATAGTAGATACCAAGAGACAGCGCCACAGTGGCGGGGATGGGATCAGCACCACCGTACATGGAGCCGGAGCCATCAATGACGACCAGAGCGTTCTCACCGCCAGTGAAATCCTCCTGTGTCTTCCATGTTGCGTCAATGGCCTTGCGCTCCTGATCGGAGATATCGCCGCGACCGAAGAAGGGCTTGATCATCTCATAGGGCATCAGGGTGCCAGTGTGGAGCTGCTCCGTACCCTCGGCGACACGGCTCATGAATTCATCATAGCGGTCTCCATCATTTCGCATGAAGGCCTTACGATACTTGAACATGGCCTTGGAGGGCTGCTTGGAGTAATCGAAGGTGTAGTCTTTTTCGCGCAGGTTGTTCTCGATGATGCTGATCTTGGTGCGCAGGGCGCTCAGCGTTTTGCGGTACTGGGCGTCGTTCATTCCCAGTGATCGGGCAATTTGTTTTGCCTGCCGGATCGCATCCTCGTTGGAGGCATTGACGGAAGGAAGCCACTTGGCCAGCAGCGACACGGACTCGCCAGCCTCCAGAGCGGCACAGTCGGCTGCCAGCTGCTTTTTGATCAGATGCAGCACCTTGCCTTCGCATGTGGTGCCCATCAGGACCAGCAGGTCATCGTAGCGTCCATATTCTGCAATGTACTGGATGTTCTTCTCCAGGGATCGCGGCTCGTTGTTGGCCAGCCACTTCAGAATGGTACGGAAGACACGGCGCTCGCCGATACCGCCACGAATATCTCTCGCAAAGAACAGGGTCTTCATGGCCAGATCAGCATTCTCTGCGTATGCGCGGAGGAATCGATTTGTGATCTCCTCGTCACGCTCTCTGCGCAGGGCGCCGATCGTAGCGAACAGATCCAGACATTCAGACTGGGTGGAACGATATGTAACTGCGCCATTTTCCGTATGGGTCATATTTGCTTCTTTCTTTAGAAACTTCAGCATGGAAATCACTCCTCCGTGATGAATTGGTTATACAAGGCACCATCAGGGATTTGAACCCGAAAGTACGATTTCTAGTCGTAGTTGTTACCAAGAATTGCTGTTGGTGCCTTTCACAAGATGCCTGACATATCGCAAGTCCTAAGCCGCCAGTTGACCGGCGCCCTGACCTCTGCATCGGATCGGATTCAAGACCGTTGGGTGTTGCTGTGGGCATCTTTATTGATAAAACAAGGCACCATGTGAAGTGGGAATCGAACCCACGAACGACGGGTATGAACCGCCTGCTATAACCATCTTAGCTATTCAATCTTTGCTGTTGGTGCCTTTTTGTCTAAGGAGTGAATACATCATCCGGGTGGGGCTCGAACCCACGACACAGAGATTGGGGTCTCCCGTTCTACCATCTGAACTACCGGAGATGTATTCGACAAGACGCTGTCCTTTATCATCATAAAGGGGGTCTCACCCTTTGTCGGCCTGCCCCGAAAGCAGGTGCTCCTTCGTTGAGCTAATGTTAATAGATAATGCTGTTAGCGTCTTTTACAAAGCGCATTCTTTATTCCGGAGAGGTTACTACGCCAGACCAGAACAGCGTCTATGATTAAAAGTCATATGCATGGGTTTGCTGTATGCGCTTTTCGTGATTTAAGAATACTGCCTGTTCAGAGGAAAAACACGGAAAAAAAGTTGCGAACTCAAGAGCAACTACCTAAAAGTCTGCGAAAAATTGGTTCAAACCCATTCCAGACCGCAGTTGGCAAGGAGCTGTTCTTTCATTTGGACACCTCCTGTGGTAAAATGAGGCCATAAACTGCAGGAGGTGGATTTCGTGGCATATAGTGAGTTGGTCAAGAGTTTTGAGCGTATCCGGAGCTACATGCGCGAATTCTATGTCTATGGGTTTAAGAGTCGGGAAGAGTACAGCATCAAGAGTGCCCGCAGCTACGATAATGAGCGGCGAAGAATTGAGAGTTGGATCGGCGACTTTATGTCCTTCCATCAGGACACATCCGGCAAGAATGTATTCCTCTCGGTTGACAGCAGACGGATCCCACACAACCCGCTCCACAAGGCTTTTAAAGCCAAAAGCTTTACCGATAAGGACATCACCCTCCACTTCTATGTGATGGACCTGCTGGCCGATGGCAGCGCGCTTTCTTCCAGAGAGATTGTCGATTGCATCAATGATGACTATCTCTCTCATTTCAGCGGCGCCTTCTCTCCAGACGAATCCACCGTGCGGAAAAAGCTCAAGGAATATGAGGCGCTTGGTCTGCTAAGCTCCGAGAAATGCGGTCGTGAGGTACTCTACCGGAGAACGGATGATAACACCGTTGATTTGAATACCTGGGCAGACGCCCTATCCTTTTTCTCCGAGGAGGATCCACTCGGGGTGATTGGCTCCTTCTTGATCGATAAATTGGAAAAACCTTCTGATAGCTTCCGATTCAAACATCACTACATGCTCCACGCCCTGGACAGTGATGTCCTCTGTGATCTGTTGTCGGCAATCGATGAAAAAAGAGCTGCGGAACTGACCGTCAGGAGCCTGCGGAGTGGCCGCGACTATCAAAGGACGGTTTGTCCTCTGAAGATCTATGTCAGCACCCAGTCCGGGCGCCAGTATCTGCTCGGCTACCATTACCGGGGGCGGCACTTATCTTTCTTCCGGTTGGATGCCATCAAAAAGGTCACGATTGGGAATGTCGAGAAACACTACAGCAAGTACTTAGGGTACCAGGAGAAGTTTGACCAGCACCTTTGGGGTGTCTCAACGGGTCCCGACCATAATTTGGATCATATTGAAATGACGGTCCATTTTGACCCGGGCGAGGAATTCGTGCTGCACCGCCTGGAGCGCGAGAAGCGCCATGGTACAGTCGAACTATTGGACTCACAGACTTGCAGGTTTTCAGCCGATGTCTATGATGCCTCAGAGATACTGCCCTGGCTGCGCACCTTCATCGGCCGCATTGTAGATCTCAAATGCTCCAGCCAGTATGTTTTGGATATGTTCCAAGAAGATTTGGCTCGGATGGACGCTCTGTACGGAGGTGGCAACGATGTTATTCAGTGAGATCTACGGAAGCTATTTCAATGTCGTCGCAGCTGTCCTTTCCGAAGCATCCGATGGGAAGTTGACAGATCGAAGAATGACCGAGCTTGTCCGGGAAAAGGCTTTCGCGGAAAGCGCGCTTGCAATTCCGGCAGCGCTGAAATCCGGAACCTGGCCTTTACTCGATCAGGAGTATCATTCCATACTTCACCACAAGCCAACCATGCCTTTGACAATGCTCCAAAAGAGATGGCTCAAAGCGCTGCTGTCTGATCCCAGAATCGCTCTGTTTGATCCGGACACGACCGGGCTGGAAGATGTTGATCCGCTGTATGCTCAGGACACCTTCATTCTCTTTGACCAGTACGCGGACGGAGATCCGTATGGGGATCCCGCCTACATAGCTTGCTTCCAAACAGCACTGAAGGCAATTCGAAAGAAGAGAAAACTGCGTATCCGGTTCCGTGGCCATACCGGCGCCCGCCATTCGATCGAGTGTATACCTTACCGCCTGGAATATTCCGCCAAGGACGATAAGTTCAGGTTACTGGCAACCGGCAAGCGACGGCTCAACACGATCAATATGGCTCGTGTGCGTTCATGCGAGTTGCTGGATGCCTATGATCCCAAATCCATCACGCTGCCTCAGGAAAATTCCGAAGAGCTTGTAATGCTGCTTCATGACGAGCGCAACGGGCTGGAACGTGTGCTGCTACACTTCTCCCATTTTGAAAAAGAGACTCAGAAGTTGGCCGATCGGCTCTATCAGATCAGGCTCCGTTACGACAAGGACGATGAGACCGAGCTGCTTATTAGGGTGCTGTCCTTCGGCCCGGTGCTGGAAGTCATTGAACCAAGCGCTTTTGTCACGCTGATGAGAAAGCGGATTGCCGTTCAGAAACAGCGCTTCTGCCAATAATTCTCCTAAGCACAGAAAAAACCATCATTCGTCAGAAAGGCTGCACGAGAAATGACTGATAACGAAACCAATTTGACCTTATTGAATGTGAATCAGATTGTGAGCCTATTGTCCCGGGCCTATATCAAGCTCATCAAAAACGGTACCCCACTAAAATCTTTTCCCTCCGTGATGCTGTGGGGGCCTCCGGGTATCGGCAAATCCCAGGGTGTTCGTGAGATAGCGGGCAACATCCAGGCTAAGACCGGAAAAAAGGTTTCCATCACAGATGTACGCCTGTTGCTATTCAACCCGGTAGATCTCAGAGGCATCCCGACGACCAACGCGGATAAAACCCTATCGGTGTGGCTGAAGCCTCAGATTTTCCAGATGGATGAAAGTGAAGATGTGATCAACATCCTCTTCCTAGACGAGATCACCGCCGCACCGCAGTCGGTGCAGGCCGCTGCCTATCAGATCACGCTGGATCGCGTTATTGGTGAGCATAAGCTGCCGGAGAACTGTATCGTCATTGCCGCTGGCAACCGCGTTACCGATAAATCCGTTGCCTATAATATGCCACGCGCATTAGCCAACCGTCTCTTGCACATTACTGTGAAGGGCGATCCTGACTCCTGGCACGACTGGGCTGTCAAATCAGGCATTCACCGCTTTGTCACCAGTTTTCTGAAGTATAACCCAACCGCTCTCATGCGCTCCGATAGCCCTGAATCCACCTTGGCTTTTCCAACACCTCGTTCCTGGGAGATGGTCAGCAACATCCTTACCAATATCTCAGAAAACATGGACGCAATTCAGCCTTTGATATCCGGCTGTATCGGGGCAAGCGTAACTTACAATTTTGCGAAATGGTGCACTCTGTTTTCAAACCTGCCTTCAATCGAAGACATCTTCGCCGGGAAAAAGACTGCTGTTGAGAAGTCTCCGGAAATGCAGGAGGCCCTTAGGGCTGAGATGGTCGCCTATGCGCGTCAGCATCCGGGAAAGGAGCTCATCAACAACTCTATAGTATTCGCTTGTGATCTTCCTTGGACTTTCCGCACCAACCTCCTCCATGATTATCAGCTCATCCCTAAGCTCCGCCCCATTCTTGCAGAAAACGCAATATACCTGGATGCGGTTAAGGCAGGCATGAAATGACTGATAAGCGAATCAATAAGCTCAAAAGAAAACTCCAGGAGGCCCGGTATCGGCTTCTGACACGGGAGCCGGAGTTGGCGGCGCCGCTGGTAGAGATGTTGTTTGTCACCAATGTGGATGTGCGCCGGATGTCAACAAACGGGAGTTGCATCTACTTTGACGCGAGCTGGTTGGAAAAGCTCGACGACAACAGCTTGGATTTTGCGCTCTGCCACCAGCTCATGCATATCCGGTTAGGGCATCTCTCACGCCCGCAGTTTTATAAAGGTGACCGTTTTCACTTTGCCTGCAATATCGTTGTCAACTCCTCGCTTATCCGGTATGACTTCACGGATGACAAGCTCCCTGGAATCGGCGAGATCCACCATGAGACTTTTTATCCCAAAGTTGAAGGCTGCGAGTTGACGCCTTACGAGGCATTTCAGATGACACCTTTGGATCCTTCCACGTTGAGTGATGCGCAGCGCCGCAATCTCCTGCTGGATTCAGATGAGTGGTGGGATAGGCCGAACGCCCGCACCGAGGATGGGGTCCTGATTCTCAGCCCGGATGACCCTGATCCCGATGACCTAATTCCATCTGAGCGCATTCGAGGAATCATCGAGCGAGTGTGCAAAGGGTTCCGCAAGCAGGAGATGCCTGAAGTATATCGCCCGGAAGCAGATGATGATGACGAACTGGACGATCTCATCTTCGAGTATACAACACGCCCGAGTGCGAATCTCAAAGAGGCAATTCGGGAAATCCGGGGTTCAAAGGACCGCGATGCAGAAAACTATGACAGTAGCACCCTTTGTGAGCGCGTCCTTCACCGATCGAAAATCACGACTCACGATTGGCAATCTCTCTTGAACCACTTTATCATGGACGAAACAAGGGACTACAGCTTTACCCCTCCCGATCGCAGGCTGCAGGACCTGGACTTCTTTCTGCCGGATTACAACGAGTCTGAAACGCCCAGGCTCAATGTTTTGTTCATGGTTGATATCTCTGCCTCTTTGAAAGATCAGGAAGTGGCCATGGCCGCCGCCGAGATCTGCGCAGCTATTGAGCAATTCGGCGGGATGCTTAGCGGCTCCATCGGTTTCTTTGATTCGGAAGTCCGACGGGTAGTTCCCATTACCAGTGCGGAAAACCTGCTGCAACTGAAGCCATATAGCGGAGGCGGGACAAGTTTCCAGTGCATTTTTGATTATGTTCGGGAACATATGTCTGACAATGTTCCTTCAGAAATCGTCATCATGACAGATGGGAAAAGCGATTTCCCGGAATATGAGGCCTCATCCGGCATACCTGTGCTCTGGCTGCTCACCAATAACCGTGTTAGGATCCCCTGGGGGCAGGCGGCGTACTTCCGAAAATAGGAGGTATTTGTGCATACACAGGAACAACGTATTAGTCAAAATGCATTGACTTGCCAATTCCGGCCATTAACGGTACAATATGAGCACAGAATCATCACCATGGAGGTATTGCAATGGCAACGGATAGCACCCTTCAAAAAATAGCCGATAATCTTCTCGCGCAATTCGACAAGACTCTACTTGATAATTCAACAGATTTTTCTTCTTGCGACCAAATATTGAACGCAGCTCCCTCTGAACACAAAGGTGGGTTGGAGTCCCTTTACTGTGATCTACTTTTGGACGCACTTATTTCGGGTTACTACAGGTATTCCGAGATGGACACCAAGCAGTTGGTCGATGACCCACTATATACAAAATTCAAGAAAATGGTATATGGACTCGATAGATCGGATCCATACAATTTGCTGTACTACGCCATTATTGATTTGGTATCCGGAAAGAAAGAGAATGTTCTTCAGTACTTGTCGGCTTACCTAGATGAAAAAATCAAAAGCCTCAAAACAGAGTCTGGGATATTCACAGCTGAGGATTTCACATACATTCTGGTGGTTCCACTGAAAGAGGGCTTTCCCGGTATGTGGAGCGCCATAGGAAGAATGCTGGATAGAGACGATGTTGAAGCAGGAATCCCTGAAATGTGTGCTGCTCTGGATCACCTGTATTATGACTCTAAGAATGAGAGCATCATCGAGTCACTTACCCAGGTCTTACAGTGTAATCCGAAGATCCTGTTAGCAAAAGAACTCCTCGGATATACCTACTACAATATGCAGATGTTGGGAAATGCACTCTCATATTTTGAGCAATTTGAAGATGGAAAACCCACATCTCGCATTTTCCTTGAGGGCACCGTCTACTTCTGGATGGCATGGTGCTACGGAAAGAAAAAGGACTGTCTCAAGGAAGAAGAATACTATCGGAAGTCACTTGAGGCTCTTCCTGTCGGCGAAAATACCCTAAATAATCTAGGGTACTCGCTGTATAAACAGAGGAAATTCAAAGAAGCCCAAAGCGTATTTGAAGACTGCCTGCGGCAGAATCGAGATGTGCGCTATGCCGCAAATAATCTCGTGCGAACCCTTCTCGCCCAAGGCAAGAATGGAGAGGCTCAGAGAGTCATCCAAGAGCATGAGCGTTTTGTCTCAAAGGATTTGAAGAAGAGGGCTGAAAAGCCAGTTGGCAAAGTAAAAATCGCTGTCCCAGAGCCTGCCGTTACTGATGTTGAGGCGGAAACGATCGTAGACATCGGCGTAAAAAAACAGCAATTCTCCAGCGAAAAGCTTCTCGAAGATGAACTGGTGCAGCGGATGGAAATTGGCATTCCTGTATTTGGGATGCCGCTCCGTATATATCAGAAGCGAGGTGTCTATGGCAGGCAATTTGTTTTGAGGAATGGCAGGCTTGATATCCTTGGGATTGATACCGCTGGAGACCTGTATGTTATCGAGTTGAAAAAGGACTCTGGCTATGATGACGCTTATGCACAAACGCGAGAGTATATCGATTGGATTGAGGAAGATGTTGCAGTCAAAGGACAGCGTGTATTTGGCATAATATGTTTGAATGATCCGACAAAAGATCTCATTGAAAAAGTCAAGGCTGACGATCAGATGCGGCTATTTGAGTACTCCATTTCCTATTCAGAGATTATCTAACGAAGAAGGCATGTATCCAGCAAGACCGTCCGATCAACTAGACAATCCTCGTTTCCTTGAATGAAATATGTTTTATTCCTCTAATCGGTACGGATAAAGGCAAAGAAGTGATGAAGAATCTTTTCAAAGAGCAGCTTAAACGCCAGAAAAAGTAATGTCAAAAGGCATACCTTTTGACGGACTGAACTGAACATGAAAAACACGCCCCAAGAGTGCGCCAAAACATCGGCGTTCACTTTTGGGGCGTGTCATTTTTATTTGATATGTTATGGGTCATCGAGGAAGATGAGACCCGTCTACTACTGCGCTATCATGATGACCTTTAATCTGTTCGCCAAC
>ENA-OOWN01002427-OOWN01002427.1-human-gut-metagenome-genome-assembly--contig:-NODE-2427-length-11516-cov-1.919117_pt1 | contig 11516 bp, 8 predicted proteins | sample MGYA00241406_ERZ501319 | MGnify/ENA primary metagenome ERZ501319 (study PRJEB25962, sample SAMEA2042734) | human gut metagenome | biome: human gut; feature: human-associated habitat; material: faeces... | reverse complement strand
ACTGGAATCGGCAGACTGACGGTTCTTCCAGACGCCGATACACCTGAACAAGCGTTTCCTCTTCACGAAGGGAAGGTTGTCATTGGCCGGAAGTCGAACGCCTCACAAGCTACGATGCCAATTATCACGGCTGATCGCACGATGAGTCGCGAGCATATTTGCATTGAGGTGAAAAAAGATTCAAAAGGTGGATATAAACATTTCCTTACCGACAATAATAGTAAAAACCATACGTTATATAATAACAGTTACCTAGAGAATGGCGAGGTGGTCGTGCTCAATGATAATGACGAGATTATTATTGGTCGCACCGTCTTACGTTTTAATGAATAAAACTCATTTGTTATGATTATAACGATCGGTAAGCCATGTGCTATTACGGAAAAAGGAGGCAGATCGAATAACGAGGATTCCATTTACCCGCTTCCCGAACAAGTGACCCTTGACCAAAAATTGTTTATGGTTTGCGATGGTGTGGGTGGAGCCGAGAAAGGGGAGGTAGCCAGCTCATTAGCTTGCGAGTCCATACAAACTTTCTTTTCTACGTTCCTAAAGGATGATCCCACGCCTGAGTTTATCCATAAAGCCGTACATTATGCGGAAGTCTGTTTCGACTCCTATGTTCAAGAGCATCCGGAAGCGATGGGTATGGCTACTACGCTCACCATGGCCTATATCGCTTCTTCCGGAATCGTATTGGCTCATATCGGAGATAGCCGGATCTATCATCTGAGGAAGGGGGAGATTTTATATCAAACAGAAGATCATTCATTGGTAAATTCGTTGGTTAAATTAGGTAAGATCACTCCGGAAGAAGCGTTAACCCACCCCCAGCGGAATGTGATTATCCGGGCTATACAAGGCACTCATACTCCAACAGAAGCGGACATTATTACCTTGAACGATATTCAACCCGACGATTTCCTCTTTCTTTGTACGGACGGGGTTCTTGAAAGACTGAAGAATGAAAAGATCGCAGAGATATTTAATGGTCGTTTATCTGTTCCGGAAATAAAGGACGCTCTCATGGAAGCCTGTGACGGCAAGACTCGGGATAATTTTTCTTTTTATATCATACCTATTCAAAAAGTGGAAGATAGCATGGGTTTTAAGCAAAATATTCTCTCTTTTCTTTATTCTTTTATATAAATAACGTACTTTTGGCAGATTAAATGGAATTATTCAAGGTTATGAATCTGCCAGACGGACATCTTCTTCAAAATGGAAAATACAGACTTACTCATGTGGTTGGTCAAGGTGGTTTTGGCATAACCTACAGAGGAGTTTGGTATACAGAGGTTAAAGGATCTTTAGGCACCGTAAAGACGGAGGTCCCTATCTGTGTCAAGGAATATTTCTTCAAGGATTATTGTTATAGAGAACCCGGTTCCCAAGCCGTAAAAGTACATTCGGAGACGGGAAAGGTCTTATTTAACAAGTTCAAGGAAAAACTGATCAAAGAGGCAAAGATCCTATCGGAAGTTCACCATCCCTATATCGTAAACGTGTTGGAGGTTTTCGAGGAAAACAATACGGCTTATATTGCCATGGAGTATATTTCCGGCTTCTCGCTAAAATATATGCTTGAGAAAAACGGGATATTGCCCGAAGCTACGGTCCTTAAATATGTACGGCAAATTGGCGAGGCGTTACAATTCGTTCATGATAAGAGTATCTTGCATCTAGATATCAAGCCTAGCAATATCTTGATCGATAAGAACGGGAACGCCCGCTTGATCGATTTCGGAGTCAGCAAACGTTACGATATCGAGCAGGAAGAGACCAGCACTACGATGTTAACCCTTTCTAAAGGATTCGCATCCATAGAGCAATACGATAACGAAGGAACACAAGTGTTCTCGCCCCGTCCGGATATTTATTCCTTGGGAGCCACGATGTATAATCTGTTAACGGGAACAATCCCTACAGAATCTATACTACGTGCCGCACGTCCTTTGCGAAACCCCTCTGAAATCAATGCGGCGATCAGCCCGAAAACAGAGGCTGTTATCATAAAAGCGATGCAAATCATTCCTGCGGATCGCTTTGAGACGGTGGGCGAGATGTTGGCGTCTTTGGATTTTTCTCAAGCGGAAAAGGAAGTTCAGGTTGTCCCAAGTCCATCTCCCGAGATTGTGAATGAGGAAACAACGGTGGTTTATTCATCACCTGTAGATTCTAAATTAGTAGGATCGGATGATGAAGAGACTGTTGTCAATGTGGCTAATCCACCTGCCGTGGAGCCAGTAACAGAAAAGAATAATTCCAGAAAGAAAATAATTCCTATCGGAATCGCTATATTTGTCGTTGTAGGATCCGCTACAGCTCTTTTAGTGCATAGCAATAGGCCCACAAAAGAGGTTGTCGAGAGTATTGATTTACCTTCAGCTGTGGAGCCGGATAGCAATGTCTCAAAAGAAGTAGAAATGCCAGATCACCCAGTTTTACATACGGAACCTCCTATCTCTGAGATAAAGGAAGCGGAGAAACAAGAGCCTCAAGTGGAAGAGAAACGACCTATGGAAACAGAGCATACGATAGAAGAGAATGTTCTCCCGGATCAGCCATCGGAAAATGAGATGAATGAGAAATATAACTCGTTAATCGCCTCCGGTAAGGAAAAAATGGCCAAAGCTGATTATTCGGGAGCTAAGAAAGATTTGTCGGAAGCAAAGGATACGAAACTTACGGAAGAGGTAGTCCGGTTGATCATCGCTTGCGATGAGAAAACCGAGGAGAAACTTATAGCGGACAAAAAGGCCCTGTATGAGGAGAAAATGGCTTTCGGACGATATAAGATCGTACGTAAGAAGTCAAATAACAGATACGGGGCGATCGATTCGAAAGCCGAGGAACGTATTCCTTGCAAATACCTAAGTGTCGGTATCGCGGATAACGGCCGGGCATTCGAACGGGAAGACAATTTGTTTGATATTTATAATTCTGACGGATCATTGATTAGCGAAGGCCTTACTTATTATTGATTGTAATATTATGAACAACTAAACATGTATTTACCTATTATATGAAAAGACTTTGGATATTGATGATATGTGCGGTATTTCCCCTCGGATTGCTGGCGCAACAGCGTACGGAATACAACCGTAAGGGAGATGAAGCGATGAAACGTCTTGATTATAGTGACGCTAAAATGTGGTACGAGGAAGGCGTATCGCAATGCGACGCATACAGTATTGATCAGCTGACTACGATTTGGCTTTCCAACGAGCGAATGCGGCCTTCCATGCGTAGCTTGATGAATAAATGTTTAAACTGCCTGACGGTCAAAGCTACGGAAGATGATCCGGATGCCATCTCTAAATTAATCATTTATTATTCGGAAGGTATCGGAACCCCTAAAAGTGAGGAGCTAGCAACCTATTGGAAAGAATACCAAGAGATATTGTTAAAGCCGGCGGAACCGGAGGCCCAACCGATAGATTCCGCGGCGGTATCCCCTAAGAAACGAATGGAGTTTTTCGCGGGATACTCGTATTCGATCGAATCTCCTTATGGAATCACGGTAGGAGGTATGGGGCAACGCTTCGGTTGGTATGTCCGTTTCAAGACGAATATGTCTTTTATGAATTATACGGACGAATGTAATAACCAAGGGCAGATTATTAAGTTCTCTAATTCGGAAGGGGAATCTTATGAGCTTAATACAGGTAAATCCTCGAAGACAAATAGTATAGCCGGAACGGCCGGTTTAATCGTAAAATGCTTTCCGTGGTTATATGCCTCCGTTGGTTTGGGATATGGTGAAAGAGCTTTACTACATTCGTTCACGACCCATTCCTATGAAAACTACGATAGTACACGAGAGGTATGGTGCCGGAATATTGATTCCTCATACAAAGGGGTCGCTGCCGAGGTTGACTTGATGATGAAAATAACGAACTCTGTATTTATTAGCGTTGGATGCAATACGGTTAATTTTAAGTACTTGGATCTAAACGCTGGCTTAGGTGTATTCTTTTAATATTGATTATTTATGAAACATATATACTCACTCTTCTCTATTCTATTTGCGGCTTTATTAATGGCCGGATGCGTGAATGATCCGGATATAGATGGTGGCATTCGAAACGCTAAAAAACCGTCTGTTAAGACAGACGAGATATTGAAGTCCACGGCTAGTTCCGTGACAGTATCGGGGGAGGTCTTGCAAGAAAACGGCGCTCCCGTGACAGAGGCCGGTTTTTGTTGGAGCACGGAATCAACCTTTACTGTGATAGAGAAAAATAAAAAAGCCGTATCCAAGCGTAAGGTAAAATATGAGGCTACGATCGAGGGCTTAACCAATGATCTGGATTACTATATCCGGGCCTATGCGATCAATGCGGTAGATACCGCTTATGGAGAGATTTTACCTTTTAAGACGAAAGATGGATTAGGAAGCGTTAAGACCTTATTGCCAGTCAACGTGATGTCTACTTCCGTTCAATGTGGAGGTATGATAACCAAACAAGGGGAAGCCGAAATCGAGGAAAGGGGTATTTACTTAATGCTGAATCCGGAGCCTTCAGCATCCGACTCTACGATTCGTATAGACATGGAAGCCGATTCGTTCTATTGTACGATCTCCGATTTAAAACCGGAAACTACCTATTACGTTAGAGCTTACGCAAAAAGTAAATATGGTGAGTATAACGGGGCGAAAGTCGAGACCTTTAAGACCACGAATGGTCGTCCTGTATTAGATGATAACAAATTCAAGAAAATAGCGACAGAGTTTACCTATGCGGAGTTCTCCATGGAAATAATAAGCGAGGGAGATTCTCCGATCACGGCATGTGGTTTCTGCTTTAGTGCTGATAAATCGCCGACAATAGAAAATGGGGATACGATTATTTGCGGAGCGGGTATCGGAGAATTTGCCGGGAAAATCTATGATATGCAACAGCAGAAAGGGTATTACGTACGTGCTTATGCGACAAACGCTTTAGGTACTACCTATAGCGCAGGCGAAGGTATCCATACGATTCTGGAAAGTGAGTTGCCTACAGTCAATACGAAGGAGGTGTCTACTATTAAAAACGGTACCGCATGGGTAGGAGGAGAGGTCTTAGCCGAAGGTGCCTCACCGGTTACAGAGGCCGGTGTATGTTGGGGAACTAGTCCTAGTCCGGCCTTTGGTAATTGTGAAGGAGCGGTAGCTCTTTCTTCCGGTACACAAGCGTTTACGGGTACGATAAAGGAATTGAGAGGAGGCACGAGCTATTATTTAAGGGCTTACGCTAAAAATAAGAATGGTATCGCTTACGGAGAGGAAGTTCGCTTCCAAACTCCGGATATATTTGGAGCAGGGGCAAGGTTTGAGGGAGCTTTCCGGATACCGGGATCTACCTCTTTCTGTACCTTGGCTAATAGCACGGGATTCTTGTTAGGCGGTGACACGGGTAGGGAATACACCGATGAGTTTTGGGGATATATGACCTCTAAGAAAGAATGGTTGCCCTTAAGGTCTCAGCCTGAGAAATTATCGGGCCAAGCATGTTTCAGCATCGGATTTGGCCTATGGACTTTTGGTGGTTTGGATAACACAGGAAAGATATGTGACAGTTTATATGTATACTCCACATCCGATAATTCTTGGAGCGCCGTACAAACAGACCAGCAACGGCCTAAAGGTATGTATCGGGCGGCATGTTGCAGAATGGAAGATCAAGCGTTCCTCATAGGTGGACGTAGAGGTAACGAACTAATCGATGAAGTCTGGACTTATGAACCGAGCGCTTTCGTTTGGAGCAAGAAATCTAATTTCCCGATTAAACAATACGGCGGAATATCCGTTGTAATTGGTGACCGTATATATGCCGGACTGGGGATTATTAATAAAGCGGATCCTTCTTTGGAATATACGACACAGTTTTGGTCTACAGACAAGAACGCTGTAGCTTGGGAAAAGGAGGCTTCGTTCCCCGGAAGGATGCTTTTATGTGCTATCGCTTATGGTAATTACGTATATGGCGTAGACGGGGACGGTTATATTTGGTGCTATGATCCGGACTCTCAGAACTGGAGCCAGAAATCCCAGTTACCAGCGGCTAACAGGTCTGTACATTGCATGTATGTCTTGGATAATTATATCTATATCGGTTTGGGCAATGCCTCTAACTCATTAATCAGTTACGATCCTACTTGGGATAATTAAAGATGAATAGAACAGCGATTTTAGAACAGATACAGAAGAACGTAGAACGGCTGTCGGCTCCTGATCTACCGGAATACAAATATATCCCGTTGCATCAGAAGCCATCGCCTTCAGTCGCTACGTTGCATGAGATCATGCGCCTATTACGTACGGTTATCTTCCCCGGATTCTTTGGTACGGAACAAGAGGCTCAATTAGGCTCTATCCAATATTATACGGGAGTCTATTTGGAAAAGATCTATGATCTCTTGCAAGAGCAAATATATAATGGGCTTTGTTTTGAGGTAGAGCGTTGTTGTGATTCCAAGGACCGGGCTTCCGAGATCTCGATCGCTTTTATTAACCGGATTCCTCATATCAAATATTTACTGTCCACCGATGTAAAGGCCATCTTGGATGGTGATCCGGCAGCCAAGAGCGTGAGTGAGATTATATTCTGTTATCCGGCGGTCTACGCGCTTTTACATCAACGGGTCGCTCATGAATTATTCGAGCTAGGCGTACCGGTACTCCCGCGTATCATTACGGAAATGGCACACTCGCAAACCGGGATCGACATTCATCCCGGGGCGCAGATCGGAGAATATTTCAGTATCGATCATGGAACGGGTATTGTCGTGGGACAAACCGCCATTATCGGAAACCATGTCCGCCTTTATCAAGGTGTGACGTTAGGAGCCAAGAGTTTTACGCTGGACGAGGAAGGACTTCCGATAGATTTGCCCCGTCACCCGATCATCGAGGATTATGTGACCATTTATTCCAACGCATCCATATTAGGACGGATCACTATTGGCCGAGGATCTATTATCGGGGGTAACATCTGGCTCACCCATAGTGTACCTCCCAATTCCAAGATATCTCAATCACGTGTCGAAGAAAAATTCACGGAAATATGATATTATTTGAAAGAGATTCCGTATGTTTGTGCAAATGACATTACGGTGTTTTCCTTAAATAATAGAATATGACCATGAACAAAGTAAAGACATTAGATGATCTCAAGAAAATGCGTGAATCTCTTCGTGCGTCTTTGGATCTGCGTGAAAAAAGCAATACCCCTGATCAGCTCGTACAAATTAAGGTTTCTATGGCCACTTGCGGTATAGCTGCCGGAGCCAAGGAGATAATGAGTTATTTTATCGAGGTTTTAGACCGGCAGAAAATCGATGCGTTGGTAACTCAAACCGGATGCATGGGCTATTGTTATGCGGAACCGACTATCGAAATCAAGCTTCCGGGTCAGGAGCCGTTGGTATTCGGTTATGTCGATAAGGCAAAAGTAGAAGAGATCATAGATAAGTATATCCGTAAGGGTATCTTGGTAGACGGCATCATTCCTGTAACTTACACCACCGTAAAACCCGAATAAGAAATTTAATATCTTACATAAATGGCACAATACACGAATTATATATTGGTGTGCGGTGGCACAGGTTGCCGTGCATCACAAAGCGAGCAGATCATCGAGAATCTGAGAGCCGCCGTCGAGCAATACGGATTAGAGGATACACAAGTGATCCGTACCGGATGCTTCGGTTTCTGCGAGAAGGGTCCGGTGGTTAAGATGATCCCCGATAACACTTTTTACGTACAAGTTCAACCATCGGATACGGACGAGATCGTACGGGAGCATTTGGTAAAAGGCCGTAAAGTGGAACGGTTACTTTATATGAATCCAGAGAACCGTGAGCTGGTTCCGGACTCCAAGCATATCGGATTCTATAAGAAACAGCTACGAATCGCCCTTCGAAATTGTGGCTTTATCAACCCGGAGAATATCGATGAGTATATCGCTCGTGACGGCTATGTAGCGTTAGGAAAAGCCCTTGTGGAAATGACTCCCGAGGAAGTAATCAAGGAAATCATGGATAGTGGTTTACGGGGCGGTGGTTTCCCGACAGGCTTGAAATGGCAGATTACCCGTAAGGTACAAGCGCCTCAAAAATACGTGGTTTGTAATGCGGACGAGGGCGACCCGGGCGCTTTTATGGATCGCTCCATATTGGAGGGCGACCCGCATTCGATTGTGGAGGCTATGGCGATTAATGGATATTGTACGGGAGCTAGCAAAGGTTTGGTATATATCCGTGCCGAATATCCGCTAGCCGTGGAACGTTTGAAAATCGCCATACGGCAAGCGAAAGAATATGGATTGCTGGGCGAGAATATATTTGGGACTGATTTCTCATTCGATATCGAGATCCGGTACGGTGCCGGAGCTTTTGTTTGTGGAGAGGAGACCGCTTTGATCCACAGTATGGAAGGTTTGCGAGGCGAGGCTACCGTAAAGCCGCCGTTCCCTAGTGAACACGGGTATAAAGGTTGTCCGACCAATGTAAATAACGTAGAGACTTATGCGAATATCCCGGTGATCTTGTTAAGAGGCGCTAAATGGTTCAGTAGTATCGGAACGGAGAAAAGCAAAGGAACAAAGGTGTTCGCCTTGGCTGGAAAGGTAAACAATGTGGGGCTGATCGAGGTTCCTATGGGTACGACTTTGCGTGAGGTTATCTTTGGAATTGGGGGAGGTATCAAGGATGGAAAGAAGTTTAAGGCTGTGCAAACCGGTGGCCCGTCAGGAGGTTGCTTGACAGAAAAGCATCTAGATCTTCCTATCGATTATGATAATTTGCTTGCCGCTGGTTCCATGATGGGTTCCGGAGGTATGATCGTCATGGACGAGGATGATTGTATGGTAGCCATGGCTAAGTTCTATCTGGACTTTACGGTCGAGGAATCTTGCGGTAAATGCGCACCGTGCCGTATCGGTAATAAACGCTTACATGAAATATTGCAGAAAATTACGAGTGGAAACGGAACCGAAGAGGATTTGACCCGTCTAAGGAATCTGGCGATGGTGATTAAGGATACCGCTTTATGCGGCTTGGGACAGACTTCTCCGAATCCGGTTTTATCTACGATGGATAATTTCTACGATGAATATCTGGCGCATGTCCGGGAGCATCGTTGTCCGTCTCATCAATGCCGGGAACTTACTCAATATTTCATCAATCCGGAGAAATGTAAAGGATGTACGCTCTGTGCCCGTGTTTGTCCGGTGCATGCAATTACAGGTGGACGGAAAATTCCTCATATTATCGATCCGCAAGCTTGTATCCGTTGCGGTACCTGTATGGAGAAGTGTAAGTTCGGAGCGATTTATGTCCACTAAATTCATTTACAATCATGGAAACAATTAAATTAATCATAGATAATAAAGAGGTGGAAGTGCCGAGAGGAACCACCATTTTAGATGCGGCAAAAAGTGTAGGTATTCATATCCCGACACTCTGTTATATGAAACTGGAGGACTTGCACTACGAGAATAATCCGGGAGCTTGCCGTATTTGTGTCGTAGAGATCGAGGGACGTAGAAATTTAGCCCCATCCTGTAAAATGGAATGTACGGAAGGTATGGTCGTACGGACACATACCCCTCGGGTAATGAATGCCCGCAGGACGGTGATGGAGCTGATCCTCTCGAATCATCCGGCGGAATGCCTGACATGTAGTAGCAACGGACATTGCGAGTTACAAAAGATCGCGCACGACCTAGGAATCCGCGAGATCCGGTATAAGGGAGAAATGTCTACATTTACGATAGATCGTTCCCCTTCTATTGTCCGGAACATGAACAAATGCATCATGTGCCGCCGTTGTGAGACCATGTGCAATACGATACAGACGGTTGGCGCCTTGACTGCCGTGAACCGTGGATTTAACGCGGCCGTATCGACAGCTTTCGAACGGGATATGGCCGGAAGTACCTGTTCTTATTGTGGACAATGCGTATCCGTCTGTCCTGTAAACGCGCTTAGCGGACGTAATACGCAACAGCCGGTCTTGGACGCTTTGGCCGATCCTACTAAAATTGTTATCGCCCAGACAGCGCCGGCGGTTCGCACAGCGTTGGGACGTGATTTCGGGTATGAGCCGGGTACATTGGTTACAGGCAAGATGGTTTCAGCTTTGCGTCAATTGGGTTTTGATTATGTATTTGATACGGACTTTGCCGCCGACTTGACCATTATGGAAGAGGGAACGGAATTATTACATCGCCTAGGTAGTTACTTGAATGGAGACAAAGAGGTGAAAATACCGTTAATGACGAGTTGTTGTCCGGGCTGGGTTAGCTTTGTGGAACAACATTTCCCCGAGTTACGGGATAATTTATCTACAGCCAAGAGCCCGCAGCAAATGTTCGGAGCGATCGCCAAGAGCTATTTCGCCGAGAAGTTGGGAGTGGACCGTAAGGATTTGGTAGTCGTATCTATCATGCCTTGTTTGGCGAAGAAGTATGAGGCTAGCCGCCCGGAGTTTAGCGTGGAAGGTAATCCCGATGTAGATTATTCGATATATACCCGTGAGTTAGCCCGTTTAATCCGTTATGCGAATATAGATTTCAATGAACTGCCGGATGGTGAGTTCGATCGTCCGTTGGGTGAATCTACCGGAGCGAGCGTGATCTTCGGTACTACCGGCGGTGTTATCGAGGCCGCTTGCCGTACTGCTTATGAATTATATACGAAGAAAAATCTGGATAAAGTGGACTTCGAGGAGTTACGCGGGCTGGAAGGTATTCGTAGCGCTACCATCGATTTTAATGGGACTCCGGTAAAGATCGGTATCGCTCATGGTCTGGGGAATGCCCGCAAATTGATCGAGGAGGTGAAGAACGGTACCTCTCCTTATCATGCGATCGAGGTGATGGCTTGTCCGGGAGGCTGTATCGGGGGGCGGACAACCGTTCCACCGAGGCCGTATGGAGGTACTTCGCCGGCGTGCTGCCGCTCTTTACCGGGAAGACGCTAACAAACCGCTTCGCAAGAGCCATGAGAATCCGTATATCCAGCAATTATACAGCGAGTATTTGGGAGAGCCTTGCGGACCGAAAGCCCACAAATTACTGCATACACATTACATAGATCGTAAGGAAGTAATCGGTATGTATATAGAAACTGAAAAAAGTAAATAAGCCATGAATGAGATACATTTGCCTAAAACAAAAGTAGCGGAGCTACATGCGATATGCGCTGAACGCAACAACGATCCCGGGGAGTTGATCAATATCTTGCACGCCGCCCAAGGCTTGTTCGGATATTTACCACCGGAAGTCCAACAGGTTATCGCCGCTGAATTGAATATCCCGGTCTCAAGGGTATATGGCGTAGTTACTTTTTACTCATTCTTTACGATGACCCCCAAGGGGAAATACCCCATCTCGGTTTGTCTGGGAACGGCCTGTTACGTGCGTGGCGCGGAAAATGTTCTGGAAGAAATGCAACGTCAATTGGAAATAAAGGTAGGAGAGACTACACCGGACGGTTTGTTCTCCTTGGATTGCTTACGCTGTGTC
>ENA-OOWN01002425-OOWN01002425.1-human-gut-metagenome-genome-assembly--contig:-NODE-2425-length-11528-cov-6.026236_pt1 | contig 11528 bp, 10 predicted proteins | sample MGYA00241406_ERZ501319 | MGnify/ENA primary metagenome ERZ501319 (study PRJEB25962, sample SAMEA2042734) | human gut metagenome | biome: human gut; feature: human-associated habitat; material: faeces... | reverse complement strand
GAGATTTGCGGGGTATCTGGGCCGCCGCACCTCGCCGAGCGTTGTGGTCGCCTGCGTCGTCACCTTTGCAGGCAGCGGGTAGACCATGCGCAGCTGCGCGGCGAAGAGCTCGGCAGCACGCTTTCCGTCGCTGCTCGTAGGATAGTAAAAGACGATGATGCCGCGGTTCTTCCCCGCCTGCTCCTCCCCCGAGGCGTTGGAGTGCAGGGCAAGGTAAAAGTCAAAGCCGCCGAGGCTGTTCGCCTGCGCAATGGACGAGGCCGCGGTCATCTCCGGCGTGTTGCGCACAAAGGAGATGGTGTTTGCGTAAAGGTACGGCTCGAGCGTGTCGGCCAGCAGATTCATCCAGTATTCCTCGCTGCCACTGCCGTCGACATACGGGTTCCAATCCTGCGTGGAGGGACTCAAATAAATTCTGGGCATGTGCAAAACCTCCCGTCGTTTCCAGTCTATGCTTGAAAAGCGGCGCACATGCAAAAAAAGAGACCGCCGAAGCGGTCTCTTTTTCATTAGCAGGATACTTTGCGTTACACGGACGCAGCCGCCTTGTCCTTCTTGTTCTCGATACGCTGGAGAACGAGGACGACGACCAGCACCGCAAGACCCGCAAGGTCAGTGACCGTGCCGGGGATGACCATCAGCAGGCCGCCGATGACCAGTGCGACGCGGCTGATCGCCTTCATGTCGCGGATCAGGTAGCCCATCAGGCCGGAGGCGATAGACGCCATACCGAGGGTCGCGGAGATGACGATGGAGGCAACGCTCAGGAAGTTGACGTCGCTGCCAACGAAGATCAGGGCGTTATTGTAAGCAAAGATGTAGGGGATGATGAACGCCGCGATTGCGAGACGGGTCGCGTTCCAGGCGGTCTTCATCGGGGGAGCCTTGGCGATGGCGGAACCGGCGTAGGCAGCCAGCGCAACGGGCGGGGTGATGTCTGCGACGATACCGAAGTAGAAGCAGAACATGTGGGCAGCCATCAGGTTGAGACCCATGCCGGAGGCAAGGATCGGCGCGCAGGTGGTGGCCATGATGATGTAGTTCGCGGTGGTGGGAACGCCCATGCCGAGCACGATGCAGCAGAGCATCGTCAGCACGAGAGCGATGATCAGGTGACCGTTGGACAGACCGACGATCGCGCCGATGAGCACCTGGCCGAGACCGGTCATGGTGACGACGCCGGCGATGATACCAGCCATACCGCAGGCGATACCGACGCTCAGGCAGTTCTTGCCGCCGTTTTCAAACGCGTCGATGATGGTGGGCAGGCTCTTGACGTTGGGCTTGCTGATGGCGTAGTTGATAACCAGCAGCGCGAAGGCGATGGCAAGGCAGAGCGTGCTGCCGTTCTCGCCCATGAAGGTGCCCGGCTCGAAGCTGCGGCTCATGAGGGTCATGAACAGAAGCGGGATCAGGGGGATGGCCATGACGAGCTTCTTCTTGCCCTCTTCACGGCTGATCATGGCGACGACCACGCAGTAAAGGGTCGCGTACACGGCGGCGGTGGCCATCGTGAAGCCGATCATGATCATGTAGACCAGAACGACCAGCGGGAGGATGAGGTAGATCTGCGGGAGCAGGATCTTCCACTTGGGGAGCTCTTCGCGGGGCAGGCCCTTGAGGCCGAGCTTCTTGGCCTTGAAGTGCACGCCGAGGAAGATGCCGAGGAAGTACAGGAATGCGGGCAGGATTGCACGCACGATGATATCAGCATAGGGAACGCCGACCATTTCCGCCATCAGGAACGCCGCAGCGCCCATGATCGGGGGCATGATCTGACCGCCGGTGGAAGACGCAGCCTCGACCGCGCCGGCAAACTCCGGGGGATAACCGGTCTTCTTCATCATCGGGATGGTGACGGAACCGGTGGTAACGGTGTTACCGACGGAGGAACCGGAGACCATGCCGCAGAGGGCAGAGGAAACGACCGCGACCTTTGCAGGACCGCCGGAAGCCCAGCCGACCAGCGCGTTCGCGCAGTCGATGAAGAAGTTTGCAACACCCGTGGCCTCCAGGAAGGCGCCGAAGATGACGAACAGCGCGATGTAGGTCGAGCAGACGCCGATCGGGGTGCCGAGGATACCGGTCGTGGTGTAGAAGAGGTTATACATAACGGTCTTTAAGTCCTTGCCCGCGCCTAAGAAGGCGTAGAGCACGAACACCGCCGCTACGCAGATGATCGGCATACCGACCACGCGGCGGCAGCACTCGACGAGGATCAAAGTGCCGACGATCGCAAATACGATCAGAAGGGGAATGGAAACGCTGCCGATCTGCACGACGAAAACCTTCTGGATTCGCGTACCGGCGGTAACGATTTTTTCAAGATTTAAGGGGTAGAAGAGGAAGCAGAACGCGCCGACTGCCGCCATGACGATATCGTACCAAGGCATGTAGTTGACCTTCTGAGAGCCCTTCTTGATGGGGTAGTAGATAAACACGAGAATGATGACCAAGCCGAGGAAGAGCGGACGGCGCGCACGCTCGTCCATCTTGATCCACATGTTCATCACGATCAGGAAAATGCCGAACAGTGCCGTAAGGACACGCAGAATCTTGCGGGGAGTCCCCTCCCAGACGCGCGTGTTCGACTCACGGTCGTACTTTTTCATGATCGCATCGACGTCTTCCATGGTGCCGACGTCGTTGTCGACTGCAACATTGTTGAGCTTTTCGTTTTCAGCCATGATGCAATTTCCTCCTAATTCTATTTGAGAGCGTCCGTGCGCTCAGACGAGCCAGAATTCATAATTAAAACGCACAGGCGCGTTTTTTCCACACAAATCACGCAGACTGACATCCTCGCCGTTTACATTGAGTACATGGTCAGAGACCGTACCGACAATGTAGCCGACGTTTGTCCTGTCCTGATGGATGTTTCGGATGACCATTGCCCAGCCCTTGTAATCGGGGCGGTCCACATAGACCTTGTCAAGCGTTTCGCCGGGGTTGAGCTCCGTCTGCACGCCTGCGCCAAAGGAGCAATAGGTCGTCTCCTCCACATAGATCGTTTTGTTTTCGATCTCGTAGGTATCGGTCAGGGGATATTTGTTCACGGAATGGATAAAGGTCACGGAAAAGCGGTCTCCCTCGCCCATTTTGTACCGGGCGTAGACCTCGCCGGTGTCGCGGTTGCGCAGGGTCAGATAGTAGCCGGAGCGAGGAAGAAGCACGGCGGCCGCTGCAATAATCGTTATTATTGCAGCGGCCGCAGTTATGTATTTCCGCAGATGAGAATTCACGTCAATACACGGTAGCGATCCTGCTTACAGGACGCCGATTTCCTTGTAGTACTTCTCAGCACCGGGATGCATGGTGACGGTAGCACCAGCGGAGGCAGCCTCGGGATCGAGGAAGCCGAACTTGGCGTGGCCTTCGGTCAGAGCGTCCTTGTTGTCGAACATGGCCTTGACGAACTCATAAACGACATCTTCGCTCAGCTCTTCGGAGGCAACGAGAGTAGCCTGGATAGCGACGCAGGTGACGTCGGCATCCTGACCGGTGTAGGTGCCGGCAGCCAGGTCGTCACGGATCAGGAACGGATAGGCCTCCTGGATGGCGGCGAGCTCATCGTCGCTCAGGGAGACGAGGTTGAGGGTGTTGGTGGTGGCATAGTCGACGATAGCGGTCGTGGGAGCACCGGCGACAGTGAAGGCGGCGTCGATCTTGCCGTCCTTGAGCTGGTCAACGCCATCCTGGAAGGAGCCGTTCACCGCATTGACGTCGTCCTTGGTAAGGCCCGCAGCGCTGAGGACCTGCCAGGCGTTGATCTCGGTACCGGAACCAACGTCACCGACGCAGATGGTCTTGCCCTTGAGGTCGGACACGGTGTTGATGCCGGGCTTGGCAAGGATCTGAACGGTCTCGTTGTAGATACCGGCGACCCAAAGAGCGTTGGTCTCGGGAGCGCCGTCGAAGGAGTTGATGCCCTCGTGCGCGTAGTTGATAACGTCGGACTGCAGAATGGCCATCTGAGCCTCGCCGTCGGTGATCATGTTGACGTTCGCGACGGAAGCGCCGGTGGACTCAACATTGAGGGTGGAAAGGGTCAGCTTGGAGTCGAGGACGGTCTTGAGAACGCCGCCGACAGCGTAGTAGGTACCGGAGGTACCGCCGGTCGCCAGAGTGATCGCAACAGGGGAGCTGGAATCGCCGTCGTTGTTCTGGCTGTCGTCCGTCTTCTCACCGCCGCAGGCGACCAGCGCGAAGACCATCGCGAGAGAGAGGATCAGAGCTAAAAACTTTTTCATACGCAATCTCCTTTTTGATTCTTCCGGCATTCACCGCTTCACCGGCACATGCTCCGCCGCGTGGGGGCGCTTCGGAGCACCTACGTTGGAGAAGCGTTGAATTCCGAAATTTACTTGCCTCTTTCAGGCAGTCTCATTATATCCGAATGACAGGTCCATTGCAAGACGTTTTTACTTTTTTGGATATTTCGCCAAATTATCGTTGAATTCCGTCATCATTCGACCGATTATTTCGTTAAACATTTATCAGGTTTTTAAATTTTTCTTTAGGTATAAAAAATCAGGGCGGCAAAGCGCCGCCCTGATTCTATGAAAGGCTCAAATGCTAATTATGCAAAATCGGTATGCTATTATTTCTTTTCCTTGTTGTCCACGACCTGCTTGAGAAGCGCGGAGAACTCGTCCATGCTCATCGCGCCGAGGTCGCCGTCCGCGCGGTGGCGCGGGGAAACGGTGCCGTTCTCCATGTCGCGGTCGCCGACGACCACCATGTAGGGGACCTTCTCCATCTGCGCGTCGCGGATCTTGCGGCCGATCTTCTCGTTACGGTAGTCGACCTCGACGCGGAAGCCCATGTCTTCGAGCTTCTTGGCCTGCTCGGCGCAGTAGTCGGCAGCACGGTCGGTGACGGGCAGGAAGCGCACCTGCTCGGGCGCCATCCACGTCGGCAGCGCGCCGGCATACTCCTCGATGAGGTAGGCGAGCGTGCGCTCGTAGCAGCCGAGAGAAGTGCGGTGGATGATGTACGGCAGCTTCTTCTCGCCGTTTTCGTCGATGTAGTACATGCCGAAGCGCTCGGCGAGCAACATGTCGATCTGGATGGTGACGAGGGTGTCTTCCTTGCCGTAGACGTTCTTATACTGGATGTCGAGCTTCGGGCCGTAGAATGCGGCCTCGTCGATGCCGACGGTGTAGTCGACGTCGAGATCCTTGAGGATGCGCTCCATCACGCTCTGGGCGTGATCCCACTGCTCCTTCGTGCCCTCGTACTTGTTGTTCGGGTTCGCGGGATCCCACTGGGAGAAGCGGAACGTGCACTTGTCAAGAAGGCCGACGGTGCCGAGGCAGTACTTGGCAAGGTCGAGGCAGCCCTTGAACTCCTCTTCGAGCTGGTCGGGGCGCAGGACGAGGTGGCCTTCGGAGATCGTGAACTGACGCACGCGGATGAGGCCGTGCATCTCGCCGGAATCCTCGTTGCGGAACAGCGTCGAGGTCTCGCCCAGGCGCATCGGCAGGTCGCGGTAGGAGCGCTGGCGGTTCAGGTAGACCTGATACTGGAACGGGCAGGTCATCGGGCGCAGGGCGAAGCACTCCTTCGTCTCGTCATACGGGTCGCCGAGGATGAACATGCCGTCGAGATAGTGATCCCAGTGGCCGGAGATCTTGTAAAGGTCGCGCTTGGCCATCAGCGGGGTCTTGGTGAGAAGATAGCCGCGCTTCTGCTCCACATCCTCGACCCAGCGCTGGAGCACCTGCACGACGCGCGCGCCCTTGGGCAGCAGCACCGGAAGGCCCTGACCGATGCAGTCGACGGTGGTGAAATATTCGAGCTCGCGGCCGAGCTTGTTGTGGTCGCGCTTGACGGCCTCCTCGCGCTCTTTGAGGTAGGCGTCCAGCTCTTCCTTCTTCGGGAAAGCGACGCCGTAGATGCGCTGGAGCGTTTCACGCTTGCTGTCACCGCGCCAGTAGGCGGCGTTGCAGGCGGTCAGCTTGATGGCGTTGCCCTTGATGCGGCCGGTGGAGTCCAGATGGGGACCGGCGCACAGGTCCACGAACTCGCCCTGCTTGTAGAAGGAGATGTGGGCATCCTCGGGCAGGTCGTTGATCAGCTCCACCTTGTAGGGCTCTTCCTTTTCCTCCATGTACTTGATGGCCTCGGCGCGGGGCAGCTCGAAGCGCTCCAGCTTCAGCTTCTCTTTACAGATCTTACGCATTTCAGCCTCGATCTCGCCCAGGTCGTCCTGGGTGAAGGCGAAGGGCGCGTCCAGATCGTAATAAAAGCCGTTGTCGATGCTGGGGCCGATGGCCAGCTTTACCTCCGGGTGCAGGCGCTTGACAGCCTGGGCCAGGATGTGGGAGCAGGTGTGCCAGTAGGTCTTGCGGTACTGTTCGTTTTCAAACGTAAATTCCTTGTTGACTTCGCTCATAGTCTGTTCCTCCTTGTGATCGGGGCTGGATAAATAAAAATCCCCACCCCTGAATGGTATCAGGGGTGAGGTAATAGGCATTACTCCACGGTTCCACCCTGCTTACGGCCTGCGCAGCGTTTTTACTGTCCGCTGCGGATGGCGGGATATCTTTCGTCGAGACAAGGCGCAGGAGCGCAGGAATACGGTCTGTATTTCAAGCTTCTGCAACGCAGTATCGGCGGAAGAGATCCGGCATACGCCGTCGCTTTCGATCTCTGTAACGGGAGATACCCGTCCTGCTCGTCGCAGGCGGCTCGGAAGTGGTACGGGCCGTGTCCTTGGCGGGGTGCTTTCAGCCGGGGGCGCCCCTCTCTTTGGCCGCGGAAAAACAGCTTCTTCTTCGTCACTGCCTTTTTGATGGCAATAAGTATAAACCGTTCGGCGCGGTTTGTCAACGGGTGGTTTCACGGAGGAAGGGCAAAATCAGCCGCGTGAAGCAAAAAGAGACATCCGAAAGGATGTCTCTTTTCTTTTGGTGCGAGTGGCGATACAGAACTTTTTGAAAAAGCCAGTAATATCAACGGTTTTCAAGGCGGACGAGTAGCAAATAACTTGTATATATCCCCTTTTTGGGCGACTGTTTTTCAGACAGCCGCCCTTTTTCTATACCCCAATTCAAGTGCCGTGATTTGGGTGGAAAATCTGCGTTTTCTTTCGCTGTGGCTTGCGTTCTGAACATGACGTGGGTGTTTTCCCATGCGGGAGGCAGCGGAGGCTCACAGACGGACAAACCGCTCAAAATCAACACTTTTCATTTTCACAGGAAGGAGGTGCGAAGATGGCTGTATTCCGTATCGAAAAGACCAGAGATTACACGGTCATGTCCAACTATCATCTGCGGGATATGTCGCTGTCTCTAAAAGCGAAGGGGCTTCTATCTCTCATGTTGTCCCTGCCGGAGAATTGGGACTACACCATGAAGGGGCTTGCCCGTATCTGCAAGGACGGCATTGACAGCATCAGCGGCGGCATCCGAGAGCTGGAGGCGCACGGCTATCTGATCCGTGCGCGTGTCCGCGGCGCAAACGGACAGCTCGGCTCTATCGAATACACCATTCTGGAACAGCCTAAAACGCCATCACCTACACAGGAAAAACCTATACGGGAAAATCCCGTACAGGCAAATCCAATGTTGGACGCTCCAATTCAGGAGAACCCCGCCCAATTAAATAAAGAAGAATCAAGTAACTATCTATCAAAGACAGATTTATCAATTACGGAAGGATCAAGTCCCATCCAATCAAGTCCCCCAGCCCCCAGGGAGCGGATTGGACAGGACGGGATGCGAAAGCGGGAAAGCTATCGGGCATTGATTTTGGAGAACATCGAGTATGACGTTCTTTCGCAGAATGTGCAGCTCGACAAAGACCGGCTGGACGAGCTGGTGGAGCTTATGGTGGATACCGTCTGTTCCAACCGGGAGATGATCCGCGTGGCCGGGGACGACTACCCGGCAGAGGTCGTCCGGTCGCGGTTCCTGAAGCTGAACACCTCGCACATCGAGTATGTCCTTGACCGGATGCGGGAGAACACCACCTATGTCCGCAACATCAAGAAATATCTGCTGGCGGCGCTGTATAACGCCCCGGTCACGATGGACAGCTATTACACATCCCTTGTCAGCCATGACCTGTACGGCAGCGGAGATCGGAGGTAAACGCCTTGCAGGAAGAAATCACGCAGAAAACCCTTGCGCTATGTGTGGAGGCCAGCAAAATGACCGCACAGCTCTTGCAGCAGGCCATGAAGAAGGTGCTGGCAGACATGGAGAAGCACAAGAAAAATCCTCAGCTCCGGCACGGCAAGCAGACGCTCCGGCAGCTTATGAAACACAACACCGGCGTTTCCAACATCGAGATCACGGATCAGAACATCCGGGCCTTTTCTTCCACGGCGAAGAAGTACGGCCTGGATTTTGCGTTGAAGAAGGACACTTCCGGCGAGCATACCCGTTACCTGGTGTTCTTCAAGGGCCGGGACGCCGATGTGATCACGGCGGCCTTCCGGGAGTTTTCCGCTAAAAACCTGAGCCGCGAGAAAGCCCCTTCCATCCGGCGCAAGCTGGAAAAGGCGCAGGAGCAGTCCAAAACGCAGCACAAGGAGCAGGAGCGCGGCGAAAAGGTCAAGACCAGAGAACGGAGCGTGGAACGATGAAGGACAAACTCAAAAAATATCTTCTGCCAAATCTGCCGTATCTGTTCTTCGTGTATCTCTTTGATAAGCTCTGCCAGGCGGTACGGCTGGCGCCGGGGCTCGACGCCTCGGAAAAGCTGCTGCATATCGGGCAGGGCTTCCAGACAGCCTTTGCCAGCTCCGCACCCAGCTTTCATGCGCTGGATATCTGCGTCGGTATCCTCGGCGCGGTCCTTGTCCGGCTGGCGGTGTATGTCAAGGGCAAGAACGCGAAGAAATACCGCAAGGGCATCGAATACGGCTCTGCCCGCTGGAGTGCATAATTTTAAGTGTAAATGACACATACATGGACGCACAGGAGGTTATGCACATGACTGATTATAGCAAAATTACAGCCCTTTACTCCCGCCTTTCCGTGGGCGACGAGGACAGGGACGGCGGCGAGAGCAACAGCATACAGAACCAAAAAATCTTTTTGGAGAACTATGCCAGAGGGCAGCACTTAACCAATATCCGGCACTACATTGACGATGACGAAAGCGGCAGGTTTTTTGACCGTTCCGCCTACTCCCGCATGATGGACGATGTGGAAAACGGGAAAATCGGTGTCTGCATTATGAAAGACCTTACCCGCTGGGGGCGCGACTATCTCCAAGTCGGCAACGCGATGGAGATATTCAGACGGAACAATGTGCGCTTTATCGCGGTCAACAACGGCATTGACAGCGAGAAGCCCGACACATTGGAGTTTGCGCCCTTTATCAATATCATGTCGGAGTGGTACGCAAAGGACATCAGCAAGAAAGTGAAAACGGGCATTAAGACCAAAGGCATGAGTGGAAAGCCGATTGTCACCGAAGCCCCTTACGGCTATGTCAAAGACCCGGACAACAAGGATTTTTGGGTAATCGACGAGGAAGCCGCCGAGGTTGTCCGCTTGATTTTCCGTCTGTTTATCGGCGGGAAGAACCGCAATCAAATCGCCGTATATCTGACACAGGAGCAAATCCCAACCCCCACTTTCTACATGAAAGACCGAGGGCGGGGAACCTGTAAAAATAAGACGCTCAACGAGGATAACCGCTGCAAGTGGAACAAAGTCACCTTGACCAATATCCTCACACGGCAGGAGTATTGCGGAGATGTAGTCAACTTCAAGACTACAAAGCATTTCCGGGATAAACATAACCACTATGTAGACCGGAGCCAGTGGCACATCACAGAAAATGTGCATGAGCCGATTATCAGCCGCAGCGATTTTGAAACCGTACAGCGGATTTTGGAAAACGCACCCGTCAGACGCCCCAATGGGGACGGAGAAATCCACCCTTTGTCGGGCTTGCTTTTCTGTAAGGACTGCGGCGCAAAAATGCACATTCGTATAGATTATCGGAATGGTGGCAAGCGTCATGTTGCCTATTGCAGCGAGTACCACAAGGGGAAAGCCAAGAACCCCAAATGCCATTCCCCGCACATCATGGACGCGGACTTGCTCATGCAGACCATCGCGGAAGTGCTGAAGAAAATCGAGGACTATTCTATCAGCAACCGGGCGGAGTTTGAAGCCTTAGTGAAAAAGAACCTTGCCATGCAGCAGACCGACCAGACCAAAAAGCAGCAGAAGCGTATTCCGCAAATCACGACGCGCCTTGAACAGATTGACAAGGTGCTGAATAAGCTCTATGAGGACAACGCCCTCGGCACGATCCCGCAAGACCGTTATGAGCAGATGTCGCAGAAGTATTCGGAAGAATACTACGCGCTGAAAGCGGAGCTTGCCACGCTCCAAGAGCAGCTATCCGCTTATGAGAACGCGGGAGGACGGGCGCAGAAGTTTTTGAAGCTGACGGAACGCCATGCTGCCTTTACCGAGCTTACCCCCGCCATTCTCAACGAGTTTATCAGCCGGATTGAAGTGCATGAGCGCGACCAGAAAAGGGCGAGATACGCAATCCAGCACATCAGCATATATTTCAATTATATCGGCAAGTTTGAGAATGAAGTGACACAGCTTGCGGAACCGACCGAGCAGGAAATCCGGCAAATGCGGGAGGAAATCGAAGAAGCCAAAAAGGAAAAGAGCCGCGCATACCACCGGCAGTATTCAAGGGAGTACCGGGCGCGAAACCTTGAAAAGCAGCGGGAGTATGACCGCATGAAAGCGCGGGAATACCGGGCAAGGAGAAAGGCGCAGGCAGCCGCCGCACAGCCCACACAGTAAAACAGAATAACCGTCAACCAAGAGGGATTTTCCGAACTACGGGAAATCCCTCTTTTGCGCCCAAAGAAAGGAGCCGCCTATGGCAGAACAGACCCCCGACAGTATCATCACGACCCAGAGGAACGGGCAGACCATTGTTGCGGAGTTATTTTTCAATCACAGCAGCACAGAAACATTCCGCGACAAGCTGCTCAAACTGGTACTTGCCGACAGCTCGCGTTTATCCGCGTCTGACGGTCAAGAGCCGGAAAAAACGGAAATCTTGCGATAACAGCCGCCCCGACGATACACTCCCCGTCCGGGCGGTTTCTATTTGAAAATCCTCATTTTCCCCAAGTCAAGAGCCGGGAAAAACACCCGAAAAATGCCCCTATTGCGTAACAGGGGCGCAGAAAGGAGAGTTTATGAGAACAGGGCTTACGAAGCAGGAAAAGACCACCGATATTTGGTTTGACGAGAAAGACCCGCTTATCCATATCCGCACCCACAACACCGACCTCAAGAACAGGCTGACCGCCTACGCCGTAGCTCACCCCGACCAGTGCCGCCAGATCGACGCAGACCCGGACACGGGCTGCATGGAGTTTGAAATCCGCAAGGGGCGCTTCTCTTTCCGTCTGACCGCCCCATACAGTGAGGAACGGAGGAACGCCGCCAGCAAAGCGGCAAAGAAACATTCCGCAACTTGACACACCCTATTCAAAAAGATGTGCTATAATTTTTTTGAAAAACTTT
>ENA-OOWN01002420-OOWN01002420.1-human-gut-metagenome-genome-assembly--contig:-NODE-2420-length-11535-cov-2.675871_pt1 | contig 11535 bp, 10 predicted proteins | sample MGYA00241406_ERZ501319 | MGnify/ENA primary metagenome ERZ501319 (study PRJEB25962, sample SAMEA2042734) | human gut metagenome | biome: human gut; feature: human-associated habitat; material: faeces... | reverse complement strand
CCGCCACTCAAGCCTTCATTACTATAAGTCAGGGCAAGTTCGGGTGTGCGGAAAAGCTCGTCCTTATTCAAGGAATAAGTAGAGTTCTCTTCGTTGATTCCGGCAAAGAAATGGTGGTATTCATCATCGTGTGTCTCAATGCGGAGTTTGTAGTTGCCGCTGTAACAGAGGGCTGCACCAATCACGTTGCCCGTGTTCTCCTGCGGACGACCGTCGAGGGAGAACATCACTTCGGCATGGTCAGTATGGGAATTGCGCACACCGTCCTTATTCTTGATAACCTTCATGCCCGGAGTGAGAGGTTCCTGCGTCAAAACCCCTTCATTGGCCCAGGAACCGGAGAGATGGGACAGCCATACATCGCCGCGGCGGATGGGCAGATAGCCGGAGGCAAACTGATTGAGCACCACCGGCTTCTTCTCCTGATGGGAGATTTCAGTCCAGGATTCTATCACGTCGGCATCCTGCCAGGCACGGTAACAGACGTTGACGAAGAAGGGATACACCTTGTCCTTCAGCGCCACGACAGTCGTCACGGCATTCCCTTCCTTTTCGGTAGTCACGTTCAATACTTCGAGCTGGAGGGTCATGTTACCGTCGGCATGCTTCACAGCGAGGGCCGTCTCCACGGGAGCATTCAATCCATATTCGGGATAGGCTGCATGGTTCGCTTCTGCCGCAGAGATATTCTGCAAGTCGGCTTCAGAAAGTCTGTTACCATAATACAAGTGTCTCAGTGTACCGCCTTCAGGAACCGAAAGCACCAAAGAGGTTTTCGGAGTGGATACACATACGTTTTGAGCCAACAAACTGCCGGTCAGCAGCAGTGCTCCAAAGAGAAAATTTGTTCGTTTCTTGAAATTCATGCTTTTCTTGTTTAGATTCTATATTCATTTAGCTGTGAGCAAATGTAGGCGTTTCCCCGAAGATAAAATAGTATCATTTTATCATATCCTTATACAAATTCTATTTCCGGCTGACAATTGTCCCCGTGGCTTGGTTGGCAGGCATCACCAGCACTTCTGCAATCTGGATATGCTCGGGGACGGCAGCGGCGAAATAGACCACTTCGGCTATATCGTCGCCGGTCAGCGGGCGTATACCTTTATATACATTATCGGCCGCCTCCCGGTTACCACGGAAACGGACGACGGAGAAATTGGTTTCCACCAACCCCGGCTTGATATTCGTTACGCGTACCGGGGTATCCACCAGGTCGATGCGGAGTCCGTCGGAAAGGGCCTTGACGGCAGCTTTGCAGGCACAGTACACACTGCCTCCCGGATAAGCGTAATCTCCGGCAATGGACCCCATATTGATAACGTGACCACGGCCACGCTCCACCATACCGGGAACCACGAGGCGGGTCATGGCAAGCAAGGCTTTCACGTTAGTGTCGATGACAATGTCCCATTCATCCAGATTGCCTTCATGTTCCTTGTCCACCCCAATGACGAGTCCGGCATTGTTCACCAGTATGTCTATCGCCTTCCATTCCTCCGGAAGGGATTCGAGGGCGGCACGGGCAGCCTGCCGGTCGCGGACATCGAAAGGAAGCAGATACACATCGGCTCCATATTTCTCCAACAATTCTTTCTTTACAGCATTCAGTTTCTCCACATTACGGCCATTGAGTATAAGCCGGTAACCGTTCATGGCAAATTTACGCGCGCAGCCTTCCCCTATTCCCGAGGAGGCTCCGGTGATGAGTACAATCTTCTTTTCCATCATGTTATTAAGTTTTAATATCAATACTGCCAACAAAGGTATTACTTATTATTTTAACTTCATAGGAATAATGAATTTTAGAGTAAGGCGAAAAATCCCGATAAATTATGTAACTTTGCACCCGCTTTTTTGAAAGCTTGAGAAACTGTTTTGATTTTATTTCAGCTTTCTTCTGAGATTTGTTTAATTCGTTTGGATAAAGTAAAAGACGCTTATGCAAAAGTCCGATTGCATCATCGGTGTGGAGCACGTATCGAAATTCTTCGGAGACAAGGCCGTGCTGAATGATGTGAATTTGTCTGTCCGTAAGGGCGAGTTTGTAACAATACTGGGACCGTCCGGCTGCGGAAAGACAACACTGTTACGCCTCATTGCAGGCTTTCAGACAGCCTCGGAAGGAGTGATAACCATTGCCGGAAAGGACATCACACAGACACCGCCGCACAAGCGTCCGGTGAACACCGTGTTCCAGAAGTACGCCCTCTTCCCCCACCTCAACGTGTTCAACAACATTGCCTTCGGGCTGAAGCTGAAGAAGCTGCCCGGTGCCACCATCGAGAAGAAGGTAAAGCAGGCCCTGCGCATGGTGGGCATGACGGACTATGAGGACCGCGATGTAGACTCCCTCTCCGGCGGGCAGCAACAGCGCGTAGCCATTGCCCGAGCTATCGTCAACGAACCCGAAGTGCTGCTACTGGACGAACCCCTTGCCGCCCTGGACCTAAAAATGCGCAAGGACATGCAGATGGAGCTAAAGGAGATGCACCAGAAGCTGGGCATCACCTTCGTATATGTGACCCACGACCAGGAAGAGGCACTGACCTTGAGCGATACCATCGTCGTGATGAGCGAAGGACGCATCCAGCAAATAGGCGTGCCGACGGACATCTACAATGAACCCATCAACTCCTTCGTAGCAGACTTCATTGGTGAAAGCAACATCTTGAACGGAGTTATGATAAAGGATAAAGCCGTCACCTTCTGCGGACACGAATTTGAATGCGTGGACACGGGATTTGGCGAGCAGATGCAGGTAGACGTAGTGATTCGCCCCGAAGACATCTACATCTTCGATGTATCCGACGCCGCACAGCTGACGGGGACCGTAACCAGCTGCATCTTCAAGGGTGTGCACTACGAAATGCTGGTGCAGACGCGCGAAGGCTACGAGCTGATGGTGCAGGACTACCATGCCTTCGAGGCAAGACGCGAAGTCGGTCTGCTGGTGAAGCCCTTCGACATCCATGTGATGAAGAAGGAACGCACCTGCAACACCTTCGAAGGAAAGCTGGTGGACGAGACACATGTAGAGTTCCTAGGCTGCAACTTCGAGTGCCTGCCCGTGCAAGGCATCGAACCGGGCAGTAGCGTACAAGTGGAAGTGGACTTCCAGTACGTCATCCTCGAGGACAACGAAGAGGACGGCCGTCTGACGGGTGAAGTGAAATTCATCCTCTACAAAGGAAACCATTACCACCTGACCGTGTTTACGGACTGGGACGAAGATATCTTTGTCGACACCAACGACGTGTGGGACGACGGCGACCGTGTAGGTATCACCATCGCCCCTCAAAATATACGGATTGTTCAATCTCTTAATAAGGAAGGAAGTGCTCAATAAGTTATCCCATTTCTTTATGCGCCGGCGCAACTGGACGGTACCCTACGCGCTGTTTCTGCTTATATTTGTCATAGTACCGCTACTGCTCATCGTGCTCTACGCCTTTACGGACGACGGAGGAGCGTTTACGCTGGCCAACTTCCGCAAGTTCATGATGCACCCCGAAGCGATGAACACGTTTGTCTACTCCATCGGAATAGCCGTCATCACCACGCTGGTCTGCCTGCTGCTGGGCTATCCGGCGGCGTATATCCTGAGCCAGAAACAATTCAACACCTCACGCACCATGGTGGTGCTGTTCATCCTCCCCATGTGGGTGAATATCTTGATACGTACGCTTGCCACAGTAGCGCTGTTCGACTTCCTGAACCTGCCGCTGGGCGAAGGTGCCCTTGTGTTCGGTATGGTCTACAACTTCCTGCCGTTCATGATATACCCCATTTACAACACCCTTCAGAAGATGGACCACAATCTGATTGAGGCTGCGCAGGACTTGGGAGCCTCTCCTACCCGCGTATTCGGCAAGGTGATTCTGCCGCTCTCCATGCCGGGAGTGATGAGCGGCATAGTGATGGTGTTTATGCCTACGGTTTCTACCTTTGCCATTGCCGAGTTGCTGACGATGAACAACATCAAACTGTTCGGCACCACGGTGCAAGAGAATATTTACAACGGAATGTGGAACTACGGTGCCGCCCTCTCGCTCATCATGCTGCTGCTGATAGGCATCACCATCCTCTTTACCAACGAGGAGGACGAGGCATCGAATGAAAGCGGAGGTGTGATATGATGACACGAATCTTGACCCGCGGCTACTTGTGGCTGCTGCTGGCGTTACTCTACTCGCCTATCCTGATAATCATGATATTCTCCTTCACCGAGGCAAAGGTGCTGGGCAACTGGACGGGGTTCTCCACCAAGCTGTACAGCTCCTTGTTTACGGGCGGGATGCACCACTCGCTGATGAATGCCATCTGGAACACATTCGCCATTGCCCTGCTTGCTGCCACCGCCAGCACGGCGCTGGGCAGCATTGCAGCTATCGGCATCTTCAATCTGCGCTCGCGCACACGGCAGGTAATGAACTTCGCCAATGCCATCCCGATGATGAATGCAGACATTATCACCGGTGTGTCGCTGTTCCTGCTGTTCGTCAGCTTCGGCATATCGCAAGGATTCACCACAGTGGTACTGGCACACATCACCTTCTGCACACCCTACGTGGTGCTCAGCGTAATGCCACGGCTCAAGAAGATGAACCAGAATGTCTACGAGGCAGCACTCGACCTGGGCGCCACACCGTTCCAGGCACTGCGCAAGGTTATTCTTCCGGAGATATTTCCGGGTATGATAAGCGGATTCATCCTTGCTTTCACGCTCTCCATCGACGACTTTGCCGTGACCATCTTCACCATCGGCAACCAGGGGCTGGAAACGCTCTCCACCTACATCTACGCCGATGCGCGCAAGGGTGGACTGACGCCGGAACTGCGGCCACTCTCCACCATCATCTTCGTGACGGTGCTGGTGCTGCTGATTGTAATCAACAAGCGGGCCGAACGGACAAAAAACGATTGATGTGAGTGATGAGTTATAAGTTATCAATTGTCAAGAACAAGATGATGAAAAGGATAATAAACATACTGATTCTACTATGCTGTATCGCATCCCTCTCTTCTTGTGGAAACTCCACAGAAGAGCGCAGCCGTGTACTGAAGATATACAACTGGGCGGACTACATCGATGAAGATGTGCTTGCCGAATTTCCCGACTGGTACAAGCAGCAGACGGGCGAAGACCTCCGTATCATCTACCAGGTGTTCGATATCAACGAAATCATGCTCACCAAAATTGAGCGCGGGCACGAGGACTTCGACGTCGTATGCCCCTCGGAGTACATCATCGAACGCATGCTTCGCAAAGACCTCCTGCTACCCATCGACCGCAACTTCGGCCACACGCCGGACTACATCCCCAACGTGTCGCCCTACATTCGCCACGAGCTGAACAAGACCTCGCAACCGGAACGCCAGACCGAGGACTATGCCGTGCCCTACATGTGGGGCACCGCTGGTATCCTCTTCAACAAAAAGTTTATTACCGCCGAAGAGGCCGGCACATGGGACATCCTCTGGGACTCCAAAAACCGCGGCAAAATACTGATGAAGGACAGCTACCGCGATGCCTACGGTACCGCCATCATCTACGCCCACGCCCGGGAGCTGGCCGACAGCACCGTCACCGTAGAGCAACTGATGAACGACAACTCCCCGCAGGCCATCGCCCTGGCCGAGCAACGCCTCAAGGAGATGAAACCCAACATCGCCGGCTGGGAAGCCGACTTCGGCAAGGAAATGATGACCAAGAACAAGGCGTGGATTAACTTCACCTGGAGCGGCGACGCCGTCTGGGCCATCGAGGAGGCCGATGCCGTGGGTGTGGAACTGGACTACACCGTCCCCTGCGAAGGCAGCAACATCTGGTACGACGGCTGGGTAATCCCCCGCTACGCCCGCAACGTGAAGGCGGCAAGCTATTTCATCAACTACCTCTGCCAGCCTTCCGTGGCACTGCGCAACATGGATGCTATCGGCTACGTCAGCGCCGTAGCCACACCGGAAATCATGGAGGCCAAGACCGATACCACGCTCGACGTGCACTCCGACCTCAGCTACTTCTTCGGCCCCCTGCCCGGAGCCGACAGCCTGCAGATAGACCCGGTCCAGTACCCTGACCGCCGAGTAGTGGAACGTTGCGCCATGATACGCGACTTCGGCGACCGCACGGAACTGGTGCTCGAGATGTGGAGCCGCGTGAAAGGTGACAATCTCAACACAGGCATCGTGCTGCTCATCTTCGCCGTTTTCGGTCTGCTCTTCATCTGGTTGGTATATGCCAAGATACGAAAGTACAAGCAGAAACGCCGCCACCGTCTCCGCAGAAAGCGGAAAAGGGGATGAACAACACATTGTTTACCTAAAAACCCGTCAACGTGCAAGGAACAAAGAATCTGACACAAGGCCCCATCAACCGCCAGCTTTTCACGCTGGCAATGCCCATCATGGCCACCTCGTTCATCCAGATGGCCTACAGCCTGACGGACATGGCATGGGTAGGGCGTCTGGGCAGTGAGTCCGTGGCTGCAGTAGGTGCGGTAGGCATACTGACGTGGATGTCCGGCTCCATCGCCTTGCTCAATAAAGTGGGCGCCGAAGTCAGCGTAGGCCAGTCCATCGGTGCACGCAGCGAAGAGGATGCACGCAGCTTTGCTTCGCACAACATTACGATTGCCCTGCTCATCTCCGTCTGCTGGGGAGGTCTGCTCTTCCTTTTCGCCCGCCCCATTCTGAACATCTTCGAGCTGAAACAGCATATCACGGACGCCGCCGTGACTTATCTGCGCATCGTGTCGACGGGACTGCCGTTTGTCTTTCTCTCCGCTGCCTTCACGGGCATCTACAACGCGGCAGGACGAAGCAAGATTCCGTTCTACATCAGCGGAACGGGACTGATTATGAATATCCTCCTCGACCCTCTGTTCATCTTCGGCTTCGGTTGGGGAACAGTGGGCGCGGCACTTGCCACATGGTTTTCCGAAGCTACAGTATTCGGCATCTTCGTCTACAAGCTCCGGGGGAAAAGCGCCGTGCTCGGAGGTTTCTCCTTTATCGTTCCGTTGAAAAAGAAGTACACCCGGCGCATCTTCAAGCTCGGGCTGCCCGTGGCTACGCTGAACACGCTATTTGCCTTCGTCAACATGTTCCTCTCGCGCACCGCCTCGGAGCAGGGAGGACACATCGGACTGATGGCATTCACCACCGGTGGACAAATCGAGGCCATTACCTGGAATACTTCGCAAGGATTCTCCACGGGGCTGAGTACGTTCATCGCCCAGAACTATGCCGCGGGGCAGAAGTCGCGCGTGAAGCAAGCATGGCGCACCACCATGTGGATGACGGGCGTATTCGGAAGCCTCTGCTCACTACTGTTCATCTTCTTCGGCAGCGAGGTGTTCTCTATCTTCGTACCCGAGGCCGAAGCCTACCGTGTGGGCGGAGATTTCCTCCGCATCGACGGCTATTCGCAAATGTTCATGATGATGGAAATTACCATGCAGGGCGTGTTCTACGGACTGGGACGGACAGTGCCGCCTGCCATTGTCAGCATCGGATGCAATTACATGCGTATTCCGGTGGCGTTACTGCTGGTGCACATGGGTATGGGAGTGGATGCCATCTGGTGGGCAGTAAGTGGAACGACCATTGCCAAAGGTCTTATACTGACAGCCTGGTTCGTCCTCATCAAAAGGAAAATTCTCTAAAAAAGGACAGAACTGGCGAACTTTAGAAAGAAGAATATGGTTATTATATACATAAATTTGCAACATTAAAGATAAAGTCAACTTTTAAAGAAAAAGAGTTATGAAGAAGATGAAATTTACAGTATTACTTTTGTGCGGCGCATTGCTGCTGGGCAGTTGCGGCACAATGAACAACAAGGCCAAAGGTGGAATAATCGGCGGTGGCTCCGGTGCAGCAGCAGGTGCCATTATCGGCGGACTGATAGGTAAAGGCAAGGGGGCAGCCATTGGAGCTGCGGTAGGTGCTGCAGTAGGTACGGGTGCCGGCGTTGCCATCGGACACAAGATGGACAAGAAGGCTGCCGAAGCTGCCAAGATTGAAGGCGCCCAAGTGGAGCAGGTAACGGATGCCAACGGCTTGCCGGCTGTCAAAGTATCCTTTGCGGCAGGTATTCTTTTCGGCTTCAACTCCGCAGAATGCGCCCGGTGTATCAACAAAGCAGATAACGGGTCTGTGGAACTTCTCCGCCTGATATGCAAGCCTGAGTGCCTTTCTGTAGCCCTCGGGATGAGGCATTGAGAAATTCGACTTCTTGTTTTCCTCAAGGTTTCTGCCCTTTACCTGTGCAATCACTGTGACGGGAGTGCTGTTAAGAGTAGCTATACCCGATAATATTGCGGCATCGTCACCGTAGTGGCGGTCGCCGTGAAGCTCGGTGAAGTGGTTGAATATAGCAGGAATATAGTCGTTTACGGTTGGACGATTCTTTTCTCTTATTATCTCAAGATGCTGTGTAGCAGTCATATTTGACATTATCATTACCGTCCTTTCAACCGTGCTGCCAGTCAGCGCCGATTTTTTTATAGTTATGCAGTCTTAATATATTCGACAGCGTTTTACGCATTGAGCGTCTGTCGGCTATCGCATCAACAAAACCGCTTTCAAGCAGAAATTCTGCCGTCTGGAAATCATCGGGGAGCTTCTGCTTTATAGTGTCCTGTATAACACGTCTGCCTGCGAATCCTACAAGCACCTTAGGCTCGGCAAGGATTATATCTCCAAGACTTGCAAAGGACGCTGTAACACCGCCTGTTGTGGGGTCGGTAAGCACCGTGATATAAAGTCCGCCTGCATCGCTGTGACGTTTTACCGCACCGCTTGTCTTTGCCATCTGCATAAGGGAGATTATACCCTCCTGCATTCTCGCACCGCCCGACGCTGTGAACAGTATAACGGGCAGCTTATGCTCTGTGGCATATTCAAACGCTCTTGTTATCTTTTCGCCTACAACACTGCCCATGCTCGCCATCATAAAATTGGAATCCATAATGCCGATGACCGCACGGTAGCCTCGTATAGTGCATTCGCCCGTCACTACTGCGTCCTTAAGTCCCGTGCTTTCCTGCATACTCTTTATCTTCTTCTCATAGTCGGGGAAGCCGATAGGATTCAGTGACACCATATTTTCGTCAAACGGCTTGAAGCTGTCCTTGTCAACCGTTATATCAAGACGCTCCTTAGCGGAAAGCCTTGCGTGATAGTTGCAGACAGGGCAGGTTTTCTTACGCTTTTCAAACTCGTCCATATAGAACACGTTCTGACAGCGGGGACATTTGAACAGCAGGTCCTTGGGTATTTCGAGGGCGGAGGAATCCGCCTCTTCCTTCTGTTCCTCATTAAAACGGTCCTTGACCATTTTAAACAGATCTTCTAACAATTAAAGCACCGCCTTTTCGTTTGCTTGTGGCATTATCAATAATTCGTCAGATCCTTGCGGTTAAGGAAGCCTATATCGAAATTACCGCTTTCGACATCCTCGTCACGCAGGAGATTGAGCTGGAAATCAATGTTGGTGTTGATACCCTCTATGAGAAATTCGGAGAGGGCTACCTTCATCTTCTGGATAGCCTCTTTCCTGTCCTCGCCCTTTACAAGCACCTTCGCTATCATACTGTCATAGTAAGGGGGTATCTCGTAGCCCTGATATACCGCCGTATCAATACGCACACCGAAACCGCCGGGCATATGGATCGACTTTATCTTACCTGGGCAGGGGCGGAAGTTGTTCTTAGGCTCTTCCGCATTTATACGGCACTCGATAACGTGACCGCTGAGCTTTATATCCTCCTGCTTATACTGCAGGGGAAGTCCTGCGGCGATGTTTATCTGCGCCTTTACAAGATCCACGCCGGTCACCATTTCGGTTACGGGGTGTTCGACCTGTATTCTTGCGTTCATCTCCATAAAGTAGAAGTTTAGATCCTTGTCTACAAGGAATTCTACCGTTCCTGCGTTTGCATAGCCGCAAGCCTTTGCCGCTCTTACTGCCGCTTCTCCCATTCTTCTGCGGAGATCCTCTGTCATAATGGGGCTGGGGCTTTCTTCAAGCACCTTCTGATTACGGCGCTGTAACGAGCAGTCACGCTCACCGAGATAAATTACATTTCCGTGCTCGTCCGCAAGGAGCTGTATCTCGACGTGTCTGGGATTTACAATGAACTTTTCGATATATATATCATCGTTTGCAAAGAACTGTTTAGCCTCCTGCTTTGCGGCGGTCATTGCCGCTTCAAGCTCTTCGGGCTTTTCAACAAGTCTTATGCCTCGTCCGCCGCCGCCTGCGCTCGCCTTTACCATTATCGGATAGCCGATCTTTGCGGCAATCTCCTGAGCCTCCTCAAGCGTCCCAACAACACCGTCGGAGCCGGGAACTACGGGAACGTTGTTTTCTATCATCGTCTTCTTTGCGTTTGCCTTATCACCCATAGCGTCCATAGCGTCAGCGCCCGGGCCTATGAACTTTATTCCGCACTTGTCGCAAAGACGTACAAAGTGGCTGTTTTCGGAAAGAAAACCGAAGCCGGGGTGAATTGCCTGTGCGCCCGTTATCTCGCAGGCGGCAAGCAGTGCCTTTGAATTAAGATAGCTGTCCTTTGACGGAGCAGGTCCTATACATACCGCCTCGTCAGCTATCTGTGCGTGAAGCGCAGTCTTGTCGGCTGTCGAATATACTGCGACAGTCTTTACTCCAAGCTCTCTGCACGCACGGATTATTCTTATAGCAATCTCGCCTCTGTTGGCGATCAGAATCTTATTGAACATACAGCGTTTGCCTTCCGTTTACTTGATAGCAAAGGTGATCTCTGCGGATACCGCCTTTTCACCGTTTACTGTGGCAAGAGCCTTGCCGACACCGATAGGACCTTTTACCTTTATTATCTCGACTTCGAGCTTTAAAAGATCGCCGGGTACTACCTGTCTTCTGAACTTAGCGTCCTTGACGCCGCCGAACAGACCTATCTTGCCCTTGTTTTCGGGGAGTGCAAGCATTGCCACTGCGCCTGCCTGTGCAAGCATCTCAAGCATAAGTACGCCGGGTACTACGGGGTATCCGGGGAAGTGTCCCTTGAACCAGAACTCGTCCTCTTTCATATACTTTGTGGCAACCACACGCTGACCGGGTTCCATTTCTTCGATAGTATCAATAAGCAGGAACGGATCTCTGTGAGGGATTATCTCCATTATCTGCTCTTTATTCATAAGCGACATATACAGTCCTCCGTTATTCTATTATGATGAGCGGCTGACCGAATTCAACAGCCTCTCCGTCCTTTACGGCAATAGACTTTACAGTGCCGGAAATATCCGCCTGTATCTCGTTCATTACCTTCATACTCTCAACGATGCATACTGTGTCGCCCTCGTTTACCTTATCGCCGACCTTTACAAAGGGAGGCTTTGTGGGGGAGGGGGCAGAGTAGAATGTGCCGACAATGGGGAAGCGGCACTTTCACGCTATCAGAATATGCCGGATTACTATTATGACATGATTTTTATGGATCTGAATATGCCGATCATGGATGGGTATGAGGCAGCAAAGAGTAT
>ENA-OOWN01002414-OOWN01002414.1-human-gut-metagenome-genome-assembly--contig:-NODE-2414-length-11581-cov-10.722367_pt1 | contig 11581 bp, 10 predicted proteins | sample MGYA00241406_ERZ501319 | MGnify/ENA primary metagenome ERZ501319 (study PRJEB25962, sample SAMEA2042734) | human gut metagenome | biome: human gut; feature: human-associated habitat; material: faeces... | reverse complement strand
CTGCTGCAAGGCTTCGGCACGCTTCAGGCTGTCGAGGCGCAGCTGCTCCCTGCGGGCGGCCTCGATGGCCCGCAGGCTGTCTACGCGGAGCTGCTCCAGGCTGTCGCGGCGGGCCTGCAGCTGTTCGGGAGTGGGGCCGGCGGGCTTCGGTTCGTAGCCGGGGGCATACATCAGCCCCAGCAAGGCCACCACATCGTGGCTGCCGCGGAAGGCGGAGTCGGAGTTGACGGTGCGGTAGTAGTCTTCCTTCATGCCGTGGTGGGTGATGAACCACGACTTCACCTGATTGCTGCGGTTCCTGGCGGCACGCAGGTTCTGCGCACGGCTGGCGTAGGAGCCGCAGAAGCCGCGGACCACGACCCAGGCCTTCCCGTCGGTGATGAGCCGGCGGTTACGGTCGATGAGCTCCGCAGCGTCGCGGATAGCCTCGTCGTTGCCTTGGTAGGGGGAGTAGAACATCAACCGGCCGGGTACGAACCGGAAGAGTATGACGGAATCGGACTGCACGCCGGCAGACGAATCTGCAGCGACAGGCTGTGCCTGAAGCCCCATGCCGCAAAGCGACAGGAAGGAGCCGAGTATGAAGGAATGCCATGCCCTTTTCATATAGATTTTTTCAAAATTTTGTTAATGAAAAATACCGTTACTTCGTAGGTAACGGTATGTACTTTTCTTTTGCCTTAACGCAAAAGAAAAGATACCAAAAGAAAAAGTCAAGGGCTGAACCTCCGGGACTACTCCGTTCCCGTTTTTTGCTAAAAGGCAAGAACTCGCTACGCTCAGACAGCCTGCCTTTCTTGACGCAAAAAGCGGGACTCCGCTTTACGTCCCTCCGATTAGGCCCGGGGCTGCGCATGGAGTGCATATGATGTACCTTGGCCTTGGGCGAGGCTGGCACGCCGCAGGGTGGTCCGGCCTCACTGTAGAGGCGTGAAGCGGAAGGCGGCTTTCAGGCGTCAAGAAGGACAGGCTGTCTGAGCGTAGCGAGTTTCTGTCCTTTAGCCTGAAAGTCGTCTGTAGTAGCCTCGGAAGTGCAGACGGGGCACTTTCTTTTTGATATCTTTTTCTTTCGGGCAAGCGAAAGAAAAAGTTTGAGGCTCGAATTTTATTTGGATAGTGTTAAATCTTGATAGATATTTGTTTTTTATGTAAAATAATCCGTACTTTGCACACGCAAACAATATGCTTCACCGTTACCTACGAAGTAACGGATTTTTTCCCTCTGATATCCTTTTATCCTTTTTTCTTCTTTTTCTTCAGACAAGCAGGTACGAAAGAAGGTTTCTGTTCATTTCGTGGATACGCTCGTCCGCATGGCGTTTGAAGTAGGTTTCTGTCACTTTGACCGACGAATGGCCCATGGCATTGCTGATCAGTTCGGGCTGGAAATTGTGGTAATTGGCCAGGGTGGCCCAACTGTGGCGTGCGGCATAGCTGCTCAGGTGGACCGGATGCTGTAACTGGGCGGCCAGGAGCTTCAGCTGGTGGTTGAAGTGGCGCAGGGCGTTGGTGTACTGCCTGTAGCCTTCCGCTCCCGCTGCCTGCACGAAGGGGAACAGATAAGGAGAGTCCGGGTCGCGGCTTTTCAGTTTCTCTATCAGACGCATGGCTTCTGGCTCGATACGCACCGTGAGCCAGGCACCGGTCTTGCGGCGACGGTAGGTCAGCAGATCGCCGTGCAGGTCGCAGCGGCGCATGTAGGCAATGTCGACGAAGGGGATGCCGCGCAGCATGAAGAGCAGCATAAAGAGCTGGCGCGTCTGTTCCAGGCGGCCGGGTGAGGGAAGGGGCTTCTGCAGCCGGCAGAGTACCTGTTCGTCGAGGGCCCGCTTCACTGTGACCCGGGTGCCGGTATAGACGCCTTTGAAAAGCCGCGGGCGGAAGGGGGCCCGCCCTTCGTCGACGGCCCGGTAATAGACGGCCCGGAGCATGCGCATGTAAGTGGAAATAGTATTCCAGTGGAGCATGCGTTTTAACAGATAGTTCTGAAAGGCCTGCAGCCATGTGGGGGTGATGTCTTCGAAGGCCAGTGGCTTGCCGCCGACAAAATCGTTGACACGGTTGAAGGTGCTGCGGTAGTGTGCCGTACCCAGCCGTTCCATGCTGTGGAGGCGGGACGCTACAGCAGACAGATAGACCATAAAATCGTTGTTGGGGTGTCTCATGGGAAATTGGTTCTAATTGATGTATAGCGGTAACAGTAAGGATTGTCCGGAGCAGAGACCGGACAGCTACAAAAGTACAATTTTGTTTTAAATGTTGTTGCCCGGCTTGGCAGACCGACGAAAAATATGTTCCTTTGCGCTGAATTGTTCAATCATCTATACATTAATATCATATAAGTAACGCTATGGGATACGGAAAATGGATAGGCGGCGTGGTGGGCTTCATGGCCATGGGGCCTCTGGGTGCGCTGGCCGGATATGCGATAGGGTCGCTGTTCGACAAGGCGACGGATGAGGAAGCACAGGGAGCTACGGGGCACGAGTATTACGGCCCTACGGCGGAGGGATGCGAGGACCTGGGACAGCGCAACAGTTTTCTGTTTGCGATGCTCGTTATGGCTTCGTACATCATCCGGGCCGACGGGCGCATCATGCACAGCGAGATGGAGTTTGTGCGCCGCTTTCTGCGGGTGAACTTCGGCGAGGGGGCTGTGGACGAGGGACAACAGATTCTGCTGAACCTCTTCGAACGGCGCAAGCAGATGGAGCGTACCAATCCGATGGCATTCAAGAACACCATCCACGACTGCGGCGTGCAGATTGCCGCCAACCTGACCTATGAGCAGCGTCTGCAGCTGCTGGACTTCCTCGTGAAGATAGCCCAGAGCGACGGCAACGTGTGTCAGGCCGAAATCGATGCGCTGAAGGAAGTGGCGGTCGCCATGGGCCTGTCGGTAAAGGAGGTAGAGTCGATGCTCAACCTGCGCGGCAGTTCGCTGGAGGATGCCTACAAGGTGCTCGAAGTGTCGCCCGACGCGACCGACGCCGAAGTGCGTGCCGCTTACCGCCGCCTGGCCCTGAAGCATCATCCCGACAAGGTGGCTGCGCTGGGCGAGGACATCCTAAAGGCGGCCGAGCAGAAGTTCCAGGAAATCAACGAGGCCAAGGAGCGCATCTACAAGGCACGCGGGCTGAAGTGATGTACCGGCCGGCGGAAGAGGCGGGCTCATGCGATTTTTCTTTTCCTTTATAGCCGTGTATGCGGATGATTTTCGTATATTTGCTGCATAAAGATAAAAAGTTAACCGTATGAAGAAAACAATCACTTCCTGGATCAGTATTCTGTTGGGATGCTTTATTCTGGCATCCGGTTTCGTATTTTTCATCAATCCTTATAACATCGTGCCGGGCGGAGTATATGGGGCGAGCATCGTGCTCCATAATCTGTTTCCATCCGTCCAGGTGGGTACGTTCGGATATATGTTCGACGTGCCGTTGCTCATCCTGTCGGTTGTGTTGCTGGGAGCCCGGCTGGGTACGCGAACCATTGTTGCCGCGCTGACCACGCCGTTGCTGATGAACCTGCTTTCGCGGGCGGTGTATCCCTCGCAGGAGGCACTCGAAGCGCTCGACCCGTCGCAGTTGCTGGGCGGGTGCATGGACTTGTCGGACCATCTGATGCTGACGTCCGTTATCGGCGCCACGGTAATCGGCATCGGGTCGGGCATCGTAGTCCGCAATCAGGCCACTACGGGTGGCACGGACATCGTGGGCATGCTGCTCCAGAAGTATTGCCACATCCGCTTCTCCCGGGCCATCCTGCTGGCCGACGGAGCGGTGGTCTGCTTCGGCCTGGCCGTCATCGGTTTTGGCATCGGCAGTGCCGAGGACGTGGAGCAGCCGGCGCTTTTCCTGTCGTTCTATTCGCTGATCGCCATCTTTGTCTGCTCGCGTGTCATCGCTTTCATGATCAATGGGGCGAAGAACGACAAGCTGATTTTTGTCATCAGCGACAAGCGGATGACCGACCTGCACAAGTATATTCTCGAGGATTTGGACCGTACGGCCACATGCATCAAGAGCAGCGGCCTGTATACGGGAGCCGAGAAGGAAATGTTGTTTCTGGTGGTGAGCTATAAGGAGGTGAGTGGCGTGAAGCTGAAGATCAAGGAGGCCGATCCGCGGGCGTTCGTGGTGGTGACCGATGCTTACGACGCCTTTGGCGAAGGGTGGAAGCAGCTACCTTCATCTGCCAACGAGCTGCAGCCGGAATAGGCAGGATACGGACATAAAAAAAGAGAGCGTACTCCTCAGCGGAATACGCTCTCTTTCATTTAAAAGGCTGATTTATATTAATGGATTTCAATCACACGATTGACTTTGGCCTTTTCTTCGGGTGTGCTCTTCGGCAGTTCGATGGTCAGTACACCATCGCTGACGTTGGCACTGATTTTGTCTTTTTCAACATCGTCAGGCAGAACGAAAGCCTGTTGGAACTTAGAGTATGAAAACTCGCGACGCAGATACTTCTTGTTTTCCTTGTCTTCTTCCTTGGACTCGTTCTTCTTTTCCATCGTGATGACCAGTTCGTTGTCGTCACCCAGATGAATGTTGAAGTCATCCTTTGTCATACCCGGAGCAGCTACTTCTACTTTGTAATCTTTTTCGTTTTCTATTACGTTGATTGCAGGGGCAGTAGCGTTTGCTTTTACCATCCAATCGTTATCAAAGAAATCATTAAAGATACTCGGTAACCAATTCTGATTGTTGTACTTTCTAATCGGCATCATAGTTGTAATCTCCTATTTTTAAGTTGTTTATTATCAATTTTCTTCTGAACCCCTCCACCTTTCGGTTTCGTTGTTCGCCTAAGGATTGGCAAATACCGTGCCGCTTGCCGGAATGTCAGTTCCCGCTATGTGCCATTTAAACTTGTGAAAACAATTTTAATCGGAATGCCCTGCGTTTTTAAACTTGTGCATACTTTGTTAGCTCTTCCGGGTGTGACGGACCGGGAAGCCGGGCGTCAGATTGTCATTTTTCCGGAAAGATTGTCACCTGTCCAATGTCCAGCCTTCGTCGTTGTGGTACACCATCAGATGGCTCATGCCGCCGTCTACGGTCAGGTTGATGCCATTGACGAAGCTGTTCCGGTCGTCACAGAGGAAGAATACGGCACGCACGATGTCTTCAGGTTCACCCACCCGTCCCGAAGGATGTTGCTGCAGGTCGGCCGTCGAATAGGAGGGGATGGGAGCCTCGGTGTGGAAACGGGCCGTTTCAATCCAGCCGGGTGCTACGGAGTTGACGCGGGCTATACCGGCCAAGCTGATGGCCAGGGCGTGGGTCAGGGACGTGATGCCGCCCTTGGCAGCCGAGTAGCTTTCCGTGTCGGCCTGTGACTGGAAGGCGCGGGTGGACGAAAGGTTGACAATGCTGGCTCCGGGGGCAAAATGAGGTTTCAGCCGGCTGGCCAGCCAGAAGGGGGCAACCACTCCGACGCGCTGCACATATAGGAAGTCTTCATACGTACAGCCGGACAGAATGCCGCCTTTCGTCAGGCAGGCATTATTGACCAGGATGTCGACGTGCTTTTCCTGCTGCAATACCCAGTCGACAAATGCGTCGAGCACTGCTTGTTCGGAGATGTCTCCCTGATAATACCGGATGCCGGCAGATGAGGACGGAGCTGGGTCTTTGTCTATGGCGTAAACTCGTGCTCCTTCGGCACAGAAACTTTCGGCCAGACATCTTCCGATACCGGCCGCTCCTCCGGTGAGGACGCAAACTTTATGATTGAATTTCATATTGAGGTTGTCTTTTTTGTATGATGAAGGTGCAAAAATAGGTTTTTTCTTTGTATGAGGAAAGTTATCCTTGTAAAGATGAGTTCCAAAAGTTTTTATTTCGGATAAGGAGTGTTATATTTGTGCCGTTAACGAACACGGTTGCCGGAAGAAATGCCTGTATTGTGTGGGAAGACGATGGGAAAAACGGTGTGCTGTGTGAGTGGAGTATGGATGAACTTTAAATGAATATAGCATGAAAAATTGTCTACTGTTGGCGGTTCTGGTAGCCGTCATGGCAGGTTGTGGCGCGGGAAGGCAAACGCGCCAACCGGAAAAGTATTCCCAGCGGATGGTGGAGTCGCACGGGCTGGTCGATTTCTATTGTAACCGTCACCATCAGACGGAGCTGGACAGTGCCGCCTGGGATTATGTTTCGGGGCTGGTGGCCAATGCGGTTTTGAAGGCATGGCTGCTCTATCCGGAGAAAACCGAGTATTACGATGCGGTGAAGGCTTTCGCCGACAACAGCACTTCTCCTGACGGTTCCGTCATCTTGAATGCCAAAGGGAAACCGGCCCTCCGTCCAAGCAACATCGACGATCTGCCTGCAGGAAATGTCTTTTTTACCTTATATAAGGAGGAATTGAAGAAAGGAAACGTCCAGGATGCCGAGCGGTACAAGAATGCGGCGTCGCTTATCCGCAATAAGTTGAAGTATGAGCATTCGCGCATTGCCGAAGGGCTTCCGGGAGCGGGAGGCTTCTTCCATAAGGCGGTTTATCCCAACCAGATGTGGCTTGACGGTCTTTACATGGGTTCTACGATTTATGCCCAGTGGCAACATGTGTTCGGAAAGGAGCATCCCGAGGACAATGCACAAAGCTGGTCCGACATAGCCTTGCAGTTCAAGACCATCAACCGGTATACGTACGACGAGGGCAAGCAGTTGAACTATCATGCGTGGTCGGCCACTCCCGAGGATGAAAATTCGTTCTGGGCACGCCAGGACGGGCCGTTCAAGGGATGCAGCCGGGAATTTTGGGCACGTGGCATGGGGTGGTATTTTGCCGCTTTGGCCGATGTACTGGAGTACATGCCTCAGGACCATCCCGACTATGCGGATGTATTGGCCATTTTCCGTCAGGTGGCTGCAGGGCTGAAGCGTTGGCAGGATCCTGCCTCGGGTGTCTGGTATCAGTTGTTGCAATACAACGGACAGATGCGGGCCGACGGCAAGGGTGATACCATTAACGGACAGGTCTATAACATAGGAACGGCCTCTAACTACCTGGAGGCCTCGGCTTCGGGCATTTTCACGTATGCCTATCTGAAAGGCATCCGCCTCGGTTTGCTCGACCGTGAGGTATACCTGCCTGTGGCCGAGAAGGCTTATCAGGGACTGCTCAAGACGTTCATCCATGAACAGCCTAACAGTCGTCTGGACATTGTGCAGACGTGTGCATCAGCCGGTCTGGGGCCGGCCAAGGACCCTTCGCGTACCGGTACAGCCAACTATTATCTGGTGGGCAAGGACGTGACGGTTGTCGAAAATGAGGGTAAGGCTATAGGCACCTTTATCATGGCGTCTGTCGAATATGAGCAGTTGGGTCGGTGACAGCCGATGATATAAAAAAGAACGGGCCGCAAGTTCCGGTGGAAATTCCACTGATGCTTGCGGCCCGTCTTTTGACAGATGTGGGGTGTGTCTCCCCTTTTATTGCTGTGCTTCTGCCTGCTGGATCATTTCCTTGCTGGCATACATATAGATTTCTACGCGGCGGTTTTCGTCGGCCGACTTGCTTTCGTCGTATTCATCGTAAGCCACACCTTTCACTACCTTGAACTGGGCGGGCGACACGTTGCATTCCTGCAAATAGTTTTCTACGGCGTATGCGCGGTCTTTCGAGACTTTCACATTGGCTTCATACGTTCCCACCTTGTCCGTGTGTCCGATGATGGCGATATCTGTTGTCGGGTCGTCGCGCAGGATTTGGGCGAGTTCGCGGAGCGAGGCTTTGGCATCGTTGCTCAGCGCCGAGGAGTTGAATCCGAACAGGATGCCCGATGTGAACGATACCTTGACGGCATCCAGTCCGTTGGTGTCGGTTACCTTTTCCACTTCGGCGCCTTCAATCTTGGCGGCTTCTTCAGCTTTCTTGTCCATTTTGCGGCCAATGATGACACCGGTTCCGGTGCCTACCACGGCTCCTACGGCAGCACCGATGGCGGCTCCTTTGCCTTTGCCTACCAGTCCTCCGATGAGGGCGCCGGCTGCGGTTCCCGATGTACCTCCGATGATACCTCCTTTAGCCGTATTGTTCATGGTTCCACAACCACTGGCCAACATGCCTGCACAAAGCAAGCCAATCATTAATTTCACATTCTTCATCTTTCTATAAGTTTTGGATTAGGATATTGTTCTGCTATTTCTTTTATTAGAATAGCGTATTGGTTTCTTCCACCAACTTTCCGGCTTGCCATACGGCCCGGATGTTCAGTTCCTTGTCGAGTACGACGACGTCGGCGTCCATGTCCTTCTGCAGAGAGCCTTTACGGTCGGCAATGTTCATGATGCGTGCCGGTGTTTCGCTTGCCATGCGGAGGGCGTCGCCCAGCGGTATGCCTGCCTTTACCATGGTGCGGACCAGCGTGTCGCTGGTGGCGATGCTACCTGCCAGGGACGAGTGGTCGGCCAGCTTGCAGACTCCGTCTTCGATGATGTAGCGCGGGTCGTTGATTTCCTTACCGTTGCTGGCCGAGCACGACATGGCGTCGGTGACGAGGCACGTACGTTCCACGCCTTTCAGCTTGTAGGCCAGCTTCAGGATGGTGGCGGGCAGGTGGATGCCGTCGGCTATCAGTTCGATGGTCATGCCGTCTGTCAGGTAGACGCTTTCCACGGTGCCTTCGTATTTGTATTCGCGGCGTTTGTGGAAGCCCGGCATGGCGTTGTAGAAGTGGGCTGCATGGGTGAATCCGGCTTCATACGCAGCCTTGATGGCGTCGTATTCGGCTTCGGTATGCGAGATGGCGACCAGAATGTCTTTCTGGCGGAGATAGCGGGCGAAGTCGAGGGCACCCGGCAGCTCGGGGGACGCGTCCCAGCGGCGGATGCAGCAGGTGCTTTCCACCAGTTCCTTGTATTCTTTTTCGTCAATGTCCTTTACTTGTCCGGCAAATTGCTCTCCAGCCATCTTGGGATTGAGGTAGGGGCCTTCGATGTGGAGTCCTGCTACAGGGCTGCCCGGCTCCTGCATCAGCTTTTCGCAGATGGAGGCCGCTTCGTGCAGCTTGTCGAAAGGTGAGCTGGACAGGGTGGGATAGATGGTGGTAGAGCCATGGAGCAGATGGGCATGGATGGCAGAACGGAAAGCCTCTTCCGTACATTCGGTAAAGTCGTGTCCGCCTCCGCCATGAATGTGCATGGATACGAAGCCCGGCACGATGTACATGCCTTTGGCATCAATCATGCGGGCACCGATCAGTGCCAGGTCACAGTTGGTTACTTCCAGTATCTTTCCGTCGCGCATCAGTACGGAACCTTCGTCCAGCCATCCTTGCGGAGTAAATATACGGCCGTTTATAATCTGAGTCAGCATCGTTTTTTTTCTTTTTAAAGGTTAGTGTTATTGGATTGTTTCTTGCAAATGTAACGACTTCTTATGAGAAATGGTTCTTTTGCTCTGAAATTTTTATGGGAAATTTATCTGGCAGAAAATGTTACAGCTTCTCCAATGCGCGGCGTGCGGCTTCGGCTCCGCTCCGGATGATGCGGCTGGCGTGGTTGAATTCCATCATGTCGTAGTCGCGGGCGGACATTTGGATGAGGATGTCGGGCGTGGAGCGTTCGATGTCGAAGCGGGTAATCTGCTGCATCATCAGGCGTGACGATTCCGACAACAGCTTGTAGGGATTCATCCGTTGGCGTTTGCCGTTGTCGATGGATGCGTTGACGTCGACGGCCACCAGGAGGTCGCCCGGCGTGCGGATGGCGTGGCGCAGGGGCAGGGGATTGAGCAGTCCGCCGTCCACCAGTATGCGGCCTTCGGAGCGGACGGGGCGGAACACCATGGGGATGGAGATGGAGGCCCGGATGGCGTGGAACAGGCTGCCCGAGGTGAACTTCACTTCCTGTTCGTTCAGGATGTCCGTAGCCAGGGCGGCGTAGGGCAGGGGGAGGTCCTCGATAGGGATGTCGGGGACAATCCGTTTCAGTTCACGAATGAAGCGGTCGCCTTTTACCAGCCCGTCACGGCTCAGGGTGAGGTCGGCCAGTTGGAACATCTTTCGCTTGTCCCAGCTGCACAGCCATTCCTTGCATGCGTCCATCTTTCCGGTTGCGTACATGGCTCCGACCATCGCTCCCATGGAGCTGCCGGTGATGGACGCTATTTCGTAACCACGTTCCAGCAAGGTTTCTATCACGCCGATGTGGGCGATGCCACGGGCGCCGCCCATGGAGAGTACGAGGGCTATCTTCTGTTTGTTCATAAGGCGTCAATATATCTTGGGTTCAGTGAAGGGGGCAGGCGGTCAGAAGTGTTCGTCGTCGCGTTGCTCCTGCGGCTTGTCCGTATCGGGTTCGGCTTTCCTCAGGCGGGCGCCGCAATATTTGCAATATCTCGCGTTTCTTGTGTTCGCTCACCATGGTGGCCGACACGATGCCGGTAGGTACGGCAATGATGGTGTAGCCGATGAGCATGATGACGGCCGACAGGAAGCGGCCTGTGGGCGTGACCGGTGTGATGTCTCCATATCCTACGGTCGTCATGGTGACGATGGCCCAGTAGATGCTGTTGGGGATGTTGTTGAACTGTGAGCCGGGGGCATCGCCTTCGATGGCATACATCACCGTGCCCATGGACGTGACGAGGATGAGCACGAAAAAGAAGAAGATGAATATCTTGGGCGCACTGATCCACAGGGAGCGCAGGAGCAGGTTGCCTTCGTTGATGAAGGTGAAGAGCTTGAAGATGCGGAAGACGCTGATGAGGCGGAAGGCGCGGATGACGAGCAGGTAGTGCGACCCGTGGAGGAAGAAGCTCAGGTAGACGGGCAGCGTGGCCAGCAGGTCGACGATGCCGAAGAAGCTGAAGATGTATTTCCGCGGCTGCTTCAGGCAGTAGATGCGTGCCAGGTATTCCATGGTGAAGATCAGCGTGAGCAGATACTCCAGCCCCCTCAGCACCAGGTAGGCCGAGTGGGGGAAGATGTGCATGCTCTCCAGAATGACAAGCAGCACACTGAGGATGATGCTCCCGATGAGGATGATGTCGAACAGCTTGCCCTGGGGCGTGTCCGACTCGAAGACGATGGAGAAGATCTTCTGCTTCAGCTCCTCGTTGTGCAGGAAGTGGTGCCAACGTTGGCGCAGGGTAGAAAAATATTTCATGATAGTATCTTGCTTGAATTTGTGGGACAAAGTTAACAATTAACGGCTGGTTTTGTATCGCCGGACGGGCATAAAATTCTATTACAGGATGGGGGAGGGTGCCTGAAAGTGGGTGATGTATTTGCTTTACACGGATTAAAGCGGTGCTTTAAACGCTTTAAAGCAATGCTTTATTGCTGTTAAAGCATTGCTTTATTACTGATAAAGCGGTACTTTATTATGCGTAAAGTGAAAATAAAGTGTTATCTGTTTGTATTTCTGATGCTTACTGGTATAAAATAAGCCCGCACGGTTCGTCACGAATGGTGCGGGCTTCAGGTTGACTTCATAATTTTGGTTTATGAAGAGAGAGTAGATTTAGTTAACACGGTATTAGGAAAACCCCTTTTGGGAAATGAACTGTAAAGTATCAATAGATACGCTACAATTTTTCTTTTCGTAGACAAATCTTAATC
>ENA-OOWN01002413-OOWN01002413.1-human-gut-metagenome-genome-assembly--contig:-NODE-2413-length-11586-cov-1.673142_pt1 | contig 11586 bp, 9 predicted proteins | sample MGYA00241406_ERZ501319 | MGnify/ENA primary metagenome ERZ501319 (study PRJEB25962, sample SAMEA2042734) | human gut metagenome | biome: human gut; feature: human-associated habitat; material: faeces... | reverse complement strand
AGCCGAAGGCAGCGAGCTGTACGCCCAGGGCGATGCAGACCTGATGCAGATGATCGGCGAGGCGAAGTGCCTCCGTGCCATGAGCTACCTCGACCTGGTCATCCTCTTCGGTGACATCCCCTTCTCGATGACGCGTACCTACGACGCCGAAAGCCTCGTGATGCCCATCGTGAACCGTGACGAAATCCTGACCACCCTCATCGAGGACCTGGAAGGCATCGCACCCTCCATGCGCTTTGCCTCCGAACTGGAAGGCGGCGTGGAACGCTGCTCGAAGGAGTACTGCTGGTCGCTCATCGCCCGCATCGCCCTCTTCCGCGGCGGTTACTCACTCCGTCCGGGAGCCACGACAGCCGACATCGGCACCATGGAACGTCCCGACGACTACAAAGACTACTATGCCATCACACGCCAGTACTGCGACTCCGTCATCTCCTCCGGCACCCACAGCCTGAACAAGGACTACATGCAGGTGTTCATCGACGAGTCTGCCTACCGCGTGACCAACAACGACGACCCCATCTTCGAAATTCCCTTCACCCAGCTCGTGTCGGGTAACATCGGCTACATCCACGGACCGAAGAGCAACGAATCGAACGCCGGCGGAACGACAGGTATCAACCAGTGGGGTGTCGCAAGCTCCAGCGTCCGCCTGAACGCCTTCTACCGCTTCACCTTCGACCCGCAGGACGCACGCCGCGCCATGGTGGGCTTCTGGGGTTACGAGGCTGACGGAACACCGACACTGGAGAACGACCGCAACAACTACTGCAACAAGTGGTCGAAGTTCTGGGACCCGGACCACACGCTGGGTTACATGAGCGAAGGAAGCACCGGCATCAACTTCCCCTACATGCGTTATGCCGACGTCCTGCTGATGTATGCCGAGGCTGAGAACGAGCTGAACAACGGTCCGACGGCTGCCGCCCGCGACGCCCTGAAGGAAGTGCGTCGCCGTGCCTTCCGCAATGCCGACAACCAGGGCGAGATGGTCGACGTCTATGTAGACCAGGCTTCGAGCAAGGAAGACTTCTTCGACCTCCTCGTCGACGAGCGTGCCTGGGAGTTCGGTGGAGAGAACATCCGCTGGAAAGACCTCGTCCGCTGGAACCTCTACAACCAGGTGGTATATACGACCTTCTGGCGCTACTACGGTGTGGGCAGCGACGACTACTCCTACGACCTCTATGACGAGTACGACTCCTATCCGCGCAACATCTACTACCACGTGATTCCCAACCCGGGCGACGGCAGCTTCCCCAACACCGTGCTCGACGTCATCGAGTTCTTCACCGACGAGGAATATGGTGTAGACTGCCAGTGGGCGCCCATCCCCATCGACTACCAGCTCAACCATGCAGACCGTCTGCCGTCCATCACCGGCAGCGATGCCTGGAGCCAGGCAGAGTGGTTCAGATGGATTGACGAGGACACCGGTATCGCCCGCGCCGACTGCCGCTGCTCGCTCCGCGGATACATCTACATCGACCAGCAGGGTTCACTCTTCCCGAGCGACATGCCCTGGTATTCACTGGAGACCGACCTCAACAGCCTGCCGCCCGTGCGCTACATCCTCCCCATCCCGAGCGATGCCATCTCGCGCAGCAACGGCACGTATGTGAACTACTACGGATATTAATCTTCAACCAACACGTGAGACAACATGAAAAAACATAGTATCTATTTCTTCCTACTCTGGGCATGCGTGACCATGTTCTTCCCCTCCTGTCAGGACGACGACGTGGTCAGTGACGGGGAGTTCAACAGCGAACGTCTGTTCATGCCCATGTTCCGTCGTGACGAGAACACCAACGCCGGCACCTCTGACCGCTACCAGTGCGCCATCGCCTCGGAAGCGCCCAACAGCGCCAGCAAATATGTCAACGACGTGCAGCTCTACTGGTACGGTGTCAACGGAGCCAGCGGCTACCGCCTCCAGGCGAAAATCCAAGGTACGGAGTGGGCCACCGACTGTGTGCTCGACACCATCCTTCCGCCCGACCAGCTCTCGTTCCTCCACGAGGACCTACAGTACTCCACGGGCTACTCCTACGCCATCCAGGCTCTCTCCCCCAAGGGTGATGCCTACAACTCCAAGTGGTATGGCTACGGCGACGGCTCGCACCAGAAGGACTACATGACCATCACCACGGGTGAACGCTATGCCGTGCCCGACGTGTTCTGGCCTTCCGAAGTGACCGAGAGCACCGTCCGCGTCAACTTCAACCCCACCGTGGAAGACGGCAGCGAGACGACCTACCGCGACTTCTTCGAAGCTGGTGCCGAGACTGCCAACGGCGAATGGGTGTTCGACGAAATCCAGATTGTCCCCACCGCCGACAACCCACAGCTGGAGACCATCACCCACAAGGTGACCCAGGCTGACCGCGACAACGGCTACGTGGACTTCGAAGGACTGACCTCCAACGGCTCCTACGTCATCTACGGACAGAACAACAACGTGTCCCGCTACTTCGACCGTCAGTACAACAAGGTGATGATGCGTATGATGGGTGAACCGGGCGAACCGATTATCATCCCCGCCACCGTCGACCCGAACGACACCATCCTCGCCCAACGCTACGTGCCCGGCCTGCAGGCTACGCGTATCGACACCGTGCTCACCAACTACATGGGCGACAACACGATGGCTGAGGGACAGGTGTTCTACCTCGAAGGCGGCAAGGACTACTACATCTCGACCAACGTCGAACTGACCAAGGGCCTCACCATCGAGACCAACCCCGAAGACCTCCCGACCAAGGGACGTGCCCGCATCCTCCTCGGCGTAGGTGCCTCGTCAGAGACCATGACCGACCCGTCGGAAGTCAACTTCAACCTGGCACGTAATGCACAGAGCAGCGCCGAGAACGGCATGATGTTGACCATCCAGGCCATCAAGTTCAACGAAATCAACTTCCAGCCGCAGATGTACTACAACTACTGGGATGTGAACGGCACGGGTGGCAACTCATCGAACACCATCAGTGCGAACTACTTCATAAACATGAGTTCACAGGGTCTCTCCTTCTCGCTGACCGAGCTGAGTATAACCAACTGTACGTTCAGCGGCTTGGTGCGTGGCTTCATCCGCTTCCAGGGTCCGAACCGCCAGATTATCGAGAACCTGACGGTAGAGAACTGCGTCTTCTACGACTGCGGCTGCTATGACCCCAACGGACGTGGCTACTCGTGGTTCGCCGGACCGGGCAACAACCGCAACTCGAACTTCTACCAGAACCTCGTCTTCCGCAACAACTCCATCATCGGCTCGCCGCGCCACGCCCTCGTGACGGAGAACGGCAACCTGGCATGGCCTGTCGGAACGACCTGGAACATCACCGTGGAGAACAACACGTTCGTCAACTTCAGCCCGCACTCGACCAGCTCCGGCCACGGCCTCATGTTCGAGACGCGCTACATCCCGATGGGCAGCAAGATTACCTGCCGCAAGAACCTCTTCGTCATGGTGAAAGCCGGCGACTCTGACGACCGCTACCTCTACATGCGCGGCATGCGTATCAGCAACCAGGCTATCAGCTACGACTTCAGCGACAACTATGCGACCACCGTGCCCACCTGGTACAACAAAGAAGGTAAACTCCAGAACCTGACCGACGGACTCTGGACGAACTATCCGTTCAGCGGCAACGACGGTGCCGGCTACCAGAGCGGTTCGCTCAACGCCGGAGGCATCGGAGAAACCCGCATCAAGTTCGGCGACAATGTCAACGGCAACGAACCCGATGCCGTGGGCTACCAGCTGACACCTGAAGAGCTGTTCCAAGACCCGCATCCGCTGGCTCCGAACCGCGACAAGAACATGAACCGCTACAACGTAGACGGTTTCTACTACAACAACACGGACCGCGTGCGCAACCACCCGATTTACACGAAGGGAATCGGTGACCCGCGCTGGCGTACCGGTGCCGCTTGGAAATAAGGCACAACAAAAATGCGTGAAAGCTCCGGACTCACCTTGCAACCCACACACATTGAGATTCCCTGATTGCAAGCCGGAGCAGTAGCGACTGATTCATCATAAGCAAAGAATGGGTAAAGGCTCGTCGTGAGACGGGCCTTTACTGTGTTTATAAGGTGGGGGCTTCTCCCATACCACCTGCCCCATTCAAAAGCACAAGATACATTTCCCTCTTCCCTCTCCTCTCCTCTCTTCTTATCAAATTGTCAAACGAAGCGTCCGAGGAGAGCCCTTCCTCGCACCAAAATACAAGTTGGTGAGTAAAGAAGGCATTCTCGAGCGATTCACAAAATACACATTGAAAGCAATCCACCTCAAACGCTGTCTCCGTGGCAGACGGAAGTCGTCCTTACCACCCTCACTACCATTCAGCCGTTCACCTACCCTACTTTATGATACCTTCCGATTTATTGACACGGCTCACCTTCTGGAGAATGAAACTCCGAATTTTTTCCTTTCATCTCCCGAATATTTGACTTTTGCGGACGAAACAATAGGGTTTGGCAGGTGAAACTATATTGTTTGACGCGGCAAACTATATTGTTTGGCTCGCGAAACAATATTGTTCCGGGCACGTTTTGTCCATATTTTGAAAATGAAATGTATAGTTTTCTAAAATGGAAGGCGCTTTTGAGTGCTTTTGTTTGCATTCCTTTGCAGTTGCCCGCTAGATTACCGGAATCTCATCAAAGGTGAGTTAGCAGAAAACGGCCGTTTGAGAGATTCTGTCAAGCAAAACCCGGAAATTGCTTTCTTATCGTTTCCCGGTACACGGCCATGAACCCCGGAAGCTGAGGACGGATTACGCCTCTCCCTGTTCAGGTAAGTCAAGCCGGAAGACGATGCGGAACATGCCGTCGGCATAACGGGTGCTGCTGATGCGGAAACGGCCTATTTCTGCCGTGTTCGCCACATGCGTGCCGATGCAGGGGCAGGCATCGTAGTCGCCCACACGGACGATGCGCAACGTCGGGCTGGCATCTTCGGGCAACTTCCCGAGGTCATAACGTCGGGCTGCCTCTTCCTGAGGCATGTATTCCATGGTCACCGGGAGGTGTTGGGCGATGACCTCGTTGACCCGTCTTTCAATCTCTGCTACCTGTTCGGCGGTGGGACAAGTCGGGAGCGGATAATCCAGCTTGCTCTTTTTGCGTTCAATGTGTGTATGTCGGGAACGTTCGCAGCCGAACATGCGTACCATGGTCTGGTTGAGGATATGCTCTGCCGTGTGTGCAGGAGGAAATTCTTGCTTGTTGTGTTCGTTGAGTTGAGGTTGTTCGTTCATAATGTAGTTGCTGTTTTGAAATCTTTCGCGAATGTATCATTTAATTTCTTCCCAAAGGCTATCTTTGTAACTAATTTTAGAGTAATTCAGAGAAGATATGTTTCAGAAACTTGTAGCTATCGAAGACACCTTGCTGAGCGCGGAAGCCCTGAAGAAGCTTTCTGACTATGCCGTGCAGGTGGAGTTGTACAACGAGCGTCCGGTGGACGACGCCGAGATTATCCGTCGGATAGGCGATGCCGACGCCGTGTTGGTTTCTTTCAAAAGTCCGATTCGTAAATGTGTGCTGGATGCCTGTCCGAATATCCGGTATATCGGTATGTGCTGCACCCTCTATGATGAGAAGGCATGCAATGTCGATGTGGTGGAAGCCCGCCGGAAGGGCATAACGGTCGTGGGTGTGAAGGATTACGGCGATGAGGGTGTCGTGGAATATGCTATCAGCGAACTGGTGCGTTTCCTGCATGGTTTCGGCAGGCTGTCGCAAAAGGCACCTGCCAACATCGAGACCTACCTGAGAAGTACAGGCGAGTTGCGATGAGGAAGGGGAGGCGCTGGGAAAATGCTTCTCCGTGGACGGGACGCCGGGCGGACGTTCCCTTTTATCTGTAAGATGCAGGGGGGAGGCTGTTGGCTGAAGTAGACGGTAACTTTGCGGAGGAAGTTGCCCGGATGTCCCTGTGGGTCAAAAGTGAGGACGAGGCGTCCGGTCTTTCCCGGCTGCACGGGGCGTCGGTCGAACGAGGCCTTCAGGCAGCCGCAGCTCGTCTTCACTTCCGCAATGCTGACGGCACGTTTGCCCAGGTTGGTAAACGTGAACTCACAACGGGGAAGGCGGACGGTGTCTTCCGGACAGCTGCCCAGGTCATACGTCGTCCGGTCGAACCTCACCTGGGCATGCAGGAAGATGCCGGCAGAAAGGAACAGGAGCAGGAGAATCTTGCGCAGGTTCATAAGGCTGACGGTAAATGAAGTCCGGGCAAAGTTATAAATAAAGGAGGATTTGCTACCTTTGCGCCCGGTAAAAAAGCAAATGGAATCTATGATACGTTCTTTGATAGTTGTCGGACTGGGGAGCTTTGTGGGTGGAGGCCTGCGCTTCCTGTTGTCCGGACTTGCCAAGCAGTACATTCACCATCCGTTCCCGCTCGGGACTTTCGTGGTGAATATCCTGGGATGCCTCGCCATCGGATTGTTCTACGGCTGTTTTGAGCGGGGACACATCCTGCATCCCGACTTGCGTCTGTTTCTGACGGTCGGCGTATGTGGCGGGTTCACCACGTTTTCCACATTCATGAATGAGAATCTCCAGTTGTTGAAGGGGGAACAGTTTCTGTGGATGGCGCTTTATGCGGCGTTCAGCCTGTTGCTCGGACTCCTGGCCGTGTGGGCTGGCTATGCGTTGGTGAAGGCATGGGGTTGACCGACGGGCATGAAAAAAGGGTCAACGCTTTGACCCAACCTTTTGTTAACCTTAAATCTAATACTATGAAAAACACGCTGCAAAGATAGAGGCTTCCCCGGTAATGTCCAAGTGGCAGAAGGGGAAAATGGTGAGCTATAACATTTTTTAATAATATACTACTGATTTATGGCATTTGAAGCAACCAAAAGAGAGTGGGGAGAGGTGCAGTCCTTCCTGCGTCTGTTAGCTGACGGGTATGTCTGTGCAGGCACACCGACGGGTGAGGCATGTACGGAACGTCCTTACCGGATTGCGGTCGTGCAGCGTGAAGAGCACGACGGAACCCGCCGGCACCTCATTGAGGGAGATGACATCCACATCGTGGGCGAGAAGATGGACAAGCGGGTTCCCCGGGAATATTTCAAGGCGGCAGCCGAATTGATAGCCAATGCGATGAAGCGGACGCACACCGACGGGATGGAGTCGCCCGATGGGGTGGAAGAGTTTCTGGACGAGATTGCCGTCTACGACCTGGAGGCAAAGACGGACGACCGTACGGATTACCACATCGGCTTCTGGACGGTGGAGGCTCCGTTAGTGGGCTTTCGTGTCTGTTCACGCCTCGCTCCGATGAATCCCTTGCTGGATGGCGGACGTACGGCAAACCTGAAGTTCGAGCAGACGGGTGTCAAGTTCGCGACTCCGACGGTGAACAAAATCAATGCGCTGGAATCTCCCAACGAGGTCATCGACCGCATGCGGATGATTGACCGGCTGGGGGGCGTACTGAAGTACAGCGATGTGGCGGACAAGGTGTTCCGCAGCAATCTTTCGATGATTGATTTGCACTTCCCCCGCCTGCTGGCTGAAATGGTACGCACGATGTATGTCGAGGACATGACCCGTGTGAGTGAACTGACGGAACGCATCCGCGAAATCAATCCGCTCAAGATAAAGGAGGAACTGATCACCAAGCACCGGTTCTACGAGTACAAGATGAAGCAGTTCCTGCTGGCACTGGCTCTGGGCATGCGTCCGGCAAAGCTGTTCAACGGAACCGATTCGGCAGTCGAAGGGTTCATCATGGTCGACACCGAGGGATGCCCAGTGTGCTACCAGAAGGCGGACAAGGGGACGTTCGAGGACTTCCTTTTCCGGAACACACGCTTCGAGAAAGGTTCGTTGGAGAAGGACAAGTATGGCTACCTGGAGCGTGAGAACGGTGCCTACTTCTTCAAGCTGAATGCCAAGATTGGCTTTGTGAAGCGATAACGGACCGGACCATCAGGCGCGATGGATGGCGTCCGCTGTCACCGTGTGCAGTCCGTCGGGGAGTGTCTTGGCAAGCTTCAGCATCCGGGCAGCCAGCATCTCGGTGGTGATGGGGCGCAAGCGTCGCAACAGTCCGATGTGGTTGAGGGCCTTGAAGACTTTCATGCCGACGTCTTCCCGGAAGCGTCCCTTGGCGCCCCGGTCGAGGAAGCTGGGTTGCAGGATGACCGTCCGCCCAAACTGCAAGGCCTTCAGTCCTTCCTCCACTTCTCCTTTCAGCCGGTTGTAGAACAGACGGGAGTGTACGTCTGCACCCACGGCGGAAATCAGGGCAAAGGTGTGGACACCGTTCCGGCGTGCCGTCCGTGCGAACGACAGCTGGTAGTCGACGTCGATGCGGTGCTGGGCTTCCTTGCTGCCTGCCTCTTTCAGGGAAGTGCCCAGGCAGGAGAAGGCAGCGTCGCCCCGCACGAGGTCTGCCCATTGTTCGGGATGTTCAAAATCAACAACATGTACGTGCAGCTTCGGGTGGCTCAGGTTCACCTGCCGACGGACGAAGATGTGTACTTCCGTCGTGCTGTCGTCTTGCAGCAGGTCCTGTACCAGGTGCTTGCCGGTGGCTCCTGTGCCACCGATGACTAATGCTTTCATGTTTCAGTCAGAGGGTTTAGAGTTCGTAAAAAAGGATTATTGAGCGGTGTCCGGTTCGATGCGTGCCTTCACCTTGCTCCAGGCGTTCGTGCCGAAGAGGCAGGTGGAACGCATGGTCTCATACATCGTGCGGAACCGTGAGGCGGGAATGACGAAGCCCCGTTCGTCGGCTCCCACATACGGACGCACCGAAGGGTCGAACAGTCCGATGAACGTGCGGTAGCCTTGCCGGCGGTTCTCCCGGACGGCAGTTGCAATCGTGGTGCCGCATCCTGAGCCGAAGGGAGTGCATACGGCATCCGGCTCGTTGCAGTCGTAGAAGGCCCATGCACACAGTCCCGACAGGATGTCCGGCGTAGCATAGAAGAACAGCCCTTCCATGCCGTCAAAGCTCTCTGCCTGGTCGATACGGACGAAGTTCAGGTAAGCCTTCGGGGCTGCCTGGATGGAGAGCTGACGGGTGTAGTCGATCACCATGTCCGGTGTCTGTTTGTAGCGTTCTTTGAGGGAGACAAAGGTCGGGATGTGCTCGCCCATGGGTGCGAAGCCCGTGTAGAAGCGTCCTCCGCCGCAGCCGATGTTGTCGGCGTTGAGGCTGACGGGGGTTCCCCGACGGGCGGTGTCAAGCTGTTTGAAGAAGCATCCGCCGACCTTCGCGGTGGTTGTCAGCGGCGTGTCGCTGTAGGCAAAGAGCAGGGGCAGGGGAGCCTGTGCTCCGAATGCCTCCCGGTAGTTGGTGATAAAGGTTGCAATTTCCATGGTATTTATTCAGTTGAAGGGGTAAACTCACATTCGTGGAACTTGCCGTCGTCGCCCCGTTCGTAAGCCGTATTGTAGGGCGCATGCAGCAGGGGGATGATGTCCCGGTCGTAGTTGCACACCGTGTTGAGGCGATACAGTCCCACCTTGTCGGGGTCGTCCATGTAGGCTTCGTCCTCGTCGCCGGCAAGGAAGCGCCACCCGCTGTCAGCAGTCCATTCTTCATCGGGCGTCTCGCGGTACATGTAGCCCACCTTGCAACCGTCCACCGTGATGCGGTCGGAGGCAAAGCAGCCGTCCGCCTCGTCCCATCCGTTCAGCAGCGGATAGATTTCGTCCGCCTTCAGATAGAAGTCTTTCTCCGTCTGTTGCAGGTCCTGCACCGAGGCGCAGGTGTTCTTGCGATAGATATTCACCACGTGGCTGACATGCTCCATGCGGTCGATGAGTGCGTCGGCATCATGTTCGAGCTTGTAGTCCATTTCCTCCTTGAACAGCGGGATGACCTGGTAGAAACGGACGGCATCTCCATTGGGCAGACGGCAGGTGTGTGCCGCCTCGGGTACTTCTTGCGGAGTGACCAGCATCAGTCCCTGGAAGGGAGCGTCGGGCGCGATGGTCTCGTCTCCCTCTCCCGTTTCGATGGTGTGTCCGTAGCCCAGCCAGTCGTCCTCGTTGATGGGCAGACGTGCCAGGACCTTCAGCCAGTAGATGGGCCAGTAGTCGTTCTCGTCTTGGCTCTGCAGGTTCCAGTCGGGCGGAAGGGTGATGAGCAGTTCGGCACGGTCCACTTCCTCGTCCTCCAGTTCCTCGGGGACGTTCATCGGACGTGCCCCCATGCCTCCTGTCACCAGGGTGTAGTAGTTGCGTTCCGGGGTCGGCTCGACGATGTAGATGTCCACATGGATGTCGTAGGAGATGAGTTCGTGAAACACGTTCTCGTTGGGACCGAAGTAACGGGCAATGTGCTGTTCGATGGCTGTCTGCTCCTCCTCGCTGTACATGACCGGCCCTCCCGGCAGGGGAGCTCCCTGTTCGCAGAGGTCGATGAAGCGTTGGGTGTCTTCGTCCGGAGCCAGTTCGTAGGCACGTTGGAACAACGGAAGAGCTTCCTCCTCCCGGTGCAGGTAGTAGTAGGCATACCCCAGCCGGTAGTACCACATCGGGTCGTCGGTGCCTTCCGACTCGATGGAGAGCAGCACCTGTACGGCATCCTCCATGCGGTCGAGGTTGTTGAGGGCGCGTGCCAGCAGGCTCTTCAGCGTGTAGTCGACGTCCTCTTCCGGAAGGTCGTGGATGGTATCGATGATTTTCTGATGCTGGTCTTCGTCGTGCCAGCGTTCCAGGGTACGGAGTAGCAAGTCTTTGTTCATGTCTAAGGGTAGGTTTATGGATTAGGATTTGTGGATGGAGAGCCGCCCAGGTGTCGGCAGACGATGTGCGAGAGGGTAGCGATGATGGCTGCGTTCACCGAGTCGTTCTCCAGCGAGTTGGTCACCAGGACGGTGATGTAGTAGCGTTGTCCGTCGGGCAGGAGCACGAAGCCGGCATCGTTGTCGGCGGTCTTCACTCCGTCCGGCGTACGGTCGGACGAGCCTGTCTTGTGTCCCAGTATCGCGTGGTCGGGCAGTCCGGCAGGCAGCTTGTTCATCCCGGTGGAGGTGGAGGTCAGGACCCGGTACAGGTAATTGCGGTAGACGGGAGCGGACAGTCCCTCTTGCAGGAACAGGCGGAACAGCCGGGAGATGGCTTCCGGCGTAGCGCTGTTGTCGGTCACTCGTCCGGGTTGCCGGTGCATGTCGTCCTCGGTGGCAGACAGGCGGACGTCCGTGATGCCCAGTTGATGGATGTATTGCTCCACGGCCCGGGGACCTCCGGCATAACGCAACAGCACGTCGCAGGCATTGTTGTCGCTCAGTGCCACGCTGTAATAGAGCAGGGAGTCCATGCGGACGTCGGCTGACCGTTCCGGATACCGGATGCACAGCGGACTGTACGTGCCGGTCTTCAGGTCGTCGGGCGTCAGGTGAAGCACCGTGTCGAGAGGCGTCTGCTGTTGCTCCATGCGGTGAAGCACGGCAAGTGCCACCGGAAACTTGAACACGCTCAGCAGCGGAAGGTGGAGCGTGTCGTTCCAGGCAAGCAGCGTCGTGCTGTCGGTCAGGACCGAGACTCCCACCGTGGCACGCTTGTCACGGAGGAACGCTCCGACCTCTTCACGCAGCGGGTCGG
>ENA-OOWN01002409-OOWN01002409.1-human-gut-metagenome-genome-assembly--contig:-NODE-2409-length-11610-cov-3.022847_pt1 | contig 11610 bp, 8 predicted proteins | sample MGYA00241406_ERZ501319 | MGnify/ENA primary metagenome ERZ501319 (study PRJEB25962, sample SAMEA2042734) | human gut metagenome | biome: human gut; feature: human-associated habitat; material: faeces... | reverse complement strand
CCGAGTTGCGCCGTATCAAGGCGCCCGTTTACGCATGTTTCGGCAACCATGAGTATTATTCGGGAGTGGACGGAGCATCAAAGTTTTACGCCGATGCAGGTGTGACGCTGCTTAGGGACAGCATCGTTGGCGTAGGTGACATAGTCATCGTAGGGCGTGACGACCGTTCCAACCGCCATCGTAAAAGTCTCGGCGCGCTGATGCGCGGTGTTGACAAGTCGAAATACATCATCCTGCTCGACCATCAGCCATACTATTTGGAACAGGCTGAGCGCGCCGGTGTTGACTTCCAGTTCAGCGGACATACTCATCACGGGCAGCTGTGGCCCATATCATGGATAACCGACGCCGTGTATGAAGATGCCTACGGGCCGTGGCAGCGTGGACTGACGCGTTATTATGTAAGTTCAGGTATGGGCATCTGGGGCGGCAAGTTCCGTATCGGCACGTGCTCGGAGTACGTCGTGGCTACGGTTCACGCAAAGTGACCTTGGATGCCTGCGACGTGGAGCAGTGCTGAAAACTGTAAGTGAAACACATAGCCTTGCTTAATAATTTTACCGTAAACGGTATTGCTGGTTTCAACCATCAACCTGCCAATGTATATTTACTTATAAACCGAAAGGCCGTCTTTTGCATCGTAAAAGACGGCCTTTCAGCGTCTAATTCACGGTCTTTCGCATGGCTGATGACGGCCTTTTGGAATTTAAGAGTTAAGAATTAAGAGTTAGGAAAGAATGTCTTTTGATATTGTGACATGATATTTTTCTTAATTCCTAGCTCTTGATTCTTAATTTATTCCCTACCTTTGCAGGATAAAACGATAAAAAGGCATAAGATTATGGCATTGATAAAGACAGTTAACGGCCTTGCTCCGAAGTGGGGCAAGGACTGCTATTTCAGCGAGACGGCGGCCATTGTGGGCGAAGTTACGATGGGTGACGAGTGCTCGGTATGGTTCAACGCCGTAGTGCGGGGCGACGTTGCACCCATCACTATGGGCAACCGCGTCAACATACAGGATGGCGCGTGCGTGCACGTTACTAACACTACGGGTCCTGTCGTGATGGAAGACGACGTTACGGTAGGCCATAACGCCACCGTGCACGCCTGCACCATACGCCGCGGCGCGCTCATAGGCATGGGGGCGACGGTGCTCGACAACGCCGAAGTTGGCGAGGGCGCGATAGTCGCCGCAGGCGCTCTTGTGTTGCAAGGCACTAAGATAGGCCCTCACGAAATATGGGGCGGAGTGCCCGCAAAGTTCCTGAAGAAGACGCGGCCAGACCAGGCCGAGAGCTTTGCCAAGCACTATGTGGAGTACTCGAAGTGGTACTTGACACCCACCCCAGCCCCCTCCCGAGAGGAGGGGTGTTGAATGTCACTGTGAGATAGATACGTAATAAAGCCTGCATCCATGCCTTTTGTTAAGGAGGATGCAGGCTTTCGTTTTATTGCCTACAAGTCTGTCGGTATCTTATGCCCCTCCCTTGGGGAGGGGATGGGGTGGGAGTTAGCTTACAGCGAGTATCCCGTCCAGCCGAAGATGCCGGTGTCGCACCCCGTATTTCCGCTTGCTATGTTGATTGCAGCGCCTGCGGGATTGCCGTCGTTGGTGTCCTTGCCTACGTTGGTTGCGCCCTTTGTCACGTTGATTACGCAGCCTTCGTCGCCCGTGCCCTTGCCGTCTGTAAGGTCAACAAGGTTTTCGATAACGCCGTTGCCGATAACTAATGCGTTCTCGATTGTGGCCTTCGCGCTGCGGCGCACCTTGATAGCGTCCTGCATTGCCTGCGTTGTCGAGAGATTCTCAATGGTCATGTTCCTGATTGTGAAGTCTGACTGCGGAGTGTGTCCGGGGAATTTTCCGTCGAGGTTGCCATCGGCCTCTACGCCGCGCGGGTCTTCCTCGGTGCTTGTGAAGCCTGCCTCCCAACGGCCGTAGCAGTTGCTAAGCGTGCCTGAATATCCCTGTGTGAAGTCGAAGCAGTCGTCGTCACAGTTCACGGCGAGCAGGTTGCTTACGTTTACAGAGCCTCCAAAGAACTCGATGGCGTCGTCAGCTCCCTCGGCTATGTAGATGTTCTTGATGGTTGTTCCGTAGCCTACGCCGTTCAGCGTCAGTCCGTTGTGCTCTATTTCATCGCTGTTGTTGGAGCCGGAGTAGAGTATTTTCACGTACTTCAGTCCGCCGGAGTTGTCGGAATTGTCGTTGCCGCCGTAAGGAATGTTGTTGTCTATCTCGGTAGTTCCTTCGTTGCCGCTTGCATTATCGCCCGATATTACGGCTTTGCCGTTGATTATTATGCCGCCCCAATAGCCTGCCGTAGCGTCGCTTGCATCAGCGGTGAATGTGACGGGAGCGTCCTCCGTACCGTTGGCATAGAGCTTTCCGCCGCGCTCCACGAGGATGAAGTTCTCAAAACCTTCCCTTGCCTTGATTGTCATTCCAGCCGGGATTACGAGTATTCCGCCGTCTTTCACGTGTACGGAGCCGTCGATAAAGTATTCGTTTCCGGCCTTCAGCGCGATTGGTTCGCTGATTTCCAGCGGCAGGTTGCTGTCTGTCCATTCCGTTGGAGTTTTCAGTTCGGGGAACTCATAGCCCGTCCAGCCGAACACGCTGGGGTCCGCGCCGTTGTTGCCCGTTGTGAGCTGTATGCCGGGATAGCTTGTTCCGCCGTCGTTTACAACGTCGTCAGATATGAAGTAGGCGTTGTTCGTCACGTTTATACCTGTCGCATCATTGGCTGCGCCTTTGCTGTCGGTTACGTCGACGAGGTTCTCAATGCAGCCGGTTCCATACACAACGGCGTCGGTTATGTGGGCTGTTGCGAGTCGGCGGACCTTGATTGCGTCCTGCATCGGCTGCGAAGAGTTGTTTACTATGGTCATGTGTTCGATGGTGAAGTTGGCCTGCGGCGAGTGGTTTTCACCTTTGCCGTCGAGGTTGCCGTCTGCTTCTACGCCGCGCGGGTCTTCCTCGGTGCTTGTGAAGCCGTCCTCCCAGATGCCGTAGCAGTTGCTCAGCGTGCCTGAATAACCCTGTGTGAAGTCGAAGCAGTCGTCGTCACAGTTCACAGCAAGTACGTTGCTTACATTCACCGTGCCTCCGAAGAACTCGATAGCGTCGTCAGCTCCCTCGGCGATATATATGTTGTCGATGGTCGTTCCGTTGCCGACGGCGTTCAGCGTAAGGCCGTTGTGCTCTATTTCGTCGCCGTTGTTGGCTCCTGTGTACCAAAGTTCTACATATTTTATAATGCCGCTGTTGTCGTCGGTTTCAGTTCCGCCGTAGGGTATGGTGTTGCTGATTTCGGTCATGCCTTCCGTCTCCGTGGTCTCGCCTGATATCGGGGCGTAGCCGTTTATGATAAGTCCGCCCCAGTAACCAGATGTCGCGTTGGGGTCGTCGGCGGTCATTACGATGGGATGTGCTTCTGTACCTTCAGCCTTGATAGTGCCTCCACGCTCTACGAGAATGTAGTTGCCGAAGCCTTGTGCGGACTTTATCGTCGTGCCGGCGGGAATCTCGAGGGTGGCTCCGTTGGGCACTATGAGGGCACTTGTGAGGTGGTATTCTTGGCTTGCGTCAAGCGTCAGGGTGCCTTCTACGCGGCCACCAAGGGTCACGCCGTCGCCTCCAAGGCCGCCTCCGCCGCCTCCGCCGTTGTCGTCATCATCGCTACAAGATGTCAAACTCATTGCGCCCATCATAGCCATCATTGCTATTGCGCTAAGAAAAAACTTTCTCATGTTGCTAAATAATTAGTTGAACAAATGTTTAATATATCTTCTTTTTTACCTTAATTCTTACAGGTTGTACGTCAGGCCGAGGCTGAAGTCAAGTCCCTTCTTGTATTTGCTTAGTATTACTTCGTTGTTGTCGCCGTCGCCTTTGCGCGTCAGCTGGTGTGCCGAGTTGAGCAGGTTGCGCGCCTTGATGCTTATGCCGAAGTGGCGGCCGAGTTTCGCCTGCGCCACGAAGTCGAGCGTGGGGATGCCGTTCTCCATAATGTCTTGGTAGCCTTGCGTGCCTATCGTGTAGATACGGTCGCTGAAATAGTTGAACACAAGGCTTGCCGTTACGGAGTTGCCGCCCTTGCGCAGCAGGTAGTTAACGTCTGCGTTGACGAGCCACGGGGCTGCTCCTTCAAGCTGCGAGCCGCTTTTGTCGGTTGCCAGCGGCACTTTGGCGCAGGTGTATGTGTATGCTCCGTTGAAGCCGAAGCTTAGGCGGCTTAATCCGTTGTCCTTCAGATTGTGCGAGAAGATGTGCTTTTTCAGCTCCACTTCAACGCCCGCCGCGGTGGCATGGTCGGATATGTTTTGGTATGAAAGGTAGCCTCCCGCGCTGGCAACCTCTATCCTTGATATTGGGTTCTTTATGTATTTGTAGAAGCCGGTTACGGAGAACAGTTCCGAAGGGGATATGTACCAGTCCCACTTCAAGTCGACGTTGTAATTGTCGGATGGCTTCAGGTTGGGGTTACCCTGGCTCTTGAAGCTGACGCTGACGTAGCGATATGGCGATATTTCCTTCGACTGCGGCAGGGTGTAAGTCTTGCTTGCGGCCAGCCGCAGGGCATGGTCTTCTGTTATGTCATAGCGCAGGTTGAGGCTTGGCAGGAAGTAGTTTTTCTTTATATCCTGTTCTCCTTTCGTGCCCCCTCGGTTTACGTTATAGGCTACGTTCATGTCAACGTTGTCGTACTTGAGGCCGAGATTGGCGGTGAATTGCTTTGTAAACTGGTATGTGCCTTCGGCGTATGCCGAGTGGATGTTTTTCTTTACGTCGTATGTGTCTATGTGGCGTTCGAGCGTGAAGTAACCGTCGGCATAGTTTTCCTGGTTGTAATAGTTGTCGAAACGCACGTTGTCGATGTCGAATCCGGCCTGTCTTGCTACCGACATGTCGTAATCCACGGCCTCGAAACCGTCGTCGATGAAGCGTCCCATGTAGCCTAACAGTATGTTGGAGCGCTGGTCGAAGCGGTCTTTCAGCTTGTACTTCAGCGATGCGCGCACGTTGAGGTCATTGTCGTTGAGCTTCGAGAAGAAGCGCTGCTGTATGCCCGAGCCTTTCATCGGCACGTAACCGTCGTCGGTAAGTACGAGGTTGTTGATGCGGCGGTCGGGCTCGTAGCCGTTCACTATGTTGTAAGCTACGCCTGCGTCGAGGGCGAACCGCTTGCCGAGCCGCCACCGCGTGTCGAGCTGGTTGACGATGAGCATGTTGTCGTTGGCCTGCTGGCGGCGCATGAAGCCTTCGTATGTGTCTGACGACTCGTACTTGGAGTCCATGCCGAGATAGTCGCCTACGCTCTCGTCGGTCGAGTGTACGAGCATGAAGTTGTACGCCAGGCGGTGCTTGCGGTTGAGCGAATACTCGACGTTCGCCATGGCCAGCTGGCTCGTCTTCACCTTTGATATGTCGCCGTCCATGTCCTGTGTCAGCGTGCCGGCCGTCGTGGTGTTGCGTACATCTTCGTCATAATGCGTGTAGTCCTTGTTGTGCGAGGCTACGATGAAGAACGAGAGGGCGTCGTCGCCCAGCCTGAACCTCTTGCCGCCGAAGATTGTATAGCTTTGGTTTATCTGCAGGTTCTGCTTCGACGGGTCGAGCGAATTGCGGAAGTTGTACGTGTCTATGTTCTCGCCGGGCTGCGTCCTGTTGGCGAATCCGAACGAGTTGACACCGTCCATGCGCATGAAGTCAGACGATAGCGTCTGCGTGTTGAAGCCTCCCGAGAGGCTTACGCCCAGCTTGCCGTCGCCAGTCAGTTCCTTAGACCTTATGTTTATGTCGGCTCCGGCCACGTCGGCCGGGGTGTTGCTGAAGAACGCCTTGTTGACGTCTACCGACTGTATGATGTCCGTCGAGAAGAAGTCGAGGGCGATGTTCTTGTACTCAGGGTCTTCTGAAGGCAGCGGATAGCGGTTCAGTGTGGTGATGTTGTAGCGGTCGCCCAGTCCGCGCACGAACACGTTTTTCACGCCTTCCTGTTTTGATATTCCCGATATTTTAGTCACGGCGGCCTGCGCGTCGCTCACGCCTTTACGTGAAAGTTCCTGCGCTCCGATGCTCTGTACGGCGATGATTGATTGCTTCTGTTCCCTCATCGTCACGTTTTCTGATTCACGGTTGGCCTTGGCCACAACCTCGATGCCCGCCAGTTGGCGGTTGTCAATTTCCATTTCGAAGTCAAGTGTAGTGGCCTTGTTGTCTTCGATTTTCACCTGACGCTTCACAGCGGTCTTATAACCTATGTATTTGATTTCAATGTCGTAGATGCCGTCTTTTAGCCCGGAGAGCTGGAAGTTGCCGTCAATGTCGGTCACGGCGGCCACGTTGCTGCCAATCACTTGTACGGTTGCGCCGATGAGCGGCTCGTTCGACTGGCGGTCTTTCACACGTCCTTTCAAGTCCACGTCGGCTATGTCGGCTCCGAACGCCTGCACGGCGATAAGCGACATCATTGCCGCCGAACTGATAATCCTTTTTACTTTCTTCATCCGATTTCGTCATTATTGTTTTCGGCTGCAAAGTTCGGATAAATAAGTTACAGCCGTTTTTCAATCGGGTGAACAAGCATTTTCGATAATTTGAACAACCGTTTACGTTCGTGTTTATGAATTGTTACAGCACGGATTGTCACATGTCTTATATACGCACGCGCGCGGCGGCGTTGCGAAAGGTGGCCTTTCACATTCCGATTCACGGCCTTTTGCACGGTGAAAGACGGCCTTTTGCGGCCTGAAAGGCCACTGTTTGCAATCGTAACCGTCTCTATTCGTTTTGCTTACTGTTTTGTTTGTAATAGGCGTTTGATGCCGGTAATTATAAGCTATTGCGTACTTTTTACTTACGGTTTTCAGCGTATTTTATGGCGTAAGGCGGTTTTTTAGCAATATTAAGGCGTTTTTGCGTGCATTGTCGGTAAAAAAGAGTATATTTGCGGATATGTCGTCGGTACGCCTTTTATTAAAATGGGATATGGAAAAGATACGGTTTTTCATCGTAAAGCGTAAGGTCTTGGCGCTTGCAGTGTGCCTTGTAGCCTTGTTCCCGGATGCCGTGGCTCAAGAAACTGGCGATGCTTTTGTAGGGCGGCAGCCGCGCTACGGCTTCGGCCAGTTGACGATGCACGCCCTAAGTCCCGAGGCTCTGCGTGATTCGCTGGCCTTCTCGGCTCATGCAAGGTTCATCGCGCCGTCGGCCGAGGCGTTGCCTGTGTGGCGCGCGGCGGACTGCATGGCCGTACCTACTGTCGACTACCGTAACCTGAGCGTTATTGCCCCGGCTTCGGCCATGCCAGCGTTCGGCCGTAATCCGTATGCTTTCGACTTCTCCACAGGCGGAGTGATAACGGCGTGGGGCGGGGGAGCGCTGGTTGGTTCAGCCTTCCGTACCACAATGCCGGCACTCATGTCGAGGCAAGGCGCATCGGTCGGCGCGGTGCAGAGCGTTGACAATCTCACCGTTACCGGTTCGTTCTCGGCCGACCGCTACCTGTTGTGGCGGGGCACGAGGACATATTTCAGCGTGTCTGGTTCGGCCACATACCGTTTCAGCGACCGTTGGTCGGCCACTGTTTTCGGCCGTTATACGGCAAATCCTGAGTTTTATTCCATGGCGGCCATGCCTTACATGGGCACCTCGGGTTACGGTGGTTTCGTCACGTTCATGGGCGAACGCGTCGGCATGGACCTTGGCGTGGAGCGTTATTACGACACGTTTGCGCACCGTTGGGTAACGTCGCCCATCATAACTCCTAAAATAAGGTTTAATGAAAAGTTTACGTTGGAATTGCCTGTAGGCCCGCTTGTCAAGGAAATGATTGATAACGCAGTGCACAACCGTCGCAAGCGCGGAGGCCCGATGATAATGCCCGAGGGGCTGCCCAGCGTCGGCGACATTCCATTCGGAACGCCGGAAATCCCGAGATAGGAGTTGACACCCACCCCAACCCTCCCGAAGGGAGGGAGCTTGATATGCTTTGTAGGATAATAAAAAGATGGGAATGAACATCATGGATATTCATTCCCATCTTTATTTATATGTGTATTGGTAATTCAGCTCCCTCCCTTCGGGAGGGCTGGGGTGGGTATTTACTTTTTCACTTTATGCCGATTGCGTAAATTGGTTGCTCCTTCACCGTGTCGAGCGGTGCCGTCTTGTATTTTGTTTTGACGAAGTTTATCCTGTTGAGGTCAATCATACGTATCGCGCTGTTGTACATGGTGCGGTAATAAATCTTGCGACCCGTCAAGTCGGTGGCCGATGTCCACTGCGTCGCGCTGGGTATGTTGACGGCCGTTTCTCCCTCGGCTGTCTCTATCCCGATAGGAATGTCGAAGTTGTTAAGTATCTGGAAGCACTGTCTTACGGTGTTGTCGGCCGTGGCGAGAACCGGGGCTGTGGCTTGATATAGTGCCGCGCGGACAAAGCGCGAGGGTGGAGTCACATCGCCGGGAATACCGAGGAAGCCGCTGCCTGCGCCGAACGAAGCCACTTGTATGTCACCCAGCTTCTTCGGTTTGGCAGTGCCCGGATACAGGTTGACGTAGTTGTTGAGGTTCGTCATCTGCCATTCGAAGCCCGGAGAGTTGGTCAGCACGCCCAGCTTGTTATCGTAAATGTTTACTTTCTTGCCTACAATCTCGATGACGATTTGCCTGCCTGACGGGTCTGCCACCCGCCAGTGGGCAGTTGACGCGCGGGGGTCGATGGCTACGACATGCACGCCTTGCAGTCCGGCAATTACTTCGTCAACTGTTTTGAAGCTGCCGAGTATCCATGAAACGAGCTGCAGGTCGGCTATGCTTGTAGCCTTCAGGCTTTCGTTGTAGTCCTCATACAGTCCGTAACCGGGGAAATAGAACAGTCCGGCCGACAATCCTTCCTCGTTAAGTCCCTCGGCAACGAACTCCTCTTGCTCTACCGACAGGCCAACGAAACCGTACTTTGCGGTAAACGTCATGCCGCCTTTCGTGCCTCCGGGGATGTATGACGACTGGGTGTAACCGCGCGGAACGATGGCGTAGCGGCTGTTCAAGTCGCTGCCGCCCCATTCTATCGTGCGTGCCAAGACGGTGTTGCCGTCACGGCTTTTCAATGTGATGCCCGTGCAAGCATAGGCGTTGCCCGCGATGGCTAGCAACGCCATGACCGCAGATGCGGCCAAAATTCTGATTTTACACATAATTATTTATGTTTTGATTGTTGATGTTATGCAGCCATAATGATTATGGCTGACGGTGGCAAATGTATGCAATTAAATTGACAATCAAAACATTTTGGCTGGAATTTTGCGCTTTGTCTGAAGATAACTAATCGTTATCATGCTTTCTCGAGGGCGGCTTTGCGCATCTTCTTGAGCAAGTCGGAGGCGAAGATGAAGTCGGTTAGTTTAGTGTTGTCGCTGCCCATCACCTGCGAGCTTACGCCTTCCCATTCCTTGCGTCCTTCGTGGATGAAGATTATGCTTTCGCCGATGCCCATTACGGAGTTCATGTCATGGGTGTTGATAATTGTCGTTATGCCGTATTCATGGGTGATGCTGTGCAGTAGTTGGTCGATGACCAGCGATGTCTTAGGGTCGAGGCCGGAGTTAGGCTCGTCGCAAAACAGGTATTTGGGGTTTAGCGATATGGCCCTGGCTATAGCCACACGTTTCTGCATTCCGCCGGAAAGCTCGCCGGGATACTTATGGTCCGTTCCCGTAAGGTTTACCCTGTCGAGGCACGTCCGGGCGCGGTTGATGCGTTCGCGGAGCGTCATCGAGGAGAACATGTCAAGCGGGAACATCACGTTTTCGAGCACGGTCATTGAGTCGAACAAGGCCGCGCTCTGGAAAATCATGCCCATCTCGCGGCGCATTTTGGCTTTTTCCTTCTTGTCCATGGCCACGAAGTTACGCCCGTCATACAGCACTTCGCCGCTTGTAGGCTCAAGAAGCCCGACGAGGTTCTTTATAAGCACGGTCTTACCCGAACCGCTCTGACCTATTATAAGGTTGGTTTTTCCGCTTTCGAATACGGCGCTTATGTCCTTGAGAACTTCCTTTTCGCCGAACGACTTGTAAAGGTTCTTTATTTCAATCATGTTTGTTTGGGGTTATTGGGTTGTGCTGTCTTACGGTTATGAAGCGTTTGCCATATCGTCGTGTTTGGCTTGTTTAAGGTTGTGCGACCTGTTCGGGAACCGTATAACCTCATAACCGTGCGACAGTATGACCTTAAGACAACATCTGTGTAAGGAACACATCCGAGAACAGTATCAGCACGCTGCTTGTCACAACGGCGTTGGTGCTGGCCTTGCCCACGTTGACCGAGCCGCCCTCGACTGTGTAGCCGTAGTATGACGGCACGCTTGTTATGATGAACGCGAAGAACAGGCTCTTGATGATACTCATATACATGAACCACGGGTTGAAGTCGTGCTGCAGGCCGATGGTCAGGTCTTCGGCGCTGATTACATGCCCTATGTACGACGTGGCGTAAGCTCCGATGATGCCCGAAGCCGTGCTGAAGATGACGAGGAACGGCATCAGCGTTATCATGCCGAGTATTTTTGGCATTATCAGGAAGTTAGCTGAGTTTACTCCCATGATGTCCAATGCGTCGATTTGCTGTGTTACGCGCATCGTTCCTATTTCCGAAGCGATGTTGGAGCCTACTTTCCCGGCTAGGATAAGGCACATTATTGACGACGAGAACTCGAGCAACATGATTTCCCTAGTCACGTATCCCGTGACGAAGCGCGGCATCCAAGGGCTTTGGATGTTGAGTTTTATTTGGATGCAGATTACTGCTCCGATGAAAAACGATATCAGAAGCACGATGCCTATGGAGTTGACGCCGAGTGCGGACATCTCTTTTACGTATTGCTTCAGGAACATACGCATACGCTCCGGGCGGCCGAACGCGCGCCCCATAAGCATAAGGTAGCGGCCGAAGGATGTGAGATATTTTTGTAGCAACATATTACTCAATTCATTATGAATTATGAATCATGGATTCGCCTAATGCTGCAAAAGTAACCAAAATAACTAAAAAAACTACAACCGGCAGGCGAGTTTTTGGCGATATAAATCATTATTAGGTACAATTTTACTATTTTTGCAGCCAAACATGCAGAGGATGAACGAAACAACTAACAATACGGAGGCGCCTCAGACGTTTAATATGGTGCTGCGCACCGAGGGTCTTGTCAAGCGGTATGGCAAGCGCACGGTGGTCAACGACGTGTCGATCAACGTGCGTCAGGGCGAGATTGTAGGTCTGTTAGGCCCCAACGGAGCTGGTAAGACCACATCTTTTTATATGACTACGGGACTTATCGTGCCTAATGCCGGCCACATTAACCTTGACGATAATGACATAACCGGCTTTCCAGTTTATAAGCGCGCGCGAGCCGGAATAGGATACCTGCCGCAGGAGGCAAGCGTGTTCCGCAAGCTGAGCGTAGAGGACAACATACTCGCCGTGCTTGAGATGACCAAGCTTACGCGCAAGCAACAGCTGGAGAAACTGGAGAGCCTGATACGCGAGTTCCGCCTCGAGAAGGTGCGCAAGAACATCGGCGACCGTCTCTCCGGTGGCGAG
>ENA-OOWN01002407-OOWN01002407.1-human-gut-metagenome-genome-assembly--contig:-NODE-2407-length-11613-cov-4.171743_pt1 | contig 11613 bp, 9 predicted proteins | sample MGYA00241406_ERZ501319 | MGnify/ENA primary metagenome ERZ501319 (study PRJEB25962, sample SAMEA2042734) | human gut metagenome | biome: human gut; feature: human-associated habitat; material: faeces... | reverse complement strand
ATAAGGGAAAGAAAATTCCGTCAATAGAAAGGAGAAGAAAAGAAGAATACAGATTGCTTTTTATATTATAGTTTTTTATGTGAATTAATAATTTGCATTTTGAATTGTTTTTGTGAAATCTATATAACAACTTTTTACTTTTTCGGAAAAATACACTTTTGTGTCAAGCCAAATTGAAAGTACTTCTGTAACTTTGTTTAATAAATATATTTATTATGGAAAGATATAGCAGGAATCGTATTTATGTCAGTGACGAAGAACAGGAGAAAATCAGATGCGCTCATATTTTATTAGGTGGTGCAGGGATAGGTAGTATCATCGCAGAGTGTGCATTGCGGTTTGGTTTTGAAAATATGACTATTGTTGATGGTGATAAAGTAGAAATGAGTAACCTTAACAGACAGAATTATGTCAAAGCTGATATAGGCAAATATAAGGCAGAAACACTTTGTAAGCGATTGTTGAAGATTAACCCAGATGCAGAAATAAAATATATTAATACTTTTATAGATAAAGAGAATGTAGAGAATATTATTTCTGGACATCATATAGCTATTAATGCTCTGGATTTTAAAGACAGAATCCCTTTTGAATTTGATCGCATTTGTTCTGAAAAGATGATTCCTGTTCTTCATCCGTACAATTTCGGGTGGGCCGGATTCCTCACTATTGTCAAGCCGAAAGGTTATCAGCTTTCTGAAATTTCTCAAAACCCGAATGGCTTTGAACTGAAAATGGCTGAATATGTATCTAGATATGGAACTTTTTGGAATATGCCAATTTCTTGGTTGGAAAAAGTAATAGATGAATATCGTGCGGAAGTAGGTATATTACCACCTCCGCAATTACCGGTAGCCTCATGGATTGTTGCAGGACACTGTGTGAATGCCATGTTTAATTTGCTAACCGGTAGAGAAGTCAAATTTTTTCCTAAATTTTACTTTTCTTCCCTGATATGTGAAAACAATCCTTTATAACAATCTATAATTGGTTGCGTATGATAATGCTTCTGCAATGTTCTTGACATCCATTTTTGAGAATAATGCCCTTTTGCACGCTTTAATGGTGTCTATTGACTTGCATAATTTGTCGGCTATGTCATTCATGGTATAACCTTGAGCAGAAAGAATTAGTACATCTCGTTCTGTTTCGCTCAGTGTTATACCTTCTTTTTTTATCCATTTATGTATCTCTAATGAGTATTCATAATATGATTGGGCGTTAGATCTTTTCATTATGATGTGACCGGGAGTGTTTCTTGCTGACATGGATATAGTACATAATGCTAGCCATATACGCCCGTCTTTAGTCAATACCATAGGGGTAATATGATGGTTGACTAATCTGTGTTTTTTACCTTGGATTATATGGAAATCATATGATATGGTGTAATCAAGACGTTCCCCTATAGGTATTTCATTAAATAGGTCGAATCCTTTTTTATTAATTTCCAATAGCATTTGCTGTTCTTTTTCAGGTACATAATCTAAGTAGAACTTGTAACCGAAATCTTTAATCTTATCAGAGGTCTGTCCGCACCAATAAGCCAAGTTCTCTGATACGTACAAGAAGTTTTGTTTAAAATAATCTATAATATATACACATTGGTGTGTACTTCTTGCAAATGCCTTGGCTGCATTAACGAGAATGTTTATTTTCTGATAGTCTTCATCTGTAATATTATATACGGAATTAGACACTATAAAAAAGTCTCCTATATTTGTTGCCATATTGTATTCTTGAAATTTTTCTGTAAAAATACTATATTATTTTTCAATATGCTATTTTTTAACACACAAAAGTGTAAAAATAATAGAATTATTATTTGGAATACACTTTTGTGTCAAATGAAAAAGTCTATTTGCTTCTATATTTACATCAGAAAAAATAAATAGATATGGAAAAATTGGTTTATGCAAATGGGCTATATAATATTTGGCAATTAACAGAAAGAAAATGCCTTCAAGAATTGGCTGAATTTGTAGTAAAGGAAAATTATAAACATCATGTGGGTAAGCGTCCTTATGAGTGTATCAAGGATGAAATTAATTCTGTCTATCAAGAGGAACTTCAATATATTGATAGTTCTACGATATTTGTTGTACGCGATAATACAAGTAAAATTGTGGGCTCAATTAGAGTTTTTAAATGGGACAGAAAGAAAATCCTTCCGATACAAAAGATTTTTGGTATTAATCCATTGGAGGCCATACATGCGGAAAGTGATTATAGTTATTGGCATATAGGCCGTTTTGCAATAGATTCTTTTGCCGGAATTCCAACTATTACTTTGTTTAAGCAACTTATGGTATATGCGGTATATCCTGTTATTTGCGATACTAAAAGTTATATGATAGCAGAAACTGATAGTAAATTACTTAAGGTGATGAATGCTCTTGGTATAAAAACTGTTCAAATGGGACACTCGGTAAATTATCTTGCTTCGGAGACTATACCGGTATACTCTAGTAAAAATGGCCTTTTATTGTTTTATAAGCATTATAATAATCTGTGTCAAGTTTCATAAAATACACTTTTGTGTGTATTTTCTTTTAGTTTGTCATGAAATACACTTTTGTGTTTAAATGGTGAGAATGTATTCATCTACATTTGTAACATCAAAGAAATGAATAAGTCGGTTAAACTTAACATCAAAGTTTAGCTATTGTGAAGACTTACATATTTATATCGATATAATCACATAAGTACAGACCACACTGTTTAAAGGAGCGGAAGCCGAAAAGCGTTTAGAGTAGGCAACTTATTTATAAATTTAATAAAAATGAAAAAATTAACTAACAAAAACACTGCGCTTAGTGTTCAGAACGACAATTACGTAGGCTTGGAACCTATAAGTATGGTTGAACTTGTAGAGGTGCTTGGTGGTAATAACGAAAACACTACTAAGGATAAGGAAGAGGAACTTCAGGATAGTGGACATGCTGGTGGCTTACTTTGTTGGTGCTAACATCTATATCTGTTTATAGAAGGAGTTGCTGTTGATACATATTGTATCAACAGTCAACTCTTTTAAATAATTATAATTTATGGAAAAGCAAAGGTTACATATAATTAATCGCGATAACCATATCATCGTATATGATGTCAAAACTATGGATTTATTTATAGGTGATGGTCTCAGTAACGAAGAGTTGCAACATTTATCTATTCAAACTTTTAAACATACTTCAGATTCATCTTGTGTAATTAAATCTAAAGATGATAAACGAGTTATGCACCGTATAACTATCTGTGTTTCTAATGATTGTAATCTACGCTGTAAATATTGTTATGCACATGGAGGAAATTATGGAAAACAGCGAGTCCTTATGAATAAAAAGACCGCTAAAGATATCGTAGATTTCTGTGTTAATAATTTCAGTCAAATAGATTGTGTTATGTTTTTTGGTGGGGAACCTCTTCTTAATTATAAGATTATAGAATACATATGCGAATTATTTAATGAAGCCGCGACAACGAATTTTTTCAAAGTCCCTTTCTTTTCAATAGTGACAAATGGAACATTGTATAATGATGGTATATTAAACTTAATTAAGAGTCACATTTCACATATAACTGTTAGTATCGATGGCAATCAATTAATTAATGATAAAAACAGAGTGTTTAAAAATGGTTGTGGAACTTATAAAAGAATAGCACAGTTTATAAACCAATGTAAAGAATGTTCATCAGTTAAGTTGGAGTATGAAGCAACATACACGACTGATCATATAAAAATGGGAATAACTCGTTCTGATGTACAGGCATCATTGTATTCAACATTTGGTATTAATGGTGTTGTCGTAGATGAGGATAAACTACAAAAAGAGGCAATATACAAATCTCTCAAGGAAGTAACTGATGATGAAATTAGGCAAACAGACTTTAACTGTCTTCCTTCAGATTTTTGGCAAGTTGCATTGAGCATGATTTATAAAACATCTAATAAATTCTGCGGCATCTTTAACGATAGAATTACATTAACGACCGATGGTGGTATTTGGGGATGCCAAATGCTAATTAATAATGACAACAATGTTATAAGTAGCATTTATAACATAAATGCGATTAGTGATATTAATTGTCATGTTAAAGATTTTAAGGATAATCATATTTGCAAAAGTTGTTGGTGTAGTAACATATGCGGAGGATGTGTTGTTCAGAAATTTTATTCCAAAGATAATACACATTTAAATAATGAACCGAATGTGGATGTATGTCAATTAACTCAGTTGTGTATAGAAGAAATTTTATATATATTATATAGATTAAAAATTGATAGAAAATTATGGGTTTTATTTGCACAAAAGTTAAAGAGCAAATTTAATTTATAGTTCACAATCTCCTTTTAATATATAATAAGCATGAATCGTAAATGAAAAAGCATTAATCATGAAGTTCTTTTTTGTACATCAACATGATAGTATGCAATGTGGTATTGCTTGCTTACAGATGATATGTAAATATTGGGGAAAGTCATATTCTGCATCTTACATATCAAATTACTGTTTTGCTACGACAGAGGGTGTATCAATGTTAGGTATAAGTGATGCCGCTAAAAAATTAGGATTGATTCCTCATTGTGGTAAAATTTCTGTGGACGATTTGGTTAATGGATTTCTGCCATGTATATTACATTGGAACCAGAATCATTTTGTGGTATTATATAAAATCAAAAATGGAAATATCTTTTATATAGCTGATCCAGGTAAAGGTTTGATAAAATATACTAAAGAGGAGTTTATTTCACATTGGGGTATAACTGATATTGAAAATAAGCATAAAGGGATAGTAATGTTTTTAAAACCAGCTGATAATTTTAATCAGTTGAATGTCGATCAATGTGGAGAATCTAGATCTTTTATTTTTTTATTTAGCTATATAAAACAATATAAGAGATATTTTGCCCAAATTATTGGAGGTTTAATTCTTGGCTGTATACTTCAACTTATAATGCCATTTTTAACACAATCGATAGTTGATATTGGTATTAAATATGAAGATGTCAATTTTATATGGTTGGTATTGTTAGGAGAATTAATGATTGTTTTAGGTCGTGCTATAATGGATTTCATTCGGAGATGGCTTTTACTTCATATATCAATGAGAATTAACATTTCGTTGGTCAGTGATTTCTTTATTAAATTACTAAAACTTCCAATGTCGTTTTTTGACACTAAACTTATGGGAGATCTGATGCAACGTATGGATGATCATTCTAGAGTGCAAGCATTTCTAACATCTCAGACACTAAATGTGGCATTTTCCATTTTGAGTTTTATTGTATTGGGAATAGTTCTTTTTATATACAATAAAATGATTTTCCTAATATTTATGGTGGGTGGACTTATATATAGTATATGGGTTGTTGCATTCTTGAATAGAAGAAAGGTTGTAGATTATGAGTTATTTGAACAATTAGCAAAAAGTAATTCTAAAACATATCAATTTATAACAACCATGCAAGAAATTAAATTACAGAATTGCGAACGCCGTCGTCGTTGGGATTGGGAGGATGTCCAAGCAGACTTGTTTTTAGTTCAAATGAAATCATTAAAATTACAACAATATCAAGAGGCAGGAAGCATATTTATAAATGAAGTTAAAAATATTCTCATAACGGTATGTGCTGCAACATCTGTAATTGATAACTCAATAACATTAGGTGTTATGTTAGCAATCCAATATATTGTTGGTCAACTAAATAGTCCAATAGAGCAATTAATGAAATTTATATATTCACTGCAAGATGTAAAAATCTCCTTGGAAAGAATTAATGAGATTCATGAAGTTAAAAATGAAGATACAGAGACGAATCAACTTTGTATGATTTCATCCACAAAAAACATAGAAATGAAATCCGTGGATTTTAAATATAATCCACATCATCCCAATTATACTTTATCTAATATTTCACTCCAAATTCCTGCAGGAAAAACTACAGCGATAGTTGGAGCATCTGGTAGTGGTAAAACAACATTAATTAAGTTATTATTGGGCTATTATCCCGTTATGTCAGGTACAATAATAATCGCTGGTAAAAACATTCATGAATACAATATGAAATGGTGGAGGACACAGTGTGGTGTTGTAATGCAAGATGGTGTGATATTCTCTGAATCTATTGCTCGTAATATAGCTGTAGACGATGGTGAAATAGATGTCGAAAAAATGGAACATGCTGCACGAATAGCCAATATTCATGAGTATATTATGGAGCTGCCATTGAAATACAATACGATAATTGGCTGTGATGGAGTTGGCCTTAGTCAAGGTCAAAAACAAAGAATACTTATTGCCAGAGCAGTTTATAAAGATCCTGATTTTATATTTCTAGATGAAGCCACTAATGCATTAGATGCCAATAATGAGCGTAGTATTGTGGAAAAACTTGAGCAATTCTATGATGGACGAACTGTTGTTGTTGTAGCTCACCGTCTTTCAACAGTAAAAAACGCAGACCAAATAATAGTTATGGATGACGGTAAAATTGTAGAAACAGGAAATCATGATTCTCTTATCAGTCAGAAAGGTGTATATTATAATTTAATAAAAAATCAATTAGAATTAGGTTGTTAATATGGAATCAAGAAATTATGTCAAAGAAACTCATTCGAAAAAAGTGCAACAAGCAATAGGACCAATCCCTTCGTCTTTAGAACGATGTGGGATAATTACAATTATAGTCATATTAATTATATTATTGTTGGTCTTATGTTATTTCCCATATCCACATTCAAATGGAGAAAGTATAATTTCTCATATATTAGCATAGACTTACTATTATTCATTTTATCTATTTATATATCAGAATCGTTACATTATTTGATAGATAGTATCATAAATGTTATGTATAAAACCATTTTTTAATACTAAATACAAATAGCTTGTCAACCATATCGGGCTTATTGGATTATTAGAAAATGCTTAAGAAAGTTGCTATATCCTCAGCTTCTGACATTTTAAGTGTTTGTCGTATGGTGCTCTTGCGCTGATATACTGTGCGAACAGATTGCTGCGTCACAACACTTATCTCTTTGGTGGAGAAGTTTGCCTTAAGAAGACAACACAACTGAATTTCTTTTTCATTAAGTATCGTTCCATACTTCTTAACTAAAGAAGTGTAGAATTCATCATAGATATAGTCAATGGTCTGATAAAGGTCATTCCAGTTCAATAGAGAGTCCACATCTACCTCTTGGCTGGTAATTTCTTTAATCCGTTTTAATAAGTCCAGATTGGCTGAGGTCGGGTTAGATGTAGCCAGTCTGATTATACCCAGTTGTTGTAGCAATATCTTCTTGAAGAAACGGTCGTCTTTATTATCATCAACTGCATTAGAAGATTCTAATAAAAGTTTTCGTAGTGTATCTATCTCTTCTTCCTTCTCCACCAGTTTATGTTTCCTGTTACGAAGCCATAACAACAAACCTGTTACGGCAAGAAGCATGATAAAGGTCAAAGACAAAAACAGTATTTGCTCTTTCTGCCTTTGTATTGTTATCTGCATATTTTCTTCTGATAGTCTCCAATTAGCATCTCGCTTGGCATCAGTAATCTTCTGAGCAACCATTGCTTTGTCGCCAAGACTATTGATAAAGAGTGCCCATTCCTTCATATCAACATTGGATTTTTCAGCATAATCCAGAATCAGTTTCACTAATTGAAGATAACTGGATTTCGACAAGTTGTTGTTAAATGCTTCGTCCTTTGTTGCTTGGGCTAATTCAACATAATTGTGTGCCGTCTTGAAATCTTTAAGCTGCAAGCTATACCACGCTAATGAAACATATGATAAAGCTTCCTCAGTCGGATTATTTCCTGTGTAGTGCTCAAGTACCTTTTTGCGAATCTCAATGGCTTTTCTTTGGTTTCCAGCAGAGCTAAGAATATCCGCATAAGCAGGCAATGAAAGTTTCCACATAAGTATGGAATCCTTTGCATCTTTAACAAGGTTAAATGCCTTCTCATAACAGGCTATGGCTCCTTCTGCATCGTCATTGTAAAATTTTACTATAGCAAGTTCGTGTAAGTCTCTGAATGAATGAAGAGAATCATTGCCACTCATTCGTTGTAATAGATAGTGCTCCATCTTCTTATAGTCACCATCTAATACGAGAAAGTTAAGTAGCATATATCTACTTTTATCATCTTTGGGATACTCTTCAATACAATGTTCCAATATTTCATAAGCCTTAGCCTTTTCTCCTGCCCACCAATAATGGCTTGCAACAAGTCTCGTTGCAGTCATTATTGTTACGGTATCTGTCGGTTCTTCTGATATATAGAATTGTAATGCCTCTACAATACCAGTATCCTCACTTAGCGATGCTCCTTCTGTCTCGTGTTGCATAGCCAACCTTATGGTTTCATCGGCCTTTTGTCTGTCATAGTTATACGCAGAACAAGATGCAACCAATGAACATAATAACATAATAAAAAACTTTATCTTAAGACTCATCTGAATGCAATAGTTTATATTTTCCAGCAAAATTACTCAATTTTCGCAATATCAATACCTTAGATATAACTTAATATAAAGCTGCAATTACTCCAATATAAACTTTTTATACTTTGTATTATTGTAAATAGTTCATAATCAATGTTGTATGAAATCTGGTTGCAGCTAATAAAGTCTGTGATATAAATCAACCATAAACGCCTTTTGAGGTAGTTTTGCAGTAGAAAATAACATTAAAAAAAATATTTTATATGAGAAAGATTTTACTATTAATTATCGGGATTGTATTAATACAGATCTCAGCATATGCGGGGAATACTATTTCTGGAAGAATCACAGATGATGAAAAAGGTATTCCCCTTATAGGTGCAACTGCTACTATCTTTGATAGTAAAGGCAATATCATAACAGGCACAACAGCAGATGTCAATGGCAATTTCACTCTTAAGAATATCAATAATGGTAGTTATACTATGTCCTTTCAGTATCTCGGGTATAATGAGGAGCGAATCGAGATTACCAATCTTGATCGGGATTTGGATATGGGCGATATCAGGCTGACCATTACTACTGTATCTTTAGAAGAAGTCATAGTAAGTGGAGATGCTGTAGTTAAAAGGCAGGACAGACAGATGATACTGCCTACTCAGGAACAAAAGCGAGCAGCCACTAATGGAATAAATCTCTTACAGCAAATTCCCATATCCCGAATCTCAATAAATCCATTGGATAATACAATCAAAACAACATTGGGTGATGATGTACAGTTGCGTATCAATGGAATTGAAGCAACGAAGGAAGAAATCAGTGCAATTAGTCCTACAGATGTTGTCCGAATAGAATATCATGATAATCCTGGGCTAAAATATGGAGGCGTTGCAGCTGTGCTTGATTATATAGTAAAGAAGAAAGAGAGTGGTGGAAACATTGCAGGAAACCTTACAAATGGTATTACACATCTCGGATATGGCCAGTACAATTTTTCGGCAAAGTACAACTGGAAGAAGTCAGCCATAAGTGCAGTTGCTTCATGGCAACGACGTGATTTGGAATGGACCAGAGAGAACTATGAGGATTTCATTTATCCAGACTATACCATTCATAATATTGAACTTGGGGAGCCTACAAAAGTAAAGTTTGACTATATGAGCTTTGCTCTCAATTATAATAGGACTGGTGAGCGTAGCGTGTTTAATGTCGCCCTAAGAAATAACTATGATGATAAGCCGAATGCCGTGACCGATAGGAATAGTGTTCTCTATCAAGGCGATAAAACATACAACATTTCTGACAAACTTCAACAGCATTCATATATTCCATCATTGGATTTATATTATCAATTAAATTTGAAGAACGATCAACATCTGTATTTCGACATTGTTGGAACATATATTAATAGTAGTAGTCATAGAAGCTATTCTATGATTGAGATTGGCGGTGAGGAGAATGTACCTGTAATTATTTCGCAGACTGATGGTAGCAAATACTCTATTATAGGTGAAACTATATATGAACGACCTCTCGGTAAGGGTAAGATGACTGCCGGTTTCAAGCATACACAGGCATATATGAATAATATATATGATGGCAATATCAGTAGCAAAGTAAGTATGAATACAGCTGAAAGTTATCTATTTGCAGAATATAATCAGAAGATAAACAGATTTACATATACACTTGGTCTCGGTAGCATGAGGACATGGCATCAGCAGGGAGAACTTTCACAGGAGAAATATATCTTAAGACCAACTTTGACTATCTCATATAATGCTCCCAAAAACTTTTATTTCAGATATCGTAGTTATATGTCCGGATATTCTCCATCACTCTCTGAGCTGAGTGATGTTACCCAGGAAATTGATATTTATCAGATTCGCAGAGGTAATCCGAATTTACATAGTTCAACATATGTATCGAATAGTCTCACTGCAAGTTGGAAAAATAAATATATTAGTGTTGAAATGTACGGGCGACATGTTTATGAGCATAAACCGATTATGGAAGAGACGTTGTTTGAGAATGATTATTTTATCAGGACTATGGCCAATCAGAAAGGTTTTCATAGATTAAACCTTGAATCAACTATTCAGATATACCCTTGGAAAGAACACGTTATGATAAAGTTGAATCCGTTTTTTAATAGGTATATAAGTAACGGAAATAGTTATACGCATATACATTCCAACTTCGGATTCAGGGGTAGTATTGTTGGCAGATATAAAAAATGGATTGTAATGGCTGAAATGAATACAAGTTCCCATAATCTATGGGGAGAGACATTAAGCAGAGGTGAGGCACTTCACACTATTGCAGTCGGTTATAATCATGATAAGTTCAGCATACAAGGTATGATATTGAATCCTTTTACAAAGAGGTACGAGCAAGGTGTGGATAATCTCTCCGGGTTAGCACCAAACAGACAGTTGGCCTATTCAAAACAACTTAGCCAGATAGTCATGCTAAATGTCTCATTTAATCTTAGTTTCGGCAAACAGAACAATGGAGTCAGAAAGAAAATTAACAACAGTGATATGGAAACAGGTATATTGTCAGGAACGAAATAATGATACACAATTTCTCTATAGTTGTTAGAAGCAGGAATGTAACAGCCTTCTGATTTCCAAGACTTGTCGTAAAGTCTGTATAAGTCGTAGTAATCTATATGCTTTAAAGAGCCATATGATATATTTGTTAATCGGTTTAATTTCGCTTTTTACATGTGATATACTTTAAATAGTAACAGAGCATGACATAATCTTTCATCAATTTCTGAACTAAATGGAATGACATTGCCTTGTATTTTGCAGTGAGATAAAGAACATTTTGTATTTGATGAAGATTTTCCTTCTCAAAATAAATTAAAGAAATACATAAAATGCATTTTAGACTATTTAAAGAGAATACTGTGAAACTATATATAACAGCTTATATATAAAGTTTAAACCTTACTGACCAAAGGGGCAGATGCCGATACTTAATTAAAATCATAGAAAACAAGACAGCCGTGAACTTGTCATGTTCACGGCTGTTCTGCTATAATGTTCTGTCCAGAAAGAGGGACAAGGGATAAATAAACCGGTTATACTGTTTCAGCGCATCCATATCCAGCTTCATGTTCCTGTATGGATTTGAATCGTCTGTATAGAAATAGA